>ERZ1066119.398-NODE-398-length-31342-cov-26.880493_pt1 | contig 31342 bp, 22 predicted proteins | sample MGYA00382766_ERZ1066119 | MGnify/ENA primary metagenome ERZ1066119 (study PRJEB33369, sample SAMEA5778349) | biofilm metagenome | biome: Industrial cooling water; feature: Water cooling tower basin; material: Biofilm | place: United Arab Emirates | collected...
AAAGTCTCCCAGACGACCTCTTTACCGATTACTTAAAATCGGATTAGTTGGAAACGATAGTTCGATATTGCCGCCCGTCAGAATGAACGCAACTTTACCGATTACTTAAAATCGGATTAGTTGGAAACGTCAACCAATCCAGTTGGATCGTTTGGTCTTACTGAACCTTTACCGATTACTTAAAATCGGATTAGTTGGAAACCTTTTAATGTGTCCAAATATTCCCGACCCCACTGCTGCTTTACCGATTACTTAAAATCGGATTAGTTGGAAACTTGATGCCTCAATTACTTTTGCGCCTTCCAGCTTTACCGATTACTTGAAATCGGATTAGGGACTTCCAAATAATAAAATATTCACTAATTTCTTGTGGGTGGGCATCCGAGCAAACACCCTTGTAATGGAACGGGCAAGGATGCCCATTCCACAATATGGAGAATTAATTTTTTGTAAGTCCCTTAGTAGCTTCTTCCCATTCCTGATAAGCTTTTGATACTATCATCTTAAACTCCAAATCTTCAAAACCGGATTGTGGTGCTACATCTATACTAATTTGCCAAGTCGATAATAGGCGCAGTGCCTCGTTACGTTGATTATCATTTTTTTCCAAACTCAGAACTTCTTTTACAGCTGTTCCTTGGACTGCACCTCGTCCAAAAAGCCTCAACCACCTTGTTTCTGGGATTTTAGGCAGTTTGTTAACTGATACAAACCTTGTATAATAGCCTTTTGAGGAAAAGTATATGCCGCTAACCTCCTAACTTGCACATTCTAAAATCCTATATATAGCAAGGGTTTCAGAAAGATGTGCAAGTCCTATATTTTACTGGAGCGCGAAGGGCGCCAGTCGGAGGCTGACATCTTGCACCTGGTCTAGAAACCGGGTTTCTTGCGACAAGCTGCGCTAAAAAAGCTTAATCTCTCGTACAGAAACCCGGTTTCTTTTGGCTTGTTGCGAATGGTGCAAGTTAGGAGTAACTCAGTTTTTACGAGGTTTGGCACCATAGTGTTTGGTAAGTTTTTTTGGAGTGTTTGGGGGAGCAGTACCTCACATCTTGCACCAGTCCGAGAAACCGGGCTTCTTGAGAAAGATTTTGCTAGAAACCCTAGTTTATCGTAAAGAAGCCCGGTTTCTTTGAGCTTGTTGAGAATGGTGCAAGATATAAGGTACCTGGGACATAGAGATGAACAGCGATTAAAGCATTACTCTATCAAAAAAATGAAGAGAAAGCTGTTAGAGTGGCGCCTGTAATAAGCTTGGAAATCCCATTGGAAGCTGCAATTTTTTTCCGGATGGGTCTATGACAGTTTTGTGCCATTTACTGGTAACTCTTCGTGCCAGTAAAGTGGTCGCTTTGGTTCTTTTATCTACTTGCTTGCTGTTTTACTCTGAAAGTGTCAGTAAAAACACTGGCGGCTCAAACATCAAGTGTAAGTTTTATTCTGCACAAAGATGTTTGTTTTTGAAAAGTAATTAAATTGGATAAAAAATCATGACTGTTTTTGGTTCTAAAAATAATGACAAATTATTTGGTTCTGTAGGTAATGATACTTTTGTTTCTTCTGCTGGAAGTGATTTAATTAATGGTGGTAGCGGTTTTGATACTGTTGATTATAGTAATTTTGGGCAAGCTATCTCACTTTTTCCTCGTGGTGGTATTGGTAAAAGTAGTTTTGGAACTGACCAATTATTGAATGTTGAAAGAATTATTGCTCCTAATGTTCTAGGGAATACAATTAATGCTTCGATTGGCGCCTCTGTAGCTTCTTTAAATGTTGATTTAAGTCAAAATCGTTTGACTGTTAACAATGTTCCAAGAATTGGTTCGTTAAATTTTCAAGTGGTAAATTTTACTAACGTTTTGGCGACTGGTAATAGTGATAGGGTTGTAGGCAATAATTTTAATAATACAATTGATGGTTTTGCTGGTAATGATTCTCTTTTTGGTGGTGGTGGGAATGATTTATTGATTGGTTCTGCTGGCAATGATTTGGTGGTTGGTGATGCTGGTAATGATATTTTGTTGGGTACTAATCAATTTTCGCGCGGTAAGGGTGAGTTTGATGTTTTGATAGGTGGAGCTAATAATGATGCATTTGTTCTAGGCGACCGCAGTGGGTCTTACTATGGTTTTGGTAATGGTGATTATGCTCAAATTTCTGATTTATCTAGGGGAGATGTGATTCAGTTGGGTATTGGTGAAACTTATTTTGCTAGACCAGATGCTGCTGGGTTTGATTTGTTTGTTGCCAGGGGGTCTGGTTTTGATTTGGTTGCAGATGTTCGCAGTACGTTTTCCGCTGCTTTACCCGCTGGTACTTTTAGGCTAGCTTCGGGTCAGAGTTTGGGTATGTTTTTAGGCGCCTAAATTTTGGGAGTGTGGAGAAGTAAGAATATGAACTTCAATAAAAATAAGGAGATTGCTCATGCGAAAATTCATATCAATTTTCATGCTGGTTATTGTTTTACAATTGATATTCTTTTTCTCTCAAATTACATTTTTGCGACCGATTATAGCACAACAAATTAGTAGTAAGTTATACGGAGTACATGAGTTTAATATTGCCAGACAGGTAGGACGTAATTTGCCAGAGCGAATTAGTTTAATGCAGCAAGTAGGAGCGAAAGTTGTTCGTTTACCAGTAACTTGGCATTTAATGGAACCGCAACAAGCAGGAATAACTCCGCAATGGTTCTGGGATGAACTAGACGCAGATGTGTCTGCTGCCGAAAAAGCAGGAATTAAGCTGATTATTGAATTGGGACAGACACCATGCTGGGCTTCATCGGCGCCAAATAAAAGATGCAACGACTCAAGTTACACAGATTACTTGCTATACCCACCAACTAATTACAATGACTATGCTAACGCTATTGCTAAACTTGTACAGCGTTACCGTAGTCGGGTTTATGCTTGGGAAATATGGAATGAGCCTAATCTTAAAGGTAATTGGAAACCGCTTGGCTCTCGTCCTTGGGCAATTAACGACTTGAACAATTTGTTTATTGATCTTAAAGGCGCCTCACAATATACAAATCTAGTAAAAGCATCTTATACCAGAATTAAGAGTGTTGACCCCAAAGCTACAGTTTTAGCAGGCGCCATTGCTGCTGGAGATGTTGATTATGTCAACGAAATGTATAAAGCTGGCATTAAGGGTTACTTTGATGCGCTGTCAATGCACCCTTATACTGGTGTTTATCCTGGTGATTCTAGTGGCAGGAGTTATGGACCGAATGAATGTCCAACAGGAGTTGAATCTTCAAAACTGTGGTGCTTCAAGATTGGTGTTGAGCGAGTTAGACAAGCGATGTTAGCCAAAAGCGATGACAAACCGATTTGGTTGACTGAATTTGGTTTCAGTAGCACAACTGGATGGAATGGTTCCAGATTTCCAAACGACCAAGCTGACCATCTGCGCTCTTCTATCGCTTTAATTAACACTTGGAATTTTGTTCCGGTTGCTTGTTGGTATCAACTTGTTGACCGATATGCAAAAAATGACCGTGAGGGTAGGTTTGGACTTTTTGACATCAACGGTTTAATTAAACCTTCTGGTCAAACTTTTAAACAGCTTGTGAGTGTGACAAAGCCCGTACTTATCTCGCCAAAAGGTGAAATTACAACAAATACGCCAAGTTTTTCTTGGCAAGCGGTACCAGGAGCTACTAGTTATAAACTTTGGGTTAACGAGTATAGCAACCCTAATATACCAGGTAAAATTAATCGCGATTTTACCCCTGCACAAGCTAATTGTACTAGCAAAAGTACTTGTACAGTTAGTCCTGGGGTGCGTTTTGCACGAGCTAGTGCAGAATGGTGGGTAACTGCAAATTTCAGTAATGGTAGTTCTCAACTTAGCGATAGTGCAACATTTATTGTGAAGTAAGTTTTGAGGAGTTGTAAAATCTGATCCCCCCAACCCCCCTTAATAAGCGGGGGCTAAGAATGTTTTTATTTATCTCCTTTATTAAGGGGGCAGGGGGGATTAAAATCTGCGTCAACTTACCTAAATTAATGTAACGAATCACTATCAATACTGCTCGGTTAACGGATGTAAAGACGCGACATGTCGCGTCTCTACAAGGGTTTGACGTTGGGTTTTATGAGTTTAGGCGCCAGGACTTTTTTTAATTTGGTTTTAATTGGGTTGATAATGGGGATTACATATGGAGGTATTACAGGTTTTGTATTATTCTATGTACTATTACCTTGTCATGTTTTGACTGATGGCATAAAAGTGCCACGCTTTTAGCTACTTTCTGCCTAAACTTTGTCACAGAGAACTATTACATTATTACAAATATTACTTTATATTAAGTCATCAACCAATCTAGTTGTGTAGTTTATGGCAATTGATTTATTATTTAGATTTTAAAAATGATATTCGTTGAGCAGATTGTAATTTTAACTGCTTTTATGGTAATAGCAATGCTTTTGGGTTCTCGTTATCGTACTAAAAATGCATTGCAGTGGTGGTATGAGAAGCAATCTATGGAATTTGAGGAAGAAGCGGAGTTCGCTAAAAATGGCTTGTTACAAGAGTCTTTTTTTCTTCGCCGCAGTATAGAACTATTAGATAGAAATATTACTCCAAACTGTGGTCAAGTCAAGGAAAAATATTTAAATAGCATCGAAAAGATATATGATGCTGTTACGGAGTTGATTAATCACCTGTCCCCTGCTTATGTTCATGATAGTTTACCATTGGCGATTCAGTATTTGCTTTTGGCTTGGAAGACAAAGGTTACTACTGTTGGTTGGGTAATGAAGCTACCGACCGACTGGGATAATGAGTCTCCAATATACTGTCGGGTCTTGTTATCGGTGTTGAATAGGTTGTTTCAAGTTATTCTGTCGCAGCAGAAAAGTCCACAACAAATAGAGGTTTGTTTAGCCAAGCAAGGAGATTTTAATGAAATTTTAGTTCAATTTAATTATCAAGATGCTCTTGTTATCAGAAATATTAGATGCATAAGAGAGTTAAATTATATTAATATTATTTTTGCTATTTTTGTTTCAGGTAAATTTTGTTATTATTTTAAAGATGCGATGCTAGTTTGTCGCTTTAGTTGGAGAAATAATAGTAAAGTACGCTCGATAATGAGTCTAATTTTTTAAGGAGTGTTTACCATGAGTCAAGTTAAATTAAATGAAGAAAATATCAAAATTTTAGCCGTTGATGACCATGAGTTAATTTTAGGTTCGACTGTTCAGGTTTTAAAACAGCGTTATCCTAAAGTGGAGATGCATACTGCTAAAACCGCATGGGAAGCTTTAGAAAAGTTAGATAAGGTTAAGCCAAATTTATTTGTAGTTGATATCTCTATACCAGATAAAGAAGGGGGAAGCGCGCGCTCGGATGTAGGTATTAATTTGATTAAGACGGCGATGGAACGTTATCCTTTGTTACCTATTGTTGTACAAAGTGCTGATTTTCGTCCTTTGGTTAAATTAAAATTTGCAATTCATGAACACGGCGCCGGGTTTATAGTCGCAGAGAAAAAGCTTACAACACAAGAAATGTTAACGAGAGTAGATTGGGCGTTTAATGGTGTAACGTATACTCCCAAAGAAATGCGCTCAGGATTAGAAATTAAAGAAGACTGGTTAAAAGTTTTAGATTTAGCTTTTAATCATGGACTGCAAGATAAAGCAATAGCCGAGCAGATGAATATAGGTGAGAGAACAGTACGGCGCCACTGGTCAAATATTCAGGATGCATTGGGTATTTATGATTGTCCAGAAAAGAGAGTAAATCTCCGAATTCAAACGGGTATTCGAGCTAGGGAAGAAGGGTTAATTGATTGATTGTTAATTAAAATATAAATATTTATAAGTTAATAGTTATGCATCAATTTTGGAAAAAAATTAAGTTGGAATTTGCTGTTTGGCAGGTTGGGTTACTGCCAGGTTTATTGATTTTTACTGCTGTTGTTATCGCACGTTTAACAGGTTCGCTACAATTTTTTGAATTAGTAATGCTTGACAATTTTTTACGCTTACGTCCTCCAGAACCGATGGACGAAAGAATCGTAATTGTTGGCATTACTGAAAAAGATATTCAGAGAGTAAAAAAATATCCTATTCCTGATGAAAATATCGCTAATCTTTTAGAAAAAATTCGCGAATATCAACCTGCTGCTATTGGTCTTGATATCGTTCGCGATTTTCCTATTGAACCTGGAGGTAAGCGATTAAACGCAATCTTTAGCGATGAAAATAATAGCGACGTATTTGCTATTCAAAAAGTCCGAAAAGACCGTGACGGGTATACAATAGCACCACCACCTAAGATATATCCAGATATGGTGGGATTTGTGGATGCAATACCTGATGACGATGGTTATTTACGACGCAGTATTTTAGATATTTCTCATGGACAACCAGAACCTAGCTTATCTCTTCCTTTGTTATTAGCAGAACGTTATTTAAATGTTTATAATCAAAAGATTTTACTGGAAAGAGGGAAAAAAGACCCAGGCGCCACTCGTTTTGGTTCGGTAGAATTTACGCGCTTTCAAACTAATTCTGGTGGATATATTAATGCGGATGCTGGCGAAAATCAAATATTATTAAATTATCGTAGTGGAAATAAACCTTTTCGCTTTATTTCTGCTGGTGAAGTTGAAAAGGGAAAACTACAAAATGGCACAAAAATAAATCCTGAATGGTTTAATAACCGTATTGTTTTAGTAGGTATTACTGCTTTAAGTCAGAAGGATATTGTTTATTCATCTGCTGTTAGAGGTATAAACCCTGCATTGGTATATGGTGTAGAAGCGCTAGCTCATGAAACAAGCCAAATTACTAGTGCGGTGTTAGATGGAAGACCATTACTTCAAGTTTGGTCTGATGGTTGGGAGTATATATGGATTTTTGTTTGGGGGGTAGTAGGAATTAGTCTGGGAAGATTTTTCCAATCTCCTTGGAAAATAATGCTTGTTTTACTAATAAGTAGCGGGTTTTTAATTTTGTTGTGTTATGGGTTAATTATTATTGGCTGGTGGGTTCCTATTGTTCCAAGTATGATTATTTTATGGTTAAATGGTGGAGGTTTGACGGCAACTTTGTTTTACCGCTTTTACCAGAACATTAAAGAACGTGAATCTAGACTTAGAGAAAAAGAAGCAGTTAAACAGCGTATTTTTACAAGAATTCATAATGAACCGCTACAAACTTTACAATTACTTCTGAGAGAGAGAGATGGTATTTCCGAATCTGTAATGTTAAAGTTAGAGTATCTAAATAAAGAAATTCGAGATATTTGTGATGATGAGAAAGCGCATTTGCTAGATGAGGAGAATATTTTGGTGTTAGGAAATGATATGACAATCAACTTGCACCAACCATTACGAGAATTATTACAGAACGTTTATATTCATACTTTAGAAAAAGATTTTCCTAATTTCCAAACAATTCATATCAAAATTATTACATTTGACTCGATTGATGATTCTAAGTTGAGTACAGAAGATAAGCGAGGTTTATGTAGATTTCTTGAGGAAGCATTGATTAATGTGGGTAAGTATGCTTACGGCGCCACACGTTTACATATTGTTTGTAAACAAGAGAATGATAGGCAAGTAATTCGAGTTACAGATAATGGTATAGGTATAAATCAAACTTCTCAATCTCCGTCTTTGGGAACAAAGTTAACTAAAAATTTAGCAACAAAACTCCGTGGTGAATTTCGTAGGTATGCTCATACTCCTAAAGGAACTGTTTGTGAGTTTATGTGGTAGAACCTCTCCCCTAACCACTCTCCTGGGAGGAGAGGGGAATAAACGTACTTACTTTGCTGTTGTGGGGACTTTGTTGTGGGGTTACTAGCAGGTTAGGTTGATTATGGCGCCAAATATGTAACCCCTAAATATTTTAATGCAGTTTTCTGCATCTTAGTAGGCACTCTTATTTGTGGTATTTCTACGTGTAAAATCGTATTCTATAAATAAGAGAATATTTGAGTACAAACCATGAGTAAGCATAAATTTTCCTTTAGAATCTGGAGAAACAAATACATTCTTTTGTTTGTTTCATTGATACTATGTTTTAGTATTCTAACCCCTGTTAATGCTCATTACCTGGCTAATAATCAATCTGTTATTAGTCAAAATAATACTAGTCAACAAAAACATAAACGGAGACATAGAAGAGGTTATGAAATACCTCCAAATGTTACACCAATTAAAAGCAATACGACAAGTAGAACAATCCGCACTGGCTTCTGTAAACAAAAGTCAAACTCAGCAGACCCAGCAATCAATTTAACAATTTTAGCGCACAAGTATTATCCAGGTTTCATGACATTAGAAAATCCTACTTTGATTTGGTATGTTCCGCACTCAAAATCCTATCCAATAGACATTGCTATATCTCGTTTTGGAGAATATAAACCGTTTTACTTAACAAATATGGGTGATATACAAAGTAAGCAAGGAATTAATAAGTACATATTACCAAAAGCTCCTGAATTACAACCGAATCAACGTTATACTTGGAAAGTAAAAATTTATTGCGATGCGACTAATTTATCAAATTCATATGAAGATAAATCTACGTTTACATTAATAGAAATGCCATCTAATTTAAAAAGGCAAATTCAACTAAGTAATGACCCATTAGACAAAGCAGAAATTTATGCGGCTAAAGGTATATGGTATGATGCATTTACACAAACTTTACAATCGCACGATTCAGATGAACAGACACGAGAATATCAACGACTATTGCTTCGTAACTTAGCAGAAAAAGATGGCAGTAAAGATTTACAAAAACAGTTACAGGAAATAATTAAGCAAATAAACGTTTAAATGTTTACTTTACAGCAATCTGCTGATTGCTGTATTTTTTATCGTTTAATTTTATTGCCAATTTCCTACCAATACAAACGGCGCCCAGTAATAAGGATGTTTGTATTTGTTGTCTTCATTTTTGTTGTCTTCATTTTTAATTAGTGCTTTTTGAGCTTCTTGTAATGCTTGCGCTTTAGTCAGTTTGGGATTTTTCCAACCTTTATAAAAGACATCAACTAATTTGGCGGTGCTTTTATCATCAATAGACCATAAAGATGCTAGAGTGCTTTTTGTTCCTGCTCGTATGGCAACTCCTGCCAAACCCAACGATGAGCGTTCATCTCCTACAGCTGTGTTACAAGCTGTCAGAGCAAGTAAATCAATTCTGTTTTGTCTTCTCGTAGTATTACGAATTATTTCATCTAGTTCGTTTATAGTAATTTTTTTGTTCCATGCTTCTAAATATGTATCTTCTTGCTCTACACCAAAATTACCATGAGTCGCGATATGAATTACGGAGTATATTTGTTTATTTAATTCTTGTATTATATTTTCACGTGTAAATTTTTCGTTTTCAAGTTGTGTTTTATTGGGAATAGCATCTAACTCTTGTTTGACATATTTTAATTGTGAATTATTACTTATCTCACTAACATCGCTTAAACCTAATGCTAATACTTGTAAGTTATTTCGCTCAACATCTTTATTGTCTGTAACTAACAGACTAGGAGTAGTTGCAACCGCATATTTCTCAACTAAAAACTTCTTACCATCATATAAAGCTGCCATTGGTACGTTTTGAAAAACACCATCTTGCACAAACACAAGCGTCTTTATTTGTGAAGTTAGGCTTTGTTCAAATTTACCAATAACCTCATCGTAAATAATTTTTGCTGGCTTAAGATATTGAGATTCAGGCGCCTCTCTTCTTAAGGCATCGCTGTATTTACTTACCTGCTCTAGAAGAGTTATTTCACTCAAATTAATTTTTGATTCTCCTGTGGGTAAAGTTAAAATAATTGCTATCTTATTGTCTAAAATAATTGAACTAATAATGGCTGTTTGTTTATCATTGCCAATTAATGATAATATTTTCTTTTGAAATTTATTTTTATCTTGATTATCTGAATTATTTGGTTTACTTGAGTCTTCTTCTGGAATGGTGAGAATACAATCATTACCAAAATAATTTTGTAATTCTCCTATCTTTAATGAGTCCATTGTTTCTAATGCACCCAACAAATCTTGATTATTATTCTGATTTAGTTTGTTCTCTTTATTCTTAACTTGTGTATTTAACTGTAATCCTATTAAATCACGGTAAATTGGTTCAACTTCGTCTCTAAAATCGAATTGAAAGTTGCGATTATCACTCAGTATTTCCTGACGCACCTTTTCTAGACTGTTTTTAGAGTTTTTGTAGGCAATAATTGCATCAGCTATTTTACCTTGCTTTTTTAAAATTCTTCCTGCTTGCCATTCCCAAAGAAATAAACTGTCTTTTGCTGCTAAATTTTTCTCTATTACGTCTCTTGCTTGTTTTGTGTGTTTTAGTGCTTCATTATATTCATTGCTGCACTCGTATAGTTTACCTAATTTACCCTGAGCAAAAGATTCGGCACGACTATCTTTAATTTGACGCGCAAGATTAACAGCTTTTTGCAGTAGATTTATTGCTTCAGATTCAGATTCAGAATGGTTTTCGGAAAAGTTAACTACTGCTTCTTGGGAGCATTCGCTCATACTTATCGGTAAACCATTTTTATCTACAGTCTGTTGCAATTTATCTGCTAAATCTATGTATGTATAAGCCGTTTGACTACTTGTAGGAAGAAATTGTAATAATTTTTTAGCGTCTATCCATGCTGTTTTCGCTTTTTTATCTTGCTTTGTACGGTAATATATAGGAATTTCATTAAGTAGAATTTTGATTTGCTTTGATTTATCGTCGATTTGTTGAGCAATTTTGTAACTTTCTTCAAATTCTTTTAATGCATCTCTATCATTACCTTCAGCTTTTTCTATCATTTTTGATGAGGGGGTTACTTCCCTACTAAAAGCTATATTTTCCCGCTTTTTGAGAGAGAAAGCACGACGATATTTTAATGACGCACTGTTAATATATATATTGGCACGGCTATTTAATATAGAAACTTTATAATTTTTATTATCGACTTTATTTTTATTTATTATATCATCTGCTTCTTCGAGTACTTGCATTGCTTTACATTGCTTTTCTGGTTGTTTATCATCTTTTTCTGCAACTTCGCAACCTTCTAATAACCGATAAGCTTCTCCTAAACTTCCTAGTGCAGCCACTTGTCCTTCAAAATCATTATTCTTTTTGGCTATTTGTAAAGCTGAACCAGTTTGACATGTATTTGTGTCATTGTTACATAAAAGCTGGATTGCTTTTTTGGGTTGCCCGTAACTAGTGTATACCTGTGCTAGTTCTGTGAGTGAGCGTCCTTTTTTTGTTACATCTCTCAATTGTCCATGCATTTGTACCACATTTTCCCAGTGTTTGATTGCATTTTCTGTTTGTCCTACTTGCTGGTATGCTCTGGCTAAGTTTTCTAAAATAATTGCTTTATTTCGAGGGTTACTATTATTTTTTTCTATGTCTAATGCTTTGTTCCAATCTTTAATTGCATTAAGGTATTGGTTTGCTTGATATTTGTTTACACCTTCTTGTACCCATTGACTTGATGTACTGTTTTGTGCATTTGTAGCTTTACCAATTTGAAGAGTAGTAATATGTGTAATATTACCTAACCATAAACATACTGTAAGGCTAATACAGCAAAGGGATACCAGTAGTCGATGCTTGCGAGGTAGGTGCTTCATTGGCTGATTTTAAAGCTTTTTAAACGAAATTAAGATTAAACGAGGATTTATACTTAATATATGAAAAAACTATACCACTATTAAGGTGACGCATAAATGTAGCATAGATTACTTTTTTGCAGAAACATTCTCATGGTATTGTTGAAAACATATTGATTATCATTTTTGGCTTGCCAGTCTTTATGATTACAGATAGGCGCCCATTCCGTAAATCAATTGTTCCGAATCGTTGAACTATTAGGCATCAGGGGAGACTCGAAGTGAAAAATGTTGGTTTGGGCAGTATTATTTGGCATTTGAGTACATCTATTTTACTCGGATGCGTAAGTGTTTTTACCACATCTATCAGTTCTAGTTTTGCCCAAAGTAACATCGTACCTGATGAAACTCTAGGAGCAACTGAGTCTTCGAGAGTCATTTTCAACTTCAACGGCGCCGCAAACGATGCAATAATAGGAGGCGCCGAACGTGGGCAGAATTTGTTTCATAGTTTTAGAGAGTTTAGCGTCAGCGAAAATAGAGGAGCTTATTGCAGAAGGACGTAGCGGAAATATTACTATTAATACTGGTTCATTTTCGTTATTAGATAATGCCACAATAGATACAGCTACACAAGGAATAGGAAATGCTGGTAACTTATTTATACAAGCAAAAGATTTAGCCAATTTTGACAATGGTGATATTTCCAGCATAGTTGAGCCACAAGGAATGTATCAATTACCAAATGGAAAAATTTTCATGGGTAATGAGTGTTCTGAAACCTAACCCCTAACCCCTTGCTTACGAGGATACAGAGGCGCGATTCGGGGGTGACGCCCATTATTTTATGGAAACAGGCGTGTAGAAACGACCGATATGTAAGGATTTGGCGAAATGTTTCAGCAAAATTAGCTCCAGTTGCGACTTGCGTGCCGTCTTGGACAACAACGTAAGCGTTTAAACTTTTTCGTTGCGAGTGAGCCATTCGGACATCTCACTTGGCTGTTGCCAGTTAAGCATTGCTAGCGTAAAGTCATCAAGTTGCTTGACGTTTAACTTTTGGAGTTGACTAACTATCTGTAACGTGATTTCATCCCCAAACTTGACTCGAATGATATTACTTGCCAACTCAATCTTGCCTTTTAGTTCGCCTTTTAGTTCGCCTTTTAGCTCGCCTTCTAACCTAGCCTTGTCCATTTCAGCTTCATACCAAGCATCGACTTCTGCCATTGTTTTCATAAAATCTTCGTCCTCCGGAGTTAAGCTATCGGTAGGTATGTTTTGTAGGTAAACGCAGTATTTAACACATGCGCTAATTATATCATTTTTCTCTCTACGGTCTGGTGATAGCTGTTTGATTGATTCAAAAGCGATTTTCGCACTTTCAGATTCTCCTAACATTTTTAACCAGATGGTGTCATTTCTAATTGGTCTAACCCTTTTTCTTCTGGGTCTTTTATTTTATCCGACCAAGTTTTTATTTCAATTCCCAATGTCACTTTTTTATATTTTAAGCATAAATCCATACGACCTTTTCCAATCGCATACTCCCGCTCTAAAGTTCCTCCCCCATTTACGACGCGATGTAGAAATGCCATTAATACTATATGGGGTGCGATTTCTTGGTATGATGTAGTACTAAGTAATGGCTCTCCATGCTGGCGCCAAAAATCTATAAATGCCTCTTGTAAAGCATCAACGTCTAATTCACCATCTTGATTTAACCAGGTAGGAGTAATACTAGGTAAACTGTCAGAGGCGCCTTGTATTAAAACACGAGGAATAACTTCGCGGTAAATGGGGTTAGCAATTACTAGTCCACCATTTGGTTCTCGACGTAATAACCCTAAGTCAACTAAATATTGTCGGTCATCGTCTGGTGTATTACCTAATGTATCTCCCGCTAACATTGGTTCAATTATAGCTTTAATTCTTGTTTCGGTAAGTCTATCTGCTAAAGAATCAAGGTGAGTGTCTTTACGTACAATGAGAATTTCTTTAGCTTGATTAATATGTTCTACTGTAATAGTTACTTGTGTATCAGTTACTAATTCTTCAACAATTTCTTTTGCTAAGGCATTGATTAACCAAGGTTGCCCTTGAGTTAAATCATAAGCCATTTGTGCTGCTTGGGAAGTAAAAGCTTGTTGTGTATCTAAAGTATGCTCTTTATATAATTCTATAACTTCGGCGACATTAAAATATCTCATTGTTAGTGAGCGGTCTTTAATATTAAACGGACTTGCTGTGTTTAACCTCTCTTTACCACCAGAGGCAACTTTATAATCTCGCACATCCCGCATACCAACTAACCCTACAGATGAAGGAAAGTTTTTTGGACGTTCAGAATAACCATCACGCAATTGTCGTAAAACAGAAATTAATACTTGGTTCTCTAAAGAATCTATTTCATCTATAAATAATACTAAAGGTCGCGGACAATTTTGTGCCCAAAGGCTAAGATTAGCTTGAATTCTCTGTCCAGGTAGTCCCGAAATCCAATCTGGGGGTTGTAGCTCTTTTGGTAACCTGTTTGTTATTTTACGATGCCATGTCGCCAAAATTGCAGACTCGGCACCTCCGATATCATCTTTAAAAGCGTTTCCTACTTCTACCGATAGGGTAGCTGCACAATATTGTCCCATACTGGTTATCTGTTCAGCTAACGCTAACATAGCTGTAGTTTTACCCGTTTGACGTGGTGCGTGGATAACAAAATAACTTTCTTGCTGGATTAACCGCGATAAATTAGGCAACCGAATGGTAGGCGGTAGCATGTAGTGCTTTTCAGGCTTACAAGGACTTGAGATGTTAAACCAACGAGCCATTATAACTTCCGCACGCTTACTGTGACAATGCCCAGTGTAGCGCATAATGCTTTTGACGGGTTAATCTACAATCTACACGGATATTTCCATTGAATGATTTTGAAGAGGCTTCTCATGGTATTTTTAAAGACATATTGATTTTTACTCTCGGTTCGCCTTGTTTGGATAAATATAGACAGGTGCCCATCAGTAAATCAATTGTTCCGAAACATTGAACTTTTCGACACCAGGAGAGACTCGAAGTGCAAAATGTTGGTTTGGGCAGTAGAATTTGGCGTTTAAGTACATCTATTTTACTGGGATGCGTAAGTGCTTTTACTACATCTATCAGTTCAAGTTTTGCCCAAAGTAACATCGTACCCGACGAAACTCTGGGAGCAACGGAGTCTTCGAGAGTTATTTTCAACTTCAACGGCGCCCCAAACGATGCAATAATAGGAGGTGCCGAACGTGGGCAGAATTTGTTTCATAGTTTTAGAGAGTTTGGTGTCAGCGAAAATAGAGGAGCTTATTTTTTGACACCCAATGCCAATATACAAAATATTTTTGCGCGAGTCACAGGAAGTAACGCTTCACAAATCTTTTTAACTGAGCAGACTTTAATTTTAACTAAAGATATGATGTTCAGATAAATTTCCTGCTTCAATAGCAACATCTGATAATGCTTCTGAATCCTGACAGATTTTGTCCCAACGGTATTGCCAGCGTGCTAAGGTTCTTCCTACATCAACTAGCTCTTGTGCTTGTTCCACGTCAACTTCTATTAAAGTCGGTGCCGTCCACTCTATAAAGAACAAACTTTCTCTAATCAACGAAGCTGCTGCTGAGGGATTAAAAGTCACTTCTCGTTTAATGGCGCTGAGGTTGTTTGCTATCTTGCTTAAACGAGTAGCAACGTCATCTTGTACAAAAATCTTTTCTTGCTGTATTAAATCTGTCATATTCCACCTAGTAGTTCTATAATAATTTTTGCAACTCTTTCTCTTATGATAGGGTCTGATATTTCCATTGAACGATTTTGAGGAGCGCGAATATTAATCAAGGAGTCGTAAGTAATTTTCTGTGTCTCAGGCTCAAAACCTGCTCCCCAAATATCTTTTTGCTTACTACCATCCGCAAGTAATTCCTGCTCACAGTAATAATGCATCTCTCCTCCACCTGCCAATATACGACGCTCAATATCGACTGCTAGCTTGATAAACATTCCGAATTCCAAGAGCATTTCGTCCACCTCCTCGGCAGTCGCGCGCCTGCGTATTATCAAAACCAAGTTTTACACCCCTCTAAATATATTTTAATATTTACTAGTGTAACTATAAAATTATATGTGATTATATGTCAAGTATGACTAGTAAAAAACTTATTATGCTGGAACTTGATATTGTTGCATCCGTAGACTGGAAGCCGGAGTTCGGTAAAAAACTAAAGTTGATGCGGGGTAAAGTTTCGAGACGTGCGCTGGCTCAGAAACTTATTGACAAGTACGGCTATAAAGTGTCTCAACAATACATACAGCTTTTAGAACATCCTGAAGGAAACGAGAAGGCACCCGCTACTGTATCCTTTAGACTTTTAAGGTATCTAACAGAGGCACTAAATGCTAATGTTTATGAGTTATTTAACTCACCCGAAATATTTATTAGTGATACTTGACAATAAATGACAATTTAGGCGCCGAAAACATTCTCATGGTATTTTTAAAGACATATTGATTATTAGTGTCGGTTCGCTTCGTTTGGATAAATATAGACAGGCACCCGTTAGTATATCGATTGTTCCGAAACATTGAACCTTTCAACACCAGGAGAGACTTGAAGTGAAAAATGTGGGTTTGGGCGGTATCATTTGGCGTTTGAGTACATCTCTTTTACTTGGATGCGTAAGTGCTTTTACTACATCTATCAGTTCTAGTTTTGCCCAAAGTAACATTATACCCGACGAAACTTTGGGAGCAACGGAGTCTTCGAGAGTTATTTTCAACTTCAACGGCGCCTCAAACGATGCGATAATAGGAGGCGCCGAACGTGGGCAGAATTTGTTTCATAGTTTTAGAGAGTTTGGTGTCAATGAAAATAGAGGAGCTTATTTTCTGACTCCCAATGCCAATATCCAAAATATTTTTGCGCGGGTAACAGGAAGTAACGCTTCACAAATCTTTGGAACTCTGGGTGTTCGTCAAGCAAATAACTTCACACCTTCTACAGCAAATCTGTATTTGATGAATCCGAATGGAATTTTGTTCGGGCAGAATGGTAGGTTAGATGTGGGTGGTTCGTTTCTAGCTACGACAGCAAACGGGATTCAGTTTGGCAATAGCGGAATTTACAATGCTAGTGGTGGTCAACCTGCTGATGTGCTGACAATTAATCCTTCGGCTTTTTTATTTAATCAAATATCTAGAGGTAATATTACCAGTCGTTCTGTTGCACCTGCGGGACAAAATCTAGTAGGTGAAAACATTACTGGGTTGCGAGTACCCGATGGTAAGAGTTTGTTGTTTTTGGGTGGTGATATCAATATAGAGGGTGGTGGACTTGTTAATAATGCGTCTTTTGATGGCAGTGGTGGACTGCGCGCGTATAACGGAAGAATAGAGTTAGGAAGTTTGAAGGCGCCTGGTATTGTAGGATTGAATATAGCTGGCAATAGTTTGAGTTTTAACATTCCTGAAGGTGTGGAACGAGGCAATATATCCATTACTAATGGAGCAGAAATTAATGTTCGTGGTTCGGGTGGTGGAGATATTGCTTTTACTGCCAAAGATGTGAATATTAGTGGAGGAGGCATAGTTAGAGCAGGTATTGATAACAAGTTGGGTAGTCCCACAACTAAGTCGGGTGATATACAAATCAATGCGACGGGAACGCTGACTTTAGCTGATGAGAATTCCCGTATTAGTAATGTTTTGGATGGGGAAGCTATAGGTAAAAGCGGGAATGTAAATATCACTACAGGTTCATTAGTTGTAAGTAATGATGCTATTTTGAGTGCGGATACTTTTGGTATAGGGGATGCAGGAAATATATTTATTGCATCTGATAAATTACTGGTTGATGATGCGATAATTGGTAGTAGTGTTCAATCGAGAGCAGTTGGAAATGGTGGGAATATATTTATAAAAGTTAATGATGCTGTCTCGCTGGTAAATGCTATTGTTGACAGTAATATAGAATCAGGCACCGTAGGTAGTGGTGGAACTATTAATATTGAAGCAGGTTCTTTGTCTATTACTGATAGCACACAGGTTCAAAGTTTTGTGCGGACAAAAGATGGTGAACAAACTCCAGGAATAAGAAATGGAGGAAATGTTAATATTAATGTTCGCGGCGCCGTTAATATTTCTGGTATTAAAGATGGAATACCTAGCGGTATCCGCAGTACTTTGACTGGAGTAGAGGGTAAAGCGGGCAATATTGCAATTAATGCTGGTTCTTTAAATTTATCTGATAAAGCTGTAATTAGTTCTGGTACTTTTGGTACAGGGAATGCAGGTAACATTTTTATTCAAGTTAATGATTTAGTTGCTCTTGATGATAGCGGCATACTTAGTAATGTGGGAGATGGCGCCGTTGGTAATGGTGGCAATATCAATATCAAATCTGGTTCTCTTTCTTTAGTTAATAGCTCTATAATTTCTGCACAAGTTAATGCTGCGACTGCTAATTTTACTGGTGGTAAAGGTAATGGTGGTAATATTAATATAGATGTGACTGGAAAAGTTACTTTCGCTCAAGCTCAACCAGGCTTTAATAATGGAATTGTTAATGCGGTAGGAGCAGGCGCCGTTGGTAATGGTGGTAATGTTACAATTAATGCTGATGTACTCGAAGTAACAGGTGGTTCCCAAATTCAAGGAAGTACCCGTGGGAAAGGAAATTCTGGGGCTATTACTATTAATGCCCGCGATACTATTCGTTTTGATGGTTCTGATGGTGTAGATTTATTTAGTCGTGCTATCAACAGTGTACAACCTGGAGCAGAGGGTAATGCAGGAGGAATTAAGATTACAACAGGTTCTTTATTTGTGACTGATGGTGCTTTTCTTGGCAGCAGTACTAATGGAGTTGGAAATGCAGGTGACATTAGTATAGATGCTCGTAATATTATTAGCATGGATGGGGTTGCAGATATTAGTAATAATGTATTCAATACAGGTAGAGGTAAAGCTGGAAATACTTTTATACAAACAGGTTCTTTATTTTTAACGAATGGTAGCCAAATAAGTGCTGATATTTCAGGAAAAGGAGAAGGTGGAAGCATTATTGTTAATGCTCGCGATACAGTGAAATTAGATGGAAAAATAAATAGTGCCGCAAGCGCAATTGGAAATTCATTAATCCCTAATGCTGAAGGAAAAGCTGGAAATATTCAGATAACAACAGGTTCACTTTTAGTAAGTAATGGTGCTAATATTGCTACCAGTACTGCTGGAATAGGAGATGCAGGTAATATTACTATTAATGCTCGCGATACAATTACTTTTGAAGGATTTGACAAGCAATTTTTATCAAGCGAAGCCAGAAGTACAGTTAGTACCACAGCAACAGGAAATGGTGGCAGTATTCGGATTACAGGTAGAGAATTATTTCTGAAAAATGGTGGTCAAATTAATGCTAGCAGTTTTGGGGCTGGTGGTAGCGGTAATATTTTTGTTGATGTTAAAGATGCTGTAAATATTGATGGTGTTGGTGGTAGAGATGGAACAGGCAGCGGTATTGTAAGCTTGATGTCGGGAACTGCGGGTAAAGGTGGAAACATTCAGGTAACAACTGGAAGTCTGTCTGCTACCAATGGTGGTATTTTAGCTAATTTTGGTGAAGGTGAAATTGGTGACATTGTAATAAATGCGCGCGATAGTGTTAAATTTGATGGGGCTGGTAATGGATTAGGTAGCGGCGCCAGTAGCGTAATTTTACCAGGAAAGCAAGGTAGGGGAGGAGATATTAAAATAACAACTGGGTTATTTAATATCAGTAATGGTGCTGATATTAGTTCCCAAAGCTCTGGAATAGGTGATGGTGGTAATATTTTGATTGATGCCCGTGATGATATTAACTTAATTAATAACGTTCTTATCAACGCCAGTATTTCTGGGCAAGGTAATGGAGGCAATATAACTCTTAATGCTGGTAATTCTATTAGTTTGTCTGGTACGACTGAAAGTAATCAAAACCCTATTGTCATTAGCGCAGTTTTTCCTAGAGGTTTTGGAAGGTCTGGAGATTTACGATTTAGTGCCAAAAAATTGTCTTTGAACAACGCTGGCATTATCAATAGTACATTTGGAACAGGAGATGCAGGTAATACTTTTTTGCGAATATCTGAGGATATTTCAATGAGTACTAGTTTCATTGATAGCAGCGTTTTCTCTGGAGGTGTTGGTAAAGGTGGAAACTTAGATATTGAGACAAATAACCTAACATTAACTAATGGTTCTCTAATTGGTGCTGGAATAGCTCGTTCACAAACATTAGACGGTACTCTTCTTCCAGCAGGTAATGGTAGAGGTGGAAATATTCGCATTAATGCATCTGATTCTATAACTATTTCAGGTATTGGTTCTACTGGTGCTTCTAGTACAATAGCAACCTTAACAGAGAGAGGTGCATCAGGTGATGCGGGAGATGTAAGTCTAACTACCAAAAACTTCCGTGCTACAGATGGAGCAATTATTTCGTCTGCAACTTTTAATGAAAGTAAAGGTGGTGAAATTACCATCAATGCTGATATATTTGAACTTTTTAACGGCGCCCAAATACTAGGGAATACTCGCAGTAGTGGTAACGCAGGTAATATTCGCCTCAATGTTAAAGACCGTATTACTATATCTGGAAGTGACCCAAACTTTAACCAACGATTAGCTTTAGCACAAGATAGTTTAACAAGTTCGGGTTCTACTAATACGCAGTTAAGTGATGTTGTTACAAATGAAGGCGCCAATAGTGGATTATTTGCTAATACGGCGCCTGGTTCTACAGGTAATGGTGGTAGCATTATTATTGACCCTCGTGAATTTATTATTTCTAATGATGGACGAATTTCAGTGAATAGTGAGGGAAGTGGAACGGCTGGTAATATTTCTATTGCAGGTGGAAATCTTACTGTTGATAAAGCTTCTATTTCTGCCCGTTCTACTAGTCGTGATGGTGGTAATATTAAATTTACTCTTAGTGACAAGCTTGTATTACGACGTAATAGTGAAATTTCTACTAATGCGAGAGGAGATGGTGGTAATATTGATATTGCTGCCAAGTTTGTTGTTGCTCCTCCTAAAGAAAATAGTAATATCAAAGCTGATGCTTCTGAAGGAAATGGTGGCAGAGTACAAATTAACACTCAAGGTATTTTTGGAATTGCTTTTAGCCCTATAGAAACAGAATTAAGCGATATTACTGTTAGTTCCCAATTCGGTGTTTCTGGTGTTGCTGATATCAATTCTCCTAATAATAGCTTTATTCCCAATAATCTAACAGAACTTAATAAAGATACAATCGATACTAATGCAATTATTGCTACAAGTTGTATTGCTAGAGATAAGAAGAGCGGTACATTTTACGTGAGAGGGTCTGGTGGTTTAAGCGCGCGTCCTGGTAATGCTCCAATTAGTACTTATTCAACAGGCAGTGTTAGTAATTTACCAGAACAAGATTTATCTACGCAAGGGAGGCGCCCTTGGAAAAAGGGTGACAGCATAGTAGAACCACAAGGTATGTATCAACTGCCTAATGGAAAAGTCTTTATGGGTAATGAATGTTCTGAAACCTAACCCCTAACCCCTTCTCCACATTCTAAGAAACCGGGCTTCTTTACGACAAATTAAGGGTACGCGCGCAAAATCTTTCTCAAGAAGCCCGGTTTCTCGAACTGGTGCAAGATGTGAGCTACGAGGGAAGGGGAATAATCATTCTTATTTTCATTAATTCGTAAAGTGTTTATAAATCTATCATAAAATTTTAACTCTTAAACAATTTGTAACGTTTTTGCTTACAGTAATTTTGTTCGATAGTATATTGGGATTAATCGAAAAAGTTTAATCCATTTTAAAAATGACTAATAATAACGATATAAATAATAGCAGCGAAACAAGTGAAGTAAGCGAGAACAAAATCAAAAATCCACCGACTAAATATGATTCACCTTGGAAGGATATATTACAGATATATTTTAAAGAATTTATGGAGTTCTTCTTTCCTGTAGCACATGACCAAATTGATTGGACAAAAGAAATAGAGTTTTTGGATAAGGAACTTGAAGAAGTCGCTAAAGATGCTGCTATTGGGCGCCGTTTTGCCGATAAGTTAGTAAAAGTACATCTCAAAAATGGTCGAGAAGAGTGGGTATTAATACATATTGAAGTGCAATCGCAAGAAGAAGAAGATTTTGCGATGCGGATGTATATCTATAATTATCGCATCTACGATAAATATAAAAAATCAGTAGCTTCGCTGGCAATTTTGGGTGATGATAAAGAAAGTTGGCGCCCATCGAGCTTTGGTTACAGTTTATTTGGCTGTTCGTTAAATTTCGAGTTTCCAATTATAAAATTAGTAGACTATCAACAAAGACTAGCTGAACTCGAAAACGATGGAAACCCTTTTGCAACGGTAGTTATGGCACACTTGGCTGCTCTTAATACCAAGGAAGACCGTAGCGAACGTAAAGTGCAGAAGCTGGCTTTAGTAAGAAGATTATACGAAAAAGGATTGGAGGAACAGGAGGTTATCAATTTACTAGCTTTTGTAGATTGGATGCTGACTCTACCACCAGATATTGAAGCAGAGTTTAAACTTGAAGTAAAACAACTTGAGGCTGGACGACGTATGAAGTATGTAACATCTTTCGAGCGTAGTGGCATTGAAATTGGTAGGCAGGAAGAAGCATTATCACTGGTAACACGGCTACTTAATCGCCGTTTGGGTAATATTGATGAGGCGACCTTAGAGCGTGTGCGTTCTTTGTCTACTGAAGAGTTGGAAAGGCTAGCTGAGAAATTACTTGATTTTACGTCGGTTACTGATTTAACTAACTGGTTATCAGGTGGGTAATGGGGACACCTGCCCTAGGTTTAAAACCTAGGGCTAATTGGAGCGAAGCCTGCTATAAGCAGGCTAATGAGTATGATGTAGTATAGATTACTTTTGCCTGGAAACATTCTCATGGTATTTTTAAAGACATATTGATTATTACTCTCGGTTCGCTTTGTTTGGATAAATACAGACAGGCACCATCAGTAAATCAATTGTTCCGAAAGATTGAACTTATCAATACCAGGGGAGACTATAAGTGAAAAATGTTGGTTTGGGCAGTATTATTTGGCGTTTGAGTACATCTCTTTTACTCGGATGCGTAAGTGCTTTTACTACATCTTTTAGTTCTAGTTTTGCCCAGAGCAACATCGTACCCGACGAAACACTAGGAACAGAGTCGTCTTCGAGAGTCATTTTCAACTTTAACGGCGCCGCAAACGATGCGATAATAGGAGGCGCCGAACGTGGGCAGAATTTATTTCATAGTCTCAGGGAGTTTGGCGTCAGTGAAAATAGAGGAGCTTATTTCCTGACTCCCAATGCTAATATCCAAAATATTTTTGCACGAGTCACAGGAAGTAACGCTTCACAAATCTTTGGAACTCTAGGTGTACGTCAAGCAAATAACTTCACACCTTCTAATGCAAATCTATATTTGATGAATCCGAATGGAGTTTTGTTCGGACAGAATGCGAGGTTAGATATGGGTGGTTCGTTTCTAGCTACAACGGCGAACGGGATTCAGTTTGGCGAACGCGGAGTTTATAATGCTAGTGGTGGTCAACCTGTTGATGTACTGACAATCAATCCTTCAGCTTTCTTATTTAATCAAATATCTAGAGGTAATATTACCAATCGTTCTGTTGCACCTGCGGGACAAAATCTAGTTGGTGAGAACATTACTGGGTTGCGAGTACCCGATGGTAAGAGTTTGTTGCTTTTAGGTGGTGACATCAATATAGAAGGTGGTGGACTTATTAATGTACCTTCTGATGGAAGTGGCGGACTGCGCGCGTATAACGGAAGAATAGAGTTAGGTAGTTTGGCGGCGCCTGGTACTGTAGGATTCAATATTGCTGGTGATAGTTGGAGCTTTAGTTTTCCTGAAGGTGTGGAACGAGGTAATATATCCATCACCAATGGAGCAGAAATTAATGTTCGTGGTTCTGGTGGTGGAGATATTGGTTTTACTGGCAAGGATGTAAATATTAGTGGAGCAGGTATAGTTAGGGCAGGTATTGATAATAAGTTGGGTAGTCCTACAACTAAGTCGGGTGATATACAAATAAATGCAACGGGAACGGTGACTTTAACTGATGAGTATTCCCGTATTAGTAATATTGTGGATGAAGAAGCTATAGGTAAAAGCGGTAATATAAACATTACTACAGGTTCCTTAATTATAAGTAAGGATGCAACATTAAGTGTCGATACATTCGGCGCCGGAGATGCAGGGAATATATCTATACTTGCAGCAGATAAAGTACTTATTAGTGATGCTATAGTTGCTAGTAGTGTGCGACAAAAAGCGACAGGGAATGGCGGAAATATAAATATAATAGCGAATTCGCTTTCTATAACTGATGAAAGTTGGTTTGATACTAACACTTTAGGAAATGGTAATGCTGGCAATATACTGTTTAAAATTAATGATGCTATATCTCTAAGTGGGTATTCTGATTTGACTAATAATGTAGAAGCTGGTGCTACAGGAAATGGAGGTAATATAAATATTGAAGCAGGTTCATTATCAATTACCGATGGTACACAAATTCAAACCTTGGTTCGTCAAAACCAAAATGGGCTAACCCCAGGAAAAGGGAATGGGGGAAATGTCAATATCAATGTACGTGGAGTTGTGAATATTTCTGGTATTAGAGGTCAAATACCAAGTGGTCTTCGCGGTACTTTAAATCCTGGTACAGAAGGAAATGGTGGAAACATTACGATTAATTCAGGCTCTTTTTATTTAACAGATAAAGCAGTACTCACTTCTAGTACATTTAGTAAAGCCAATGCAGGTAATATTTATATTCAAGTTAATGATTTAGTTTCCTTTAACAATGGTAGTATATCTAGTAATGTGGGAGATGGAGCTATCGGTAGTGGTGGTAATATTAATATAAAAGCTGGTTCTTTTTCTTTGGTTAATAGCTCTATAATTTCTACAAGTGTTATAGGTACAACTGCTGACTTTTCTGGTGGTCGGGGAAATGGTGGTGATATTAATATAGATGTTAGCGGAAAAGTAACCTTTGCTCAGGCTCAACCAAAATTTTCTAATGGAATTTTTACTGAAGTAGGAGCAGGCGCCTTTGGTAATGGTGGTAATGTTACAATCAATGCTGGCTCATTAGAAGTAACAGGTGGTTCTGAAATTCAAGGAAGTGTTCGCGGAAAAGGAAATTCTGGAACTATTACTATTAACGCGCGCGATACTGTTCGTTTTGATGGTTCTGATGGTGGAGGTTTTCCTACCCGTGCAATTAACTCTATACAATCTGGAGCGGAAGGTAATGCAGGAGATATAATTATTACAACAGAGTCTTTATTTTTAGCAAACAGGGCTTTTCTGAGTAGCAGTTCGGATGGAAAAGGAAATACAGGTAATATAAATATAAATGCTCGTAATATTATTAGTTTAGATGGAGTAGCACAGATTACTAATAATGTATTTAAAACTGGCGAAGGTAAAGCTGGAAATACTTTTATACAAACAGGCTCATTATCGTTAACTAATGGTAGTCAGATAAGTGCTGATGTTTCGGGGAAAGGAGAAGGTGGTAACATTAATATTGATGCGCGCGATGCAGTGAAATTGGATGGAATAGTAGGTACTTTTAATAGTTCAATTCAAAGCGTTTTAATAACGGGTGGTGAAGGTAAAGCTGGAAATATCGATATAAATGCAGGTTCGCTTTCGGTAAGTAATGGTGCTGGAATCGCAACTAATAGTGATAGTAAAGGAGATACAGGCAATATTACCATTAATGCTCGCGAAACTGTTGGAATTGAAGGATTTGGAGGTGATTCTAGCTTACCTAGTCGTGTTACTAGCAGTATTGGAGAACAAGCTGTTGGGAATGGTGGAAATATTCGCATTAGTGCAAGAGCATTAGCATTAAAGAATGGTGGTCGAATCGATGGGAATACTATCGGTCAAGGAAAAGGTAGTAATATTTTCGTAAATACTAGTGATACAGTTACCATTGACGGCGCCGGAAAAAGGGTTAGCAGTGGTATTTCTAGTGGACCTTACGGTTTTCTGAATGTTGATAAGAATCCTACACAAGGTGCTGGCGGAGATATTCAAATAACAACAGGCTCTCTTTTTATGAGCAATGGGGCTTTAATTGATGCTGGTGTTTTGAATCAGGGTGATGGTGGTAATATTTTTATAAAGGCTCGCGATAATGTTAGTTTGATTAATAATAGTATAATCAATGCTAGTACAACTGGTAATGGTAATGCAGGTAATATCACTATCAATGCTGGCGATACAGTTAACCTTGAAGGCGGTCGCAACGGAAATAGTGCCATAGCAAATTCTATTTATGTTAATGGTGTAGGTAAAGCTGGAGATATACGTATCACAGCAAGAAATATTTTGTTGAATGATGACGCTTTATTAATAAATAGTACTTTTGGAAAAGGTGATGCAGGCAATATATTTTTACAATTATCAGAAGATATATTACTTAATAATAGCAATATTGCTAGTGGTGTTTTAACTGGCGTAGGAAATAGTGGAAATATAGATATTAGTGCTAGAAATATAATATCAAAAAATTCTTCAATTACTACTGCTGTTGCTGGTGCTAACCAACTTGAAAATCTTTCTTTACCTCCTGGTAAAGGTAAAGGAGGTGATATTAGTATTAAAGCTTCTGATTCTATAATTTTTTCCGGTACTAATGCTAATGGTTATTCAACAGGGATTGCAAGCTTGACGGAAAAAGGTACATTTGGAGCAGCAGGAAATGTTAGTCTTTCTGGTCGTAATATTCGCATTGCAGATGGCGCCATTATAAGTGCGGATACTGGCAATGAAGACAAAGGTGGAGATATTAGTATTAATGCTGATGTATTTGAACTATTTAATGGTGGACAAATACGAACTGGTACGAATGATGCTGGCAATGCAGGTAATATTCTCCTTAACGTTAAAGACCGTATTACTATATCTGGAAGCGATTCAACTTTTAACCAACGCATCGCTTTAATAGAAGAAAATTTGAGAAGAACAGGCGCCAATGATGACAGAATAAACGAAGCTTTGAATAATAACGGTGCCGCAAGTGGATTATTTGCTAATACATTTCCTGGTTCTACAGGTAATGGTGGTAGCATTATTATTGACCCACGGGAATTTGTTATTTCTAATGATGGACGAATTTCAGGTAATAGTGAAGGTAGTGGAACCGCTGGTAATATTTTTATTGCAGGTGGAAATCTTACTATTGATAAAGCTTCTATTTCTGCCCGTTCTGCTAGTCGTGATGGTGGTAATATTAAATTTACCCTTAGTGATAAGCTTGTATTGCGACGGAATAGCGATATTTCTACTAACGCAAGAGGCGATGGTGGTAATATTGATATTGCTGCAAAATTTGTTGTTGCTCCTCCTAGAGAAAATAGTAATATCAAAGCTGATGCTTCTGAAGGAAATGGTGGCAGAGTACAAATTAACACTCAAGGTATTTTTGGAATTGCTTTTAGCCCTATAGAAACAGAATTAAGCGATATTACTGTTAGTTCCCAATTCGGTGTTTCTGGTGTTGCTGATATCAATTCTCCTAATAATAGCTTTATTCCCAATAATCTAACAGAACTTAATAAAGATACAATCGATACTAATGCAATTATTGCTACAAGTTGTATTGCTAGAGATAAGAAGAGCGGTACATTTTACGTGAGAGGGTCTGGTGGTTTAAGCGCGCGTCCTGGTAATGCTCCAATTAGCACTTATTCAACAGGCAGTGTTAGTAATTTACCACAAACTCAAGAACGGCGCCCTTGGAAAAAGGGTGACAGTATAGTAGAGCCACAAGGTATGTATCAGCTACCCAATGGAAAAGTTTTTATGGGTAATGAATGTTCTGAATTTTAAAGGTTTAATCCCCCCAACCCCCTTAATAAGGGGGGCTTAAGAGACTGTTTTTCTTCGCTTATTTAATAAAATTATATTAGGAACAATTTAACAATGAGAGGAATAGCGCGTGCATTTTTCAGCTTTATTACTATTAGCCAATTTGTTTTTTCGGCAAATGTAATAGCTCAAACTAACACACCTGGTGGAGTTAATGTTCCTCCCGATACTCTCCAGCGACTTAACGAAACTATTCCTCAAAAAACACCTTCAACTCCGCTACCAACTCCCAAACCAGAAACATCACCCATTTTAAATGTTCCTGACACATCAGAACCAAATCAAACGCCAGTTAATAATAACCTTCGTGTTAGGATTATAAAAGTCAATGTTTTGGGTAATACTGTTCTACAAAAAGAAATTGACCGAATCAAAAATGATTATGAGGGCAAAGAAAAAACCTTTGAGGAACTAATTGAATTACGAACAAAAATTACCCAACTTTATATAGATAATGGTTATGCTACATCAGGCGCCTTTCTTCTTCCAGATGACCCAGACGCTAAAGAACGCCCAGACCCTAAGAATTACGTTGTTAACATCCAAGTAGTTGAAGGTGAATTAGAAAAGTTAGAGATAATTGGACTTTCTCGACTCCAAGAATCATACATTCGCAGTCGTGTCAACCCTGCTATTAGTAAACCTCTTAACGTTAACCGACTTCGGGAAGCACTACAATTATTACAAATTGACCCGGTACTCGAACGGGTTGAGGCAGAATTAACCGCAGGGAAAGAAGCTGGTTTCAATATTTTATCGTTACGTTTGACAGAGGCGCCTGCTTTTAGTGCTGGTATTATAATTGCTAATAACCAATCTCCTAGTGTTGGCTCAATTCAAGGTAGTATTTTTCTCAACCACGATAACTTTTTAGGATTTGGTGACCGCTTTTCTGCTGAATATGGACTCACCCAAGGTTTAAATCTCTATAGTCTTGGTTATACGTTTCCTATTACTCCCAATAATGGCACTTTTAGCGTTCGCTATAACAATAATAATAGTACAATTACCGAGGCGCCGTTTGATGATTTAGGTATTCGCAGTGATTCCGAAACCCTATCATTTAGTTTACGTCAACCCATCATTAGAAAACCACAAACCGAATTTGCTGTAGGTTTGGGTTTAGATTTGCGTCGAAATCAAACATTTATCCTTGATGATGTTCCTTTCTCCTTTTCCACGGGACCAGAAGATGGAGAGTCAAAAGTTACTGCAATTCGATTTTTTCAAGATTGGCTAAAACGTGATGCAACACAGGTTTTTGCCGCACGTTCACAATTTAATTTTGGTATTGATGCATTTGACGCAACAATCAATAATTCTGGTACAGATGGACGCTTCTTTTCTTGGGTCGGGCAATTTCAATGGGCAAAACAAGTATCTCCTAGAAGAACTTTAATTGCGCGTATCGATACTCAACTTACACCAGATTCTTTACTTTCCCTGGAACGTTTCAGTATTGGTGGAGTTGGTACGGTTCGCGGTTATCGTCAAAACCAAATTACATCAGATAATGGTATACTAGCCTCTGTAGAATATAGCTTTTCTCCTATACGTAATTTAAGAAGCTTACAATTTACACCATTTTTTGAGTTAGGTTATGGTTGGAATAATCGTGGCGAAAACCCTCAACAAAATTTTATTGCTAGTTTTGGTACCAGTTTACGTTGGGAAATAACTCCTAGTTTTGATATAACGATTGATTATGGTATTCCTTTAGTTGCTATAGAAGGTACAGGAGATTCATTACAGGATAATGGTTTATATTTTTCGCTGCGCTATAAACCTTTTTGATTTTTATGTTATCTAGCAATTCTTACGATTTTTTCGTTACCCTGATTTAAACGGATACATTGCTCATGTGTATTGGCATTAGCTGGTCGAATGTGAGAACTAAATGTATTCTGCAATATTACAATAGCTGTTAATGCTATTATAGTTGTAATTTGAAGTTGATTGTTGTTCATATGCTGAGATAATTAAGATATTACTTGGGTAAAAAGTTTAAGGACTCTTACAAAATTATTTTCCATATTACATACATCTCCTTTTTAACAACAGTAGGGTGGGCAGTGCCCACCGTACAATCTACACACCCTACAATCTACACACCCTACAATCTACTTATTCAACATCTACATTTGAGCATTGTCCTTGGTCATCACAATGTAAAAAAACTGAACCATCTGGACGAATGGATATCAAATAATTATCTGGTGAGTAAGAAATTGGTTTGTTAGTAACATCATCTACAGGGTTATAGCCATATATAACTAACCCTTGTGGTGTTGAATCTAGTTTCATAGTTTGTCTAACAACAGTTATTTTTCTAGTTATAGGATTAAAATATCTGGTTCTCATAACTCCAGAATGTCCCTCCATCTTTAGAACACTTTCATAAACAATTCCATCGAAACTATGCGTTAACTTGAATGTCTCATAAATAGGTGATGGTTTAATAGTTTGAGCTACTGTATATGATGTTTGCAATGGAGTTTTTGCATCTACAGACTCTAAACCCAAAAATCCAAGTCCAGTAACTAAAATTCCAATCGAAGCAAATTGTTTTAAATTCATGACTTTCTCCTTGTAAATACTATTGAAAATTTTCTATTACCATTTGTAACCAAAACCCACTTTTAAGAGAGTTCCACCTCCATTAGTAAAATAAGTTCCATCTCCGTAAACAACAAAATCTTTACTAATTGCACCTTCTGCACCAGCTTGTCAAACAGCACCAGTGCCTAAAGAAACGGAAGATGAACTATCACTAAGAGTGAATACAGAACCGCCAATACCAGCATAGATATTTGCATTTTCACTCAGCCCAAAATCATAAGTGACAGTAGGTATAAATAAAGTTGCACATACACCACTTTCACAGGCGCCTGTTACAGTAGCTCGGATAGAAAATGAGTCTAAATCCAACCTTCCATTAACAGTTGGTGATGCTCCACCGCTGTCTACACTTACTCCGGCGCCGACATAACTTCCTTTCATTCGTTGTTCTGCGCTAGCAGATTGAGATGATAAAAAAGTAGGAACACAAGCGAGAATAGAGACAAAAGTGATTGTTGCCACAGACCTGAAAAAGCGTTGCATAATTAACCTCTATTAAGATAAATTCAAATTCTTGCTATAGATGAAAGTAAAAACACCAACCATTTCCTAAGCAATAATTACTTTTGGTTGGCTCCGTGTTTTTGCTTACATTATTAAATTACAACTAATCTCAAATATAGAAAATCTCTGTTTACGCCAATTTTTTAATAAAAGCTTGACACCTAAATGACATAAAACTGCAATTTTAGTTTATGTAAGTACTAATTAATGTAATGTTTAAGATGCTAATCCTAAGTTACATCTTGCAGCATTCTCAATAAGTTTAAAGAAACCGGTCTTCTGTACGATAAATCAAAGTTTTATATCAAAGTCTTTGTCAAGAAGCCCGGTTTCTAGGCAGGCGTGCATTTCGGTGAGCTAAGTTATTTAATGCCGTCCTAATTTGTTCTACTTCAGTCCCAATGCTACGTTTATACTGGTTCGTGTCAAAAGTTTTGGATTGTTGGTAGTAAGGTGGGCATTGCCCACCATACAATTGTACGCTTATCCTACACCCGATAATTAATGACATGGACTACTAGTAGTTTGCGACTGCGCCCTTTCGAGCAAGCTTATAATTAAAAAAAGCCGTAACGTTATTAGATGTAGGTAA
>ERZ1066119.399-NODE-399-length-31336-cov-19.753748_pt1 | contig 31336 bp, 31 predicted proteins | sample MGYA00382766_ERZ1066119 | MGnify/ENA primary metagenome ERZ1066119 (study PRJEB33369, sample SAMEA5778349) | biofilm metagenome | biome: Industrial cooling water; feature: Water cooling tower basin; material: Biofilm | place: United Arab Emirates | collected...
GAGCCCACCGGCGCGCCTCGGGGGCCGCCCCGTCGGCGCGGCCCCCGGGGCTCGGCCCCGGGGCGCGGCGCAGGCCCCACGGGCGCTTGACGCCGCGCGCCGACGTGGCACAGGGGCGGCGACCCGGCAGCGAGGACCCGCCATGACCCCCTTCACCACCCTCACCGGCATCGCCGCCCCCCTGCCGCTGGTCAACGTCGACACCGACATGATCATCCCCAAGCAGTTCCTGAAGACCATCCAGCGCTCGGGCCTCGGCAAGAACCTCTTCGACGAGATGCGCTACGACGCGCAAGGCCAGGAAATCCCCAGCTTCGTCCTCAACCGCCCCGCCTGGCGCGAGGCCTCCATCCTGGTCGCCGGCGACAACTTCGGCTGCGGCTCCTCGCGCGAGCACGCCCCCTGGGCGCTCGCCGACTTCGGCATCCGCTGCGTGATCTCCACCTCCTTCGCCGACATCTTCTTCGGCAACTGCTTCAAGAACGGCATCCTGCCGGTCGTCCTTCCCGAGGAGGCGCGCGACCTCTGCATGCGGGACGCCGAGAGGGGCAGCAACGCCCGCGTCATCGTGGACCTGCCCTCGCAGACGGTCACGCTGTCGGACGGCACGGCGATCCCCTTCGAGGTGGACCCGTTCCGCAAGCACTGCCTGCTCAACGGGCTCGACGACATCGGGCTGACGCTGGAGAAGGCCCCGGCCATCGCCGCCTTCGAATCGCGCGCGGCCCTGGCGCGCCCCTGGGTCTGATCCCTCGGGCGGTGCCCGAGCTTCGCGGGCCAACCCCCTGACCCGGCGGAGGTCATGGTGGCGCCGCCGCCACGCCCGGGCGGCAAAAGGCCGCCTGCGGCGCCCGGCCCACCACGGCGTCGTGGACTCCCCCGCCGCCACGGTCCAGGATTGGGGCCAGATTGAGGCACGCCGCCGGGCAACGGCGGGAACACGCCGGCGGAGGATCGCGGACCAACCGCGGCCCCGCTGGCCGGACGGGCAGGTTCAGCGATGGTCACGCGATGGGCGGGGGCAGCCTCGCGCGCGCTCCTCATGGCGCTCTTGGTGGCGACGCCACCCCTCATCCTCGGCGGCCCCCCGGGCTCGGCGCCCCTCGTGGCGCTCTTCGCCCTCATCGCCGCCGCCTTCACCTGGAGCGAATACGCCGCCACCGCCCCCTCGCTCGTGGAGTTCCGCGACGCGCCCCCCTTCAACCGCCTGCGCTTCGGCCTCCTGGCGCTCACCGTCACGGTGTCCTGCCTCGTGCTGCGGGAGGACGGGGGCGACACGGCCGTGCTGCTGCTGCGCACGCTGGGCCGCCGCCTGGGCGAATCGCTCGACTTTCCCTACTCGCCCGTCCGACTCCTGGTCCTGACCCTGCCCCAGGACGCGGCCCCGCAGCTCCACGCCGCCCTGCGCACCGTCGCGGCCCTCTCCTACGCGGGCGCGCTCGCCGCCGTCCTGCTCTTCGCGGGCCTGGCGCGGCTCGGCGCCTGGCCCGGCGACGGCTTCCCCGGCGGCTTCAACGTCTGGGTCAACCTGCCCCAGTTCGACCCCGCCGCGGGCGGCGACGTGGTCGAGCGCCTCGGGCGCGACGCGGCCTTTAACCTCTCGTTAGGCATCTGCCTGCCATTCCTGGTGCCGATGGGGCTCGACCTCATGGGCGCGCCGGTGGGGCGCGTCCTGGGGGGCGACCCCGCGACCCTGGTCTGGGCGGTGGCGGCATGGGCGTTCCTTCCGGCGAGCCTCGTGATGCGCGGCGTGGCCCTGGCGCGGGTGGCCGCCCTGATCGCGGCCCAGCGCGCCCGCGCCACCGCCGACGCGGCCGCCTTGCAGGCGGCCTGAGCCTCCTGCTGCTCCTGGCCGCGCCGCTCGCGGCCGAACCCCTGCGCGTGGCCTTCTGGGCGGCGCCGCTCTCGCGCGACGGACCCGGCCTCCTCCTGCGCGACCTCGGCCGCGACGACCCCTCGCTCCGCGCGCCCCTGGCCCTGATCCTGGCGGCGGACGCGGACGTCCTGGTCCTGTCCGGCCTCGACTGGGACGCCGACGGCGCCGCCCTCTCGGCCCTGGCCGAGGCCCTGGCGGCGCGGGGCGCCCCCTACCCCCACCGCCTGGCGCTCCGCCCCAACGCGGGGGCGGCCACGGGGCTCGACATGGACGGCGACGGGCGCCGCGGCACGGCGCGCGACGCCCAGGGCTACGGGCGCTTCCTGGGCGACGGCGGGCTCGCCGTGCTCTCGCGCCTCCCCCTGGGGGAGCCGCGCGACCTCTCGGGGCTCGCCTGGCGCGACCTGCCGGGCGCGCGGCTGCCGGTGACGCCCGAGGGCGCGCCCTTCCCCTCGGAGGAGGCCCAGGCCGCCCAGCGCCTGTCCTCCACCGGCCACTGGGTCGTGCCGGTCCTCTCCGACCCCCCCTTCGACCTCCTGGCCTTCGCCGCCACGCCCCCCCTCTTCGACGGGCCGGAGGACCGCAACGGCCTGCGCAACGCCGACGAGATCGCGCTCGCCGCGCGCCTGGTGGACGGGGCCTTCGGCGGCCTCTCCAGCCGCTTCGTCGTCGCGGGGCTGGCCAACCTCGACCCCCTCGACGGCGAGGGCCGGCGCGAGGAGATCGCCGCCCTGCTCCTCGACCCCCGCCTCCAGGACCCCCGCCCCGCGAGCCAGGGGGGCGCGGCCGACGCCTCGGGCGCCGGCGAGGGGGCGCTCGACACCGCCGCCTTCGCGGGCGGCGCCCGCCTGCGGCTCTCCTACGTGCTGCCCTCGGCCGGCTGGGAGGTCCTGGGGGCGGGCGTGCTCTGGCCCGCGCCCGGCGCGCCGCTCGCGGCCGAGGCCGAGCAGGCCGGGCCGCACCGGCTCGTCTGGGCCGACCTCGGCCCCTAGCCCCCGGGCGCGGCCGCCCCGGCCGATCCGCCCGGGCCCGGCGCCGCGCCCCGTCCCGCGCCGTCGCGTCAGCCTCGCCCCCCGGCCGCCCGCCGTGCTAGCGCGGCGGCCAGGCGCCCGGGACGCGGCGCGGGGACGGAGGGAGCGAAGGGCATGGCCGGGACGGCGAACGCGGTCGGCAACCCCGACGCGGGCAACCTGTGGCTGGACGGGATCATGTGGGACACGCGCTGGAGCTCGCCCGGCGCCGGCACCCGCGTCAGCGTCTACGTCGCCCAGGACGAGCGGGTGACCACCGACGGCTCGGACGTCTACGCCACCGCCCCCAGCGCCCAGGAGCGCGCCGCCATGCAGGCGGCCATGGCCGCCCTGGAGGCCGTCAGCGGCCTGGACTTCGTGACCGCGGGCTCGCAGTCGCAGGCCGACATCATCTGGGCCAGCGTCGGCGGGGCGGACGCCGAGGGCGCCCTGGGCTGGGCCAACCCGCCAGGCACCGACTTCAACGGCGCGCTCGGCGACGACCAGAGCCTCGTCGCCATCAACTACGAGGCCTACGACCCCCGGCTGGGCCAGGCGGGCTCCCTGGTCCGGGGGGGCTACGACGCCGTCACCTTCGTGCACGAGCTGGGCCACGCCGTCGGCCTCGCGCACCCGCACGACGACGGGGGCGGCTCCGAGGTCTTCCCCGGCGTGACCGGGCCGCGCGGCTCGCTGGGCGCCTTCGACATGAACCAGACCGTGTTCACCATGATGAGCTACAACGACGGCTGGGTCACGGCGCCCCAGGGCGTCACGCCCGACCAGACCTACGGCTGGACCTTCGGCCCCATGGCGCTCGACATCGCCGCCCTCCAGGAGATGTACGGCGCCAACACGTCCTACCGGACCGGCGCGGACATCTACCAGCTGCCCTCGGCCGACGCGCGCGGCACCTTCTACTCCGGCATCTGGGACGCGGGCGGCACGGACCGCATCCAGGGCACGGCGCGGGGCGACGTCATAGACCTGCGCGCGGCCACGCTCGACGAAGCGGCCGGGGGCGGCGGCTACCTGTCCTACGCCTCGGGCATCCACGGCGGCTTCACCATCGCCCGGGGCGCCGTCATCGAGAACGGGCGCGGCGGCGACGGCGACGACACGGTGCGCGGCAACGGCGCGCGCAACGACCTGCGCGGCGACGACGGCCGCGACAACCTGCGCGGCGAGGGCGGCGGGGACGTCCTGCGCGGCGGCAACGGCGACGACCGCCTGCTCGGCGGCACCGGCGAGGACAGGCTGATCGGCGGCGCCGGACGCGACAGCTTGGTGGGCGAGAGCGGGGGGACGTCTTCGCCTTCCTGTCCGCCTCCGACTCCACGATCGCCGCGCGCGACGCGATCTCCGGCTTCACGCGCGGCCAGGACCGGCTCGACCTCGGCGAGGTGGACGGCAACGCGAGGGCGGGCGGCCGCCAGGACCTCCGGCTCGACGCCGGCGGGGCGATCGGCGTGGGCGAGGTCGGCCAGATCCTCGTGCGGGGCGAGCGGGTCATCGTGGTCAACACCGACGGCGACGCCGACTTCGAGATGGCCATCCGCCTCGCGGGCGTCTCCGCCATGCTGGGCGCGGGCGACTTCATCCTCTGAGGCCCGGCCCCCCGGTTGACCCGGGGTGCCGGGCGCGGCACGACGCGCCCGGCAACCCGAAAGGCATCCCATGGACCTCCTCCTGCTCCCCGGCGACGGCATCGGCCCCGAGGTCATGGCCGAGGCGCGCAAGGTCGTCGCGGCGCTCCGCGCCGAGGGGATGGACCTGCGCACCGAGGACGAGCTGGTCGGCGGATGCGCCTACGACGCCCACGGGGAGGCCATCTCGGACGCGGCGGTCGAGAAGGCGGCGGCCGCCGACGCCGTGCTGCTGGCCGCCGTGGGCGGCCCCAGGTGGGACCGCGTGCCCTACGAGGCGCGCCCCGAGGCGGGGCTCCTTCGCTTGCGCAAGGACCTCGGCCTCTTCGCCAACCTGCGCCCCGCCAGGTGCTTCGACGCCCTCGCCGACCTCAGCTCGCTCAAGCGCGAGCTGGTCGAGGGGCTCGACATCCTCATCGTCCGCGAGCTGACGGGCGGCGTCTACTTCGGCGAGCCCAAGGAGATCAGGGACCTCGGCGACGGCCGCAAGAGGGCCGTGGACACCCAGGTCTACGACACCCACGAGATCGAGCGCATCGCCGCCGTCGCCTTCGAGGCCGCGCGGGTGCGGTCCAACCGGGTCTGCTCCATGGAGAAGCGCAACGTGATGCGCACGGGCGTCCTGTGGCACGAGGTGGTCACGGCGACCCACGCCGCGCGCTACCCGGACGTGCGGCTCACGCACATGCTAGCCGACGCCGGCGGGATGCAGCTGGTGCGCGCGCCAAAGCAGTTCGACGTGATCGTCACGGACAACCTCTTCGGGGACATGCTGTCGGACGTGGCGGCGATGCTGACGGGCTCCTTGGGGATGCTGCCCTCGGCGTCGCTCGGCGCGCCCGACGCCTCCGGGCGCCGCCGCTCGCTCTACGAGCCCGTGCACGGCTCGGCCCCCGACATCGCCGGGCGGGGCGTCGCCAACCCCATGGCCATGATCCTGAGCCTCGCCATGGCCCTGCGCTACTCGCTGGGCAGCCCCGAGGCCGCCGAGCGGCTGGAGCGGGCGGCCGAGGCGGTGCTGGCCGCGGGGGTCCGCACGGGCGACCTGGGCGGGACGGCGCGGACGGCCGAGGTGGGCGACGCGGTGGTGGCGGCGCTGCGAGCCGATTGACCCAGCGTCCGTCCGGGCGCATCCTCCCTCGCGTCCCGGGTCGCCCGGGGGGGGCAAGGCCATGGCGCTGCGCAGGTGGGGGCCCGAGCGGGTCGTCAACGCGACCACGACGGGCGCGCAGGTCGAGCCCAGCGTGGCGGCGCTGGCGGGCGGCGGCTACGTGATCGCCTGGACCGACGCGGGCGGCGCCACGCCCCTCGTGCGCTACCAGGTCTTCGACGCGGCCGGGGCCGCCGTGGGGACCGAGCAGGTCGGCTACTTCGACGGGCCCGGCAGCCAGGAGGCCTCGGTCGCGGCCCTGGCGGGCGGCGGCTTCGTCATCGCCGCCGAAAGCAACTACTGGGCCCGTGACGTGCGCCAGTCTCTCTACGACGCGGACGGCGCGCCCCGGACGCTCGGCTACGTCGCCGTCACCTTCGCCGACGAGGGCGACCCGGCCGTCGCCGCCTTCTGGACCGGCACCATCACCGCCTACGAGCAGGACGGCGACATCCACGCCCGGCTCGCGGACGGCGCGGGCAACCCGGGGGCGCCCGGCGCCTCCGTCCTGTCGGACGCCGCCGGCATCCAGCTCGCCCCCGACGTGGCCCAGTTGGCGGGGGGCGGCGCCGTCGTCGCCTGGTACGACGCCACCGCCTTCCGCATCGAGGCCCGCCTGCTCGACGCCGCGGCCAGCCCCCAAGACGCCGACATCACGGTGAGCCAGGGCGCCGCCTACGCCGAGGGCCCCTCGGTGACGGCGCTGGCCAACGGCTCCTTCGTCGTGGTCTGGACCACGCTCGGCGGCCTGCCGCCGGCCAACGGCGCCGACGTGCGCGCGCGGGTCTTCGGCTGGGACGGCGCCCCCCTCACCGGCGAGTTCATCCTCTCCACCGGCAGCGCCGGCGACCAGGTCACGCCCGACGTGGTGGCCCTGGCCTCCGGCGGCTTCGCCGTGCTCTGGATAGACGAGAGCCTGCGCGCGATCCGGGGCCGGCTCTACGACCCCGCGGGGCTGCCCCAGGGCGCCGAGTTCCAGATCAGCACCGGGCCCGAGGACGCCGCCAGCATCGGCGAGGACCTCTCGGTGGACGAGCTGTCCGACGGCCGCCTGGTCGTCGCCTGGGTCGGCACGGACGACGACGGCTCCGCCGGCATCCGCTCGCAGATCGTGGACGCGCGCGACGGCGTGGTGACGGGCACCTCTGCCTCCGAGACGCTCTACGGCAACGCCGCCGTCGCCGACGAGGTCAACGGCCTCGGCGGCGACGACTCGCTCTTGGGCCTGAGCGGCGACGACGCGCTCTTCGGGGGGGCGGGGGCCGACGCGCTCCTGGGCGAGAGGGGCGACGACGACCTGCTGGGGGGCTCGGGCGACGACAGCGCCTGGGGCGGCGCGGGGGCCGACAGCGTGGACGGCGGCGCGGGCCTCGACCGGGCCGCCTTCGCCACGGCCGTGGCCTTCGCGCTCGACGGCGCCTTCGCGGCGACGGGCGAGGCCGCAGGCGACGCCTACGTCAACGTGGAGGGGCTGGAGGGCTCGGCCTTCGCCGACCGGCTGGGCGGCGACGACCGCGCCAACACCCTCCTGGGCGGAGGCGGCGCCGACCGCCTGGAGGGGCGGGAGGGCAACGACTCCCTGCTCGGCGGGGACGGCAACGACACGCTGACGGGCGGCACCGGCGGCGACCGGCTCTGGGGGGACGCGGGCGACGACCGCTTCGTCTTCGCGGCGCTGGCCGACAGCGGCCTCCTGGGGTCGGCGCGCGACAGCATCTTCGGCTTCGCGGGGGGCGACCGCATCGTGCTCACGGCCCTGGACGCCAACGCGCTGCTGACCGGCAACCAGGCCTTGGCGCTGGACGCGGGGGGCGCCTTCGCGGCCGGCGAGATCCGGCAGGTGCCCGTGGCCGGCGGCCTGCGCCTGGACCTCAACGTGGACGCCGACGCCGACGCCGAGATGACGATCCTCGTGGCCGGCGCCACCGACCGCCTCGACGCCTCCGCCTTCGACCTCTAGGCGCGTCGACCTCCGGAGCCGCCCCCCCGGGCGGGTGTTGCGGCGCGCCACCCTCGCCGCGCCGCTGGCCGCCTCCCTCCTCGTCTGACCGCCCTGGCGGCGCCCCGCCCCAGGCGCCGCTTGACGCTAGGTCTCCCCGGGCGCATCGTTCTCCAATCCCATGAGGGCCGGGCCGATGACGGTGCGCGAATGGGGCTCGGAGCGGGCGGTCAACGCCGCCCCGGACGGCGCGCAGGGCGCCGCCGCCCTGGCCGCGCTCGACGGCGGCGGCTGGGTGTCCGCCTGGCTCGACGACTCCACCGGCCTCAGGCTGCGGCGCTTCGACGGCGCGGGCGTCGCCCTGGGACCGGAGACAGGCCTCGCGCTCTCCGTGGCGGCCACTGGCCCGGCCCTCGCCGCCCTGCCGGGCGGCGGCTTCTCGCTCAGCTTCCTCGCCCGCGTGCTCCAGCCGGGCAACCCCTACGACATCGGCCTGGCCACCTTCGACGCCAGCGGCGCCCTCGTGGCCCCGCCCGCGCCGATCACGGACTTCTACCCCGTGGACGAGACCGCCCCCGCCGCCGCCGCGCTGCCCGGGGGCGCCGTGGTGGTCTGGAGCTTCGACAGCGCGGGGCTGCTCAAGCGCGCCCTGGTGGACGCGGCCGGCGGCGCCGCGCTCGGGCCGCTCTACGCCACCAGCGGCGACGACACGGCCGACCCGGCCGTGGCAGCGCTGGCCGGGGGCGCGACCTACGCCGCCGCCTGGGTCGAGGACGACCGCAGGATCCAGGCCATGGTGCGCGACGAGGCCACCGGCACCATCGTGGCCTTCTTCCGCGTGGCCGTGGCCCCGGACGGCACCGAGCTGCGCGCCACGGCGGTGGCGGGGCTGGCCGACGGCGGCCTCGTGGTGACCTAGGAGGCGAGGGACGCCGGCGGCACGGACGGCCTCCTGCTCGTCCTGGACGCGGACGGCACGGCGCGGGGGGTGGCGCGGCGCATCCACAACGCCTCCGCCGGCGACCAGACCGCGCCCCAGGTCGTGGCCCTGCGCGACGGCGGCTTCCTGGCCCTGTGGGTGGACGGCCCCACCGCCCAGGTCCGGGGCCAGGCCTTCGCGGACGACGGGCGCGAGGCCGGGCCCGAGTTCACCGTTGGCGAGACGCCCGTGGCCGCCGGCGCCGGGGGCGACCTGGCGGCGGCCCTCCTGGCCGACGGGCGCGTCGTGGTCACCTGGACCGGCATCGAGGAGGACGGCAGCGCCGGCGTCCGCAGCCAGGTCCTGGACCCCCGCGACGGCATCGTCACCGGCACGGCCCTCGGCGACGGCCTCTGGGGCCACGACCAGGCCGCCGACCAGATGACCGGCCTGGGCGGCGACGACATCCTGCGCGGGCTCGGGGGCGAGGACTGGCTGCGCGGGGGCCAGGGGCAGGACACGCTGTTCGGGGGCCGGGGCGAGGACTCGCTCGACGGCGGCGCGGGCGACGACGCGCTCAACGGGGGCGCCGGCGCCGACGCGCTCTCGGGCGGGACGGGGACCGACCGCGCCAGCTACGCCACGGCCGTGACCGTGGCGCTCGACGGCTCCCTCGTCGCCACGGGCGAGGCGGCGGGCGACGTCCTCGCCGGCGTCGAGGGGCTGGCGGGCTCGCCCCTGGACGACCGGCTCCGGGGCGACGGCGGCGCCAACGTCCTGGTGGGCAACGCCGGCGCCGACCGGCTCGAGGGCCAGGGGGGCGACGACGTCCTCTACGGCGGGGCGGGCGACGACGCGCTGACCGGCGGGGGCGGCCGGGACGTGCTCGGCGACGCCACCGGCCTCGACCGCTTCGTGTTCCTGGACCTCGCCGACAGCGCCGCCTCGGCCGCGCGCGACCGCGTCATCGGCTTCGGCGCGGGCGACCGGGTGGTGCTCACGGCCATCGACGCGGTGGCCGGGGGCGCCGACGGCGCCTTCGCGCTCGACGCGGGCGGCGCCTTCTCGGCGGGCGAGATCAGGCAGAGGGTGACCGCCTCGGGCCTGCTGCTGGAGATGAACGTGGACGCCGACGCCACCCCCGAGATGTCGCTCTTCCTGGCCGGCCTCGCGGCGCCGCTGACGGCCGCCGCCTTCGACCTCTGAGGCCCCCCGTCGCGTTGACCCCGCGCGCCCGCCGCCCTAGGCGGGGGCCGCGGGCGCCACCGGGGGCGCCCAGGGGGACGCGGGCGCGACGACCATGGGACCCAACGCGCGCGGGGCGCTGCTCGCGCTCCTGAGCTTCGCCATCTACTCCACCCACGACGTCATCGTGAAGTCGCTGGGCGCCGACTACGCCGCCGTCCAGCTCATCTTCTTCTCGGTCCTCTTCTCCTTCCCGCTCGCCACCCTCTCCATGATGCGCGACAAGGAGCCCGCCACGCTCCTGCCCGTGCACCCCTGGTGGATGGCCCTGCGCACCGGGGCCTCGGTGCTCACCGCGCTCTCGGCCTTCTACGCCTTCTCGGTGCTGCCGCTCGCGCAGGTCTACGCCATCGTCTTCGCCCAGCCCCTCCTCATCACGGTGCTGGCCATCCCCGTCCTGGGCGAGCGCGTGCGCCTGCGCCGCTGGCTCGCGGTCCTCGTGGGCCTCGCGGGCGTCCTCATCGTCCTGCGCCCCGGCACCACCGAGCTGGGGGCCGGCCACCTCGCCGCGCTGCTCGCGGCCGTGGGGGGCTCGGTGGCCAGCATCGTGGTGCGCAAGATCGGCCAGGAGGAGAGGCCCGTGGTCCTCCTCCTCTACCCCATGGTGGCCAACTTCACGGTCATGGCCATGGCGCTGCCCTTCGTCTACCGCCCCATGCAGGCCGAGGACCTCGGCCTCGTGGCCGCCATGTCGCTGCTCGGCTGGCTCGGCGGCGTGGTCATCATCGCCGCCTACCGCGCCGGCGAGGCCGTCATCGTCGCCCCCATGCAGTACTCCCAGATCGTCTGGGCCGCCGTCTTCGGCGCGCTCCTCTTCGGGGAGACCCTGGACGGCCCCACCGCCGTGGGGGCGGCCGTGGTCATCGCCTCGGGCCTCTACATCGTGCTGCGCGAGGCCGCCTCCTCGCGCAACCGCCCCGTGACCAACTCGCGCCTGCGCCCCGACACGGGGACCGCGCCCCGCGCCTCCACGCTCCTGCGCCTCGCAGGCCTCGGCCCCCGGGGCGAGCCGCCCCCCGGCCCCGCGCCCGTGGCGGCCCCCGCGCCCGTGGCGGCCCCCGAGGGCGCGGCGAAGCCGCTGGACAAGCGCGCGGCCGGCGCGTAGTCCCGCGCCGTCGGAGTGTAGCGCAGCCTGGTAGCGCACCTGCTTCGGGAGCAGGGGGTCGGAGGTTCGAATCCTCTCACTCCGACCAAGGCCGACCCGATCGGGACGAACCCCCCCGCTCCGACCGGCCCGCCGCCGTCGCCCCCCGCCCCATCCTTGGGCTCCAGGTTTCCCCCGCGCCCTCCCCCGTCGCGTCCGGACGCGACGGACGGCTTGCGAGGCGCCAGGATGGGGCCGTCAACGACCCGGGAGACGCCCCATGCCCCACGACCCCTTCCGCCTGGACGGCCAGGTGGCCCTCGTCACCGGCGCCACGCGCGGCATCGGGCTGGCCATCGCCCGCCTCTTCCTGGAGCGCGGCGCGCTCTGCCTCCTCACCGGCCGCGCGCGCACCCCCGCGCTCGACGCCCTGCTCGCCGAGGCCGGGAGCCGCGCCGCCTTCGAGCCGGGCGACGTCACCGACCGCGCCACGCCCGACCGCCTGGTCGCGGCGGCGCTCTCGCGCTTCGGGCGGCTCGACATCCTCGTCAACAACGCGGGCGTCGCCCACAACGCCGAGGCCCACCTCTACCCCGACGCCGACCTCCAGCGGCTCCTGGACACCAACCTCGTCTCGGCCTTCCGCCTCTGCCGCGCCGCGCTCGGCCCCATGCTCGACCAGGGGGCCGGCGTCATCCTCAACGTGGGCTCCATCTCGGCGCTGGTCAGCAACGTGCCGCAGCCCCAGTCCGTCTACAACGCCACCAAGGCCGCCCTGCACATGCTGACCCAAAGCCTCGCCAGCGACTACGCCGCCCGCGGCATCCGCGCCAACGCCCTGGCGCCGGGCTACGTCCGCACCGACATGACGGCGGGCGGCATCGCCCGGCCCGACTGGGACCGGACCTGGACGGCCCTCACCCCCATGGCCCGCTACGGCGAGCCCGAGGAGGTGGCCACCTGCGCCCTCTTCCTCTGCGCCCCGGCCTCCTCCTACGTCACCGGCTCCGTGCTCGTGGTGGACGGCGGCTACACGTCGCGCTGAGGCACCCCCCGGCCTTGTCAATCCCGACGCCATCGCCGAGCCTGCCCCGACCCCCCCACGGACCGGCGAGGACCCCTTGCGCCTTGGCATCGCGGCCCTCGTGCTGGCCTACCTCGTGTCCCAGTTCACCCGCGCCTTCCTCGCGGTGCTCTCCCCCGCGCTCAAGGCCGACCTCGGCGCCACGGCGGGCGACCTCGCGCAAGCCTCCGGCGCCTGGTTCCTCCTCTTCGCGCTCATGCAGGTGCCCGTGGGGGCGCTCCTCGACCGCGTGGGGCCGCGCCGCACCTGCGCCGCCATCCTCTTCCTCGGCGCCGTGTCGGGCTCGCTCGTCTTCGCCGCCGCCACGGCGCCCTGGCACGTCGCCCTGGCCATGGGGCTCCTCGGCGTGGGCTGCTCGCCCGTCCTCATGGCCTCCCTCGTGCTCTTCTCGCGCGTCTATCCGCCGGCCGCCTTCGGGGCCCTCGCCGGGGCCATGATCGCGGCGGGCTCGCTCGGCAACCTGGCCGCCTCCGCCCCCCTCGCCCTGCTCGTCGAGGCCCTGGGCTGGCGCGAGGCGCTCCTGGGCCTCGCCGCCCTCTCGGCGCTGGCCTCCCTCCTGGTCTGGGCGCTGCTGCCGGACCCCCCCGCCCCCAAGGGCTCGGGCGGGGGCCGCTTGCGCGACGTGCTCTGCATCCGCGCCCTCTGGCCGGTCGTCCTGGTCATGGCCCCCGCCTACGGGCCGGCCGCCGGCCTGCGCGGCCTCTGGGCGGGGCCCTACGCCGAGGGCGCCTTCGGCGCCACGGCGGCCACCATCGGCTGGGTGACGCTGGCCATGGGCCTGGCCATGGCGCTCGGCGCGCTCGCCTACGGCCCGGCCGACCGCCTCGTGGGCTCGCGCTTCCGCGCCGTCTTCTGGGGCAACGCCGTGGTGCTCGGGGCGCTCCTGGGCCTCGCCTGGGGGCCGTCCTCGCTGCTCCTGGCGACCGTGCTGCTGGCCGTCGCGGGCTTCTTCGGCTCGGCCTTCCCGCTCGCCACCGCCCAGGCCCGCGCCTTGGTCCCCGCCCACCTCACGGGACGCGGCGTGACGCTCGCCAACATGGCGGCCATCGGGGGGGCGGGGCTCATGCAGGTGGCCACGCGCCCCCTCCACGCCGCCTTCGCCGACCCGCTGGACGGCTTCCGCGCCGTGTTCCTGTTCTTCGCCCTGGTCGTGGCCGTAGGGCTCCTCCTCTACTGGCCCGCCCGCAAGGGGCCGGCCTGACCTTCCGTTCCCCCGCGGGCCCCGCTAAGGGCGGCGGGAGCACGGAGGGCATCATGGGCTACAGGGTCGCGGTGGTCGGCGCCACCGGCAACGTGGGCAAGGAGATGCTGGCGATCCTGTCCGAGCGGGCGTTCCCCGTGGACGAGGTCGCGGCCCTCGCCTCGCGCCGCTCCTTGGGCACCGAGGTCAGCTTCGGCGACCGCACGCTCCGCTGCCAGGACCTGGACCAGTTCGACTTCACGGGCTGGGACATCGCCCTCTTCGCCATCGGCTCGGAGGCGACCCGGCAGCACGCGCCGCGCGCGGCCGCCGCCGGCTGCGTGGTGATCGACAACTCCTCGCTCTACCGCTACGACCCCGACGTCCCCCTGGTGGTCCCCGAGGTCAACGCCGACGCCGTCCTCGGCTACGCCCGCAAGAACATCATCGCCAACCCCAACTGCTCGACCGCGCAGATGGTGGTGGCGCTCAAGCCCCTGCACGACCGCGCCCGCATCAAGCGCGTGGTGGTCTCGACCTACCAGTCCGTGTCCGGGACCGGCAAGGAGGCCATGGACGAGCTGTGGAACCAGACCAAGGGCGTCTACGTCCCCGGCCAGGAGGTCGCGCCCAAGGTCTACCCCCGCCAGATCGCCTTCAACGTCATCCCCCACATCGACGCGTTCATGGAGGACGGCTCGACGCGCGAGGAGTGGAAGATGGTGGTGGAGACCAAGAAGATCCTCGACCCCGCCATCAAGGTCTCGGCCACCTGCGTGCGCGTGCCGGTCTTCGTGGGCCATTCGGAGGCGGTCAACGTCGAGTTCGAGGAGTTCCTGGACGAGGACGAGGCGCGCGACATCCTGCGCGAGGCGCCGGGCGTGCTGGTCGTGGACAAGCGCGAGCCCGGCGGCTACGTCACGCCCATCGAGTGCGTGGGCGAATACGCCACCTACGTGAGCCGCATCAGGCAGGACGGGACGGTGGAGAACGGGCTGTCCATGTGGGTGGTGAGCGACAACCTCCGCAAGGGCGCGGCGCTCAACGCGGTGCAGATCGCGGAGGTGCTGGGGCAGAGGGTGTTGAGGAGGGGGTGAGGGGTGGTCGCGCCCTAGTGGTGCCACTTCGCATCAAGACGGAGGTTGCCCCTCAGCGACTGCGCTCTGGGACACCAAGCTCGACAAGGCGTTCTGATTAGGGTCACCCTCAGGGTGCCAGCAGAGCCATTGCAATCAGAGTCGCATCATGTCGGACGAGTTTGACGAGCGTGAGGCGTTCTTCAACAGGCGCACCGACAAGACTGTCATCAGCAAGCGCATCGAGAAGCCTCCGCCTCTTCGGGACCTACGTATCGCCACTCACGTCTTCGACGGGCAACCCGGGCTGACTCACGCCAAGGTCAACGGTCAAGTGGTCCTTCGACGGACCCAGGGCGGACGCTACCAGATAAAGGCGACATTTTTCGAGGACGACCGAACCATCGACGTGCTGACCATCCAGAGATTCAGCGGAAAAGACGAGCCCTACAGCGAGCCCAGATTTTCCCTTGTCGGCCGAGAGATCGACACCCTGTTGGAGTTCGTGGCCGGGCTGCGAACCATTGAGTTCGCCGGACCCGGCAAGGTCCACGTCACCGACAACGCCGTCCGCAACGTCGTGCTGAGCGATGCGCAGGCCCGCCAAGTCTTCGCCGCGAACCGAGACCTGTTCGTCCGGCTCACGCAGCGGGAGAGCCTCGCCCATGATCTCGTGGCCATCGGCTACCGACGCACGCAGCTAGAACGCTTCCAAGCGCTTCTGACCGACCCAGCTTTTTTCACGTCCGAGCAGGAGCGGCTTGGCTGCCGGCCCGAGGACGTCTGGCAGCGCTTCTTCGAAGTGAACACCTGGATCTTCGGCTACGGCCTGTCTTACCACTTCCTGTCTGGGCTCGATGACCGGAAGCTGGAGCAGGTCGTGAAGGGCCAAGACCTCACTGCGGCGGGCAAGCGCGCAGACGCCGTCATGCGGACGCGCGGCCTGATCAGTTCGCTCTGCTTTGTGGAGGTAAAGAGGCACGACACGCCCCTGCTCAGGGCGTCAGACTACAGGTCGGGCGCCTGGCCCCCCTCGACCGAACTTGCTGGCGGCGTGGCACAGGTCCAGGCGACGGTTCACGCGGCCGTCGAGACCATCGGCCGGAAGCTCACGCCGACTCAGCATGATGGCGCCCCGACCGGCGAGAGCCTATTCAACGTCGAGCCAAAATCGTTCCTTGTAGTCGGCTCCTTGGGTCAGTTTCACACGGCCCATGGCATCAACGAGCCCCAGTTCAGATCATTCGAAATGTATCGACGCCACACGTTGCGACCCGAAATCATCACTTTCGACGAACTGCTAGCTCGCGCCCGCTTCATTGTCGCCCATCCTGCGGACGAGGGATCGCTTACCTTCGGCGAGAGCACCTGACGCCTCCGCAACGGCCCCTGCACGGTGCCCCGACCCCTCGTACACCATCACCCCTTACACCCCTCCCCAAGGCGGCCGGCCCTCCACCCCGAGCCCGCCCCGCGCCGGGCCATCCCGGCGGCGCTCTTGCCCATGTCCCCCCGTGGAGGCCGGGGACTCCCCGGGAGACCTGAGCCTCCCGGCAGGGCGCGGCGTGCCCGCTTGCCGCAGACCCAGGCAGACAGGGCGGTGGCTCCGCCCGGCGCCCTCCTCACCATGTTGGGGCCCTGGGCGGCGCCCCGCGGCGCCCCGAGCTAGCCGCCCGCGTGGCCGCCCGTGTCGATCGCCGACTCCAGGGCGACGGCCTCTTCGCACCCCCCGCAAATCTCCCTCAACCGCCGCAGGTTCTCCCCCGCCGCCGCCACGTCGCCCTGCATCAGGTACAGCTCCCCCTGGTACTCCAGCGCCCCCAGGTGCCCCGGGTCCGCCCGCAGCGCCGCCTCGTAGAAGCGCCCCGCCCCCTCCAAATCCCCCGACCGCCGACTCGCCTACCCCGCGAGGTTGAGCGCGTCCGCGTCCCCCGGGCTCGCCTCCAGCACCTGGCTCAGGATGGCGAGCGCCCCGTCCCAGTCCTCCATCTCGATGCGCGCCTCCGCCTCCGCCGTGGACTGCCCGGCCACCTCGTCGGTGGCGACGGCCCCCGCCCGCGTGGCGAGCAGGACGAGAAGGACGAGGGCTCCCATGGCGGCCTCCCGGGCGTTGCGTCCCCCACCCCCCCACCGCGCGGTGCCGCTACGCCCCCTTAACCATCCCCTGCGACTCTCCCACCACGACCTCCGCCCCTCCCTCAGAACCGCTCCGCCCGCACCACCTCCGCGTCCGTCACGCTGACCACCCCGATGTGCCGCTCCACCACCCTGAACGCCGCCTCCAGCAGCCCGTCCACCCGCTCCGCCCGCACCAGCACCACGAAGGCCACCATGCCGCTGCGCCCCACCTCCCCCTCGCGCGTCCAGCGCCCCGACCGCCCCGACCCGCCCAGGACCGGCAGCACCGTCCAGCCCGTCACCCCGGCGCGCTCCAGCGCGTCCGCCAGCCGCCGCTCGAGCGGCGCCTCGATGACGATCTCCACCCGCTTGGCCCTGTGGGTCTCCATGTCAGCCCCCCGCGATCCACTGGGCCGCCGCGAGGTAGAGCGGCAGGCCCACCGTGAGGTTGAAGGGGAACGTGACCCCCAGGCTCAGCGTCAGGTAGACCGCCGGGTCCGCCTCGGGCAGGGCCACGCGCATGGCGGCGGGCACGGCGATGTAGGAGGCGGAGGCCGCCAGCGTGGCCATCAGCGCCGCCCCCCCGGGCGAGAGCCCCACGAGCAGCGCCGCGAGCAGCCCCAGGGCGGCCCCCACCAGCGGCATGAGCAGCCCGAAGGCCACCGCGCCCCCGCTCAGCACGCCGCGCGACCGCAGCAGCCCCCGCCCCGCCACCAGCCCCATGTCGAGGAGGAACAGGCACAGGAGCCCCTGGAAGGGCGTGACGACCAGCCCCTCGATGCGCGCCAGCCCCGCCTCCCCCGTCACCAGCCCGATGAGGAAGGCGCCGAGCAGGAGGACGATGGAGCCGTTGAGCATCACCTCGCGCCAGAGCCCCGGCTCGGGGGCGCCCCCCGCCCCCCCGCGCGAGGCGAGCCAGAGCGCGGTGACGATGGCCGGCGCCTCCATGGCGGCGGCCACGGCCACCATGTAGCCCTCGGCCGCGAACCCCTTGGCCTGGACCATGGAGGTGGCGGCGGCGAAGGTGACGATGCTGATGGAGCCGTAGTGCGCGGCCACCGCCGCCCGGTTGATCCGCCCGAGCCGCGTCAGCCACCCCAGCAGCGCGAAGGCCACGACCGGCAGGCCCAGGGACAGCAGGACCCCGGAGGCGATGGCGGCCAGGAGCCGCGCGTCGGCCCCGTGCGCGGCGACCGCCGCCCCGCCCTTGAAGCCGATGGAGAACAGCAGGACGATGCTCAGCGCCTTGGCCGCCGCCTCTGGCACGGAGAGGTCCGAGCGCAGCAGCGCCGCCCCCAGGCCCAGCGCGAAGCTCAGGATCGCCGGCGACAGCAGGTTGGCGGCCGCGAGGTCGAGGATGCCGCCCAACGCCCGCCCCCGCTGTCCCGGCGGCTGCCTAGCGCGACCCGGCGTCGCTCACAAGGACAGCCAGCCCCGCTCGTCGTCCCAGGCCTCCAGCGTGCCCTCGCCGATGCGGTTCCAGAGCCCGTGCAGCGTCAGGTCGCCGCGCGCCACGGCCTCGGCCACGAAGGGGAAGGTCTGGAGGTTGGCGAGGCTCACGGTGACGGCGGCGCGCTCCAGCGCCTCCAGGCGACGGGCGTCCTCGCCGGGCGCGAGCGCCTCGTAGCCCGGCCGCAGGATGTCCATCCAGCGCCCGATGAAGCTGGTGGAGGACAGCAGCTCCGGCGCGCGCCCCTCGCACATGGCGTAGCAGCCCTCCACGCCGCCGCACTGCGAATGGCCGAGCACCACGAGATGGGCCACGCGCAGGTGCTGGACGGCGTACTCGATGGCCGCCGAGGTGCCGTGGTGGTCGCCGTCCGGCGCGAAGGGGGGGACGAGGCCGGCGATGTTGCGGTGGATGAAGAACTCGCCCTGGTCGGCCCCGAAGATGGAGGTGACGTGGACCCGGCTGTCGCAGCAGGCCACGATCATGGCGCGGGGCCTCTGGCCGTCCTCGGCGAGCCTGCGGTACCAGGACCGGTTCTCGGCGTAGGCGGTGGCGCGCCAGCCCTGGTAGCGGCGCACGAGGTACTCGGGGAGGGGGTGGGTCATCTGGCTCCGTCGCGGCGTCCCCGGATGGGCGGCCTTATCGCGTCCCCCCGGGCCGGCGGCAACCTGTCGGCCGCGGGTTCCCCGACCTTCCGCTCCCCCCTCGGCCCCTCTAGGCTGGGGGGCCACCCCGGAGCCCCCATGACCGCCTTCGCGCCCCTGTCCCCCGCCGCGCTGCCCCTCCGCCTCGTCGCCCCCGAGGAGGCCGAGGCCGCCCTCGCCGCGCTGCCCGCGCGCGAGGCCGCCTGGGCGCGGGGCTTCGCGGGCGCCTTGGGCGAGGCCGTGGCGCTGCCGGGCGAGGACGGGCGCCCCACGGGCGCGCTGCTCGGCCTCGGCTCCTCGCGGGAGCGCGCGCGGACCCGCTTCGGCGCGGTGAAGGGCGTGGCCCGCCTCCCCCCCGGCGACTGGCGGATCGAGGGCGGGACGGACCGCGACCGGCGCGAGGTCGCCCTGGGCTGGCTGCTCGAGGCCTACCGCTTCGACCGCTTCCGCGCCAACGGCGCGCCCAAGGCCCGCCTCGTCGCGCCCCCCGGCCCCGAGGCCGCGCGCCTCGCGCGCCTGGCCGGGGCCGAGGCGCTCACGCGGGACCTCATCAACCGCCCCGCCAACGACCTCGGCCCCGCCGAGCTCGCGCAGGCCATCGCCGAGGAGGGCGCGCGCCTCGGCGCCGCCGTGGCGGTCGCCGAAGGGGCCGCGCTGGCGGAGGGCTTCCCCCTCGTCCACGCCGTGGGCCGCGCCGCCGAAGGCCCGCGCGCGCCGCGCCTCGTGGACCTGCGCTGGGGCGAGCGCGGCCCGCGCCTCACCCTCGTGGGCAAGGGGGTGTGCTTCGACACGGGCGGGCTCGACATCAAGCCCTCGGCCTCCATGGCCCTCATGAAGAAGGACATGGGCGGCGCCGCCACCGCCCTCGGCCTCGCCCGCCTCGTCATGGAGGAGGGCCTGCCCCTGCGTCTGCGCCTCCTGGTGCCGGCCGTGGAGAACGCCGTGGGCTCGCGCGCCTTCCGCCCCGGCGACATCCTGCGCTCGCGCAAGGGCCTGTCGGTCGAGGTCAACAACACCGACGCCGAAGGCCGCCTGATCCTCGCCGACGCCCTGGCGCTGGCCTCCGAGGAGTCCCCCGACCTCCTGGTGTCCTTCGCCACCCTCACGGGGGCCGCGCGCGTGGCCGTGGGCCCCGACCTGGCCCCCTTCTTCACCGACGACGACGCCCTCGCGCTCGCGCTCCAGCGGGGCGGCGCCGCGTGGTTCGACCCCGTCTGGCGCCTGCCCTTCCACGACCCCTACGAGAGCCTCATCGAGCCGGGGATCGCCGACCTCGACAACGCGCCCGGGGGGGGCATGGCGGGCGCCATCACGGCGGCGCTCTTCCTGCGCCGCTTCGCCTCCCCGCGCTACCTCCACCTCGACATCTACGGCTGGCAGGGGACGGCCGCGCCGGGCCGGCCCAAGGGGGGGGCGGGGCAGGGCGCGCGGGCGCTGCTGGCGGCGCTGCCCGAGGCGCTGGGGCTGTGAGCGGCCCCCGCCCCCTGGACCCCCGCCTCACCCCCGCCAACGGCCGCGTCGCGGCCGAGAGGCTGCGCGGGATCGTGGGGTCCCCCCTCTACGTCGCCGGCGACAGGGCGCGCGTGGCCGTCCCCGTGGCCGACCTCGACGGCGCCCCCGGGGGGACGCGCGACCGCCAGCTCCTGTGGGGCGAGGGGGTCCTGGTCTACGAGAGGCGCGACGGCTTCGCCTTCGTGGAGGCCTCGCGCGACGGCTACGTGGGCTACGTGGCCGAGGTGTCCCTCGGCCCCCCACGCGCGCCCACCCACCGCGTGGCGGTCCCCGCCACCCATCTCTACCGCGACGACGACCTCAAGAGCCCCGACCTGCGCCACCTGTCCTTCGGCTCGCTCGTCACCGTGGAGGCCGAGGGCCGGCGCTTCTCGGAGACGCCCGAGGGCTGGGTGCCGCGCGCCCACCTGCGCCCGCTCGACCGGCCCTTCGCGGACCCGGTGGCGGCGGCGCAGATGCTGTTCGGGGTGCCCTACCTGTGGGGGGGCAACTCGGTGCTCGGGCTGGACTGCTCGGGGCTCGTGCAGGCGGCCTGGCTGGCGGCGGGGCGCGCCTGCCCCGGCGACAGCGACCTGCAGCGGGCGCTGGGGGGGGAGGCCCAGGGGCCGGCGCGGCGCGGCGACCTCCTCTTCTGGCCCGGCCACGTGGCGATCGCGGTGGACGGGGAGACCCTGATCCACGCCAACGCGCACCGCATGGCCGTAAGCTACGAGGGGATCGCGCAGGCCGAGGCCCGGATCCGGGCCCAGGAGGGGGCCGGCGTCATCGCGCGGCGCCGCTAGTCCACCAGCCGGGGCCGGGGCGTGATGGCGAGCAGCACCTGAGGGAGGTCGTGCCCGCGCCTGAGCACCTGCCCCTCGGCGCCGACCACCGCGTACTGCCCCTGGCGCAGCCGCAGCCCGGGGCGCTTCTCGACGCGAAAGAGCGGCACCTCGGCGGTGCGCCGGAACACCGCGAAGGTGGCCGCGTCGCGCCCGTGCGTGATGGCGTAGTCGCGCCATTCGCCGGCCGCCACCATGCGCCCGTAGAGGGCCAGGATGGGCGCGAGCTCGCTGCGGTGGAAGGCGGTGACGGGCTCGGCGGGCGCGGTGCCGGCCGGGAACGGATGCACGGTCATGGGGGGATGGTGGGGGCGCGGGGCCTCCCGATCAAGGGGGGTGGCGGCCCCCGCCGTCAGTCGCGGACGATGCCGGCGATGCGGCGGCCGGCGCCCATCACGGCCGCGGCGCGGCGCGGGTCGCGGCGCCGTGGGGGCCAGGCCGCCCGGCCGCTTGGTCGAGATGGCCGTCACGGTGGGCGCCACGCAGGCCGCCGGGGAGAGGGCGGCCATGAGGGGACGAGGCGGGTCATGGGCACCGTCCGGGACGGCTCGGCCGCGACCCTGGCGGTCGCCGTCCCGGCTTGGCAGGCCGCCGCGCGGGCCTCAGCCGCACTCCACCGTGACGATGCGGCCGGCCCCGTCGAGCCGGGCGTTGAGGCGCCGCTCGGAGAGGTCCTCGGCTACGGCGTCGCCGGGCCGGATGATCCGCACGGGGCCGAGGTGCGGCACCCTCTCCAGCGCCGGCGCGGGCCGACCGACCAGCGGGCGGAAGGGGGCGAGCCCGCAGGTGCCGGGGCCGGGGGAGGCGGGGCGCGCGGGCGCGGCGGGAGGGGGCGGGGCCGCGCGGGCGGCGAGCGGCGGCAGCAGGAGGAGCGCGCGGCGCGTCAGCCGCAGTAGATGCGCGAGACCGCCCCGGCCGCGTCCACCTCCACGTTCACGCGGTCCTCGCGGAAGTCCATGGTGACCGCGTCGCCGGGCCGGATGACGCGCACCACCGCGGGCTGCCCGTCCGCCCCCACGAGGCGCACGCCCTCCACCGCCCCGGCCGGGCCGCCCACGAAGCGGCCGAGCCCCCGCGCCCCGCAGGTGTCGGCCGGGATCACCTCGACGGCGCCGGGGGTGTCGTTGGGCACCGGCACGGGGATGACGCAGGCCCCTAGGGCGAGGGGCGCGAGCAGGGCGAGGAGGGGAGGGGTGCGGGTCATGGGCGGACCCTAGCGCCGCGCGCGCCCCTCGGGCAAGCCGTGGACAACGCCGCCCGGATGGGGAAGCCTCCGGCGCGAACAGGGAGGACACCATGCAGACGCGCGCCGCCGTGGCCGTCAGGGCCGGAGCCCCGCTGGAGGTCATGGACGTGCACCTCGCCCCCCCGCGCGCGGGCGAGGTGCTGGTCGAGGTCAAGGCCACCGGCCTCTGCCACACCGACGAGTTCACCCTCTCGGGTGCGGACCCCGAAGGGCTCTTCCCGGCCATCCTCGGCCACGAGGGGGCGGGGGTGGTGCTGGAGGTCGGCGAGGGCGTGCGCTCCGTGAGGCCCGGCGACCACGTCATCCCCCTCTACACCCCCGAATGCCGCGAATGCCCCTCGTGCCTGTCGCGCAAGACCAACCTCTGCACGGCCATCCGGGGCACCCAGGGCCAGGGCCTCATGCCCGACGGGACCTCGCGGTTCTCCATGACGGACGGCACGCCCATCCTGCACTACATGGGCTGCTCGACCTTCTCCAACCACACCGTGCTCCCCGAGATCGCGGTGGCCAAGGTGCGCGAGGACGCCCCCTTCGACACCATCTGCTACATCGGCTGCGGCGTGACCACGGGCGTGGGCGCGGTCATCAACACGGCCAAGGTGGAGCAGGGCGCCACGGCCGTGGTCTTCGGCCTCGGCGGCATCGGGCTCAACGTGGTCCAGGGCCTGCGCCTCGCCGGCGCCGACATGATCGTCGGCGTGGACCTCAACCCCGACCGCGAGGCCTGGGGGCGCCGCTTCGGGATGACCCACTTCGTCAACGCCGCCGAGGTGCCGCCCGCCGAGATGGTCCCGCACCTCGTCAACCTGACCAAGCGGCGCGGCGACCTCATCGGCGGGGCCGACTACACCTTTGACTGCACGGGCAACGTCAAGGTGATGCGCCAAGCCTTGGAGGCCGCCCATCGCGGCTGGGGCGTCTCCGTGGTGATCGGCGTGGCGCCGGCGGGGGCCGAGATCGCCACGCGGCCCTTCCAGCTCGTGACGGGCCGCACCTGGAAGGGCACGGCCTTCGGCGGCGCCCGCGGGCGCACGGACGTGCCGAGGATCGTGGACTGGTACATGGAGGGCAAGATCCAGATCGACCCCATGATCACGCACAGGCTGAGCCTCGAGGAGATCAACAGGGGGTTCGACCTGATGCACGCGGGGGAGAGCATCCGGAGCGTGGTGGTGTATTGAGTGGTCTCCGCCGACAAGCTCTTGGAGCGGATGCGCGCGAGCCCGCGAGGAGACTGGACCATCGCGGACATCGAGCGGCTCGCGCACAGGGTCGGGCTCCTGGTGCGGCGGCCGACCGGCAGCAGCCACTACGTGGTCGTCAGCGTCCGCCTGGAGGCCACCTCACGGTGCCCTTCAAGCGGCCCCTCAAGGCCGTATGTGTGACGGCGTTCATCAAGCTGATCGACGCGCACCTTGCGTCGGGGGCAGGAGGCCAAGATGGCCAGCTACTCGATGATCATCCGCCCGCTGACCAGCGAGGAGGGCGGCGGATACTCCGTCAGCTTCCCGGACCTGCCCGGATGCCCATCAGATGGCGACACACCGGCCGAGGCAGCCGCCAATGGCGAGGACGCCATGCAGGCTTGGTTGGCTTCGCGGGCCGAGGATGGCCTCGCAGCGCCCATGCCCGGTGCGGCCAGAACCGCCTTCGAAGGCAAAATGAGGCGGATCGGTGCAGCGATGACGGACCTGTTGGACCTCACGCAGGCCAGCTCGCAACTGCAAGCGGAGCGCGAGGGCTACGTCGATACGGTCGAGCAGATGAACAAGCTCCTCCTCATGTTGCTCAGGCAGAAGTTGGATGGCTCCCAAGTCAGAACCTTGATCGACGCGCTTGAGCAGATGGAAGCGCTCCAAGACTGACCTTGAACGCGCCAGCTGAGATCGTCTCACTGCTAGGGGCCCTCGTCCCGCCTCTCGCCGGTGCCGCGTTCGCTTGGGCACGGCCCGGCGAGGCCCCCGCCTTCGCCATCCGTGCCGCCCCGGGCCTCGCGCTCACCCCCGACACCCTCTGGAGGGCCGCCTCCCTTTCCAAGACCGTCACCGCCCGCACCCTCGCCGCCGTCGGCGGCCCCGCCGTCTGGGCGCGCGACGCCTCCGACGCCCTCGGCTGGCGGCTCCGCCACCCCCTCCACCCTGCCGCCCCCATCACGCTGGGCGCCATCGCCTGCCACGCGGCCTCGCTCTCGGACGCCGCCGGCTACGCGGTCCCCGCCGCCACGCCCCTGCGCGAGTGGCTGGCCGAGCCCGCCTGCTGGCTCCCCCACCCCCCCGGCACGCGCCTCGCCTACGCCAACCTCGGCTCCCTCCTCCTCGCCGCCGCCGCCGAGCGGCTGGGCGGGGACCGCTTCGACCGCCTCGCCCGGCGGCACGTCCTCGATCCGCTCGGCATCGAGGGCGGCTTCCAGTGGTCCGGCGTCCCGCCCCGGCGCCGCCGCGACCGCATGGCCCCGCTGCGCCGCGACGCCGCCGGCTTCCATCCCCAGGCGGACGCCGAGGTGCCAAGCGACGGCCCGATGGCCCCCGGCGGAGGCCCCCTGCCGCCGCTCCTCCCCCCGGGCGCCAACCCCGCCCCCCTTTCCCCCCAGGGCGGCCTGCGCCTGTCCTTGCGCGGCGCGCTCCGCCTGGCCCGATCCGCCCGCGAGCAACCCGCCTGGACCCGCCTGCCGGGCGACGCCATGCTCGCCGGCGGCACCGCCCCGGGCCTCGTCCGCCTCGACGACCCCGCCCTCTTCCCCCGCCCCCTGCGCGGCCACTTCGCGGACGCCTACGGCCTCCTCGCCGGCGCCTGGACGGACGGCGCCCTCGCCTTCGCCTACGTGCTCAATGGCCTGGAGGTGGGCGACGGGGGCGACGGCTGGCGCGAGGCGGAGCGCGCCCTCTTCGCCCAGGCCGCCGCCCTCTAGGGCGGGCTCCGGCCCGCCGCCTCGCTCCCCCCGCGCCTCCGGGCTTGCCAACGCCGCGTCCTTCCCCCAAGCCGGGGCGCCAACGGAGACCGCCGAGGAACCAGGACCGTGCCCGACAAACTCCCCCTCCTCGCCGTCCTCATCGACGCCGACAACACCTCCCCCAAGCACGCAGGCAGCATCTTCGAGGAGATCGCGACGCTCGGCGAGGCCAGCGTGAGGCGCGCCTACGGCGACTTCTCCTCCCAGCAGATGGCCGGCTGGAACAAGGTCCAGGCCGAGCACGGCATCGTGCCGCTGCACTCGCCCGCCTACACCATCGGCAAGAACTCCTCGGACATCTCCCTCGTCATAGACGCCATGGACATGCTGCACTCGGGCCGCTTCGACGGCTTCGTGCTGGTGTCCTCGGACTCGGACTTCACGCGGCTGGCCTCGCGCATCCGCGAGCAGGGGCTCGACGTCTACGGCATCGGCCAGCAGAAGACGCCCGACGCCTTCCGCCGCGTGTGCAAGCGCTTCATCTTCCTGGAGAACCTCGGCGGCGCCGCGCCCAAGCCCACGCCGCCGGGCCAGGCCCCCGCGCCCAAGCCCGAAGCCGCGCCCGCCAAGGCCCCCGCCGCCCCGCTCACGGAGGCGCGCGACATCATCCTGCGCGCCATGGAGGCCTTGGGCGAGGACGAGGACTGGGTGGCGCTGGGGCCGCTGGGACAGCACATCACCACGGCCAACCCCGACTTCGACCCTCGCACCTATGGGCGCAAGAAGCTCTCGGACCTGGTGCAGGACCTCAAGGTCTTCGAGACCAAGAGGGGCGCGGCCAACCAGCTCCTCATCCGGCGGCTGGACTGAGCCTTTGCCGGGGAGTGGTGTGGGGGGTTGGTTCTGGGCTTGTGGGGGTTCTTGAGGGAGGCTTGGCGGGGGGTCCGCGAGGGGCGTGGGGCGACCCCTCGATGCCGGCGGGTCGGGGAACCTCGGGTTCGGGCCGGCCTGCTCCGGCGGTCGGACGCAGGTGCCCATGTCCTCCCGCGCGCCCTCCGCGAGGCCGTCCCACCAAGCCTCGGAGTCGTCGGTGAACTCGACCCCCCAGGCCATCCGGTGCCGGGCCCGCGGCCCCGTCGGGCGAGGTGCGCTCATCGCCGCCTGACCCTCTTGCTGTCCCGCGCCGCCCTCGCCTTGGCCTGCCCGAGCTTGCGCCTCGGCGGCTTGCCCGGGCGGCGCGCGCCCGGCAGCGCCCGGTCCTCCATCGCCAGCAGGTCCAGCAGGATGCCCCCCGTCGCGGGCGTCACCTCCGCGAGCCGCACCGTCACCTCCGTGCCCGGCGCGATCACCAGGCCCGTCTGCGCCCCCACCAGCACCCCTTCGCGCGGGTCGAAGCGGAAGTACTCGTCGCCCAGGGTGCGCACGGGCACCAGCCCGTCCGCCCCCGTGCCCTCCAGCCGCACGAAGGCGCCGAAGCGCGCCACGCCGGTGATGCGGCCCCCCAGCTCCTGGCCCACGCGCTCCTGCAGGAAGGCGGCGAGGTAGCGGTCGGCGGTGTCGCGCTCGGCCTGCATGGAGCGCCGTTCCGTCGCGCTGATGGCCTGCGCGATGGCGTCGAGGGAGGCCACCTCCTCCTCGCTCAGCCCGTCCGCGCGCGGGTCCGGCCCCCAGCGGTGCAGCGCGATCAGCGCGCGGTGCACCACGAGGTCCGCGTAGCGGCGGATGGGCGAGGTGAAGTGGGCGTATTCCCGCAAGGCGAGCCCGAAGTGCCCGAAGTTCTGGGCCGCGTAGTAGGCCTGGGGCAGCGAGCGCAGGGTGGCCATGGAGATGACCTCGGACGACTCCGTCCCGGCGGCCTGGGCCAGCAGGCGGTTGAGGTGGGACGTGCGCAGCACCTGCCCCTTGGCGAGCGTCAGCCCCGAGGCCTCGGCCACCTCGCGCAGCGCCTCCATCTTGAGCGGGTCGGGCTCCTCGTGGACGCGGAAGAGGAGCGGCGAGCGGCCCTTGGCCAGGGTCTCGGCGGCGCAGACGTTGGCCAGGACCATGAACTCCTCGATGAGCCGGTGGGCGTCGAGGCGCTCCTTGAAGGCCACGGAGGTCACGCGGCCCTCCGCGTCCAGCTCGATGCGCCGCTCGGGCAGGTCGAGGTCGAGCGGGGCGCGCTCGGCCCGCGCGGCCTTGAGGGCGGCGTGGGCGGCGTAGAGCGGCCGCAGGACCGGCTCCAGGAGCGGCCCCGTGCGGTCGTCGGGGCGGCCGTCCATCGCCGCCTGCACCTGGCCGTATTCGAGGGAGGCGCGCGAGCGCATGAGGCCGCGCCCGAAGCTGTGGGCGACCTTGCGGCCCTCCCGGTCTATCCTCATGCGCACGTAGAGGACCGCGCGGTCCACGCCCTCGTGGAGCGAGCAGAGGTCGCCCGACAGGCGCTCGGGGAGCATCGGCACCACGCGGTCGGGGAAGTAGGTCGAGTTGCCCCTCTCGCGGGCGGCGCGGTCGAGCGCGGTGCCGGGACGGACGTAGAAGGCCACGTCGGCGATGGCCACCGTGAGGACGTGGCCGCCGGGGTTGGCGGGGTCGTCGTCGGGGCGCGCGTGGACCGCGTCGTCGCGGTCGCGGGCGTCGGCCGGGTCCATCGTCACGAGGGGCAGCGTGGTGAGGTCGTCGCGGCCCTCGCGGCCGGCCTCCCGCGCGGCCTCGGCCTCGCGCAGCGCGGCCTCGGGGAAGCCGTCGGGGATGGCGTGCTGGTGGATGGCGATGAGGCTGAAGGCGCGTGGCGCGCCCGGGTCGCCCAGGACGCGCAGGACGCGGGCCTTGGGCAGCCCCAGGCGGCCCTTGGGGCCGGTGGGCTCGGCCTCCACGAGGTCGCCGTCGCTCGCGCCGCCCTCCAGGCCGGGGCCCACGACCCACTGGCGCCCCTCGCCCTTGTCCACGGGGGCGATGCGGCCGCCCCGGCCGTCCCCGTGGGGGTCGGCGCGAAAGACGCCGAGGACGCGCGGCGCGGCGGCCTGGATGCGGCGGATGAGGCGCCCCTCCCAGGGGTGCTCGGCGCCCGGCGTCTCCTCGAGGCGGGCGAGGAGGCGGTCGCCGGCCGCGAGGCCCCCCGTGCCCTCGCGGGCGGTCACGAGCACCACGGGCGCCTCGCCCCCGCCGCGCCAGGCCTCGGGGCGGGCGACGAGGTCGCCGTGCCGGTCCGTGCCCGTGACCTCCAGGACGCCCACGGGGGGGAGGCCGTCGGGCTGCGCCTCGTGGCGGCGCTTGGGGGCGACCCAGGCGCCCTCGTCCTCCAGCCCCCGCAGGAGGAGCTTGAGGTCGAGCTTGTCGGCGGCGCCCTTGAGGCCGAAGGCGCGGGCCACGTCGCGGCGGGCGGCGTCGGGGTTGTCGAGCAGGAAGGCCAGGACGGCCTCGCGGGAGGGGAGTGTCATGGGGGTGAGATAGGAGCGGAGGAGCATGGGGGCCAGATGGGACGGGGCGGGCGGGACGTGGGGGGAGAGTCGCAGGAGTCGGTGAACGGGGCGTTATGGCACCGCGCGTTGCGTGGGCGGGACTCGCGCAACGGGTGGAGGGGGGCCCTGCCCCCGGCCTGCGGCTCCCCCCGGGGTGCTTGAGGCCAGAAGAGGGGGCCTGTCCGTCTTCTGGCCCGAAGCATCCCGGGGGGTGAGGCCGAAGGCCGAGGGGGGCAGAGCCCCCCTGCGGCCGCCCCACGGGGACGGGAGGGCCATGAGGCGCGCGACCAGGGCGGCGGGGTCGCCCTCGGCGCGGCGCGGACCGTGCGCGGGCGCGGGCGGCGTGGCATCGTGGGCCGGCCAAGACAGGGAGAGGTCACGTCATGGGTCGCCACGCCTTCGCCGAGGGGCTGCTGAGCCTGCTGTCCGTCGTCGCCGTCATCGCCGGCCTCCTCGGGCTCGTCGGGGCCGCCGTGCTCTGGCAGGAGAGCGGCCAAGCGGCCTTCGGCCTCGCCGTCGGCAGCTTGGTGGGGACGGCGGCGCTCCTGGCGCTGTGCCAGGTCGGCCTCGTCATCGTGGACATCGCCGAGTCGGGCCGGCGAAGCGCCGAGGCGCTGGTCGAGATCGCCGCCGCCGAGCGAGCGCCCCGGGCACCGGAGCCTGCGCGCCCGGCTCCATCGGCCGCAGCGGTGGTCCCCGCCCCACAGTCGGCTACGGCCTCTCCGGCAGGCGAGGCGAGGCGTTGGCAGTTCCTCAAGGACAGCGACGAGGAGGTCGCGGCGGCGGCCGGGCGCATGGCCGCGCTGGGGCCGCGCTGGGAAGCCGCCATGGCCGAGCGCGTCCTGGAGCTGGGCACCGGGCATCTCGCCGGCATCGAGAGGTTCATCAGGGCCAAGGCCGACGCGGAGGCGGAGCAGGCCGCGCGGCACCAGGCGGTCGAGGCGGCGGACCTGGACCAGCTCACCCCGCAGGCGCGTCACGAACTGCTGGCCTACCGGGCGGCCGTCGAGGCGCGGGATGGCCTTGACCCGCGCACCAGCGCCCGGGTCGCGTCCATCGAGCCCTATGACGGGCGCTGGGCCAACTTCCGGGGCGGCGTGAAGGTCGCGCTGGAGGACGGACGGATCGTGCTGTCTCGCAACAGCCTGTCGCGCGTCTTCGCGTCCGACCCGGACCGCGAGGCCTGAGCGCGGCCGGGCCCGGGCTCGGCAAGCGGGCCCTGGGAGGCGTTCCGGCGCGACCTCCCCCCTGTGGCCGGGGAGGCGCGGAGCGACGAGGGTTCGGTGCTCGGGATCGCGGACGGCGGGCGAACCCGCCCCCCGGGGCGGGACCACCCTACAGATCCTTCCCCATGCTCCGGTGCGGGATGCCCGCGTCCAGGAACTCGTCCCCGTGGGCCTCGTAGCCCAGGGCCTCGTAGAAGGCGACCGCGTGGGTCTGGCTCTCCAGCGCCAGCCGCCCCCAGCCGCGCGCCCGCGCCGCCGCCTCGGCCGCCCGCATGAGGGCGCGCCCCGTGCCCCGGCCGCGCTCGGAGGCGGCCACCGCCACCCGGCCCACCTTGGCCCCGAAGGGCTTCTCCAGCATCCTGAGCGTGCCCACCGGCACCCCGTCGCGGGTCGCCAGGAGGTGCACCGCGCCCGCGTCGAGCCCGTCCCTCTCCAGCTCCGCCGCCACCCCCTGCTCCTCCACGAACACCGCCCAGCGCAGGGCCAGGCAGGCCGCGAGGTCCTCCGTCTCCCCCACCACCAGCGTCACGCGAAGAACCCCCGGATGACGCGCCCGTAGAGGCCTGCCAGCGCCCCCACCTGCGCGGCCTCCACGCGCTCGTCCGCCTGGTGCATCGTCGGGCCCACCAGGCCCAGCTCCACCACCGGGCAGACCTTGGCGATGAAGCGCGCGTCGGAGGTGCCGCCGGAGGTGGAGAGGGCGGGCTCCACGCCGGTCTCGCGCACGGCCGCCGCCACGAGGTCGGTGAAGGGGCCGGGGGGCGTGCGGAAGGGCTCGGCGCCCTCGCGCGTCTCCAGGGCGATGGCCACGCCCGTCTCCGCCTCCACCCGCGCGGCCTCCCCGGCGATCCAGGCGGCCACCGAGGCCCCCGTGTGCCTGTCGTTGAAGCGCACGTTGAGCGTGGCGCGCGCCTCGGCCGGGATGACGTTGCTGGCCGGGTTGCCCACGTCCACCGTGGTCAGCGCCAGCGTCGAGGGGCCGAAGGGGCCGGAGCCCTCGTCGAGCCGGTGGCTGGCCAGGCGGTCGAGGAGGCGGGCGAGCGCGGGGATCGGGTTGAGCGCGCGCTCGGGGTAGGCGGCGTGGCCCTGGCGGCCCCGCGCGGCGAGGCGCGCGGTGAGCGAGCCGCGCCGGCCGACCTTGACCGTGTCGCCGAGCCTCTCGACGGAGGTGGGCTCGCCCACGACGCAGGCGTCGGGGGGGGCGGGGAGCGCGTCCAGCAGCGCCAGCGTGCCGTCGCGGGCCTCGCCCTCCTCGTCGCCCGTCACGAGCAGGAGCAGGGCGCCGTCGGGGGGGAGCGCGGCGCGGGCGCAGGCGGCGGCGAAGGCGGCGACGCCCGACTTCATGTCGGCCGCGCCCCGGCCCCACAGGTGCCCGTCGCGCAGCTCGCCCCCGAAGGGGTCGCAGGTCCACAGCGCGCGGTCGCCGGGCGGCACCACGTCGGTGTGGCCGGCGAAGGCCAGGGTGCGCGCGGCCCCCGCCGGCCCCCGCCGCGCGAGCAGGTTGGCCACGCCGCCCCGGTCCACGCGGCGGCAGTGGAAGCCCTCGGCGTCGAGCGCGGCCGCGAGGAGGCGCAGGGCGCCGCCCTCCTCGGGCGTGACCGAGGGGCAGCGGACGAGGGCCTGGGCGAGTGCGAGGGGGTCCATGGCGGGGGCCTAGCGCGGCGCGCGGGGGGGAGGCAACGGGCGGGCGGGCGCCCGGCGTGGCGGGGGCGCCGCAGAGGCGCGCGCGCGAGGCGCGGCCGGGCCGCGGCCCCTGGCCCCGGGCCGCGTCCCGGGC
>ERZ1066119.400-NODE-400-length-31265-cov-15.681993_pt1 | contig 31265 bp, 28 predicted proteins | sample MGYA00382766_ERZ1066119 | MGnify/ENA primary metagenome ERZ1066119 (study PRJEB33369, sample SAMEA5778349) | biofilm metagenome | biome: Industrial cooling water; feature: Water cooling tower basin; material: Biofilm | place: United Arab Emirates | collected...
GTCGAGCCGCGGCTGGGCACCTGGAACGGGATCGTGGACGAGGAGCTTCGCGCCGATCTCGAAAAGAGCGAGGTGACCGTCGCCGAGCGCCGGGGGCTGCGCCACGCAGGCTTGGTAGCGCTGCTGCTGGTGGCCGGCTTCACCGCGCTGGCGCTGTGGCCGGGCTATACGCCGCTCATCAACCAGGAGGCCGAGGGCACGGCGGCGCTGCAGCCGCTCTACGCCTCGCTGATCGCCTTTTTCTTCCTGCTGTTCCTGCTCACAGGTGCGGCTTTCGGCCGTGCGGCGGGGACAGTGAAGGGCGCCGGGGACGTGATGGCGATGATGCAGCACGGCGTACGCATGATGGCGCCCTATCTCGTCTTCGTGTTCTTCGCGGCGCATTTCGTGGCGATGTTCAACTGGTCGGGCATCGGCCCCATCATCGCGATCAACGGCGCCACGGCCCTCCAGGCGATGGCACTACCCGCCCCGCTGCTGCTCGTGAGCGTGCTGCTGCTCTCATCCTTCCTCGACCTCTTCATCGGCTCGGCCAGCGCCAAGTGGAGCGCGCTGTCGCCAGTGGTGGTGCCGATGTTCATGCTGCTCGGCATCAGCCCGGAAATGACCACCGCCGCCTACCGCATGGGCGATAGCTACACCAACATCATGACTCCGCTGATGAGCTATTTCCCGCTCATCCTCGCGTTCAGCCAGCGGTGGGATCGGACGATGGGCGTCGGCTCGCTGCTGGCGCTGATGCTGCCCTATGCGCTGACCTTCATGGTGGTAGGCATTGGCATGACGGTGGGCTGGGTTGCCTTGGACCTGCCGTTGGGGCCAGGAGCGCAGGTCTATCTCGAAACGACCACAGGAGCGACGCCCTCTTGAGTGCCCCAACACTGACGACCAAGCTCGACCGCGAGAGTGCCGAGGCAAAGGCGCGCTTCGCACATAACAAGGGGCTTGCGGACGAGCTGCGCGCCAAAGTCGCGGAAGCCGCGCTTGGGGGGCCGGAGAAGCATCGCGAGCGGCATGTGGCGCGCGGCAAGCTGCTGCCGCGCGAGCGGGTCGAGAGGCTGCTCGATCCCGGTTCTCCCTTCCTCGAGATCGGCCAGCTTGCGGCGAACGGCATGTATGAAGGTGATGTCAGTGGCGCCTCGATGATTGCGGGCATCGGGCGCGTCAGCGGCCGGCAGGTGATGATCGCCGCCAATGATCCCACCGTTAAGGGCGGCAGCTACTACCCCATGACGGTCAAGAAGCACCTGCGCGCCCAGGAAATCGCGCAGGAAAATCGCCTGCCTTGCATCTATCTAGTGGATAGCGGCGGAGCCAACCTGCCCTATCAGGCCGAAGTCTTCCCCGATCGCGACCATTTCGGGCGCATCTTCTTCAACCAGGCGAACATGTCGGCGCTTGGCATCCCGCAGATCGCCTGCGTGATGGGCAGCTGTACCGCGGGCGGCGCCTATGTCCCAGCCATGTCCGACGAAACCGTGATCGTGCGCGAGCAGGGCACGATCTTCCTCGCCGGTCCGCCGCTAGTGAAGGCGGCGACGGGCGAGGAGATCTCCGCCGAGGATCTGGGCGGCGGCGACCTCCACGCGAAGAAGTCGGGCGTCGTCGATCACCTTGCCGAGAACGACGAGCACGCGCTGACGATCGTGCGCGATATCGTCAGTCATCTCGGCGCCAATCACGCGGCGGCGAAGGATGTGAGGCTAGAAGACCCCCGCCCGCCGAAGTTCGATGCAGACGACCTCTACGCCCTTATCCCCGACGATGTCCGCGCGCCCTACGATGTCCACGAGGTTATCGCCCGCATCGTCGACGGCAGCGAGTTCCACGAATTCAAGCCGCTCTATGGCAGCACGCTCGTCACAGGTTTCGCGCATATCTGGGGCATGCCGGTAGCGATCCTGGCCAATAACGGCGTGCTGTTTTCCGAAAGCGCGCAGAAGGGCGCACACTTCATCGAGCTTGCCTGCCAGCGGCGCATCCCCCTGCTGTTCTTGCAGAACATTAGCGGCTTCATGGTCGGCGGGAAATATGAGGCGGAGGGCATCGCCAAGCACGGCGCCAAGCTGGTGACTGCAGTCGCCACGGCGACGGTGCCGAAGGTGACCGTAGTCATCGGCGGCAGCTTCGGTGCGGGCAATTACGGCATGTGCGGGCGGGCCTATCAGCCGCGCTTCCTGTTCACCTGGCCCAATGCGCGCATCAGCGTGATGGGCGGCGAGCAGGCTGCTTCGGTTCTCGCAACCGTCCATCGTGACGCCGAGACGTGGACGCCAGAGCAGGCCGAAGCATTCAAAGCTCCGATCCGCCAAAAATACGAGGACGAAGGCAATCCCTACTACGCCACCGCCCGCCTGTGGGACGATGGCGTGATAGATCCCGCGCAGACGCGCGATGTGCTGGGGCTGGCCTTCGCCACTACGCTCGAGGCGCCCATTCCCGATCGTCCAGCCTTCGGCGTATTCCGGATGTGACGCCCCGCATCTCGTTCCTCTCGCGTATCGTCCATCGGCTGCTGATTGCCCTGTATCGGCATCGCGGCTGGCACTTCGAGGGCAATCCGCCGGGCGTGGCGAAATGTGTCGTGACCGGCGCGCCGCATACCTCGAACTGGGATTTCGTCTTCGTGCTGGGCGCAGTCGAGCAGCTGGGGCTCAAACCGGCGTTCATCGGGAAGCACACCCTGTTTCGCTGGCCCCTGGCACGCTTCATGCGCGACATGGGCGGGATCGCGGTCGATCGCGGCAAACGAGCCAATCTCGTTGACCAAGTCGTCGCCGAATTCGCGGTGCGCGACGAATTGGCGTTGGTGGTCGCCCCGGAGGGGTCGCGCGGCTCCGACGGCACCTGGCGATCCGGCTTCTACCATATCGCCCGAAACGCCGGGGTTCCGATAGTCCCTGCGTGGGTCGATCACCTCAGGATGCGCGGCGGAATAGGCGATCCTATCATGCCGAGCGGCGACTACCGCGCCGACATGGCTAAAATCGCCGCGTTCTACCGAGCGAAACGCCCCGATTGCGACCGCTTCGACCGACTGACCAGCAGCTTGGCCGAGTAAGGTCTGCTGCCGGCCGTCCGCCGGCGTCACACGTCAAGGTTGGCGACGTTCAGAGCGTTGTCCTGGATGAACTCGCGCCGGGGCTCGACGATATCGCCCATCAACCGGGTGAAGATTTCGTCGGTAACATCCGCGTCCTCGACCTTTACCTGCAGGAGGGCGCGATTGTCCGGATCGAGCGTCGTTTCCCAGAGCTGTTCGGCGTTCATTTCGCCCAATCCCTTGTAGCGCTGGATCTTCTGGCCCTTACGCCCGGCGGCCATGACCGCCTCCAGGAGCTGGGTGGGGCGGGTAATTGTGCCATCGAAGCTGACCGACGGCGCGGCCTCTTGCGCGTCGTTGCTTTCGACCTCGGGTTCAACCTCCACCGCGTCAGCCATCTCAGCGAAGCCCTCGCTCAGTCGCATCGGCCCGGCGTAGACATCGGCGAATTCGCCGGCGACGCGGTGCAGCTTGCGCGCTTCGGCGCTGTGGAGGAACTTGGCCTCGATCTCGTGGACATCGGTTACACCGCGCCACAGGCGGTGAAAGCGCACGATGCCATCGGCACCGGTTTCGGCCGACCAGCGCGCCTCGGTATCGCCGCGCTGAAGCAGTGCTGCCGCCGCCGATAGGGAGGCCGACCGGTCGCTCAACTCAGGCTCAAGAGCGCCAGCGAGGGCCATCGCTTCGATCAGCGCATGATCATATTTGCGCGGCACGAAGCCCATCAGATTGCGCATGCGCAGACCGTGCTCGACCAGCGCCTCAAGCTCGCCCGAGCCGCGCGCACCGCCTGCCGTCTCGAGCACCCGTCCGCTGAGTCCCTGGGCGATGAGGTAGCGGTCGTAAGCGGCCTGATCCTTGAGGTAGACCTCGGACTTGCCGCGCGTCACCTTGTAAAGCGGCGGCTGCGCGATGAAGAGGTGGCCGGCCTTGACGATCTCGGGCATTTGACGATGAAAAAAGGTCAGCAAAAGCGTGCGGATATGCGCGCCGTCGACGTCGGCGTCGGTCATGATCACGATCTTATGATAGCGCAGCTTCTCGAGGTTAAACTCCTCGCGCAGGCCCGTGCCCATCGCCTGAATCAGCGTGCCGACTTCCTTGGAGGAGATGATCCGGTCGAAGCGTGCGCGCTCGACGTTGAGGATCTTGCCCTTAAGGGGCAGGATCGCCTGCGTCTTGCGGTCGCGGCCCTGCTTCGCCGACCCGCCCGCGCTGTCGCCCTCGACCAGGAATAGCTCGCAATTGGCGGGGTTACGATCCTGGCAGTCGGCGAGCTTGCCAGGCAGGCTGGCGATCGACATCGCGCCCTTGCGGCTCATTTCCCTCGCCCGGCGCGCGGCTTCGCGAGCGGCGGCCGCGTCGATGATCTTCTGGATGATCGCCTTGGCGTGAGCCGGGTTTTCCTCCAGCCACTCACCCATCTTGTCGCCCATCAGACTTTCGAGCGGTTGGCGGACTTCGGAACTGACGAGCTTGTCCTTGGTCTGCGAAGAGAACTTGGGGTCGGGCAGCTTGACCGAGACGATAGCGGTGAGGCCTTCGCGCATGTCTTCGCCCGAAAGCGAAACCTTTTCCTTTTTCATCAGACCGCTCGCGCTCGCGTAATTGTTGAGCGTGCGTGTCAGCGCGGCACGAAAGGCAGCCAAGTGAGTACCGCCATCGCGCTGGGGGATGTTGTTGGTAAAGGTCAGCACATTCTCGTAGTAGGAATCGTTCCATTCGAGCGCGACGTCGATGCCAATGCCGTCGCGTTCCGCGCTGACCGAGATCGGCTCGGGAATGAGCGGCTGCTTGGTGCGATCGAGATATTTGACGAAGGCCGCGATCCCGCCCTCATAGAACAAGTCGTGCTCCAGTGGATCCTCATGCCGCTTGTCGCGCAGCTTGATCCGCACGCCGGAGTTGAGGAACGCCAGCTCGCGGTAGCGATGCTCAAGCTTCTCGAAGTCGAATTCGGTGACGTTCTTGAAGGTCTCCGTGCTCGGCATGAAGGTCACACGTGTGCCGTTCCGCTCTCGCCCGGCAGGACCCTTCACGACGAGCGGCGCAACCGCATCGCCGTGCTCGAAGCGCATCCAGTGCTCCTTGCCGTCGCGCCAGATGGTGAGCTCGAGCCATTCGGAGAGCGCGTTGACCACGGACACGCCCACGCCGTGGAGGCCGCCTGAAACCTTGTAAGCGTTGTCGTCGCTGGTGTTTTCGAACTTACCGCCCGCGTGGAGCTGGGTCATGATGACCTCGGCCGCCGAAACCCCTTCCTCGGCATGGATATCGGTCGGTATGCCGCGGCCGTTGTCCTCCACGCTTACCGAGCCATCCGCATTGAGCTCGATCAGAACGAGGTCGCAATGCCCAGCGAGCGCCTCGTCGATGGCGTTGTCCGAAACTTCGAACACCATGTGGTGCAGGCCGCTGCCATCGTCGGTGTCGCCGATGTACATGCCCGGCCGCTTGCGTACGGCATCAAGGCCCTTCAGCACCTTGATGCTGTCGGCTCCATATTCGTTCTGATTGGGGGTATTCTGAGCCGGTTCAGGCGTGTTCTCGTTCATGACCATCATATAGGCATCCAGGGGCGGTTTCGAAACCCGCCAGCCGGGCTTTCATCCACAGGCGCAGGTGCCTCCGCAGCCCCTGCACCGGACCCCACGGCTAGGGCATCAACGGGCCAACCAGCGGCTCGCAGAAGATGAGGGTTTACGCCTCCGCCAAGGTTTTGGAGTCGATCGACGCCGCGGTCGAAGACGAAGTAGTTTCGCCTGTTACCGGCTGGCGCTAGGGAGTTCGCCATGCTTTCGGTGCTAGATATCTTCCGGATCGGCATCGGGCCGTCGTCCTCGCACACGGTCGGACCGATGCGGATTGCCCGGCGGTTCGTGCGCGCGCTGGCGAAGCGCGGGCTGATCGAGCGGACCGCTCGCGTGTTGGTGGAGCTGCAGGGCTCCCTGGCCCTGACCGGTGTTGGTCACGGAACGGTGGATGCGACCATCCTCGGCCTCGCCGGCTTTGCGCCCGATCGCACCGACCCCGACGTGGCGGCGGAGGCGCTTGCTACGATCCGTAGCTCCGGCAGGTTGGCGCTGGGGGGCGGGCACCAAATCGCTTTCGAGCCCGCGCGGGATATCGAACTGGCGGGCCATGTCAGGCCAGCGCTCCATCCAAATGGCATGACGATGCGCGCCTTCGAGGCCTCCGGCGAGCTGTTGCTGGAGAAAACCTATTATTCGACTGGCGGCGGCTTCGTCGCCAGTGAAGCGCAACTGCGGCGGCCAAGCGATGGGGACCGCATCGGAACCGGCCGAGCAGTGCCCTTCCCCTTCGGATCGGCTGCCGAGCTCCTGGAGATGTGCAGCGGCCAGGGTTGCTCAATCGCCGAACTGGTTCTCGCCAATGAAGATGCGGCTCGCCCACACGCTGAAACCGAAGCCGGGCTCGACCGCATTGTGGAAGCCATGGACGCCTGCATCGAGCGCGGACTTGAGCGAGAGGGCATTCTCCCCGGCGGGTTGAAGGTGCAGCGCCGGGCACCGGCGCTGTGGCGCGGGCTGCAAGCCAATCCTCAGTCCAACGAACGCGAGCAATTGTTCGACTGGCTCAATTGCTATGCCATGGCCGTCAACGAGGAGAATGCCGCCGGGGGACGGGTCGTGACCGCGCCCACGAATGGAGCGGCCGGCATCATACCGGCAGTGATGCGCTTCTACTGCGAAGGCGGCGGCGAGGAGGGCATCGAACAACGGCGCCGCTTCCTGCTGACGGCCGGAGCGATTGGTTTGCTCTACAAGCAGCGCGCGAGCATCTCCGGCGCGGAGATGGGCTGTCAGGGCGAAGTCGGTGTTGCCTGCTCGATGGCTGCTGGGGGACTTGCGGCCATTTGGGGCGCAACGCCGGCTCAGGTCACCGCGGCGGCGGAAATCGGCATGGAGCACAATCTCGGCCTCACTTGCGATCCCGTTGGCGGGCTGGTCCAAGTTCCCTGCATCGAACGCAATGCCATCGGCGCGGTCAAAGCGGTCAACGCCGCCCGGCTGGCGCTTCACCGCAGCGAAGCGGAGACCTGCGTGAGCCTCGACCAGGTGATCGAGACCATGCGGCAGACGGGCCTCGACATGTCAAGCAAGTACAAGGAGACCAGCCAGGGCGGGCTGGCGGTCAATGTCATCGAATGTTAGCTCATTCGGGAACCATCCGCGCGGACATGCATCGCTCGGCCATGAGAGTCCGGTCGAAGACTCCGGCATCACTGGCCCTGGCGGCGAGCATGGCGCTGTTCGCTTCGGGCTGTGACGACCTGCCGCGCGATCCCGAGCGGACGGAGGAGCTAGTCCGCGAGTCCAAGGTCATCCGCCTGGGATGGGTCGAAGGCGCGCCGAGCGGGTCCGAGGTGTCCATGGTATTAAGCAGAATCGAGCAAGCGACCGGTGCGACGGCCGAGCGTCGCCCGGGCGACAGCGAGACGCTGCTCGGTGAGCTCGAAGATGGCAAGATCGACCTCGTGTATGGTCGTTTTGCCGACGACAGCCCCTGGGCCGAGAAGGTGCATTTCGGCTATCCGCTTGGCTACCGGGCGCAGCCGCCAAAGCATGTCGAAACCCTGCGGTTTGCCATGCGCAACGGCGAAAATGGCTGGATCATGCGGCTTGAGCGAGCCGTGAAGCAGTGAACGTCCTCCCCCCGGAAATCGCCGACGATATGCGCCGCGCCAGGCGCCTCGAATGGTGGACGTTGGGCGGGATGGCGAGCGTGATTGCGGTCATGTACTTCGCCATGGGTTCGAGCCAGGCGATGAAGACCGCCTTTATCGAGGACCTGCTGAGCCTGGTGCCGGCGATGACCTTCCTGATCGCCGCGCGGTTCGAACGCCGACCGCCAACCCACGAATATCGTTTCGGCTTCGTCCGCGTGAACAGTCTAGCCTTCCTCGCAAGCGCGGTCGTGCTGACGGTGCTTGGCAGCCTGCTGCTGTTCGATGGCGTTTCAGCGCTGGCCAAAGGCGAACATCCCACGATCGGGCCGATCGAGCTTTTCGGTCAGGTGATTTGGCTTGGTTGGGTAATGATCGCTGCGCTCGCCTATTCGGTCATCATCCCCGTGGTTCTTGGCCGGCTGAAGCTGCCGATCGCGCGCCGCCTGCGCGATAAGGTGCTGCATACCGATGCCGATATGCAGAAGGCCGATTGGCAGACCGGGCTCGCCGGCATCGTCGGGGTGCTCGGCGTAGGCCTGGGCTTCTGGTGGGCGGACGCCGCAGCCGCAGCAGTGATCTCATTTTCGATCCTGCACGACGGCCTGCGCAATATACGCATCGCCGCCGCGGAGCTGCTCGACAGCGTCCCGCGCGAATTGGACAGCGCGGCGATGGCGGCAGAAGCCAGCCGGTTGCAGCAACGGCTTGAGGCCATGTTTCCCGGCGGCGAGGTGCGGTTGCGCGAATCCGGGCGCTACATCCTGGCCAATGTCTATGGCGTCCATCCGCCTGAAGATCTGCCGACGCTCGCCTCGCTCATGGGTGACGATCCGCCATGGCGGCTGGCGCAGCTCAGCTTCACGCCGCCGAACTGCGCGCGGAGCAATGAGGCTTGATCAACACCTCGGGTGGACAGCTTTCGAGACGCGGCGCCTGGGAGTGGGGGAGGTGGCGGCCGCGTCTCTACTCGCTGCCAGACTGACCCAGCACATGCGATCGAGGGGGGACAGGATCGCCAGCTGACTGCGGGTCAGGCTCGATCCGGCCCACGTGGAGCCGGTTCGCATCGGGCATTGGCGGCCCGAATGTTGCGGCGCCGTTACGGCTGTAACAGTCCGGACAAAAGTGCGAAAATCGGGCCTCCTGTTGCGTGGCACGCAACATTATGCTGTGCGGTGGGTTAACTGGACAGACGCATGTGAGCGGCCCTAACGCGCAGCGAATGGACGCTGCGCACCTTCCCGATTCCATCCTGATCGTCGATTTCGGCAGTCAGGTGACGCAACTCATTGCCCGCCGGGTTCGCGAGGCAGGAGTATATTCCGAGATTGCGCCTTTCACCCAGGCGGCGGAGGCCTTCGAGCGGCTCCAGCCCAAGGGGATCATCCTGTCGGGCTCCCCCGCCGGCGTGCCCGAGGAAGGAAGCCCGCGCGTACCGCAGATGCTGTTCGACAGCGGCCTGCCGATCTTGGGTATCTGTTACGGGCAACAGGTGATGACCCACCAGCTCGGTGGTGAGGTTCGCGCAGGTCATGAAACGGGCGAAGGCGGTGAGTTCGGGCGAGCCTTTCTCACTGTCACCAAGGATTGCGCGCTGTTCGACGGGATGTGGCAGGTAGGCGAGCGGCACCAGGTGTGGATGAGCCACGGCGACAAGGTCACGCGCTTTGCCGAGGGGTTCGAGATTGTCGCCACCAGCGACGGCGCCCCGTTCGCGGTCATCGCCGACGAGACACGCAAATATTACGGCACCCAGTTCCATCCCGAAGTCGTGCACACGCCCGATGGGGCGCGGCTGATCGCCAATTTCGTTCGCCATGTCTGCGGCCTTGCCGGCGACTGGACCATGGCGGAGTTCAGGCGGACCAAGATCGCCGAAATCCGCCAGCAGGTGGGCAGCGGACGCGTGATCTGCGGCCTTTCGGGCGGAGTCGACAGCGCGGTTGCGGCCGTGCTCATCCATGAGGCGATCGGCGAGCAGCTTACTTGCGTCTTCGTCGACCATGGTCTGATGCGGCTGGGCGAGGCAGAGCAGGTGGTCACACTGTTCCGCGACCATTACAACATTCCACTGGTGCATGTGAACGCGGAAGAAGCGTTTCTGTCAGGCCTCGCCGGCCTCACCGACCCTGAGGCCAAGCGGAAATTCATCGGCAAGGCTTTTATCGACCTTTTCGAGGAAGAAGCCCGCAAAATCGGCGGAGCCGATTTCCTGGCGCAGGGGACTCTTTATCCCGACGTCATCGAAAGCGTCAGCTTTACCGGCGGGCCTTCGGTGACGATCAAGAGTCACCACAATGTCGGCGGCCTGCCTGAGCGGATGAACATGCAGCTGGTGGAGCCGCTACGCGAATTGTTCAAGGACGAGGTCCGCGATCTTGGCCGCGAGCTTGGCTTGCCACCCGCCTTCGTCGGCCGCCACCCCTTTCCCGGCCCCGGCCTTGCCATCCGCATTCCGGGCGAAGTCACGCGGGAACGCTGCGACATCCTGCGCAAAGCGGACGCGATTTACCTCGCCGAAATCCGCGCGGCCGGGCTTTACGATGCCATCTGGCAGGCTTTCGCCGTTCTGCTACCGGTCAAGACCGTCGGCGTGATGGGCGATTATCGCACCTACGACAGCGTCTGCGCCCTGCGCGCCGTCACCAGCACCGACGGCATGACGGCTGATGTCTACCCCTTCGACGCCGCCTTCCTAGGCCGCGTCGCAACCCGCATCGTGAACGAGGTCAAAGGCATCAACCGGGTGGTGTACGACTATACGAGCAAGCCCCCCGGCACGATCGAGTGGGAGTGAGCGCAGGCGCGAGGGAACTGACCTAATATTCAGCCGGTTGATCGAACGGGAGGGGACCCGCGGGCCTTGGGGCCGAGCAAGCGAGAGGAAAACCCGATGGATCGTCGATATGGAATTGCAGCCGTCGCCACCATGAGCGCGCTGGCGCTGGTCGGCTGTGCGACGCTGGAGGAAGCAGCCGCCGACGCGCTGAACACCACCTACCGAGCCAATTTGACTGGAGCGCAGGTGGTGGGCGGGGGCGATCCCGATGGTTCCGCGAATGCGGAAGTCACCATTGAAGACAATTTCAATCAGGTCTGTTGGAGCATCAGCGACATTCGCGGCATTTCTCCTGTCACGGCGGCCCATATTCATATCGGGGCACGCGGCGTGAATGGCCCCCCAGTCTTTCCGCTGACCAAGTCGAACGAGGGCACTTGGAGGGGTTGTTCGGCAGGCGCCGAATGGACCCAGGACCGGATCGAAGGCAATCCCGAGAACTTTTACGTCAACCTGCACACGGCGGATTATCCCAATGGAGCGATCCGCGGCCAGCTCATGCGCTGACGCTCAGGGCGCGATCTGCCGAGATTGGCGACGGTGGCAGGGATGATCCTGTCACCGCCGCTCTGAATGCTCCCAGCTCCTAGCCCCCGGCCCAGGGGCAGCGAAATTACTATCCGACGTATTTGCCGCTCATCGTGCGCGGAACGCAGCCACGCACCCCGCCCGCGAAGTCAGCTCGCCTTTTCGTAAGGCACGAAATCATCGAGGAACAGCACGCCGCTGAAGATCCCGCTGCTGCGATCGGCCAGCGTGATCACGTCGCTGCGGCACAGGCTGGAAGGGCTGAACTTGCGGATCACCAGAATATCATCTTCGTCGATCTGCTCGGGATGAGCGGTGCGGTTGACCCAAATGCGCTTGCCGTCCTTATAGACGATCGCAGTCTTATCGATGACCGTGAGGTTGCGATTGCCCATGGTGTTGATGCAGCTCTTGGCTTCACCCGGCACGCGACCTTCGATGAGCTTGGCGAGGCGCTCCTCGCCCGTCGCACGCGCTGCCTGCAGGGGGGCGGCGACGAGGCCGGCAGCAGCGGCGGCAACAGCCAGCGTTCCAATCAGTTTACGCACGGGTCCGACTCCTTCTTACGCCAAAGTACCATCGTCGCGATGAACTGACCATGAGCGCACTCCGAACGCGTCACGCCGTGCCGCCGACAGTGATCCCCTCGATGAGCAAGGTCGGCTGCCCCACCCCTGCGGGCACGCTCTGGCCACCCTTGCCGCAGACCCCCACGCCGCGGTCGAGTTCCAGGTCGTTGCCGATACCGGTTACGCGGGTCAGTACGCTCGGCCCGTCACCGATGAGCGTCGCGCCCTTGATCGGAGCCCCGATCTTCCCGTTCTCGACCTTGTAGGCCTCGGTGCAGGCGAACACGAACTTGCCGCTGGTGATATCCACCTGGCCGCCGCCGAAACTGGTAGCATAGATGCCGTCTTTCACGCGCGACAGCAGCTCGGCCGGATCGTCCCCGCCCGCACGCATGAAGGTGTTCGTCATGCGCGGCATGGGCGCATGTTCATAGCTCTGCCGGCGGCCGTTGCCGGTCGGCTCAACCCCCATCAGCCGAGCGTTGAGCCGGTCCTGCATATAGCCCTTCAGGATGCCATCTTCGATTAGCACGGTCTCGCGCGTGGGAGTGCCCTCATCGTCGATGCTAAGCGAACCGCGGCGATCGACGATGCTCCCATCGTCGACCACCGTGACCCCGGGCGCGGCGACACGCTGGCCGATGCGGCCGGAGAAGGCGCTGGTCCCCTTGCGGTTGAAATCGCCCTCGAGCCCATGACCAACGGCTTCGTGAAGCAGAACGCCCGGCCAACCGGGGCCAAGCAGCACAGTGCACTCGCCCGCCGGTGCCGGTACGCTTTCGAGATTGACCAAAGCCTGCCGAACCGCCTCGTCCACGGCATGCATCCAGCGGCCTTCATCAAACAGCTGGTCGTAGAGGTAGCGCCCGCCGAAACCGAAACTGCCATTTTCGCGCCGACCGTTGTGTTCAGCGACGATCGAAACATTCAGGCGGACCAGCGGACGAATGTCGCGCGCGACAAAACCATCTGGCCGGACGATCTCGACCACGCTCCAGCTGGCGAGCAGGCTGGCGCTGACCTGCGCGACGCGCGGGTCCTTCGCCCGCGCTACCGCATCGATCTTTTCAAGCAGCGCCACCTTCTCGCCGAAGGGCACGAGGTCGAGTGGACTATCGTCGGTGTAGAGATGCCGGTTCGTCCGCGGTGGCGGCGCGGCCCTGGGCGCTGTTGCCGGGTCGAGCAATCGCAAGGTCTCCCCCGCCCGCGCGATCGCTGTAGCGCTGATGTCGTTGGCATGGGCAAAGCCGGTTGCTTCGCCGCTGACGCCGCGCAGCCCGAAGCCGGCGTCCCGCGCGTAGTCGGCGGTCTTCAGCCGTCCATCATCGAACGCGAAGCTCTCGGCGGCGACGAATTGCAGATATAGCTCGCCATCATCGCAGCGGTCGAGCAGCCGCCGGGTCAGCGCCTGGGCCTCCGCGGGGGTCAGCTTGTCGGGCGCGTAGAGCAGGCTTGCTGGATCGGCGTGTGCGGTCATTCGCTGGATATAGTCCGCCGGGGCAGCAGGCGGAAGAAGTGCCGCGCCTGTCGCGCCAAAAGAAAAGGGGCGGATCGCTCCGCCCCTTTTTGCCTTTCAAATCGGCAGTCCCGCCTGTCAGGCACCCTTGCCGAAAGTCCGGTATTGTTCGTTTCCGACGAAGCCAAACTTGGTGACGCCACTGGCCTTGATGAGATTCAGCACGCGGGCCGAAATTTCGTAACTGGCGCGCGCCTCGGGTTCGAACTGTAACTCAGGTTCGGGCTGCATCGCCTTCGACTGCTGGAGAAGCGACACCAAATTGCCTTCGTTGATCGCATTGCCGTTCCACAAAATTTGATCGGCCGCCGTCAGGACCAGCTTGTTCTTGACCGGCTCCACAATAATGTCGGTGGGCGGAGCCGGCTGCGGCAGGTCGATATCGACCGAGTGCGTTGCGACGGGGATCGTAATGATGAACATGATGAGGAGGACGAGCAGGACGTCGATCAACGGCGTCATGTTCATTTCCATCATCGGCGCGCCATCGTCCTTGCCGCCTGACATTGCCATGGGAACTTACTCCTGAACTATCGTCGTCTGCCGAGCCGCCCTCCGCCTCAGGCGTTGGGATCGACCGGATTGGAAATGAAGCCGACGGTGGGATATCCCGCCGCCTGAACATTGTAGATGGCGCCCGCCACGCACTGCCACGGTGCATTCACGTCACCGCGGATGTGGACCTGGGGAATTGCCTCAGGGTCCTCCATGATGGCTTCCGGCCCGCCGGCACGCTGAACAATCGCATCCAGCCGCTCGAACGCCTGGTCGTAGAGTTCTTCAGAAGTGACCGGCGTGATGTTCTGGAAATAGATCCGACATTCGCCATTGCGCGAGGCGCCGGCAAAGCCAGGCTGACCTGCACTCCGGCCCGCATCGTCCGTAGAGCTGACCGTCAGCAGCAGGTTTTCTACCTTATCTTTCGACTCGACAGACTCGAACACCGGGATGCGCAGCTTTTCGATCGTCTGGATGGCGACCGGGACCGCGATCAGGAAGATGATCAGCAGCACCAGCATCACGTCCACCAGCGGCGTGGTGTTGATGTCCGACATCGGCGTTTCGGGACTTGCGCCCGTGGATATCGCCATGGGTTATCCTATCCGTATAACATTCAATCGGCCCGTAGCTGTCGGGCGGCGCAAAGCTGCGCCGCCCGAATAGCTCAAAGCTTGGTGGTCGTCGTCGCGCCCGTGGCAGCGCCAGCGGCCGGACGTGCGCCCGCCGTGCCGGCAGGTGCAGTGGCAGCGGCCTTGCCAGCCTGCTGGGTCGAGGTGCCGGTCATCACGGCCGGGCGAACCTGGCCGCCCGAGTTGATGTTGGCCAGCAGATCAGTCGAGAAGCCGTTGAGCAGCTCCGCGATGCGACGGTTGCGGCTCTGCAGCCAGTTGTAGGCGAGCACCGCGGGAACGGCGACCAGCAGACCGATGGCGGTCATGATCAGCGCCTCACCCACGGGGCCCGCGACCTTGTCGATCGAGGCCGAGCCGGCGATACCGATGTTGATCAGCGCGCGGTAGATACCGATAACCGTGCCGAGCAGGCCGACGAAAGGAGCGGTCGCGCCCACGGTCGCCAGGAAAGGCAGGCCGCCGGCCAGACGCGCGTTGATCGAATCTTCCGAGCGGCGCAGCGAGCCATGCAGCCAATCGTGTGCTTCGAGGCTGTCGCCCATCTTGGAGTGCTGATCTTCGGCGGCGTTGGCATCGTCGACGAGCTGGCGCCAGGCGCTGTTCTTCTCGAGCTTGGCGGCGCCTTCCCGCAGCGAAGGCGCGCGCCAGAAATTCTGCCGCACGCTCTTGTACTGGTTCATGATCTTGTTCTGCTCGAAGAGCTTCGTGAACAGGATGTAGAACGACCCGACCGACATAATCACCAGCACGGCGAGAATCGACCAGGCGATGATGCCGCCCTGCTCCATCGCTTCCCAGAAGCCGAAAGAGTTCTGCGGAGCCGAGCCGGCGGCGGCAGCGAGAAGGTTAATGGTCATTGCGAACAGTCCTCGTATTGAAGTTGGTTATTCGAATTTCGTGTAAGCGATATGATCAGTTCTGCAGCACCCAGCGGAAGCTGCTCGACCATGTCCCAGTGGTCGGATTACCCGCGCTGTCCAGCTTAGGATCGAAACGGGCGCGCTGACGCAGCAGGCGGCAGGCGGTTTCGTCCAGGCTGGAGTTGCCGCTCGAACCAGTAACCTGACAGTCGGAGGCGCGCCCATCGGGACCCACGGTCAGGGTGAAACGAACGGTGCCCTGCGCTTCTTCGCGGATCGCGCGGCTGGGATAGTCGTCGTTCGACACCCAGCGGCCCGGATTGCCGCGCGGCACAGGGTTCGCGCGCTGCGGCGGCGGCGGAGGCGGCGGCGGCGGAGCAGGTGCAGCCACCGGCGCCGGGGGCGGCACGATCACGGCCGGCGGGCGCGGCGGCGGGATAGTCTGCTGCGTTTGGATGGGTGGCGGCGCGACCGCAATACTGATCGGCGGCGGCGGTGCGACCGGCGGGGGAGGCGCCGCGTTGTCCGGCGGTGGCGGCGGTGGCTCATCCTCCGGCGGCGGGGGTGGCTCGCTAACGTCCACCGTCGTTACGCGCTCCACCGCTTCCTTCACCACGTCATAGGCGAGGCCGGTGATGAGGGCGTATCCAAGGGCAATATGTATGATAGCAACAATAATGATCGCGATAATCTTGTTACCGCTCATCTGTTGGTCAGCATAAGCCATTCGGTCGCATCACTCCATCGTGTCACCACGGCGCCGGCTCCCCAACAGCCGCCTACCCGCATGGTGCCCGTAATATTCATTCTCGCCGATGCGAGGAAGCCTAAGGAGGACGAGACGAATGGACTTCGTCCCAGTTCCCACGGTCAACGCATCGGGTTTGCAAGGGGCAATTTTATAACGATGTCCCCCGACAAGCGGGTTCCTTAGCCATCAAGGTGAACGCGGGCAAAGCCTTTTTCGGTTCACTTGGGATTCACGCCGCTTCCGGCCAATTCCCACGGTTGTCGCCTGCGCAGCGCGCCCCTAACACCGCCACATGGACTTGTTCTCGATGATAGCACGCGCCCCTCGCATTCTGCTGACCCTGACGGCAGGCGCTGTCTGTTCCGCGCTGGCCGCGACCCCCGGCTCTGCGCAAACACCCGCCGCTGCCGTGGCCGCGGCCGCTCAACCGTCCTACGCCACGCTGGCAGCGTTGGCGGACGGCGCGCCGTTGGTCGTACGGGCAAGGGTGAGAAACCAAGCCCAAGTGCCCGCCCCACGGGCGCCAGGCCTGGCCGCCGGCCATGCCCGCCTTTACGTCGAGGCGCAGACCGTGGCTTTGCTCACCGGGAACAGCGGGTTGCCTGCGACGCTGCGCTATCTTGTCGATCTGCCACTCGACGCCAAGGGCAAGCCGCCCCGGCTGAAGAAGCAGGAAGTCATAGTTTTCGCGCGCCCGGTGGCTGGTCGGCCCAATGAACTGCAGCTTGTGACTCCCGGCGCACAGCTCGGGTGGAGCGCCCCACTGGAGGCGAGGCTACGCCCCATCCTGACCGAACTGGTCGCTGCCGAGGCGCCGCCCCGCGTGACCGGTGTGAGCGACGTCTTGTCGAGCGCAGGGAATCTCGCCGGCGAATCGGAAACGCAGATTTTTCTCGCCACAGCAGGCGGCAGGCCGGCCGCGCTGACGGTGGTGCGCCGCCCCGGCATGGCGCCGCGCTGGGGGGTATCCTGGAGCGAGCTCGTCGATCAATCCGCCCAGCCTGCCCAGCGCGAGACGATCGCGTGGTATCGACTGGCCTGTTCGCTGCCCCCGACACTCCCCGCCGGCGCCAATCTGGCCAACGATCCAATCGACCGTGCCCGCGCGGCGCAGGACTATCGTTTCGTCATGGAACAGCTCGGGCCTTGCAACCGCGGCTAAGCCGTCGGCCAAACAAACTTGTTTAGCCTACGCCGCCGTGTCCGCTAACCGGCGCGGATGGACGAATTGAATTTCCCTCCGCCACTGCGTCTTGCGCTCGCTGGCCTCGGTACGGTCGGCGTCGGCGTGCTTGAGCTGATCGAGGTCAACCGCGGCATCATCGAGGCCCGCGCAGGGCGGCGGCTGGAGGTCGTGGCGGTCAGCGCGCGCGAGGCTGGCCGCGACCGTGGCATCGACATCTCCGGCCACGCTTTCGAAGCGGATATGACCAGGCTTGCGCAGCGAGAGGATGTCGATGTCGTAATCGAGGCCGTGGGCGGCGTGGATGGCCCCGCGCTTGCGCTGGCGCGCGCGGCGCTGAGCGCGGGCAAGGGGTTCATCACTGCTAACAAGGCGATGATTGCGCATCACGGATTGGAACTCGCCGAATTGGCCGCCATTAGCGGCGCGCCGCTCACTTTCGAGGCGGCGGTGGCGGGCGGCATCCCGGTCATCAAGGGATTGCGCGAAGGCGCGGCGGCCAACGCCATCGAACGCGTGACCGGCATCCTCAATGGCACGTGCAACTTCATTCTCTCGACGATGGAAGCTACCGGCACCGACTTCGCCGAGGCACTGGCCGAAGCGCAGGCCAAGGGCTACGCCGAGGCCGATCCCGCCTTCGACATCGACGGCGTGGATGCGGCGCACAAGCTGGCGATCCTGGCCGCGATCGCCTTCGGAGCGCGGGTCGATTTTCCGGCCGTCGGCACAAGCGGCATCCGCGAAGTCCGCGCCGCCGATATCGCGCAGGCGCGCCAACTCGGCTTCGTAATTCGCCTTGTGGGTGTCGCCGACTGTTCGGTCGGCGAACTTCTGCAGCGCGTGCGACCCTGCCTGGTGCCCCTCACCCACCCCCTGGCCCATGTGACCGGCGCGACCAACGCCGTTGTAGCAGAAGGGAATTTCGCCGGCCGGCTGCTGTTCCAGGGCGCCGGTGCCGGCGCCGGCCCAACCGCCAGTGCAATCGTCGCCGACCTCATCGACATCGCCCGCGGCCAGGCCGGCCCGCCGTTCAGCCTGCCCGTCCATGCGTTGCAACCGATGGCGCCCGCAGACCCAGGAAATCGCATCGGCCGCGATTATATTCGCTTCACCGTCGCCGACCGGACGGGCGTGCTCGCCGAAATCACAGCCGCGATGCGCGATGCGGGCGTGTCGATCGAAAGCCTGATCCAACACGGCCGTGCTGCCGAGGACGGCGGCGAGGTGCTCGTCGCGATGGTCACCCACGAAGGGCCGGAGCGTTGCGTGGCCCGGGCACTGGAGTTGCTCGACGGCTCGCCCAACCTCACCGCGGCGCCGCTGGTGCTGCCGATTCTTCGCGACTAGGTGCGCGCTGCGGCACGGCCGCGGCGGGCGGCGGCGGCAGGCCCAGTTCGGCGCGCTGCTGCGCATTCGGCAGCCCCGCGCTCGCCGCAGCATCCCTGCCCAGCGGTTCCAGCCCGCGCGCAATTCGGTCTGCATCCGAGCCCGGCGGGGCCTGCGGCAGGGCGCGGACATCGACGACAAGGGCCGGCGGCCTGGGGCAGTTGAAGATACCGGGGACGCAGATGCCACTGACTGTAGCGGGACCACGAAAGATACCCGGCCCCGCCACGTCCGGCGTGGCGGGATCGTCGCGAAAGGCGGTGCTGGCAGCGTAGCGATCCTGGGCTTCCCGGCGCGAGGTGATGCGCGGATCGGTCCTCGGCTCAGCGCCGCAAACGACGATCTCTCCCGATACGATCGCGGCATCGCGCTGCCGCTCACACTCTTCTGCGGTGGAGCGCATCTGAGGCGGCGGTACGGTAAGGTCGATACGTTCCGGTGGCGAACCCGTGGCTCCATCTTGAGCCATGAGCGGCGCTCCCACGAGTACCAGTGCGCCGAGGGACGAGAGGGTGGCAATCCGGCGTCTCGACATTCCCCACCCTTCGCGGCTATCGGCCCGCCCAACCGCGGCGCTGATGGCTCGGCAAATCGCACTTAGGGGACTGAACTTCCGATGAACTCGCCCGCCGAAAACGCGCTCGATCGCGTGCTTGTGCTTGAAATGGTCCGCGTGACTGAGGCTGCCGCCATTGCCGCGAGCAAGCTCATTGGGCGCGGCGACGAGAAGGCGGCCGATGCCGCCGCGGTCGAGGCCATGCGCGCTGCGTTCGACACGCTCTACATGGATGGCACGGTGGTGATCGGCGAGGGCGAGCGGGACGAGGCGCCGATGCTCTATATCGGCGAAAAGGTCGGCGGCGCGCCCGGCAAGGGGCCGAAGATCGACATCGCGCTCGACCCGCTGGAAGGCACCACGATCACTGCCAAGGCCGGGCCCAATGCACTCGCGGTGCTGGCGGCGGCCGAGCAGGGCAATCTGCTCAACGCGCCCGATACCTATATGGACAAGCTCGCGGTCGGCCCCGGCTATCCAGAAGGCATCATCGACCTGGCGAAATCGCCGAGCGAGAATGTGAAGGCTCTCGCAGCTGCAAAGGGTGTCGAGCCTTCCGATATCATCGTCTGCGTGCTCGACCGCCCGCGCCACCAAGGACTGATCGGCGAATTGCGCAGTCTGGGCTGCGGAGTGGTGCTGATCGGTGATGGCGACGTCGCAGGCGTGATCGCGGTGACCGACCCCGACACCACCATCGACATGTATATGGGTCAAGGTGGCGCCCCCGAGGGCGTGCTGGCGGCCGCGGCGCTGCGCTGCGTCGGCGGACAATTCAACGGCCGCCTTGTCTTCCGCAATGAAGACGAGAGGGCCCGCGCCCGCAAGCTGGGCATCGAGGACCGTGATTTCGACCGCATCTACACCCGCGACGAGCTGGTGAAGGGGGACTGCATCTTCGCCGCCACCGGTGTAACCGCAGGTTCGCTGCTCGACGGCGTGAAATATACCCGCGACGGCAAGATGACGACCGAGAGCGTGGTGATGCGCGCCTCCAGCGGCACCGTGCGCTGGATCAAGGGCGAACACCGGGCGCGCTGATTGTCGCCACCCCAATCCGGTTGATCTCGACCGGGGTTTTTCAAAAACTCTTCGCTCACTCAACCAGGCCCGTCGACCAATAGGGATCGGAGCACACGCCGGTGCGTCGCAAGATCCGAAAAAGCGTGGGATTATCGACCTTTCGCCGGATCCCGCACATTCGCCCGCGGAAAATCACGGCCTGAACAAAGCCGTCATCCAGCCAGCGCTCGAGCATCTCGAATGTGACCTTCCGATGATCGGTACGCGGGGCTTTGGACCGCCCTGAGCCCGGCGGGGTGAGCACGCGTTCCCAAGAATGCGCGAAGCTTTCAGCGCCTGACCGCGCGCGCAGCCGATAGGCGCTCTTGGGTGTCATGCCCACGGCACGGGCCGCGGCGGCTACCGAGCCGGTCACATAGAGCTGGGCGAGGAATTCGCATTGCCGTACTACTGTCCAGCCATCTGCGCGGGCGCGTAGCGGTACTGGGCGAGAAAAGGGCGGGCGGCGGCGGGTGCGGTGGGCGAATCGCTTGGGCATCGCGAGCATAAGCCACAACCCCAGCCGTGTAGGAAAATGGTTTTTCTCAGTGTTTCATCTGATCGATCAAGCTGGCTCAAGACGTGCATATTTGGGGCAATCGGAACGGCAGCGCCCGTCATGCGACCATTCCGGCGGCCGCCATAAGTAGGCGAGCTTGTCCTGCCAGCGCTCGGCCTCCTCCATCCGGGCCTTCAATTGCTTCAGACCGGCGAATTGAGCGGTCAGCGGATTGTAGTCGTAGACCGGCTTCACCAGCCCCGGGTTGGGTTCCTCTCCCAGATAGGCGGTCGTGCCGAACAGCCGATCAAAGAGCAGCGTGACCTGGCTATAGTTCTTGTCGATATATTGCGGCTGGTTGGCGTGATGCACCTTGTGCATTTTGGGAGTCATCAGCACGCGGTCCAGCCAGCCGAGACGCGGGACATAGCTGGCATGGTTCCAGATCCCGAAGGCGTTGGTGCAGACGCTGACGGCAATGAACACCACTGGGTCAATACCGATCGCGGCCGGGATAAGCGACAGCAGTTTCTTCATCTGTCCGTCGAGGAAGAAGCCGCGCGCAGCCGTCGAGTGATTGAACTCATTCGAAGAGTGGTGGATCGCATGAAACGCCCACAGCAGTCCGACACGATGGTTGAGGCGGTGGTCCCAATAATAGGCGAACTCATGCGCCAAAAAAGCGATGGGTATGCCGAGCCACAGAGGGATGGCGGCGAACAGGCGAAAGTTCTCATATACCAGCACATAGAGCGCCAGCGGAATGAGCAGGCCGAGCAGCAAATTGAGCACGCTCGACATCAAATTCAGCCCGATCGAGTTCAGCGCATCGCGATTGTCGTAAGCGGGATTGCCGCGGATGGCCCAAAGCCGCTCGGCTATGACCAGGCCGAAGTAAACCGCAGCCAGAATCGCCAGCGAGGATGGCCCGCCGATGAAATCGATCGCGTCGCGAAGGCTTTCCATGGGGCGGAGGCTATCGCCGGAGGCCTTTCGAATCAACGCGGCAATTTCCGGCGAGAACCTGCAGCCAGTCGGGGCACTCTTCTGCGGTGCGGCCAGATTGACCCATGTTGCAATCCCATGACCCTTCGCTAAGCCGCGCGGCACCCGACTCCCGCCGCCGAAGGACCGCAAGCAGCATGAAGATCATGGCCGCCAACGCCAACCTGCCGCTGGCCCGCGCGATCGCCAGCTATTTGGAAATGCCGTTGGTGGATGCAGCGGTGCGCCGTTTCGCTGACGAAGAGATTTTCGTCGAAATTCACGAGAATGTGCGCGGCCAGGATATGTTCGTGGTCCAGTCCACCAGTTACCCGGCCAACGACAATCTGATGGAACTCTTGATCTGCATCGACGCGCTGCGGCGCGCATCGGCCAAGCGGATCACGGCGGTGATGCCTTATATGGGCTATGCCCGCCAGGACCGTAAGCCGGGGCCGCGCACGCCGATCAGCGCCAAGTTGGTTGCCAACCTCATCACCGAGGCAGGTGCCGACCGGGTGCTGGCGGTGGACCTGCACGCGGGACAGATCCAGGGGTTCTTCGATATCCCCACCGACAACCTCTACGCCGCGCCGGTGATGGCTGCCGACATCCAGTCGCGTTATGCCGGCAAGGAATTGATGGTGGTCTCGCCCGACGTCGGCGGGGTGGTGCGCGCCCGCGCGCTGGCCAAGCGGCTCGACAATGCACCGCTCGCGATCGTCGATAAGCGCCGCGACAGCCCTGGCGAAAGCGAGGTGATGAATATCATCGGCGAGGTGAAGGATCGGCACTGTATCCTGATCGATGACATCATCGATTCGGGCGGCACGCTGTGCAACGCGGCCCAGGCCCTGATGGATGACGGAGCAGCCAGCGTGGCTGCCTATATTACGCATGGCGTATTGTCCGGCGGTGCAGTGGCGCGCGTTGACGCGAGCGCGCTCAAGGAGTTGGTGATCACCGACTCGATACGGCCCACCGATGCCGCGATCGATTCGAACTGCATTCGCATCCTCACCATCGCCCCGCTCATTGGCGAGGCCATGCGACGGATCGCTGACGAAAGCTCAGTTTCGAGCCTGTTCGACTAAAGCAGCCCCGGCTCCGCCCCTGGATCGCGCCACGGGCGCGGCTGGTCAGCGCCAATGCGGGCAAGCGCTTCGAGCCGGCGCGATTGACGGATTTCCATGGTTATACGCAGCAACGGCGAGGGCGCATTCTTAAGCTGCCCGGGCGTCATGTCGAAGAAGTACCGCATCTCGCGAATGAGATGGGATTGGTCGAAGTAGCGCAGGCGCAGCTCCTGCTCCTCCTCTTCGAGCGCCACTCCAAGCAATACCGCCGCCATATCGAGCGCGCGGGCCCGGCGAAGCGCGTCATGCGGGGTGACGCCCCACTCGCGGCGAATCGTCCGCTCCAGCGTCCGGCGGGTGATCGCATTATCATAGGCAAAGCGATCGAGCGGGCTGGCCGGGTCCGTCAGACATAGCGTTTCGAAGGCGGTCATCAGCGGCCCGGGGCGCTTGGGGGCAAAAGCGGCCAAGGCTGCGGCAAGCTGGTCTTCCGCCGCATCGAGCCAGCGGCGCTTGTCGGCTTGTGGTCGGTAGCCTGGCAAGACCTCCGCCCCCAGTGCGAGCGGATCGGCGCGGTAGATGCGATCCACGGTTTCAGGCTGAGGCGGCAGATCGAAACGGCTGGCCGCTCCGGGGGCGAAATTGATGCTCACGACCCGAAACGAGCCGTGCGCGATGAGAGGCATATGCCGTGCATTCGGGCCAAAGAAGAGCGCAAGTCCCTCCTCGCCGGGATCGTAGTCCAACGGCCCATCCGCGGTATGCGCGGTCCAGCGTCCCCCGAAGAGTACGCGCATCACGGAATGCTCGTTCAGAGTGCGACAAACGAGCTTCTGGCCTTCAGGCAGGGCGACATCGGTCACGCCGACCCGAATAACCCAGGGCCGCAGTTCGGTCCGAGGTGTTCGGTTGAAAGCGAGCGGCATGCCGCCCGGAGTCGAACCGGTCAGCGAAACAATCGGCGGGGATGCCCCCTCGCCTGCCCCCTTGCGGCCGGGCGCTTGCCGGCCGTCTTGATCGGCGGTCATATGGTTCGTGCGGCTTCCCGAGGGTGCGACCCGGAGGGATTCGATCCGTTTGACTTTGCTTGACCTGCCGAGGTGATGGCGCAATTGCCGCTTCATGCCAAGTGCTTCCGATCTCGCCTTGGCGAACCGCCTCGCCGACGCCGCCGGCGCCGCGATCCGCCCGCTGTTCCGGGGCCAGTGGACCGAAGAGCGCAAGAGCGATCGCAGCTTCGTGACCGAGGCGGACCGCGCCGCCGAAGCCGCGATGCGGACAATCCTTGAGATCGAACGGCCGGCGGACGGCATCATCGGGGAGGAATATGGCGCGGCGCGCGAAGATGCCGCGCGCCAGTGGGTACTCGACCCGATCGACGGCACCACCAGCTTCATCGCCGGCCGACCGATTTTCGGCACGCTGATCGCTCTGATCCAAGACGGCTGGCCGGTGATCGGGGTAATCGACCAGCCCGTCCTAAAAGAGCGCTGGGCTGGACGTTTGGGCGAGGCCACCACCTTCAACGGCCGCGCCATCCGTACCCGCCCCTGCCCCGATCTCGCCGAAGCCGTGCTGGCCTCGACCAGCCCCAACCTTTTTGGCGAAAGCGATGCGGACGCTTTCATGGGGCTCGCCAAGGGCGTGGCCGAACGCAAGATTGTGTGGGGCGGGGATTGCTATTCCTACGGGCTGCTCGCGAGCGGGCATGTCGATGTGGTGTGCGAGGCCGGGCTCAAGCTTTACGATTATGCCGCGCTGGTGCCTGTGGTAGAGGGCGCCGGCGGCACCATGTCCGACTGGCAAGGCCACCCGCTCGACGCCGGCAGCGCCGATGCGCAGGGCGGACGCGTCCTGGCGCTCGGCGATCCGGCACGGCTCGAGGATGTGCTGGAGGCCATGCGGGGTTGACGCGGGGGATGCTCGAGCGGGCATGATCCCGAATTGGTGCACGCTTTTTGCATCACACTTGGTTTTGGCGCCCCTTCGCGTATCGCGCGCCCATGAAGGCCGCTCAACATCCCGATCAGGCGCGCAGGCTCGCCGCTCTGCACGAACTGGACATTCTCGATACCGAAACCGAGGTTGAGTTCGACGAGATCGCGAGGCTTGTGGCCGCGATCTGCGATGCGCCGGTCGGCGTCGTCAATCTGATCGACGCGGACCGCCAGTGGTTCAAAGCCGAAACCGGTCTCGGTGTGCGTTCGACCCCGCTGGAAACAAGCCTTTGCTCCCACGTGATCCTCGAGAAGGATTTCGTCGAAATCCCCGACACGCTGAGCGACCCACGGATGCAGGACAATCCGCTGTGCCAGGGCGAGAACGGCTTTCGCTTCTACGCCGGGGCCGTTCTCAACAGCGAGGATGGACTGCCGGTCGGCACGCTTTGCGTCCTCGACACCAAACCCCGCCAGCTGAGCGCTTTGCAACGCCAGGCAGTTGAGACGCTCGGCCGACAAGTCATGCGCTTGTTCGACCTGCGGCTCGCGTTGAAGCGGCAGCAGTTGCTTGCACGCGAGGTCGATCATCGCGTGAAAAACTCACTCGCCATGACCGCCGCCATCGTGAATTTGCATGCGAGGAGCAGCGGCAACCCTGAGGTCAAGGTTGCGCTGGAAACCGTTCAGTCGAGGCTCGCGGCGATCGCGGCACTGCATGAGGAACTGCACCAGACCTCGGGTTCCAGGGTTGAGCTTTCCGCTTTCCTCGGTCGTCTGAGAGAGTATCTGCGCCCCCTGTTGCCAGACGATGTTCGTTTCGAACTCGAACTCGACGCCGTGGCCCTGCCTTCCGACATCGTGAGCAATGTCGGGCTGATCGTGAACGAGTTCATCGCCAATACGGCCAAATACGGCCTGGATTCACGGGGCGAAGGGGCGGTGTCGATAACCGGCCGCCACGGCCATGACCGCTATATCGTCACGAGCCGGAATCTTGGCCGGGTCGACGAGGCCGCGCTGCAATCAATTCAGGCTAGCTCAGGATTGGGCTCAAAGATCATTGCATCTTGCGCCAAAACGATCGGCGCCACGTGCGAATGGCGACTGGGTGACCCGGGCCTCGTTCTTGAAATTGGTTTCCCGGTTTCTCGCTAAGCACCAAGCTTGCATTTGGCGAGCGATCCGCTAAGGGCGCGCGCTTCACAGACACGTGATTCACGACCGGCCTGGCTGAAAGGGCTGCCAGGGCTGGTTCCAGCGTGTCCCCGAAAGGAGACGAAAATGCCCAAGATGAAGACCAAGAGCGGTGTGAAGAAACGCTTCAAATTCACCGCCACCGGCAAGGTCAAGCATGGTGTCGTGGGCAAGCGCCACCGCCTGATCAGCCACAATGCGAAGTATATCCGCCAGAACCGCGGCACTTCCGTGCTTTCCGACAGCGATGTCGCGCATGTGAAGAAATGGGCCCCCTACGGACTCGGCTGACCCGCTACTGAAGGAGACACGATATGCCTCGCATCAAACGCGGTGTTACCACCCGCGCCAAGCACAAACGGATTCTGGATCAGGCCAAGGGTTACCGCGGCCGCCGCAAGAACACGATCCGCATCGCCCGCCAGGCCGTCGAGAAGGCCGGTCAATACGCCTATCGCGACCGCAAGGTTAAGAAGCGTAGCTTCCGCGCGCTCTGGATCCAGCGGATCAACGCGGCTGTGCGCGAAGAAGGCCTGACCTATTCGCAGTTCATCAATGGCGCGAAGCTTGCCGGCATCGAGCTGGATCGCAAGGTCATGGCGGACCTCGCCATGAACGAGGGTGCAGCTTTCAAGGCGATCATCGGCCAGGCGAAGCAAGCCCTCGCCTGATCGGGACCACGGCTGCGGCGTAGCCGCTGAATGATAGATAAACGGGCGGGCCACACGCGTAGTGTGGCCCGTCCTTTTTGTTGACCTGCGTTCCGCGCCCATATTCTGCTTGAAATTTTCAAAAAGCATTCGCTTCATCGCGCGACTTCTACTTGCGTCTCGGTCGGCCACATGCGAGCAAGCGGGGCAATGGGGGCACAGAACCTTCGGGCGCGATTCTTTGCCCCGCCAGCGCAGTTGGCGGGCTGCTTCACCAGCTTTTATTATCTCGAGATCGACCCGGTGGCAGGCGGTCGCGCCGAAGACTATTTGCATCCTGAGTGGGGCAACCTGCGCTTTTTCCTTGGCCCCACCCCCCGCGCTGAGATTGTTGGCCGAGAAGCGCTAAATGGGACATCGTTTCTCGCCACCGGCCCGACTTGCTGCCCAATCCGTTTTCGAATGCCTGCGACCCGCATGTGGGGAGTGGGGCTGCTGCCTCTTGGATGGGCGAAATTCATGGCCGCCCCGGCCTATACGCTCGCCAACTGCCTGAATGACGGATTGCGCCATCCCGCCTACGCCTCATTCGTCCCTCTCCACCACGCTCTGCGACAGGCGCCCGCGAACGATGAATTGCAGGCGCAAATCCTAAGCGATTTCTTCCTGGCCCGCGATCGGCCGCTCAAAGCGGCGTCCAAAATCGTCGCGGTGCACGAGGCGTTGGTCGATCCCGAGGTGGGGAACTGCAGCGAACTTGCCGAGAGATGCTCGATCTCCACGCGCACCCTGGAGCGGCTGTGCGCTCGGCATTTCGGCTTCTCGCCGCATTTGCTGCTGCGCCGCCAACGCATGATGCGGACCCTGTCGGCCTTCATGCTCTCCGATAGGCGGACGTGGTCGCAGGTTATCGATCTGCATTACACCGACCATGCGCACTTCACACATGAGTTTCACGCTTTCATGCGCATGAGCCCGAGCGAATATGCGGCGCTCGATCATCCTGTGCTTGCGACCTTCATGGCTGAGCGGGCGCGTGTTCTGGGATCGCCGGTGCAAACGATGGACCGGCCCGCCACCCAGCGCACGGCAACATCGCCGGGGTAGCGCTTTTCGCCCGCGTCGCTAAAGGCGCGCGAATGCTCTCCGAACACGAAATCATGGCCGAGAACGCCTTGGCCCGCATTGCCGCGGCCGAGAGTGCCGAAACGGTCGAAGCCGAGCGGATTGCCGCGTTGGGTAAGCAGGGTTGGCTCGCGGCGTTGATGAAGACGCTCGGCGGGATGACCGCAGACGAACGCCAAATCGAAGCTCCGCGCATCCAAGGCCTACGCAGCCGCGTAGCCGAAGCCATCGAGGCTAGGAAAGCGGCGCTCGAGGCGGCAGAGCTGGAACGGCGGCTGGCGACCGAGAGGCTCGACCTCAGCCTGCCTGCGCCCGAGGCGCCTTGCGGCAGTGTCCATCCCGTCAGCCAGGTGATGGACGAGCTGGCGGAGATTTTCGCCGACCTGGGTTTCGCGGTCGCCACCGGGCCCGAGATCGAGGACGACTGGCACAATTTCACCGCGCTCAACATGGCTGAGACGCATCCGGCGCGGGCTATGCACGACACTTTCTATTTCCCCGACCGCGACGACAAGGGGCGGCAGATGCTGCTGCGCACGCATACCTCACCGGTGCAGATCCGCTCGATGGTGGAGCAAGGCGCGCCGCTGCGCATCATTGCGCCGGGCCGGGTCTATCGCAGCGACAGCGATGCCACGCACACGCCCATGTTCCACCAGGTCGAAGGGCTGGTGATCGACGAGGGCATCCACCTCGGCCATCTCAAGTGGACGCTGGAGACCTTCCTCAAAGCCTTCTTCGAACGCGACGATATCGTACTGCGGCTGCGCCCGAGCTACTTCCCCTTCACCGAACCGTCAGTCGAGGTCGATGTCGGCTGGCAGGATGTGAACGGGCGTCGCGTTCTGGGCGGTGACGGCGATGCAACCGGCCACGGGTGGATGGAACTGCTGGGCAGCGGCATGGTCAACCGCCGGGTGCTCGAGTTCGCCGGCCTTGATCCGGACAGATGGCAGGGCTTCGCCTTCGGCGTCGGTGTCGACCGGCTGGCGATGCTCAAATACGGCATGGACGATCTGCGCGCGTTCTTCGACGGCGATAATCGCTGGCTCTCGCATTATGGTTTCTCGGCCTTCGACCAGCCAACCTTGTCTGCTGGCGTGGGAGCGCGGGCATGAAGTTCTCGCTCGAATGGCTGAAAGACTTCCTCGAAACCGAGGCCAGCGTCCAGGAAATCGCCGCGGCGCTCAACCGCATTGGCCATGAGGTCGAGGCGATCGAGGACCCGGCCGAAAAACTGCGCGGCTTCAAAGTGGCGAAAGTGCTGACCGCTGCGCGCCATCCCGATGCGGACAAGCTGCAGGTGTTGAGCGTCGATACCGGCGAGGGCGCGCCGCTGCAGGTCGTGTGCGGGGCTTCGAACGCGCGCGCCGGAATGGTCGGGGTGCTGGGCTTGCCCGGCGCCGTGGTGCCGGCGAACGGCATGGAACTGCGCAAGAGCGCGATACGCGGCGTCGAGAGCAATGGCATGATGTGCTCGGTGCGCGAGCTCCAGCTCGGCGATGAGCATGAGGGCATTATCGAGCTGCCGGACGATGCGCCGGTGGGCGCGGACTTTGCCGATTACCACGCCGCCAGCCCGGTGTTCGATGTCGCGATCACGCCGAATCGACCCGACTGCATGGGCGTGCTCGGTATTGCACGCGATCTGGCGGCAGCGGGTTTGGGGACGCTGAAAACGCCTTCGATCCCGGAGATCGCGGGAAGCGGACCGTGCAGGAGCAGCATTCGGACCGACGATCCGGAGGGCTGCCCGGCTTTCTACGGGCGCACCATCGCGGGAGTGACAAACGGCGCGAGCCCTGAGTGGATGCAGCAGCGGCTGATCTCGGCCGGCCAGCGTCCAATCAGCGCGCTGGTGGACATCACCAATTATGTGATGCTGGCCTATGGGCGCCCGGCCCACGTCTATGATCTGGCCAAGCTGTCGGGCGCGGTCGTAGCCCGTCGCGCCAGGCCGGGTGAGGAGGTACTGGCACTCAACGACAAGAGTTACGCCCTTGACGACGCCATGACCGTGATCGCCGACGACCACGGCGTCCATGACATCGCGGGCATCATGGGCGGCGAGCATTCGGGGGTGACCGAGGGCACCACCGATGTGCTGCTCGAAATCGCCTATTTCGATCCTGAGCGTATCGGCGTCACCGGGCGCAAGCTTGGCCTTACCAGCGATGCGCGCATCCGGTTCGAACGGGGCGTCGATCCCGCCTTTCTCGACGATGGTCTTGCGATCCTGACCGATCTGATCGTCAGCCTCTGTGGCGGAAGCCCGAGTGAGGTGGTTCGCGCTGGCAAGCCTCCGGCAGAGGCCAAGATCGTGATCTTCGATCCGAGCCTGACACTGCGCCTCGGCGGGGTCGATGTCGCTGAAGCCGATCAGCGCCGCATCTTGGAAGCGCTCGATTTCCAGGTCAGCGCGGATTGGCGAGTGACCTGCCCGCCCCGGCGACACGACATCGAAGGGCCGGCCGATCTCGTCGAGGAAGTCGTGCGCATTTACGGCCTCGACGAGGTGGCCGGCACCCCCCTGCCCCGCGCCGTAGGCGTGGCGAAGCCGACCGCCACCCCGGTTCAGCAGACGGAGCGCAAGCTGCGCCGCACGGCCGCCGCACGCGGGCTGAACGAGGCCGTGACCTGGAGCTTCCTACCCGAAGCCCACGCTGCGCATTTCGAAGCGAACGGTGGTCTCTGGTTACTCGACAACCCGATCAGCGAGGACATGAAGGCGATGCGGCCGTCGCTGATCCCCGGGCTTCTTGCCGCGGCCAAGCGCAATGCCGATCGCGGCGCGAGCATGTCGCGGCTGTTCGAGATCGGGCGACGCTATCTGCGTGGCAGCGCGGGTGCGAGTGACGAGCGGCCGACGCTGGGCGTGGTGCTGGCGGGCGAAAAAGCCGCTCGCGGCTGGGCGGCGGGAAAGGCGCGGGCTTTCGACGCTTATGACGCCAAGGCCGAGGCGCTGGCGCTGCTCGATGCCGCCGGCGCGCCCGTTGCCAATCTGCAGGTGATGGGCGAGGCAGGGTTGCAGTTCCATCCGGGTCAGTCCGCTACGCTTCGTCTCGGACCCAAGAGCGTGCTTGCCCGCTTCGGGGCGCTTCATCCAGCAACGCTCAAGGCGTTCGATGTCGACGGACCGGTGATGGCGGTGGAGGTCTTCCTGGACGCGATCCCCGCCAAGAAGAGCAATGGCTTTGCGCGCGCAGCCTATACGCCCCCCGCGCTGCAAGCCGTGACCCGCGACTTCGCTTTCCTAGTCCCGGCCGAGCTTGCGGCCGGTGACCTGGTGCGGGCGGTGCGTGGTGCTGACAAAGTGGCGATTACTGGCGTTCGAGTGTTCGACGTCTTCGCCGGTCAAGGCGTGCCGGAGGGACGGAAATCCATCGCCATCGAAGTCACGTTGCAGCCGAGCGAAAAGACTTTCACCGATTCCGAGATCAAGGCGATCTCGGACAAAGTGATCGCGGCTGCGGCGAAGCAGGGCGCGGAGCTGAGAGGATGAAAACCGCCTTCGTAACCGGGGCCACCGCAGGGATCGGGGCGGCCACCGTTCGCAAACTGATCGCGAGTGGGTGGCAATGCGTCGCAACCGGGCGGCGCGCGGAGCGGCTCGAGGCGCTGGTCGCGGAATTGGGCGCTGACAAGGTTCATCCGGCGGTCTTCGATGTGCGCGAC
>ERZ1066119.411-NODE-411-length-30802-cov-70.130940_pt1 | contig 30802 bp, 18 predicted proteins | sample MGYA00382766_ERZ1066119 | MGnify/ENA primary metagenome ERZ1066119 (study PRJEB33369, sample SAMEA5778349) | biofilm metagenome | biome: Industrial cooling water; feature: Water cooling tower basin; material: Biofilm | place: United Arab Emirates | collected...
CCAATTACTATTTTCCTTTTTAGAATGAAACAGCCCTGCCTTATTAAGGGGGGTTGGGGGGATCAAACAGGAATAGCTTCGGCAAATTCAGTTAAGAACTTAAACGCTTTAACTATATGACCGGCACATTCTCTTGGCGAAGTACTGTAATAAGAACGCCAAGCAGAAGCTTTATCTTCGTCATATCTATCTCCACGTTCAGGTCGCATTTCTAACCAAGCCAATCTAACAGCGTGACCAATTAATACATCTAAAACGATGTAATCTTCAATTTGTAAATCGGGGTTTTCTGATGCAATGGCGCCTAATTCAATAAGTGCTTCAATACACACCTGCCGATATTCAGGAGATTCGATTTTATTAAGTAAATGCTCTACTCTTAGTGCAAAGTTTTTCTCTCCTGCGGTCATTTCTGCTAACATGACTTCACTATCTAAACGGTTGCGACGTTCGAGCTTATCGCCAATTACTACCCCTTTACAGTGTTGCATTAATAACCAAACTTGTTTGTAAAAGTATGAAGGTACACGTCCGGTTGAACCTTCAGCTTTACGAAAACGGCGCCAACCTCCTTCAGGGGGTTCAATTTCTTCAGTTATTGGTGATACTGCTAACCAATTAATTTCGCTTGCTTTTTGTTTAACATGTAATGATTCTTGCTTACGCAAAACATTACTCATGCCTGAATATTCGAGCATTACTTTTCTAAGTCTACTTTTAACTTCAAATGGCGATAACCGCATTAATTGCTCGTATGCTTCGTCTTGAGTAATTACTAATTCACCCGCAATTTCACTTGTTAGTAGTAAAATCAAATACCCAACACGTACTGTTAATAAACCTTTGAATAATTCAGGTTCAGATTTAATTAAATTACTCAGGTAAATTAATATTTCCTGGGTGAGCATCCTATCACGAATATCCTCACGACAGAAGTTATTAATTTTTTCTACAATTTCGCTGTGAGATAAAGGAACTGTGATAAGTGAGTCTTCGGTGTATGCTTTTCCTACTGCAATTTGTTTACCACGCACAATTAAACTTGTTACCACATCTGATAAGCTAATATCCGCCATTTGCCGCAAACCCGCAGCACCTCGAACTACTGCCCATAATCCTAATTCAGCAGCTTTCGTATAAACTTCGTCGAGTAAATCGCTAACCGTAACGCGCGTGTTTTCACCTCCAAACCCAGTATCAAATTCAAGTCCTTCTAAACTGGCAAGTGTTTGTAATAACTCGACTTGCTCGTAAATATTTTGTGAGGACTGTAAAGACGACAGCAGTTTTTCTAAATTTGCTTCGTACTCCATTTGAAATTCTTGCGTGTTTCTCAACTGCCAATTTTTGTCAACACTAAATGTTAGGTAAGTGCAACGCGGTAGAGCATTTTGAACGGAGGAATGCAAAAAGTCAAAGTCTTGTAAATAATCTATACGCTCGATGGCGCCTGTTAATGTCAATTGATTGAGTTTTCCTAGCTTAACTCTAACTCCATTACAAACACCTTCTTTAAGCTCCTGCATTAATTCGAGTAATGCTTCGCTACCCACTTCTAACATTGTGTGTGTCAGCATTAAAGTTAAAGTTGGGCGCCCTAACTCATTCCAGTATTTTTGGATATAAGCTAGTTCACTACGAAATTGGTCTACCAAAAAATGATAGTCTAAAGTCAAGTAAAATTGCTGTGAGTCTAAGAAAGATGGTAAAAATACTACCATCTCACCATTTAAACGGAAAAAGCGTGAAGTAGTCAAACTACGAGGACGACGCGGTGGGCGCCCAGTTAATGCCAGCTTATCGTTACGCCCTATTTGTGTATAAATTGGGATTAAATCTTCCGAGTCGCGAACTTGTGTTGGCGCCACTTGTTTCGGCGTTTGCGTCTCAATACCATAAACTTTGAGTTTATCTTGCAAATCTTCATCAGAAGCAAGTAAAGCTATTTGCACAAGCGCTTCCCTAGTTTTACCCATTGTTAAATGTCTGCCCAATGGGTCAATGTCACCAACCGCTATAAACCCTTCGCTAAGAAGTTTACCCAAATAGTACAAACTTTGCGCCCAAACCAAGGGGACATTTTCGTTCGGTAAACGTTGCTGTGACTGCGGTTGTGCTTTTTCAGCTTCAATATGTTCTTGAGGTACATAGTAAAGTTCAGGAAGTAATTTTATACCATCTCGCTCAACCAGCAAAGTATCTAAACTACTCAAATAAAATTCAACTTGTTCGTTGTCACCTCTAAATAACCCATCTAATACAAGATAAGTAAAAAATAAAGGCCATTCGCACTCAATATTTTCAAATTGCTTCAACTCCCAAGGTTCGTAGTGTAAACGGTGGGTGTCTTCTAAAACCGTTTGATGTCCATCTCGTAAAAAACGCTTACAGCCATACTTGCCCCCTAGCTTGTTGATAATATCGTTACGAGTCCGGTCACGTAAATCTAAATTTTCTACTGCAAAAGCCGGGAAACTAATCACGCTTAGTAATGCTGCATCAATTTCTTTAGAAGCTGACTCGCGTGGTAATAAAGATTCTAATGTAATACGAGTACGTGCAATTTCATCAGGTAGGGCGTGAATTACCGATGCTTGAGAACCTTTAACACCAAATAAATCAAGTCCGTTTATTGCTTCTAAGGCAGCTTTCGCCATTCCCACGGAGCTAGCATTCAATTCAGCGTTGCCATGATTAATTTTATTACCCCGTTCCCAAATTCCATAGTCGGGTGTACGATAGGCGCGTCCGATATAATAAACCAAATTCTGAACAAAATTAACTTCATCGAGCGTATAAATTATCTGTAACCCCGATGCGGTCATTTGCGCTAGCATCAATAAAAATATTGATGTTGCATCAAGCTGTAGGTGTCCCCACTCGTCATCACCAACTACTACATCTCCGGTACTAGTATTGTATTTTGCGTGCAGTGCATCTAATGGAGACTGCGTATGTTTAAATTGCTCCACCTTATTCGCTTGTCGCATCATCGCAAACAACAAGCCACGCATCAACTTAACCGTGCTAAATTCGAGTTCGTAAGTGCGTCCGTTATCATCATCGAGTTTGCGATACGCTAACCCTAAACCCCAAACCGCTAAAATACTGTAAACATTATCGCGCACCCATGCATCGGTATAATCACCATGAGCAGTAATTGCTGTGCTTGCTGGCAGCAAACCTGTAATTGGATTTTGACGACTGAGAATAATCGTCTTTATTTGCTGGTAATAATATTCAAGACGAGTTTGCAGTTGCGAAGCAGTCTTCATAAAGTTAATGCGGGATAACCAGAAAGGTGTTTAATCCTGTAGCTGTTACGTTCTTTATAATGTAACGTTTTGTCACAAGTTCCGCACCAAGAAGGCGCCTTCTGTGCTACAGAAATTAAGTGTTAACTTTATTATCTACCGTTGGCGCCTCTTAAGTCGATATCTTAGAAACCGGGTTTCTATGTACAATCGTTGTTTTTATTACAAGCTATCAACGAAGAAACCCGGTTTCTTGAAATCTTTACAAAATAGTATAAAAGTTATCTGTATTTTTACGTACAATCTGATATTAATCAGAATATAGCTATAACTTTTATCAAGCTGATTAATACTATTTCAAAGGCTAAACTTAAAATGCTTCTACATCTACCAATCTTAATTAATTTAGTCATTGCCAACCAATACACTACATAATCATAATATTCAGTTGGTAATCATCAAGTTTGCATGGTTATTTAATAGCCCTCTTATTTTTGATAAGTGGGTTTACTTGTATAAATTATTACCTGTTGACGAGTTTGTAAAAATAGTTTAACTTCTGAACTAAAGCTGCTATCTTGTCATTTAACAGGTCGATGCATAAAATCGCGTGTATTTAGAGCGGCGCCACAACACATTAGCTGATATAAAGGAGTTTACAGTCAGGGGTGTCAATACCTTTAAGGAATAGTAGTAAATCTACCGAATTTGAGAAGACTAAACCTACCATAATTCGATTAAATTGTTTTAAAGGCTAAAAATAGTGGTTCAGATTCGGTAGAAGTTCATACTTAATCAAGCCGATTGGTAAAATGGTGCTGTAATTAAATAAATTGCAGTAGTACCACTTATATTAATTTTGGGTTTTTGTACTGAGAACTACTTCCTAAAGTCTTATAGCTTCTGATTCACACATTTTGAACATCAATTTATCAGTTTGCTTGACACAGATAAGGATAGTAGTAAAATTTACTCAACTCCAATGCATGTCAGGGTAGTATCGTTCGCACAGCACTTTGGGTTGTGGGCGAATCTTACTCTTCATAAAAAAAGGCATCTACCGGATTTTAGTATTCCGGGCTAGTATTATGACTTAGCGATGCCCAATTTTGGATATCGATGTTGATTTCTTAAGGATTTATGGACAAAAGTCCGCAAGATGGCAGTACAACCCTCCTCTAAGCTGGCGAGAACTATCTCCCAGCGCGGGGGAGATATTAGGAGGTTAATATGCTTTTAGAAGATGCTCGCAATTCAGTAGTTGACGTTGCTGACTTGAACCAGCTCAAGCATGAATTAAATCGTTTGCAACCTGTAGACGTGGGTGACTATATCACGCAATTACCCGAAAAACAGCGTGCTATAGCTTTCCGTTTGCTCAATAAAAGTCAAGCAATTGACGTCTTTGAATATTTACCTCCAGAGGTGCAAGAAGAACTTATTGATTCTTTGCATGATGCTCAGGTGGTACAACTTGTTGAAGAAATGAGTCCGGACGACCGTGCGGAATTATTTGATGAACTCCCAGCAAAGGTTGTAAAGCGTTTACTACAACAACTTAGTACCGAGCAAAGACAAGCAACTGCCACTCTTCTTGGATACCCAGAAGGAACTGCTGGACGGGTAATGACAACCGAGTATGTTTGGTTGCGTGAAGGGTTAACAATTGGTGAAGCATTAAGCAAAATTCGGCGCCAAGACGAAGACAAAGAAACGATTTACTATGCTTACGTCACCGACGACAACCGTAAACTCGTGCGAGTTGTGTCATTGCGGCAATTATTGTTCACTTTTCCTGATGTTCTGATTCGGGAAATTGCTAGCGACAGAGTTATTAAAGTTCAAACCGAAACTCCTCAAGAAGAAGTCGCGCGAATTATGAAGCGCTATGACTTAATCGCTATACCAGTTGTTGACCGCGAAGAACGGCTTGTAGGTATCATCACGATTGACGACGTGATTGATATTTTGGAAGAAGAAGCAACTGAGGATATCCAAAAGTTAGCGGGTGTTAGTGGTGGTGATGATGGAGCATTGGCGCCTCCCTTAATGACAATTCGCAAGCGCTTACCCTGGCTTTTAGCAATTATGGCTTTGTATATCGGCGCCTCAAGCGCAATTGCACCGTTTCAACCAGTAATTGCATCAGTACCTCTGTTAGCGGTAATTATGCCGTTATTTTCTAATACAGGTGGAACGGTTGGCGTTCAAGCGTTGACAGTTACAATTCGAGGACTCGGTATTGGAGAAGTTACTCCTAAAGACACTCTGAAGATTCTTAAAAAAGAACTAACAGCAGGTCTAGGAACCGCACTCGCATTGGGCACAACAATGGTATTGCTATCAATGATTTGGGCATCTCCCAGCGAAAGATGGGTTGGAGTCATTGCGGGAATGGTTATGGCTACTAATACTCTAGTCGCTGTAACATTAGGCACCTTTTTACCAATGGGTTTAAAGCGACTAAAACTTGACCCAGCGTTAATTAGTGGACCTCTCGTAACTACAATGCTTGACGCAATTGGATTTATGATTTTCTTATCTCTAATTTCGTTCGCTTTGAATGTTCTTCATTTACAGCACTAAGTGTTGATTCTAGATTTTAGATTTTGGAATAAATACCCAATAATCTAAAATCTAACAATATTGCTTCAAAGCTATTTATGCCTACTAGCACTTGGAATCGTCATCACATTCTCTCTCTATCAGATTTTACTCCTGTAGAATATGATGCAGTTTTACAGACTGCCGCCAGCTTTCGAGAAGTTTTATCACGCAGAACTAAGAAAGTACCAACTTTGCAAGGACAAGTTGTTGCGAATTTGTTTTTTGAGCCATCAACTCGCACTCGCAGCAGTTTTGAGTTAGCCGCAAAGCGTTTATCTGCTGATACGCTCAATTTTACCAGTGCTACTTCTTCGATGACGAAGGGAGAAACTATTCTCGACACTGCAAAAACTTATTTGGCGATGGGATGCGACATTATGGTTATTCGTCATACCAGCGCAGGTGTCCCCAATGCTGTAGCTCTAGAAATGGATCGTCTTGGTGAACGTGTCAGTGTTTTGAATGCTGGTGATGGTCAACACGAACATCCATCTCAAGCATTACTCGATTTATTTACTATTTGTAGCCTTATTGACCCGCTTCAACCTCGACTCGAACTTTTAAAAGATAAAAAAATTGCCATCGTTGGTGATATTTTACACTCACGTGTTGCACGCTCGAATATTTGGAGTCTAACTGCAAGCGGCGCCGAGGTTCATCTTGCAGCACCCCCAACACTTTTGCCCAAATTATTTGCTGAATATATTAACGACGGTGAAGCAAGTGGACTGGATGGGCGCCGCAAATTATTTATACATTGGCACTTAGAGCCAGCACTACGCGATGCTGACTTTGTAATGACATTGCGTCTACAAAAAGAACGTATGACCGCTCATTTATTACCGAGTTTGCGTGAATACCACCAAATGTTTGGAATCACACGCTCAAAACTCAAGTGGTGTAAGCCAAATGTAAAAGTATTACATCCAGGCCCAGTAAACCGTGGTGTCGAAATTAGCTCGGACTTAATGGACGACCCAGAATTTAGCTTAATTCAAACCCAAGTAACTAGCGGTGTTGCTGTTCGCATGGCACTACTTTATTTAATCGGTAGTGGTAAAGCTGTTTGACGGAAACATCTACAATCATGAAGCGTCAACACAACTATGAGTTTAATCAATCCTGTTAAAGCAAAACTTTAATTGGAAGCGCATCAGAGAAACCTGGTTTCTAAGTAAAATTGTTCTTTTTATTACAAGATATCGATAGAGAAACCAGGTTTCTGAGTAACAGGCGACAAAACTAGCTGAGATTTCGGTAAGATAGAGAAGCTATATTTTTCTGCATCGCAGGTAAAACCAGCAACTGCCGCATATCCGAAGGAATCTCTCATGGTAACTTTAAAAATCGCCGTTTATATTGTTGTTACTTTCTTTGTACTGCTTTTCGTGTTTGGATTCTTATCGAATGACCCTTCTCGCAACCCCGGACGTCGGGATTTCGAGTAATGTCTCGATAATTAATCAAAGCATCCGCATTTTATGGAACGCGCTATGTTTCGTTTAACCATAAAATGCGGGCCTACGGCACTGCCTTGTAAACCAGATGGCTTGCCAATGAGCGGCAGCACATGTAAAAGTCTTTGATGTCGGAAGATTATACGCGCTCAGTTTGAGTCGTACTTCCGGCTTATAGTTGACTCTCTATAAGCTTACGTATGCTATATGCTTCATCCTGTTCTGCCGCCTTCGCAACCTGCTATTCAAAATTTATCAGATAATACTAATTCTCAAAATATCAGTACTAGCAAGGCGCCAGTTAAAATCGCGCTTAATGATAATAATAATCATAGTACAAAAAAACAAGCTAACTCATGGACGCTCTCTGAGAACGTTTCTAAAAGTCTAGTTGCCCAAACCCCCGCTAAACCAAGTCAACCAGAAAAATTACCACCTGAACTGACACCATCATCTACATCGCAAGGTGCCGAAGTGCTGGGGTCTGGGTTGACTGTTGGGTATTCGATGCAGCCAAATATTAATCAAGATATTAATCAAGATGTTAATCAAACTGTTGCTAAAAGTCGTAATTTATCACAGCCTCAAGCATCCGCATTAGTAAAACAATTAACAAAACCCTCACAATCAAATAATACACAAAGTACAAATGTTGCAGGTAATACATTTCCATCAAGTCAACCACCTGTAAACTTTGAGTTTTACGCCCAAAATCAACAAAATTCGCCTTCAACAATTGAATTTAAGTCCCGTCAAAATAACCAATCTACACCAACAAATCCTCCACAGGCGCCACAACCATCTCCAACACCAAATCAAACACCCCAAACTACGCGAAGAGTTATAGAAGTAGTTGCCGACCGTCAGGAGTATGACGAACAACGTCGAGTTGTGACGGCAGAGGGTAATGTAGTTGTAAGGTTTGATGGGGCAGTAGTTGATGCTGACCGCTTGCAGGTAAATTTAGATAATTTAATTGCGGTTGGCGATGGTAATGTAGCACTAACGCGCGGAGACCAAGTACTGCGAGGACAGCGATTTACATATAATTTTGTTCAAGATGATGGCGAATTAGAACGTGGTAGTGGTGAAATTTTCATTCCAACTGCTGGAACTGACTTTGCATTCGCACCACCAGGTACAGCAACGAGTGCATCATTGGGAGTGCAAAGCAGACCTTTGAGTGACCGCATTCGTCAAAATCAACCCTTAACAGGTGTAGGAAGTCCTGGGGGCATTGATATTGGTGTTGGCACTTCCGCTAATGCTGCTAATATTCAGGCGCCAGGTACAGGTGGGCAAGTACGACGAGTTCGCTTTGAAGCAGCGCAAATTAGTTTTTATCCACGTGGTTTGCAAGCACGCGATGTCACATTGACAAATGACCCATTTTCACCACCTGAACTAGAACTGCGTGCCGATAAACTGACTTTAACGCGAGAGGCGCCACAGCGAGACAGAATAAGAACGCAAGGACAACGATTAGTCTTTGACCAACGCACAACTATACCAATTCCTAGGAATGAGCAGGTAATTGACCGTAGAGAACGTGATGTTCCACTAATTGCATCAATTGGATATGACGGTGAACAGCGTGGTGGTATATTTGTTGAGCGAAGCTTTGAAGCATTTAGTTCAGATACGTCTAGTTTCACAATTACACCACAGTTTTATGCTCAAAAGGCAATAACTGGAAGCGATAATTTTGCTTCGCTGTTTGGTCTAAAATCTCAGCTTAATGCTGTTTTGAGTCCTACAAGTCGCTTTGAAGGAAATGCCAGATTTGAGACTTTAGACTTCAGTAAAATTGAGGATACTTTTCGGGCTAATTTGCGATATCAACAAGCACTCGGCGCTCAAAACCCGCATATTCTTAACTTAGAATACAGCTACCGCGATAGATTCTATAACGGAACACTGGGTTTTCAACGAGTGCAAAGCAGTTTAGGAGGTGTACTTCTATCGCCTATTATACCTTTAGGCAAAAGTGGTATAAATTTGACCTATCAAGCCAGCGCTCAATTAATTGATGCAAATACAGACAGATTAGACCTTTTGGCAGCCAGACGCGATAATGACCGCATTTCTTTAGGACGATTTCAAACTAATGCCAGACTCTTTGGTGGGTTGCCTTTATGGAGAGGAAAAGCATTACCTCCTACACCAACTGAAGGTTTGCGCTATACACCTAACCCACTTATACCTTACATAACCGCTTACGGTGAACTTAATGGTACGACTAGCTTTTATACCAGCGGTAATAATCAAAGCACTTTACTTGCTACCGCTGGTATACAAGGACAATTTGGCAATTTTTCCAAACCTTTCTTAGATTACACAGCCTTTAATGTTAGCTATACTCAAGGTTTAAATAACGGTTTGTCACCGTTTCTATTTGACCGTGCAGTTGACAACAAAGTACTAAACCTAGGTGTGGTTCAACAAATTTACGGACCATTCCGACTTGGGCTTCAAACCTCAATCAACCTTGATAATGGGCAAAGTCTTAGCACCGAATATTCGTTAGAGTACAGTCGTCGTACTTACGGTATTACGTTACGCTACAATCCTGTTCAAGAATTAGGAGGCATTAGTTTCCGCATTAGTGACTTTAACTGGACTGGTGGTACTGACCCATTTTCTGATCCGACTGAGGTTAAACCAGTAGTTGGTGGTGTGGAGCAGCGATAAAGTGTTTTTTATATCATTCGTTTAACTCTTTTTTAAGTAAATCTGCTCGACAACATCCCCATCGCCAAGGGTGTCTTTGTTCTTTGTTGGTATGGGAATAACTAGCCCAAACGCTACCATCGGCAGCTTCGTATATAAACTTAATTGCTACAATGTATTCGCCATAATTCGCAGTTGTAACTTTGACTTGTTCTCCAACAATAAATGTTTCTCCACTGCTTATAGTCACTTCCTCTAAATTCTTGTATGGAGGTGGTTGTGGCTTTTTAAGCTGCGGTTTTTGAAATGCTGGTTTTGGCGGTCTATCTTCTTGGTTTTCTATAACTTCTTTCTGCACCGAAGCCGACTCAGAAGGCGCCTGGGATAGGGGTGTAAGCTCTTTTTCTAGAGCCGACTCAGGGCGCTTTAAGTTCGTTTGTGTAGCTTCGCGAACAGAAGTAGACTCCGACTGAGTTTCAGGTGGCGGTGCAACTTCTTCAGTCTTTTTAGGTTTGATGCCTAGTAATTTTTGCGAGTCGGGTGGCGGACTTGTTTTTTCTGCGTCAGCCAACACATCCTGCTGAGGTCTTTTAGGTTTAATACTCAACAGTTGCTGCTCCGGTGCGGAAGGAGTTTCTGGTTGAGAGGAGTCTTTATTGGATTTTGATTTTGATTTAGGCATACCGAAAGATAATGCTACTTAACAATTACTGCTGCTAACCGTTCTTTTTTTATTCTAAGGCTGTGGTTTTTTTAGGACAGGTGGTTGTGTTGGACCACTTGGACCATTAGAACCTGGGCCTTTTTTGGGAAAAGGTTTCTTGGAGGCGCCATCTGGTGGACGACGATAACCTCCTCCTCTATTTTTATCAAAGGGTTTGCGCCCAAAACCTCCTGGTCTTCCTGGAGGCGCCAGTGATGCAATATTTTCGGCTGACTGAATCACTAAATCGGTACCCACACGTTTGACCTTGAACTCCCAAAAGTTTTTTGCAGCTTTGGGTGGCAAATATCCCAGTAGTTTAAGCTTGAAGTATTTTGGCACATCATCAGGTTGAAGCGCAGCCCGTTGTATCTTAACTACTATTAAGCCTTTTTGGTTTTCTTGAAAAACGACTTCCCCTTGTATCGAAAATTCATCTGCTTTATATAGCAAGTCTGTTTTTTCCAATTCTGGATGAAGAGTTTCTGGTTCCCAAATACCCGCTATCTGCACGTGTAGAGGTATAGGAGATTCTTCTTTAGGGGTTTTTGGGTAAACTACCCACAAATGCTCTTTCTCCAAATCGACGATTGACGATTTTACCAAACCAAGGACTTTACCCTTAACAACCGCGTCGATAATTGTACCGTCAGGTGCAAGCAATATTCCCTTATTGATTTCTTCAGCACTAGGGGTGTATTTTCCCCACAATAAGCCAATAGCTCGATATTGCTGTGGCTGAGTTGGTTTTGGAATCGGTTGAGACAATGGGGGGTTGGAAGCTGGTGGCGAGGTCTCGGTAGTAGTATCACTCATGTTACAATCTCATCAAAGTATACGAAATAAGCATTGTTATTGTTACATTGAACAATGCTTTTCTCTTCAAATTGTCAAAGTTATTTATAATACTGCATTCACAATATATTACGCAAGTAGATTTAGAATTATTGTAGAAAAGCATTTGAAATACATTCTACCCCTTGCATAGATAAACGTTACTTGTTAACTCATCGCTCTGTATCTCACTTGTGTTGGCATGTTTATTGGCATGTTTATAAAAACTAAAAACAATATTAGGTCATTTGTTGGCGACATATTTATTTAACTTATAATTTTACGTGAAGATTTGCTGAATTAACTTAAGTATTCTTACGAATTTATCCTCTAACCACAGCATCAAATTATCCAGCCACTCCAAAATCGTTTCCAAGATATGTTTCTCGTACCTGACGCTCGTTGCTCTAATTTCCACAAATTCAGGTTTATCATCCGAAGTAGGTATTTGATCAGCTTGTTTTATGTTAACGCTGTCTATAAGATTCAAAATTAGAGTATCTGATTCGACTTGCTGAGTTATAGCAGGTTTTTTGGGGTTATGAGTTAAATTACCCTTTATGTAACTGCTCTTAACCAATTGACTAACTTTTCGCGTCGCTGGTTGTTCATCATGACAAGATTGATTTAATAATTTTTGGCTTGCGCTAAAAGTTAGACCCTTATTAGTTGAGACTGCTTCATTTTCACTCCGTAGCTCTTCTCCGAACAAATCGTCAAATGTCAACCATAAGTCTTCAGTTTCGTCTGCTACCTGCTTTAACTTTGGTAATGTTGCGTTATATGACGGATATAATTGATGATTTGTAACTTCGCCGTATTGACTATTAACTGTAGATTTGCCAAAAAAGTGATTAATGGCATTCATGACGAGCGTGCCAATGGATGCTACTAAGCTTTGATTTTGATTATGGCGCCTCACTGTCAACATACTTGATTCGAGGTGAGCAAAAAAAGTATCTAGACCAGATATATATGATTGTGTAGATAATTGTGTAACGATTTCTTGATTTCGTTCCGAGTTGTGTTCAGTCGGAATTATATTGCCGCCTGTTAACTTATGTAGTAATTGGTCTATTTCAGGCAAGAAATTTTTGTTAGACTGTACTCGCGTGCCAGATAAATGCCATAATCGCCAATACTCCACTACCTCCGTTACTATTTTATCTTGTATCATTTGCTGCTGCTTTAAAGTGAGTATATCAAGCACTTTATTATCTTCTGTTACCAATACTATATGTTTATTTCCTAAATGAGTTGCAATTCCTTGCACTTTTGATAAATACGCTTTTACTGTATCATTTGTTTCTAATTGCTGATGATATTTTACGTAATCTAATTTTTCTGGTACAGAGTTTATACTTTTTTGAGGGCGTGATGGTATTGTTTTTACCATTTCCAGCATATGGACAATTGCTGTATCGCAATCAGGAGTAGTTTTGTTCTTAATAGTATTATTGTGGGAATTTAACTGCCTCTGTTGCGGCGCCTCTGCGTGTCGAAGTTGTTTATCAGCAGAATTTACAGTTTTCTGAATCAGTGCAAATACAGGATAAAGTAATGCTTCTAACGACCAATTAGCACCAACTCGTATTGTGCGCCAAGTGCGGAGCGCCGAGTCACCGAAACGCTGCGACTGGCGGGAGAAAAAGTTAAAAAGCCTGCTTTGATAGCGACTGGAAGTCATGATAAAAATGAAAACTGTAAACGACTAGCAGAAAATAAGCGTGATTGGTCAAACTGAAACCATACTACCTGTATTAACTAGCTTTTATAACCAAAATTTAAAATACGTAAATACTTAATAGGTGTTAAAAAAGCATACATATTAGATCCAGGATGAAATCTTTATTCAAGTTAAAGACTGAAATATATTAGCTCAAATATGACTCCTCAAAACCCTGCAATTGATACCAAATTAATTATCACCGCAATTGAGAACCTCCGCGCCCTATGCCAAACCGAGGTTCAAGCTGCTTGGCGATATTCACTTTTAGATTTGACGGCAAATCAGGTATTTCAAGAAGATATATCAAAATGGGATGGCGCCATTACTAACGATAAAGGACATATTGCTTGGGAATCTGGACGTAGGATTTTATGGTTAGCGCAGAAAATTACTGTTCCCGAATGTTTGGTGCCAAGCTATTCACTACAAGGAAAGTCGTTACGTTTAGCTTTGGTATGGTGGGCAGAAGATGTGCAAGTTTATGTTAATGGTAAACTTGTTGCCGCCGGAGATTTGTTTGACTTTTCACCACGTGTACTGTTATCGGAAGCAGTTACACCTGGCGATGATTTTATTGTAGCGCTGCGCTTAGTTAGTCCGTTGCATGACTCTGGCGCCTTGATGCGTTCTCATCTCGTTTTTGACTCTGGTACTGCTGATGACCCCGGTTTCGTCGCTTCGGAGATTGCTGTTGTTAAACAATATTTAGAAACTTTTGCTCCTGATCGGTTATCTGTTTTGGCTGAAGTTGTTGAAGAGTTTTACCACAGAGACACAGAGTTCACAGAGAAAAAAGTTCTTAAAGCCCCCCTTATTAAGGGGGGTTGGGGGGATTTAAAATCTAAAACAATACACCTCTTAGGTCACGCGCACCTAGATATGGCGTGGTTATGGCAAGTTGAAGAAACCTGGCGCGCGGCACAAAATACTTTTGAGTCAGTATTAAAATTACAGCAAGATTTTCCTGATTTGGTTTTTTGCCACTCAACTCCCGCTTTGTATGCTTGGGTAGAAGAAAATCGTCCTGATTTATTTGCTCAGATTCAATTTCAAGTTAAAGCTGAGAAGTGGGAAGTTTTAGGTGGCTTTTGGGTCGAACCTGATTTAAATTTGATTTCTGGAGAGTCAATAGTTCGACAGCTTCTTTATGGGCAGCGTTACACCCAAGAAAAGTTTGGCAAAATTTCTTCTATTGTCTGGGTACCCGATACGTTTGGTTTTTGCTGGACATTACCACAGTTTATGGTTTCTGCTGGGATTGAATATTTTGTGACTCAGAAATTACGGTGGAATGATACTACCAAATTTCAGAAAGGCGCCTTTTTATGGCGTTCTCCTGATGGTAGTGAGATATTTAGTTATATGTCGGGACTTATTGGGGAAGGTATTGATCCAGAAAAAATGGTTGCGTATAGCTGTGAGTGGGAAACTCAAACTGGTATAAAAGACGCACTTTGGCTTCCTGGTGTTGGCGACCACGGTGGTGGACCCACTCGTGATATGTTGGAAATTGCTCAACGCTGGCAAAAATCTGAAGTTTTCCCAAAATTAGAATTTACTACCGCCGAAAATTATTTACGTCACATCCAAAATAAATGTAGAGACGCGATTAATCGCGTCTCTACGTGGAATGATGAATTATATTTGGAATTTCATCGTGGTTGTTACACTACACATGCCGACCAAAAACGCTTCAACCGAAAGTGTGAGATTTTATTATATGAGGCAGAAATTTTTGCTGCATGGGCAAATATTCGCTGTGGAGTGAAATATCCAAAAACTGAACTAGAAGCTGCTTGGAAAAAGTTATTATTCAACCAGTTCCACGATATATTACCAGGTTCATCAATTACCGAAGTTTATACTGACGCACTACCCGAATGGCAAGAAGTCGAAAGAGTCGGAACTGAGATTCTACATAAATCTTTACACGAAATTGCACTTCAGGCGCCTTTACCTACACCACCACACAAAGACTTCTTACCGATTTTTGTTTTTAATTCCCTAAACTGGTCACGTAGTGAAGTTGTTTGTGTAGACTTACCCGAATCTTTTTCTTTTGCTTGTGTTTATTCTTCAGAAGGAATAATACCTTCACAAAGCAACTCATCTAAACTATTATTCCTTGCTGAAAATATACCCTCTCTTGGTTACAGTATTTTTTGGCTTTGCCCAAGTGCGTCTAAAAATACCATTACATTAGAGTCTCAAACATTTTCTCTAGAAAATGAATATCTACGGGTAGTTGTCAATGAAAATACTGGGGATTTAGATAGTATATACGACCTAGTTAATCAAAAAGAAATTCTTGATGGCGCCGGAAATCAACTCCAAAGCTGGAAAGATAGTGGTCAATATTGGGATGGTTGGAATATAGACCCAAATTACGCACAGCATCCTTTACCAGCTACTCAGTTAAAATCTATAGAATGGTTGGATAGAGGTGTGATTCAATCTCGTTTACGTGTGGTTCGTACTATTGGTAACTCAGAGTTTTGCCAAGATTATATTTTAGATAAAGGTTCTAGGTATCTCAAAATAGCAACGCACGTTAACTGGCAAGAACGTCACGTTTTAGTTAAAGCTGCTTTTCCTCTTAACATTGAATCAGATTTTGCCACTTACGAAATACCTTGTGGCGCCATTCAACGTACAACAAAACCCCAAACTCCTGAAGAAAAAGCTAAATGGGAAGTACCAGCATTGAAATGGGCTGATTTAACAACCTCGAATTCATACGGTGTTAGTTTATTGAACGATTGTAAATATGGCTACGATGCAACACCAAATCAACTTCGATTAACTTTACTGCGAGGTTCCGAATGGCCAGACTCCGAAGCTGATAAAGGAATGCATGAATTTACGTATGCTGTGTATCCTCATGCAGGTAGTTGGCAAGAAGCGCAAACAGTACAAAAAGGGTATGAATTGAATACTCCGTTACAAGTTGTTACACGTGAGGATGTTACATCTGGTTTGCAGTCAATTAAAGATAGCGTTAGCTTTTTGAATTTAGGCAGCGAAAATCTTGTTTTAATGGCTTTTAAACAAGCTGAAGATTCTGATAAGTGGATACTTCGATGTTATGAATGTAACGGAAAAGAAACGCAAATACACTTGCACAGTGATTTAGGTACAATTTTGGAAGAGGCGCCTGTCGATTTACTAGAACGTCCTTTACCCAGTACTGACTCATCAATAAAACCCTGGAAAATCAACAGCTTTAAACTGTCATTCTGATATATACTGCAAACGGGTAAAATTTCGACTGATGTCATGCTGAGGAACGAAGCATCTCTAAGATTTTCAAGCTTGTTAAAAGTACCAGAATTTAATCGTTGATGGTGCGTCACGGCAGTTGTAAAGTAGGGTGCGTGACGCTACAAGTCCTACAACTACGTTGAAGTTTGTTATAGCGTCACGCACCGACTCTTAATTGTAAAGATATCGTAAGTCCCAACTTATAATATTGGTAACAAAAAGCAATAAAACCATTAAATCAATGGAAGTAACAAAAGTTTCAAATAAAGGACAGGTAATTATTTCCGAACCATTACGAAAAGCTTATGGTTGGGAGGTTGGACATGAACTTATTGTAGTAGCAACAGAAGACGGAATTCTTCTTAAATCTAAAAAGCCGTTTCCAGAAACATCTTTAAATGATGTTGCAGGGTGTTTAAAGTATCACGTCACACCTAAAACTCTTGAAGATTTGGAAAATGCTATTCGTCAAGGTGTAGAGTTATGAAGTGATAAAGCCATAAAAATTTATTTGGTGCGTCACAGCAGATAGTTGTTGGTTTGGAGTCAAGATTTTTCATGCCGTGACGCACCCTACCCAAATTCCTGTGTAAAATCTTGTTACATTTGTAAAACCAGCTTGTTGTGATAATTGATAAACGCGCTTTGGAAATTAGGCGCCTTTTCTCGTTAAGATAAAACAAACGCTAGTGTTGGAAGTGGAGAACCGAAACGTTTTCAAAGGTTTACGGCAATGCTTCACTTCAAAACTCTTAGATTAAAATTTTTAATAAATCTTATGTTCCGCGCGAGCAATATTTTGCTTTCTTTACGTCTAACTATCAAGCTCGCGCTCTGTTTGTCACAACCTTCTACAAAGCAAAAAGCTTATTCACAGACCTTAATCAAAACTTTTTCCATCTTTCCTTACTGGTATAATTTTTTTGATAACTTAAGTATATATAATTATCTAGGTGTACTGAGATGTGGCATAGTTAATAACTTGTGAGGTAAACTTCGCTAGCTTTACTTCAAAATTTAGAATTGCCCAGATATAGTTAGTCAGGTTTAAATAATTGTTAAGGATTTAGTACGTATGCCTACCATTGTACAGTTGCAAGCCGTCATGACTGGTACAGAGTCAAATCGCATTGAGGCGTTGCGGCGGTTGTTGGCATACCCAGTTAAGCAACTTGACCCAGAAGGCTCTCGGTTTTGGTATTTACGTCCAGGCGAGGATCACTTAGAAGCAGCAGATACCCTACCCATTGCGGTGGGATTTTATCCAGAACTTAATGAGGCGCCGCATCAAGAAATTTTTAAATTTTTGACATCAAAAGAGCAACCATCAGGAATTTATGAACATTACATTAGCAGGGCTAATCTAGAAAACAAGCCTGTGATGTATATTTTGCTGCCGAAAAAAGAGCGTACAGGTAGAGTAGCGCTAATATTACCCACAGAAGGGGGACTACGCCAACGACAAATTCAGACTTTTGCTTGGGATGAGCAAGAACTGCTAGGACGTTTAAGCCGTTTAGAACAAGGGCAATTACCCATAGCGCTCAAAGCATTAAATTTAATTCCCCTAGTTGAGTGGGTATTTTACCCTGCTGCAAAAACAGCCCAAGAATTAGCGCGAGAACTAGCTAAAGTAACCCTTCGCATGGAACAAGCAATTCCCCAGGTTTACAATGCAGAAGATGCGGATGGTTATTTGCATGAACTGCTTGTGAGTTTCCAAAGGGAGTTACTACCTAATTTAAATTTAATAGCATCTAACGACAAAGATTACAGTTTTGCTGATATTTACGCTCAAACAATTGCCTATGGATTCTTTACAGCTAGGGTATTTAGCTATGTAAAAGATGAAAGGCAAGGTAAAAATAAAGAAACTTATTTCAATCGAGAGGAAGCTTGGCAGCATTTACCAGAAACTAACCCATTTTTAAGACGTTTATTTCAAGGTGTTTCTGAACGTTCACCAGAAAATTTAGGTGAAGAATTAATTACAGGTATCTCAGAAATATTTGGTATTTTGCGTGCAGCAAGAATGAATGCAATTCTGTCAGATTTTAGACAGAATATGAACCGCGAAGATATTGTAATTAGATTTTATGAAGACTTTTTGGCAGCGTACAAACCCCAAATGCGAGAGCGTAGAGGGGTGTATTATACGCCAGAACCAGTTGTTTCTTACATGGTTCGTTCGGTTGACGAATTATTGAAAGATAAGTTTAATAAACCATTAGGTTTGGCTGACCCAGAGGTAATGATACTCGACCCAGCTTGTGGAACTGGGACATTTTTATTATGGATTTGTCAGTTAATTTATCAACGGTTTCAAGAATCACCGGATGCACTAACAGAGGGTTTAACTGATAAGTCATGGTCAGGTTACGTAAAAGGACGATTATTACCCCGAATATTTGGGTTTGAATTGTTAATGGCTCCCTATGCGATAGCTCATCTTAAACTAGCAATGTTTTTGGAAGAAACAGGCTATGATTTTGATGGTGATAAGCGACTAGGAATTTATTTAATTAACACTTTAGAAGATACTGCTTGTAGAGATGTAGAGCAATTAGCTTTACCAGACATGGAGGATTTAATCGCACAGGAAGCATCAGAAGGAACAAAGGTTAAGAAGCAAGAACCAATTATGGTTGTAATTGGTAATCCTCCTTATTCTGGAAATTCAGCAAATCCCAGCGATAAATATATTTATGAAAATAAAAATGGCAGGCAAGTCAAAAGAAAAGTAAAGACCTGGATAGGGGAACTCATAGAGGATTACAAGTTCGTTGATGGCAACCCACTTGGTGAGAAAAATCCTAAATGGCTGCAAGATGATTATGTAAAGTTTATTCGATTTGCTCAATGGCGCATTCAATTGTCTCAAAAAGGAATTTTATCTTTAATTACCAATCACAGTTTTTTAGATAATCCAACTTTTAGAGGAATGCGTCAGCAGTTAATTAACAGTTTTGATAGCATTTATAATTACGATTTACATGGTAACAGTAAAAAGAAAGAAAAACAGTTAACTAGTGATGCTGATGAAAATGTTTTTGATATTCAGCAAGGTGTTAATTTACTGTTTGGCATCAAAGGTTCTGATAAATTTATTGCTCATTGCCATCTTTGGGGTAATAGAGAACAAAAATATGAGACTTTATCTACAAAATATATCAATTCAAATCATTGGAATCATGTGTCTGCTTCTTCACCCTTTTATCTTTTTGTACCGCAAAATACGGAATTACGGAAAGAATATGAAATGGGATGGAAAATAACAGATGCAATGCCAGTGAATGTACTTGGTTTTCAAACCCACCGTGATCATTTTGCAATTGAATTTGAGGAACAAGTATTGTATGAACGGTTTGAGGAAATGCGTGATGAGAATATTTCAGATGAAGATTACGCTAAAAAATATAATTTAAAAGATAACCGCGACTGGAAACTGAGCAAAGCTCGTCAAGCTATACGTGATGATGAAGAATGGCAAAATAAATTACTTTATTGCTCATACCGTCCTTTTGATTTGCGCTCATGTTACTTTAGTAAAGTAGCGATGGATTATCCCAGACGAGAAATGCTCAATCATGTTGCTGGGAGAGAGAATCTTTGTCTAAACACTGTTCGTCAAACAAAAATGAATTCATGGCAACATTTATTTGTGTCAAATATACCAGCCTCAGCAGTTTTTTTAGAAGTAAAAGATGGCTCGAATATTTTTCCTCTCTACATCTACCCAAATGATAAAAATCCTCAAGAACTAGAAGAATTAGTTCGCCCTAATTTTTCCACTGATTTCTTAAATGTTATCACTATAAAACTTGGCTACTCTCCTACTCCGGAAGCAATTTTTTATTACATCTACGCTATTTGTAATTCTCCCAGTTACCGTATTCGCTACGCCGAATTTCTCAAAGGAGACTTTCCCCGTGTACCCCTTACAACCGATGGTAAATTATTTTTTACACTAGCAACATACGGTGAAAATTTAAGCGAATTGCACTTAATGAAATCACCAAAATTAAAGACTTTAATTACTAAATTTGTTGAAAATAATGGTAGTTATTTAATTGAGAAAGGGAAAAAATTTCCTGAATTCGATGAAGGCAACGTTATCATTAATAACAAGGGAGATAAATTTACTGGAATCCCAGAAAAAGTCTGGAACTTCTACGTAGGTGGTTATCAAGTTTGTAAAAGATGGCTCGAAGACCGCAGAGGAAGAACCCTTAGCGATGAAGACATTCAACACTATCAACTCATAGTTGTTGCATTAAAGGAGACTATAGAACTCATGTCACAAATTGACGAGGCAATACCTAGCTTCCCGATTGAGTAGCGGCACCAACTGCTACCAGTATTTCAGACAGCTTCTATTTTCGCAATCCAAGGGTAAAGTGAAAGTGAGGGAAAGAAATATTTTATATTAAGTTATTACCGTGTTAGAAGCTGTCATCCAAGAATTAATTCGCAAACAGCGCCCCTACTTCCTTCTCCAAGGAACCCCCATCAAAGGCGTTGCTAATCAATATTGGCTTATCTTCAAGCATCGCGATGCTGATAACTTCTTGCATAATATTGTTTCCTTCTTGGGTATTGGTCGTAAAAATGCTACTCATAAGCTACTGCGTATTGACCCCAAAAGCGCCAAAGTGTATGAGTATACTCCTTGCATCGCTGGAGATTTGCCTAGTGTTGCCCTTTTAAGAACCAGTCGCCTCAGCGTTATTGAGAAATTTCTTAACCAAGAAAGCGTTACTAAAGAAAAAACCTTACTTGCGGGTAGCTTCCAAGAAATAAAAGGGCGCCGTCGTAAATTTAATTTACCTACGGAGCTAGATAAATACAACACTTTCATCCGTAATATTTTAGAACGCAGCCAAATTTACCGCCGCTCTACTGCCTATTTTGACAGTGGTATTCTTAAACTATATGAAGAACCTCTTGCTGCCATTGTGCAAACAGATGGTAAAATTCGCTTGCTTATGGACTGGCAAGGTTTTACTAAACAAACAGATATTGCTGAGTTAGAAAAACTACATGACCCCAACTATCGTATCCAGTTTGTACATCGCACTTTAGCAGAATTTCTCCAGGGTTTAGAAGACGGCGCCTTTACAAGTACAGAAATCTTAGCCGAGTTAGTTCGCCTAGAATTCCTGTACATCAAACTGGTAAAAATGGAACCCACTCACGCCATTTACCATAAAAAAACAGGCATTCTCAGCGACAACCTTGATAACCATATTCTCCACGAAGGTTCTGATAACTTTACCCGCGCCGCCCATTCCCGTAATGCTGAAAGCGTTACATTTCTTTACTCTTGGGAATCAAATATGGATGCGGAGGCTATTAACGAAAGTATTGACCAATTCGATACTGAATGGGGGCAAACCACCAGCTTTGATTTATCGCTGGACTTTTTGCAACAAGTGCTAGTAGAAAGAGAACGCCGCACAAAACTTCGCCAACCCGTCATTGAGTTTATTACCCCTGGCGAAATTCTTCCTGGAGAAACCACTTCAGTAGAAATGACGGGTCAAAATTTAGATCAGGTTGAAGATATTGAAGTTGCAGATGATGAATTAATCAAAGTTACCATTACAAGCCAAGAGCCAGAACGCCTCATCACTCAAGTTGAAGTAGACCCTGACCACCCGCCAATTCCTCTCAAAGAATTCAAAGTTAAAACCAGCAGCGGAATTTATAACACCACACCTAATAAACCTGTTACTGTTGCCTCGTCTCAAACAATACCCGATTTTGCAGAAATAGCAGGTTTTCAGCAGGCTGTAGAAATAATTCTCCAAGGACAAAACGGTACTCCAGAAGACTTTTTGTACTGGTTAGCACAACAGCGCCCCCGTCAGTTCCGCGTAGAGCGCAGCGACCAACTCGACCAGTTAGTTAACCAAGATACCCTGTTTGAACATCAAAAATCTGGAGCGCAACACTGTTTAAGAGTAATGCAGGATTTTGGCGTTGTTGTTTGTGCCGATGCTGTAGGATTAGGAAAAACACGGTTAGCCGCTGCCGTGACTCGGTTATATCAAGAGCAACACAACCAAGCCAGGATTGCGATCATCGCTGCAAAAAAACTCTTCCCCAACTGGGAGAGAGAAATGGCTGAATTGGGTTTTCATAATGGTGATTATGAGTTATATAACAAAAACCTAATGAGTCGTAAAGGCAATAATTTCTTAGCGGACTTTAATCGTTACGGTGGCGCCGATCTAGTAATTATTGACGAAGCACACGAAGGTATCCGTAACTACAAAAACCGTATTCACAAAATTTGTCTAGAAATTAAAGAAAAAGACCATCAAGCCCAGAGGCAACGTTATTTTTTACTTCTTACAGCTACGCCTTGGAATAACCGTAGAGAAGATATTTATAATATTCTCTCCCCCTTCCTTAGCCGTCCAGAAGGTTTTAACGACTTAGGTTTTCCCCCAGAAGTCGCTTTGTGGTTCCAAAACCGCGAAACAGGAGTAGAAAACTTTACAGACGATACTGACATATTTCGCCGCACTTACCGAGAATTATTTCTCCAACGCACTCGGCAAATGCTACGGGATGCTACCCCCGACCTCAATTTATATGCCAAGCGAGTAGCAGAATGGTTGCCTGTAAAATTTGAAACCACTACAGAACAAGCTCTTGACCAGATATTTACCCAATTTGAAACTAGTTTATTTATTCCGTTTGCAGATCCAATTCGTTACCTGCGAGGTAGAGTAGAACAACGTAGTTTGTTACGTAACCAACGCCGCTTTTTCCTGCAACGGGCAGAGTCAAGTATGTACGCTTTGCGCCGCACAATTAAAAATTTCGGCGCCCGGATTCGACTCATGCAACAACAGCTAGGAACCGTTTCCCCCGATGCCGATGGCTTAAAGGAATTTCTACTTTTGCACTACGGTTTTGAATTAGAAAAGAAAAATTTTAGTACTTTTTTAGATTTAGATGACCGCGAAGTGTGGGATGAAAACTATGAAGAAGAGGATGAAGACGAAGAAAATAATCTAGAAGAACAACAAAAACGTCAACAACTGCGTCGTTCTATAGATATCGCGACTGATGCTCTCCGCAATAATCCTCAAGAAGCTCAAGATATATATAATAGGATGGTGGCTGATTGTGCGGGCGATTTAAATCAATTACAACAAATCCAAAATTTACTGGCAGATGAATTTGTCAAAGATCATAAACGTGAGCAAGTTGCTCAAAAAGTGCGTCAATTAGTCAGTAAGGGTCATAAAGTACTACTAATTTCTACTTTCTCAGATACAGTAATCGATTATTACCGTTACATGGCTGCTGACGTAGAAATAGCAACCAAAGGTATCGGTATGGCTATTGGTTCTACTAAAAGGTATTATCTGAATAGTTCTGAGCAACCACTGCAAGTTACTCCTTACAATATCCTCCGAGGAAGCAGTCAAAAAACAGGTTTAAATCGACAACAAATATTTAGGTTATTTGCCCCAGCCGCTACCTGCAAAAACGCTACAGAAAAACCAGCGACAGAAGAAGAAATAGCCATTCTAATCGGTTCAGAAACACTATCAGTCGGGCAAAATCTCCAAGATGCAGACTATTTAATCAACATTGACCTCCCCTGGAATCCCATGATTTTAGAGCAACGGATTGGTCGAATTGATAGACCTAAGCAACACAAATGTCAGAATATTTTCATTTACTATGCCAACAGCGAAAGCCAACTATTAAGACAAGCCAGCCGTTTAAGCAACCTGAATAAAAAACTTGTAGGAGATATTGTTAGTGCAGACGGAGAAATTCCCAGTATTTCTAGTGTCGATACATTGGGCGCCTCTATTTACGGCGACACCTTATTTGACGATGAAATTCTCCCAGGATACATTGACTTTCTTAACAGTCTAGTAAAAGCTAGACGTATGGAACAAGGAAATCTCCAAGAAGAAACTTATCAAAAACAGGAAACGAACCATGACCTTTATACCCAAAATGAAATTCTACATACCGAAGAACTCAGCAAATTAGTTGAACAATTGGGAGAAGATTATCAAGCCAAACCTATTGCTTTAGGACGACGTACAGGAGAAAAAGACGAACCAACAGGATTAGTCGCTTTAACCATAGAGTATTTCGGTCCAAATGGTGAGCCAATTTTAGAAGAAAAACAAACTATTTACTGGAATGACAAAACAGGAGAACGAGATGGATATGGACTAGCCATCGCGAACGCATTTAAAACTCCAGAAGTCGGGGACGTATTTTCTAGTAAATATCTTCTTTCTGAACTAAAACAACTTTACAACCAGCTAGTAACTCTTAAAAAACAACGTTCAGCGGAACTAGCACAACCAGAAACATTAGAAAATATTAACATTACCTCAGAACGCATTACTCGTATTCAACGTCGAGTTAGTATGCTTGATAGTTTTCCTTCTGGACTAGATAGGACAAATGTTAGAAGTACTTTCAAAAAATTAAATACTTGGAAAGAAACTAAAGGTGTACAAAAACTCCTGCGAGAATATACAGATGGAGACAAATCCAAACATGATGATGCTAACTTTATTATCAATTTAGTGCAAGATACTGATACTTTAAATTTAATTGCTTCGGAAGGAATTAAGGCTACTAGTTTAAAAATCTCCTTAGCTGCACTCTTACTTCGAGCATAGCTTGATATATCTCATGCGTATCGAGATAATTTCTTTTTTAAATGATAAATAACTATTTGGCAATAAGGTTGATATTTTCCGTCTTTTTGCCTACTACTCCACTCTTGAATTTTTTTCTTTAAAATAGGCGCCGTCCAATCTCCCTTACCATATTCATTCTTTAGCTGTTGAAGTACAAGCTCTAACACTTCTTTTCGATTATTGACCAAACTTTGAAGGTTAAGATTTAAGACATTATTTAATTCTTGATTAATAGTATTATCATCCGAATAAATTTCTCCATTGCCACGGTATTTAATTACATCTTCACAATTAATACGATTATCAGTAGGGTTAATAGAAATTTCTATATTGCCTTTTTTGGTATCACAATGTTGCAACCGAGGTGGCGAACCTTGACCCCCTTCACAAGCACCAAGTAAATTATTATAACTTAGTTGTAAACTTGGATATATATCTTGTGATTGCCAATGTTCAATTTTCATTTTGTCAGAACTAATGCGCTGCATACAGTAGCAGCAAATATGTCCTTGCTCCGTTAGTAGACATGTCCGTAATTCGTCTTTCTCTGGATAATTATCATAATCAGCGAAATTTTTGAGGCGATGTTGAAGTAATGTTTGTGGTTCCTTATTTTTGACAATACGCTTCATTTTTATGATTAACTAATCTTCTAAAAAATTAATAAGTGTATTAGCGCGTACTACTTCTGTATCATTTTCACCAAGTAAAATAGATAATTTATGTAAAGCCAATTTAGCTAATTCTATGTGACCATCATCTATTAACTGAAAACAGTTATTAATCTGTTGTTGTACCTCATCTGGTCTTTGTTTTACATTCATTAATTCGTATAAAATAGAGTTACTATCTTTGCCATAAGTATAAGGTGTATTCTCAACTAGCTGAGAATTCTCGATGAGGAATACATTTTCTCTTCTCACTCCGCTTAAGACCTGTGGCGAGTGAGTAGTCACAATAAATTGGCAGTTGGAAAAGGTTTCTTCCAAACTGCGAATTATAGTCCTTTGCCACTGAGGATGCAAATGCAAGTCTATTTCATCAATTAAGACTATTCCTTCGCCTAACAAAGCATCATCAGAATTTGGATTAGCAATTGCCAATCGCCTTGCTAAATCGGTAACAAGCATTACCAACATTTTTTCTCCGTCAGAGAGTTGTTCCAACTTAAAATTCTGATTATTTTTTGTAATAATTAATGAAGGTTGGCTGGAAACTTCGTCCGAATAAAAATCTTGGTCTTTTGTTGACCTAACTACTCGTAAATCAGAAAACTGACTATTATAAAATATTCCTAAAACATTTGTAATAGCTTTTCTCACATTTTCTAATTTTGGGTTTCTGTATTCGGGATTATTTCTTAATCTTATTTCATTCTCATAATCTTCTTCTTCTTTAAACCAATCAAAAAAATCCTGAAAGTCATTGACTCCACTAGAGAACGCTTTTTCATAAGCATGTAATTGGTAATGCGCCTCTTTCTTAACTTTATTGCTACCCTTACTTTTAAAGGTATACGGATTTTTCAAAATCATTCTATGAGTTTGATAATATACCATTACTGGTAAATTTAAATTAGGCTGCAATTTTAAAGTCTCTTGTAGCCGTTTGATATAATCATTAATGTCATCATAGTTACTTTTATTTTGCGTATATACACGTTCTTGCGTCATCTTCCAAGATAAACGTTCTCCCTGTCCTGCTAGAATTGTTATTGTGTTAGCAGTAAAGTTTGAATTAATATTTATATCATTTTCTGTAAATCTCATTTCTAATTTTTTGCTATTACGGAGCCTTGCAATAAATTGAGCTAACATTATCGCAATGCAATCTAAAATAGACGATTTACCTGCACCGTTCGTGCCAATAAAGACGGCTAAGTTATTTTGAGGAAAGTTGAGAGCAATTTCCTGCAATCCTCTAAAATTTTGAATGAGCAGCTTTTCAATGTGCATGACTCTAAGTGTCACTACATTCAATAGTTTATCGAAATTTAGCAACGTTGTAAAACCAGAATAAAAAACCTGATTTTCCGTCATCCTTAACAATGTATCAGAATTTAATCGTTGATAGTGCGTCACGGTAGATGATTGTTTGTTTTAGTCAAGATTTTTCATGCCGTGACGCACACCCAACCACCTACCCAAAGTCCTGTATAAAATTTTGTTACATTTGTAAATCCAGCTTGCTGTAACAATTCATAAACGCGCGCTTCTTCTACTGGATAAATACCTGTATCAAATGTGGCAAGCATTTCTTTTATGTTTGCTTCAGTTCTTCCCATTTCTTGCCAGTAGGATTGTATATAAGTAATTATTCTTTCAAATTCGGGTGTGCCTTTTTTACCAAATATATCAACTAGTATAAAAGGCGCCTTCTGTTTTAAGCGTTGAGCAATACTCTGTAAAAAGGCTAATTTGCCATCATCGGGTATAAAATGCATTACCAAAATCGATGTTGCTGCGTCGTATAACGGTGTTAGTGGTAATTGGTGTGTATAGGTTTGTTGTAATGTTATACGTTCTGATAAATTATGCTGCTCGATTTTCGTGCGTGCTATTTCTAGCATGTTGCCACTAGGGTCGATGCCTAAAAATGACCATTGTGGGTTGCTTTGGCTGTAATGTATCAATTCCATTCCGGTTCCGGCGCCTACTATTAGTAGGTTTGCGGTTTTGGGTAGGTACGATTTTAAAATTGATAGTGCCATTGTATGCATTGCTTCGTAACCTGGTAAAGCAATACGCGCGATTTCATCGTATTCGCTGGTTGGTACTGTTGGGTTGGTGTCAAAATCAATTGTCGGTTTTTGCATGGTTTCTTGTGGGGTGGGCATCCCTGCCCGCCCTGTATATTTCATGTAATGGGTTTATACGGTAATGGCGTGGCGGGCTTTGCTGATTAATTCGTTCATGTTACCCACGTTTAAACGGTAACTTAATGGGTGGGCTATCAAACGGGCGGTACTTTCGTACAGTCTCTCGATTTCTATTAAACCGTTTTCGTGTAGGGTTCTTCCTGTAGATACTATATCTACGATGGCTTCGGAGATTCCTGTTATGGGTCCTAGTTCTACTGAACCTGATAAGGGGATGATTTCTACTGGTAAGTCAAGACTTTGGAAGTATTCACGCGCGCAGTTAACGTATTTTGATGCAACTCGACCGTTTGCTGGCAAGTCTAATGCTGAACGATACCCACTTGATTCTTTTACTGCTACCGATAATCGACAGTAACCAAATTTTAAATCCACTAGGTGAGCTACACTGGGTTTTTTCTCACGTAATACATCGTATCCAACTATACCTAAATGTGCTTGCCCATATTCTACATATACTGGAACGTCTTGTGCCCTAACTAATAGCCCTTTAGCTTTTCCACTTGCGTCGGGCAGTTGTAATTGACGAGTTCCTGAGTCTAAAAAAGCACTAAAATCTAGTCCAATATCTTGTAATAAGCGAATGCTATCTTTTAAAAGTCCACCTTTGGGCAATGCAACAGTAATCATACGAAGTAGGGGCAGGTTCACAGAAATATAATATTATGAAAATCCTTTTGGTTGATGACGAAGTAGAGCTTACAGACCCTTTAAGTCGATTACTGACGCGCGAAGGGTATAACGTTGATGCTGCCTACAATGGATTACAAGGTAGTGAGTTAGCACTGTGTGGCGATTATGATATGTTGATTTTAGATTGGATGTTACCTGGAAAAAACGGGCTAGAAATTTGTCAAGAACTCCGGCGCCAAGGTAAAACAACACCTGTACTATTTCTCACAGCAAAAGATACGCTTGATGACCGAGTTAAAGGTTTAGATGCAGGCGCCGATGATTACTTAGTTAAACCTTTTGAACTGCGGGAGTTACTTGCACGAGTACGGGCACTACTGCGACGTTCATCAACTACACAAGTTATTGAGGCGCCTACTCCGCGTTTAATTAAAGCTGATTTAGAATTAGATATCGAAAATCAAGTTGCTTACCGTACTGGTAGAGTAATTGAACTATCAGAAAAAGAAAGTCAGTTATTACAATATTTTATGGAAAATTCAGGGCAGTTACTTACACATGCCCAAATTATGGAAAATTTATGGAACGATACAGAGCAGCCAAGTAGTAATGTAATTGCAGCATTAATTCGCCTCTTGCGTCGCAAAATCGAATCAACAGGAGAAACACAATTAATTCATACCGTTTATGGTAAAGGTTATCGTTTTGGTAATTAGTAGTAATTAGTAGGGTGGACTAAAGTCCACATTACAAACACTCTTGTGGAACGGGCATCCCTGCCCGTTTGATATCCCGTTTCATATCCATATATTTCTGCATTTTTTCCTTTAATGCTTGCGCTTTTTGATAAGCCTCTGTACGATTATCATCAAGATTTTGTGTATTAATCTCTTCAAGACTTTGAATGTAATAACGTAACCGCGCGCGCATAGCCCAAACACCCATTGAAGGAAAAATAGCAAGTAATAGTATTAATGGAGAAATTGGCAAAAATGGTAGTTTGAATAGTCTTTGAATTTTTTTGATATTGATAGCAAAAGGATGTAAATTCTCGCTACCAACACAAATTACTGGCAGAACTGGAACCTGATAGCGCTGACTTAATTGCTCAAAACTAATATCAAAGTTTTGTAAATCATAACGTTTTTGCCAACCTTTTTGCGGTCCACGCAATCCTTCAGGAGCATAAAGAATTACCTGACGTTCTTTAACAGCGCTTTCAAACGCTTTAAATTCGGCACGTATACCACCCAAAACGTTCGACCATCCCACAGGCAACCACCAAACTATCCAAGGATGTTCAAATAAAGCAACTCCAGCAAGTGGTTTTATTGTCCAATTACGTTTTTCGCTGAGTAAATATCCAAGAGTTATAAAATCCCAAGGAAAGCACATTCCAGCATGGTTCATAACTACTATTAGAGGTTCTGTTGCTGGTAAATTTTCAATTTGTTGTAACTCTGCCCGGAAATATTTATTAATAATCGGTGTCAATATTTCCTGACGAAATGCCTGTTGATAATAATGATTAAACTCAGTTTGTTCGTTACGGGGTGAGCGACGACCCAAACGTAACCAACGTATTAATAAAGCTAAGTAAAATCCACAAGGAATAAGGAATAATCCATACTCATACCATTTCCAACCATCAGGATCAGAATGGTAATGTTGCCAATGACGATTGAATAAAACCAGCCATCCTGGAGGATACCATAAGCAAAACCAGTCAAACCAGCTATATTTATAGCCACTATTTCTATCACCCTCATTTGAAAACGCTTGTAACTGAGGGTTTATGACACTAATATAACTTTGCGATTTTTGATTTATCACGATTTTATAACAGATTCTACTAAATGCCGTCGATTTTAACTTTCTAAACTTGATTTAAGCCTCTTTCCATAGAGCTAATTTATATATTCTCTATTTTAAAGTAAATAAATATACTTCGCCACGGCTTAATCAAAATAATCAGATTATCGACATATACAAATTAGAGGAATCAGAGCATTTGATAATTGATTGTTGAAATCTTGTTTTTCGTTTCTCAATATGTTATTTATGTAGGCATTTAAAGATACAG
>ERZ1066119.420-NODE-420-length-30192-cov-12.379003_pt1 | contig 30192 bp, 27 predicted proteins | sample MGYA00382766_ERZ1066119 | MGnify/ENA primary metagenome ERZ1066119 (study PRJEB33369, sample SAMEA5778349) | biofilm metagenome | biome: Industrial cooling water; feature: Water cooling tower basin; material: Biofilm | place: United Arab Emirates | collected...
GGGCCGCGCTGTCCGGCGCCGCCCCGTCCGACCCGGCGCCGGCGCGCGCGGCCACGGTCGTCGCCTGCAACCGCCGCCGCGCCGCCGCCACGTCGCCCGCGCCGAGCGCGAGCAGGGCGTGGGTGAACGGCCCGGCCCAATCCGCCGGCGCCGCCGTCCCCGGCAGCGACGCCTCGTACCGCGTGAGCGCGCTGTCGGCCGCCGCCACCCAGGCCGGCGGCGCGTAGCCGAACGCCGCCGCGATGGCAGCGAGGGCGCCCGTCGTCGGGTGCCCCGGCAGCGTACGCATGGCCTCGAGCCGGCCTGTGGCGGCGTAGATCCCGGTGCGGTAGCCGTCCAACAGCCCGGCCACCACCGGCTCGGCCGCGTACGCCTGCCGCATGGCCGCCAGCGCCGACCAGTAGAGGTCGGGCCGCGGGCGCTCGACGGTGAACATCGCGCTCCGTACCGCCCACGCGAGGTCCTGCCAGTTGGGACGCGCGCCGCGCCGCAGCCCCGCCACGAGCGCCCGGTACGCGCTGTCCGGCGGGGCGAAGCGCACCACCCCCACGAGCGCGCGGCCGGCCGCCGCCGTCCGGTCGGGGTCGAGCACGGCCAGCCGCGCGCGGACGCGTTCGAAGCGCGGCCGGTCGCCCGCCCAGAGCGCCAGCGTGTAGGGGTGGGCCAGCACGCGCACGCTCGTCGTGTCGAGCGCCATCGCCGTGTCGAACGCGGCCACGGCGCGCCGTGCCTCGGCGCCCCCGGTGACGAGCGCCGCGTGGAAGTGCACGTCCGCCTGGACGTAGCGCACCTCCGCGTCGGCCGGGTAGCGGTCGGCCAGCGCGTCGGCGCGCGCCAGGGCGGCCGGGTCGCCCGCCCAGTGCAGGCCGCGCAGCGCCAACAGCCCGCGCTCGCGCGGGGCCAGCCGGCCGGCGTGGCGCCGGGCGGCGTCCAGCGCGCGCCCCGACGCGTCGGGCGTCCCGGCGCTCCGCCACCCGTACGTCTCGGCGAGGCGCAGGTGGGCGAGGGCGAACGCCGAGTCGGCATCGACGGCGGCCACGAACGCGGCCCGCGCCGAGTCCCACTGGGCCGCGCGCAGGAACGACTCGCCGCGCAGGTAGGCGCGGAGCGCGCGCGCGGAATCGGTGGAGACGGCCGCCACGCGCGGCGCGGGCACGCCCCAGCGCCGCCCCCACAGCTCGCGCAGGAGCGCCAGCGACAGCCGGTCGACCAGGCCGGCCAGGTCGTCGGTGCGGCCGCGCGCGACCACCTGCGCCCGCCCCTCGCCCGCGCCCCCGGCCAGCCAGGCCTCCACCACCACCGCCCCGTCGCCCGCCGGCATCACCAGACCCGTCACCACCGCGTCGGCCCGCAGCGGGGCCAGGAGGGGGGCCGGCCGGGCGAGCAACGCCGTGGCGTCGGGGCCGGCCTCGGCCACCCGCGCCGCCACCGTGGCCGCCGGCACCACGCGCAGCTCGGCGACCTGGTCGAGGTTGGCGCCGAGCAGCGTGGGCAGGCCGTCGCGCAGCTCGCGCGGGGCACGGCCGACGATCTGGAACGGCGCCACTGCGAGCACCGTCGGCACGTCGGGGGACGGCCCGGCGGGTCGGACGTCGGGCCACGCCCAGGCCAGGGTGGCCCCCGCGGCGAGCACGACGAGCCCGACGGCCGCCACCCGCGCCCGCCGGGTGATCCTGGCGAGTCGGGGACGGGCGACCGGGGCGGTGACCGGGGCGGTGACCGTCGGCGCGCGGACCGCCCCGGGCGCGACCACGGGCGCAAGGTCGGGCGGAACCTCGGGCGCGGGCTCGGGCGCGGCCTCGGGCGCGGCCTCGGGCGGCGCGACCGCGTCAGGCGCGTCCGGGGCCAAGACCGCCTCCCACGCGTCCGCCGACACCGCACCGCGCGTGGCCTGCCGCAGCGTGCTCGCCCACGCGACGAGCGCCGGGTCCGGCGGGACGCCGAAGCTGTCGCGCAGGTGGCGCGCGTGAGCGGCGGCGTGCGCGAGCGCGCCAGCCGGATCGCCGGCGGTCGCGAGGGCCTCGGCCGTGCGGAGCGCGACCCGCCCATCCCCCAGGCGCAGCCCGGCCAGCCGCTGCCACCACGCGGCCGCGCCGCGGGCGTCGCCACGCCCGGCGGCGGCGCCGGCAAGCGTCTCCAGCGCCTCGGCGTACCGCGCCTCCAGGCGCGCCCGCTCGGCGGCCGCCCACGCCTCGAACGCCTCGGCCCCTTCCAGGAAGAACCCGTCCAGCAGCGGCCCGCGGACCCACGCGACCGCCCCTTCCGGGTCCCCCGCCGCCAGCCGGGCCTCGAACTGCCCCACGTCGACCGGGAGGAACCGCGGGTCGAGGCGGAGGTCGGCGCCGGCGGTCGGGAGCGCGGCCGAGCCGAGGAACTGGCGCAACTCGTGGAGCGCCACGCGGAGCAGGTGGCGCGCCCCCGCCTCGTCGCGCTCCGGCCAGAGCAACCCGATCAGCTTCTCGCGCGAGACCCCGCCGGGGCCGGCAAGCGCGAGCCGGGCGAGGAGCGCGAGGCGGTGCCGGTGGGTAGCCCGGCCGACCGCCGGACGCCCGTCGGCGGCGAGCAGCGTCGCGCCACCAAACAGGTGCAACGTGTACGGAGCGCGCGGCGAAAGAGGCACGAACGGCGGGGGCGCGGCAGGCGGGACGTGCGGGCGTGTCGAGTCTCGCGACGCGCGCCGCCGCGCACAAGAGTCCGCACCGGGTCCCTGGTTGACGCCGCGGCCGTAACCCGCCGCCACGCTTGCGTTTACGTGGTTGACGGCGGGCGCGGCCCGCGGAGGACGCGGGGTTGACGGGTGCGCGCCAACGTCACGGGCACCTCGGCACGGCGCCCCGCGCCGAGGCCGTCCCGGAGCCCTCGCCCATGCCCCGCCGTCATCGCCCCCCCGCGCGCGCCGTCGCCGCCCGCGTCGCCGCCGCCCGCGTCGCCACCGCGTGCATCGCCGCCGCGGGGGTCGCCCTCGCGTCCCGCCCGACGGGCGCGCAGCCCCGCGCCCAGGTGCTCCGCACCACCACCGCCGTGACCGTCCGCGCGCTCGACCAGGCGCTCGTCCCGGCCGACACGCGCCAGGCGAACTTCACCTACGCCTTCAACTGGAACGCCTTCGACAGTTACCGCCGGGTCAATAGCACCCCCTACGGCCGCGAGGGGGTGTACATGCAGGGCAACACGAACGGGTCCGTGGAGACGTGGTCGTATGCCACGCTGAACCCGAGCCGCTACTCGGCGACCGGCAACACGCAGGCGCGCACTGTGATCAGCCGCCCGTCGCAGGCGCCGCGCCCCGGCGACGTGCTCAGCGTCTCGGGCGCGTTCGACACGCCGGGTCTCGGGCTCACCGCGAGCACCGGCGCGCAGGGGAGGACGCGGCTCGAGGGGTGGGGCAGGGTGCGGCTCGACGCCCAGTCGTACGACGGGGCCGACGTCACCACGTTCGGGCGCACCCCGTTCGACACGTACGACGAGGCGTGGGTCCCCCGGATGCACACCTTCGGCGTCACGCTCGGGTCGGTGGCCGCGACCGGGTTCGCGATCGGGCGCGGCGTGACGGCCCGCGGGATCGGCGCGGTCACCCAGGCCGTCGGCGACCCGTTCGCGCTCGTCCCGTGGCGTGGGATGGGCGAGACCAACCCCTGCCTCGTCGATTGCCGGTACGGGATGGGCGGGCCCACGCTCGTCTACTCGGCGGCGCGTGGCACGCTGACGAGCACGGTGACGCTGCGGCAGGAGCTCGCGCTCGCCGTCACCGGCGCGCTGGTCCGGCTCGACTTCAACGCGCCGGTGCGCACGCGCGCCACCGGCGGCGCATGGGGCGCGGCGGCCAGCTCGGTCACCTTCGACGCCTGGTCGGCGGACCCCCGGCTGGAGATCGAGTACGCCGACGGGCCCGGCGGGGCCCCGCTGGTCATGACGTCGTCGTTCGGGCTGGTGGGCTCGCTCACGAGCCGCACGTGGCTCTCCAACAGCTACACGTTCCAGGCCGCGCTCGCGGAGATGCGCATCGGGGCCGACCGGCTCCCCCCCGTCCTGTCGCGCACGGACCAGGTCCGCTCGGCCGAGGTGCTGGCCCACGAGGCCACGCTCGGCGTGACGTTCGGCTTTCAGACCGGCTCCGCGGTCACGCTCGGCGCGCCGCGCGCGGCCGGGGCGCCGCCGGTGGGCGGGATGCCGCCGATCGGCGGGTCGCCACCGCCCGGGGCGCCGGGCGATCCGGCGCCCTGGGAGACCGTGCCCGAGCCGGGCACGTGGGTGCTGCTCGCCGCCGGACTCGCGGCGACCGCCGCGGGCGGCGCGCGGCGCCGCGCCACCGCTTCGGCCGGAACGCCTGCGCGGGAGGTCCGGCGATGAGCCACCCGACCCTGCGGTCCCCGACCCTGCGGTACCCAACCCTGCGGTCCCCGACCCTGCCGTGGTACGCCGCGGCCGGCGTGGCCGTGCTGCTCGTCCCGGCCCGCGCGCGGGCCCAGGCCCCCGCCACCCCCAAGCCCGACGCGCCGGCCGTCCTGGTCGCCTGCTGGGTCCCGGCGAGCGGCACCGTGTACCGCATCGACCCAAGTGGGGCCACCGCAGGCCTCGCGAGGGCGTGTCTGGGCGCGACCCACCGCCAGTTCACCTGGAACCAGGTGGGCCCCAAGGGCGACCCCGGCCCGCAGGGCGATCCCGGCCCCCCGGGCCCGTCCGGGGCCGCCTCGCTGCCGACCTTCAACACCGACTTCTTCGACTTCTCCGGGCCGACGGGCACGCCGAGCGGGTTCGTGGCGCGGGGCGCCTTCCTGCAGGGGAGTACGGCCGTTCCGAGCGGCCGGGGCACGCGCCTGCTCTGGTTCCCCGCCCGGTCCGCCTTCCGCGCCGGCAGCGTGACGGGCGCGCAGTGGGACGCGGGCACCATCGGCGAGTTCTCGACCGCGTTCGGCTCCAACACCACGGCCCGCGGCCGCTTCGCCACGGCGCTCGGCTTTGAGACGAGCGCCGAGGGGCAGGGGTCGCTCGTGGCCGGGGAGGGCGCGGTGGCCAGCGGCGCGAATGCGCTGGCGGTCGGCCGCGACGTGAGCGCCTCGGGCGCCACTGCGGTCGCGCTCGGCGCCGACCTGACGGCGAGTGGGGCCGGGTCGGTGGCGCTCGGGAGTAGCGCCTCAACGGCCGCCCGCGCCGGGGCGTTCGTGCTGGGCGACGCCAACGCCGCCGCCGTGCTCAGCGCCACGGCGGACAACCAGTTCAGCGCGCGCTTCGGCAACGGCTACCGCTTCGGCGTCAACGGCGACGCGAGCCAGGGGTGCACCATCAGCGCAGCGGCACGCCTGAGCTGCACCGGCGGCCTCGCCGGAACACTCCCGACGTTCGCCACTGATTTCTACAACCTCTCGGGCCCCACGAGCGCCGCGAGCGGCTTCGTCGCCGTCGGGACGGCCGGCGCCGGCGGCGCCACCGCGCCGAGCGGCGCCGGGGTCCGCCTGCTCTGGCACGCGCGCCGGGCGGCGTTCCGGGCCGGCACGGTGGACGGGGCGGAATGGGACGAGGCCAACATCGGGGACGGCTCGGTGGCCCTTGGGGAGCGCACCCAGGCCACCGCGCGGGCGAGCTTCGCCGCCGGCCTCGCCGCCGTGGCCGGCGGCGCGGACCGGCGCGGGACGGGCGCCGTCGCCCTCGGCTACAGCGCGGAGGCGTCGGGCGCGAGCGCGTTCGCCGGCGGCCACCAGAGCCGGGCGGCCGGCGAACGGAGCGTGGCCATCGGGTGGAGGGCGACCACGACGGCCGAGGGCGCGACGGCGATCGGCGTGAGCGCGGTCGCGAGCGGGACCGGCTCGGTGGCGCTCGGCGACTTCGTCTCCACCAACGGCCAGGAAGGGGCGATGGTCCTCGGCGACTACTCGACCTCGGCCGCGACGACCAATGCCACGGTCGCGAACCAGTTCACCGCGCGCTTCGCCGGCGGGTACCGGTTCTTCGCCGACGCGGCGCTGACGCGCTCCTGCGGCATCACCGTCACCGCCAGCCTGAGCTGCACCGGCGGCGTGCTCACCGTGTCCGACGTGCGCCGCAAGACCGACTTCCGCGCCGCGGGCGGCGAGCGCCTCCTCGCCCGCCTCGCCGCCGTGCCGATGCGCACCTGGCGCTACCGGGCCGACGGCCCCGCCGGCGCGCGCCACCTCGGCCCCACCGCGCAGGACTTCCGCCGCGCCTTCGCCGTGGGCGACGCCGACACGACGATCAGCGTCGTCGACGGCCAGGGCGTCGCCCTCGCCGCCGCGCAGGCGCTGGAGCGCCGCACCCGGGCGCACGGCGACCGCCTCGCCGCGCTACGGGCGGAGAACGCGGCCCTCCGCGCCCGCATCGAGCGGCTGGAGCGCGCCGCCGCCGACGTCGCGGCCCTGCGCGCCGCGTTGCAGCCGTCGCTCGCCGCCGCTCCGTCCGGCCGCCCGGCCGCCGCCCGCCGCGACTGACCTCCCCCCGCCCCCTTCACGACACGCCCATGCCGCGCCATCGCCCTGCCGCCCGTGTCGCTCGTACCGCTTCGCTCCTGGCTGCCACCGCCGGGGCGCTCGTCGCCGCGGCGCCTACGGCCGGCCGCGCCCAGACGCGCGCCTTCGACGTCTGCGTGTTCGGCACCTTCCAGACCTGTTCCGCCCTCACGCTCACCACCGCGCCGGTGGCGGCGGGGACCGCGGTGACGGTCGCCGTGCGCCAGACGACCTCGAGCGCGCGGGCCACGGGCCTCACCGCGCTCAGCTTCCTCTTCCCCGGTGCGCCGAGTCCCGGCGGCGACGCGGCGGCCGACCGTCCTACGCTCACGGCGTCGCCGGGACTCGCGCTTCCGGCCGGCGCGCCGCTGTGGACGTTCCAGGGGCAGGCCACGCGCCTCGACCTGCTGCACGACCCGGTGACGCCCAACATCCCGGCCAGCGAGAGCCAGTTCGTGGCCGGGTGCGCGGGCGGGGCGTTCGCGGGCGGACTCGTGGCGACGACGCTCGTGACCTGTGCCCCGGGCCGGTACGCCTGGACCTTCGTGACGGCCGCCCGGTTCTCCGCGGTCGACGTGTCCGGACTCGGCCTCGAGCTCTACGCCGGCACGGACGACGACGCGCCGGTCGGCCGCACGGTGAGCTGCACCATCGACGCCTTCGCCCCGCCCGCGGGCCAGTGCCTCGACCTCGCCGACCTCTTCGACCCGGCCGTGCCGTTCAGCGCGGCGTCGAGCGTGGTGCCGCCAGGCGTGGGGCCGCCGGGTGGCCTGCCGCCGAGCGTGGTGCCCGAGCCGGCGACCGCCGCCCTCGCCGGCGCCGGCCTGCTCGTCCTCGCCGGCGCGACCCGCCGCCGCCGCCGCGGCGCCTGAGTTCCTCCACCCCTCCCCCAGGAGTGTGCCATGCGCCGTACCGACCGCCCGCCCCCGTCCCGCGCCCTGCCGAGCGCACTCGCCGTCTTGGCCGCCGGCGCCGTGGCCTGCGCGGGCGGGGATCAGGTGACCGCGCCCGCCCCGGTCCCGTTCGCGGCCAGCCCGGGGCTACGGGCCGCGGTGAGCGACGCCGAGTCGCGCGTGCTCCCCGCCCTCGACCCCGCGCAGCGCCTGGGCGTGGCCGACGCGCTCGCCCGGCTCCGCCTCGCGATCGACGCGGGGGAGGCGGGGGCGGTCCGTCGCGCCCTAGCCCGGGTGCGCGTCGAAGCCGCGACCCCCGCGGCCGCGCTCGACTCGACCGGGGCCGCGCCCGCGGCCGCCGCCGACCTGTCCGCGCTCGGCGTGCTCGTGGCGGCCGCCGAGCAGGAACTCGAGCCGCCGGCCCCCAGCCCTGACTCCCCCAGCCCCTGACGCCCCGTGTCCTGGTGCTGGCGTCCCGTCGCCCGACCCAGCCAACCGCCCTCGAGCCCGTCCCGCTCTCCCACGACCCGCCCCGCTTTCCATGCGCACCCACCCTGCCCTGTCCCGCCGCCGCACGGCCAGAATCCCGGCCATCGCCGCCTTCCTGCTCGGCCCCGTCGCGCTGCGCGCGCAGGCCAGCCCGACCGCGGTGTCGCCGGTGCCGCCCGCGACGATTGTCGCGTGCTGGGTGCCGGCCAGCGGGACCGTCTACCGCGTGGACCCGAGCGGTCAGGTGGCCGGCCTCCCCCGCGCCTGCCTGAGCGCCGCCCACCGCCAGTTCGACTGGAACCAGCGCGGACAGCCGGGCGAGCCGGGGCCGCAGGGCGTGGCGGGGCCGCAGGGCGTGGCGGGGCCGCAGGGCGTGGCGGGTCCGCAGGGGGAAGCGGGGGCCGCCGGCGCCGCAGGGCCGCAGGGCCCCCAGGGTCCAGGTGGGGCGCAGGGCGCCCCAGGGCCGCAGGGCGCCCCAGGGCCGGCCGGGGCTCAGGGCGCGACCGGGGTCGCGGGTCCCCCGGGTCCCATGGGGCCCGTTGGACCTCAAGGCGCGACCGGGGCCCAGGGCCCCGCCGGGCCGTCCAACTTCCGCTGGACCTTCGCGCGGTATGGGAGCCCGGAGGTCCGGATCTCGGGCCTGCGCCGCGCCGTGTACACGATGCGGTGCGTCGAGGCCAACGGCGAAGTCGCCATCTCCGGCGGGTGGATTGAGGCCACCGAGAGCCTCGACCTGGTCGTCGTCGAGCAGAACTACCAGAGCAGCGGGTCTAACTGGAAGTTCCAGATGTACAACGGCGGCATCAATCCCAAGAGCTTCTATTTCTACGTGATGTGCGCCCGCCCGGTGCCGTGACCTCGACCGCCGCCGCCATGTCGCCTCGCGCCCGGAACTCAGTCGACGCGTGCCGCCCCCGCGTCCGCGCCGCCCTCGCCGCGCCCCTGGCCGCCCTGCTGGCCGTCGCCGCCTGCGCCGATCCCGTGCAGCCGCCGGCCACGCCGCTCCGCGCGGCGCCGACCGCCCCCGCCGCCGGGTTGCTCCCCGTCGCCACGCCGTCGGTGGGCATCGCGCAGACCGCCGTCACGGTCACCCAGGGCGGCGGCGTCCTGCTCGGCGCCGTGCTCCTGGACCCGCGCTCGCCGTGGGACGTCGTCCAGCCGATCACCTGGAGCTCGTCCAACCCCGCGGTGGCCTCGGTCGGTCCCACCGGGCAGGTGCGCGCGGTCGCCCCGGGCACGGCCACCATCACGGCGCGCGTGGCGAGCCTCGACATCGCCAGCACGAGCGTGGTGACCGTCGTGGCGCGACCCAACTGCGCCGGCCGGCGCCGGCGCGCCGTCATCGGCCCCCCGAATAGCCCTGCTCTTCCGAGAGGACCCTTCTCGGCCACCCCGATCATGTTCCGGCTCCCGACCGCCGACCCGGACCCGTGCCTCCGCTACGCCTTCGTCCTGACCCTCGAGCCGATCAACGGCCGCGCGTACCAGGTGGCCGAGGACGGCACACCGAGGATGGACACGCCGATCCGCCTCGGGGACCGCGTGCTCAACAGCGAGGGGTGGGTCGCGTTCCGTTCGAACGCGGGCTTTTGGGGCGACACCGGCTTGGACTACCTCGTGTTGGATGACCTCGGGCGGCGGCTGGCGCCGCCCGACGGGAAGCCGCCGATCAGGCGATTCCTGCCCATTACGGTGTCCCGGGTCAACCAACCGCCCGTCGCGAGGGGGGCGACGTACGAAGGCACCAACGTTCTCCGCTCGCTCAACGTGGTGCTGAAAGCGTCCGACGCCGACGGGGACCCCACCGCGTTCTGCTTCGCGACGCTGCCCGCGAACGGCACGCTGTACTGGGGCCGAGTGCACCCCGACGACCGCGTGGTCGTCGGGGACTGCCGGCGCTCGCAGTCGCTCCAGTACCAGCGCCGCCCCGAGCCCCTGTTCGGCTGTGGGCCGCCGGAGTCGCCCAGCACGTTCCCCCGCACCGAGACCTTCTCGTTCGTCGCGAGCGACGGGCGGGCCATCTCGGACACCGTGAGCAGCAGGATCGTCGTGACGTACGAGAACGAGCCGCCCGTGTTCGCCGGCCCCGAGCGCGTGGCCACGACCGAGGGCGGTGGGGTCGAGTTCCGGCCCGAGTTCGTCGACCCGGACGGCGACCGGGTGCTCATCTTCGTGCCCGCGCCCCCCGCGCACGGCGTGCTCTACCAGGTCGTGAACGGCGAACTGCGCGACCCGTACGTCAACTACCCGCTCCTGCTGTCACCGGGCACGGTGCTGAAGTACGTGCCCAACCCCGACTTCAACACCCTCACCGAGGGCGACCAGATCCGCCTGCAGGGAGCCGACGCCTCGGGCGCCTCGCGCGACTGCCCCTACGCGGTGCAGTTCGACGTCGCGGCGGTCAACACGGCGCCGGTGATCGACGCCCCCGCCCGCGCCGGCGCCGACGCGGTCTCGGGCACGTTCACCGGCACCCGCATCCGCGACGACGCGCGCCCCGGCGACGCGCTGCTGCTCACCGTGCGGGCCGAGGGGCCCGCGGCCGGGGGCATCGACTTCACGAACGCGGGCGGGCTCCCGGTGCAGCGCGTGAGCGCGACCGAGGTCCGGGTGGAGGGCACGCTCGCCCAGCTCAACACGCTGCTCGCCGCCGGGGTGGTGTTCCTGACCGCGCCCAACGGGCAGACCGAGGGGACCGTGGTGTTCGTAGTGGACGACCGCGGCAGCTTCGGCGCGGGCGGCCGCCAGGTCACCACGCGCACCGTGGTCATGGACATCAGCACCGACACCGTGACGCCCCTCACGCCCTGACCGCCGCGCCCCACCCACCAGCTCTCCCCGCCATGCCTCCGCTCCGCCGCCACACCCTGCGCGTCCGCCTGCGGGCCGCCCTGCGCACCGCCGTCCTGGTCGGCGCCCTCACGGCCGCTCTCGGCCCCACAGCCAGCGCCGCCCGGGCCCAACCCGCCACCCAACCCGCGGCCCAGACCTTCACCTTCGAGGAAGTCCCCGACGGCTTCGACGTCCCCAACGGCTACGCCGGCCTGACGTGGTGGAACTTCAACGCCTTCAGCGTCGCGAGTGTCCCGGCCGGGTCGTTCAGGACCGTGGTCTACAACCCGTTCGGCGACCCCGCATCCTTCAGCAGCCCCACGCCGTTCACGCTCGTCTCGGCGTACGCCCGCGCGGTGTGGGTCAACGCCCTCACGCTCCGCGTGGTGGGCTCGCTGGCGGGCGCGGTGGTGTTCACGCGGGACTTCACGATCACGTCCGCCGCCGCCCCGCAATTGCTCGACTTCGGCACCGTGGTGGTGGACGACGTGGTCTTCGACGGCGGCGGCGGGAACCCCCCCGGTGCCAACCCGATCGCGGACCGGCAGTTCATGATGGACGACCTGACCCTCATCCCCCCGACGGCGGTGATCCCGGAGCCCGGGACGGTCGCGCTGGTCGCGGCGGGGCTGCTCGCGGTCGGCGGGGGCGCGGCGCGGCGGCGTCGGCGCGCCGCCGCGGGGGGTCCGCGCACGGCCTAACGGGGCCCGCCCCCCTCCCCGCCGAACGCCGCCGCCACCGCCGCCCGGAACGCCGGCGGGTCCACCGCCGGAACCCGGTACAACTCCGGCTCCATCCGCTAACGCGGGAGGAGCGCCGCGTACGCGCGCGCGAAGCTCACCGCCCGCCGCCGGAGCGCGTTGTAGCGCCCGTGCGCCGCGTCCCCGTGCTCGGCGGCCAGCCGGGCGTAGAGCGCGTCCTCCGGGTCGCCGTGCCCGGTGTCGGGCACCGCGAGGCCTAACGCCCGCAGCCGCGGGGCCGCCACGCACACGAGCAGCGCCTCCGCCGTGCCCGCCCGCCCGGCCGCGAGGTCCGCGAGCCCCGCCGCGACCAGGTCGCCGCCGGGCAGGGCCGCGAAGTCCTCGGCGTTAGGCACCGCCCCTCACGGCGCCGCCTCGTGGAACTGGAGCGCCGTCTCCTTCTCCGTCGCCGAGCGCATCGCCCACCGGTCGGCGAAGAGCAGCACCGGGTGGCCCTTGGTGTCGTACAGCAGGATCCGCCCGTGCGCGGTGCCCGCCTTCTCGATCGCCTTCTTCTCGCCCGTCACCCAGCGCGGGAAGCCGTAGCCTAACGCCTCCAGCTTGGCCGGCGCGCCGTACTCGGTCTCCAGCCGGAAGCTCATCACGTCGAACTGGAGCTGCCCGATGGCGCCGACGATGGGCGAGGGCCCGCTGCCCAACTTCGCGTCCGCCTCGGCGAAGAACACCTGCGCCGCCCCCTCCTCCGAGAGCTGCTTGAGCCCCGTGTCGAGCTGCTTGCGCCGCATCGGGTCGGCTGAGAGCACGCGGACGAAGTGCTCGGGCGGGAAGCGCGGGATGTCGCGGAAGGCCGGGGCGTTCTTCGATGGCGCGTCCTCCAGCAGCGTGTCGCCGATGCGCAGCGTCCCCTTGTCCACGATCCCCACCACGTCCCCCGGGAACGCCTCGTCGATCGCCTGCCGCTCGCGCGCCATCACGCTCTGCGGCGCACTCAGGCGGAGCGTCTTGCCCGTGCGCGCGAGCGTGACGTCCATGCCCGCCGCGTAGCGCCCCGAGACCACGCGCACGAACGCCATGCGGTCGCGGTGCTTGGGGTCCATGTTCGCCTGGATCTTGAACACGAAGCCGGCGAAGCTCGGGTCGTTAGGCGCCACGGGGCCCGCGGTGGTCTCCCGCGCGCCCGGCCCCGGCGCCAGCTCCACGAACTCGCGCAGGAACGGCTCGACGCCGAAGTTGGTGAGCGCGCTGCCGAAGAACGCGGGGCTGAGCGTGCCCGCCAGGAAGGCGTCGCGGTCGAACGCGCCCAGCCCGACGTCGAGCAGCTCCAGCTCCTCGCGCAGCGTGTCGAGCGCGTGCGGGGAGCAGTGCGCCAGGATCTCGGGGCTGTCGAGCCCGCCCTCGACCGTCTCCAGCCGCTCCGACCCGCGCCCCTCGCCCCGCTCGAACAGGTAGACGTGGGTCGTGAGGCGGTCGTACACGCCGACGAACCGGTCGCCGTCGAACACCGGCCACGTGACCGGCGTGAGCGTGATGCCGAGGTCGCGCTCGACGTCGTCGAGGAGCTTGAGCGGGTCCTCGCCGGCGCGGTCGCACTTGTTGACGAAGGTGAAGATCGGCGTGCGCCGCTTGTGGCACACCTCGAAGAGCTGTCGCGTGCGCTCCTCGACGCCGCGCCGGTTGTCGAGCAGCATCACCGCGCTGTCGGCCGCGATGAGCGTGCGGTACGTGTCCTCGGAGAAGTCGGCGTGGCCGGGCGTGTCGAGCAGGTTGACCTTGTGCCCCGCGTAGTCGAACTGCAGGACGCTCGACGTGACCGAGATCCCGCGCTCCTGCTCCAGCTTCATCCAGTCCGACGTGGCGTGCCGGGCCGCGCGGCGCGCCTTCACCGAGCCCGCGAGGTGGATCGCGCCGCCGTACAGCAGGAGCTTCTCGGTGAGCGTGGTCTTGCCCGCGTCCGGGTGCGAGATGATGGCGAACGTCCGGCGGCGCGCGGCCTCCCGCGCCACCCGCTCGGCGAGGGCGTCGGGGGTGTCGGCGGAGGCGGTGGCGCCGGGGGACGGCGGGGCGGGGACGGCGGGGGCGGTCATGGGCTAACGATAACCCACGCCGGCAGTTGTGTGCCCTCGGGCGGCCGCGCACCTTGCCCGCATGGGCGCCGTCTCCCACCTCACCCTGGACCTGCTCCGCGCCGCCGCCCGCGAGGTGGCGGAGGCGTACGGATTGGACCTCGTGGTGCTGTTCGGGTCGGCGGCGCGCGAGGGGTTTGCCGAGGCCGGCGACGTGGACCTGGCGGTCACCGGGGGGGACGACGCCCGCATTCCCACGGGGGGGTGGGGGTACGGACGCGAAGCCGTGCTCGGCAGCGCGTTCTCCAGCCGACTCGGGACGGGCGCGGTGGATCTGGTCGAGGTGGATCGGTCGTCGCCGCTGCTGCAAGCGCACGTCGCGCGGGACGGGGTGCCGCTGTACGAGTGCGTGCCGGGCACCTTGGACGCGTTCCGCCACGAGGCTGAGCGGCGCTTCGAGGCGGCGCTGCCAGGCTACGAAGCCGAGTGGGAGGAGACGAAGCGGCAGATCCGGGCGCTGCTCCCGCTGGAGCCGGACTACCGGCCGTGGGGGACGCCGCGATGACCCGCGTCGATCGTACCATGGTGACGCGGCGGCTGGCCGTCATCTCCCGCTACGTGGGGCGGTTGCAGCCGCACACGGCGCTCACACTTGACGAGTACCTCGCCGATCCGCTCCGCCAGGACGCAATCGAGCGCGCGCTGCAAGTCTCGCTCGAAGCGACCCTCGACATCTGCAAGCACTGCCTGCGCGTGCTCGGCGTGCCCCGGCCGAAGGACGCGGTTGACGTAATCCTCGCCGTCGGCACCGCCCGGGTCATCCCGGAGGCGCTCGCCCAAGCGCTTGCGCCGGCGGCCAGCCTGCGGAACCGGCTCGTGCACGAGTACGACGACCTGGACCACGCCACGCGCTGAGGCCGCGTCCGCGCGACGCCCCTCAGGACCTCGCCCGCCGCGTCAGCCCCCGCAGCACCGCCACCGCCTGCTCCGCCGTCATCCCCGCCGTGACCTCCGGCCGGTACAACATCTCCACCAGCGCCCGGTCGATCGGCAGGAACGCCTGCGCGCTCCCGCCGCCCTGGTAGAACGTGCTCTCGGGGTAGCGCCACGAGTCCTGGCCCAGCCCCAGCAACTGCGTCACCTCCTCGCGCAGCAGCCGGCGCCGCTGGAGCGGGTCCAGCCCCGCGCGGATCACGGCGCTCGCTGCGAACAGGTGCTGCGACGCGTCCACCTGCACCGAGAAGTACGCGCCCACGCGCGGCGCGACGTCCGGCGGCACCCACCGTGCGAAGTCGGCGTCCGACAGGAAGTCCACGTCCACGCTGCCGCCGGGGGCCACGAGGACCCGCACCGCCCCGCCGATCAGCCCCGTCAACTCGGCCGCGAGCGAGTCCAGGTACCGCCGCTCGTCCGGCCGCACGCCCGGGCCCGGGCGGAGCGTCACGTCGTAGCGCCACTTCCGGATGACCGGGGGAAGCGCGCTGAACTCGAACCCCGGCGCGATCTCCGCGAAGTAGCCGAGCTCGGCATCGGTGTATGCGTTCACCCGCGCGGGCGGCGGGGGCTCCACGGGGAGCACGGGCCCGCCCTCGCCAACGCCGCCCCCACAACCCGACGCAGCGGCCGCCAGCGCGGCGACCGCCAGCCACCGGCGCAGCGGGCCGTTGCGAGCGGGAACGCGGGACACGAAGAACGACACGGCGACAGGAGCGTCGGATAGGTAGCACTCGGCCCGTAACACCAAGCTCGGCCGGAAGATAGGGCGACCCACGTCACCCCGGGGCATGGCGCGCGGTGGCAGGGCCGCTACACTGGCGCCCACCGCGACCGCCCCGGAGGCCCATGCCCGCCCTCGCCCCCGCGTTCCCCGGCGCCACCGCGCCCACCGCCGTCGCCTTCGGCCCCTACCGCGTGCCGGACGACGTCGACCTGCTCTACCGCGGCGACGCCGTCGTGGCGCTCGAGCCGCGCGCCGTCCAGCTCCTACGCTACCTGGCCGCGCGCCCCGGCCAGGTGGTGGCCAAGCGCGAGCTGCTCGACGGCGTGTGGTCGCACCAGTTCGTCACCGACGACGTACTCAAGCAGGCCGTCGCCAAGGTCCGCCGCGCGCTCGGGCCCCGCCCCGGCGGCGGCGCCTGGGTCGAGACCTTCCACGCCCGCGGCTACCGCTTCGCGCCCTCCCCGCCACCCGACGACACCCCGGCCCCGGACCCGCGGAAGCTGGCCGACGCAGCCGACGCGGCCGACGTGGCCGAGGCGCTCGCCGCCCTCCGGCGCGCCGCCGACGCCGTGACCGCGCTCGCGGCCCGCGTGGCCGTCAGTCTCGCAGCCCGTACGTCACCGTCGTCACCACGCGCACCGTCTTGACGAGCTGGCTCCCCTCGTTGATGCCGGGGGCCTGGTCGCGCGGGAGGATCTCGAACACGCCCTGACTCCCCGTGCGGATCCCGGCCAGCGTGCTCCGGCTGTCCTTCGCGAACCGCTCGGCACCCTCGCGCGCCCGGGCCGTGGCCTCGGCGATCATCGGCGGCTTGAGCGCGTTGAGCCCGGTGAACAGGAAGGTCGGGCCGCCGCCGCCGTACTCCTGGCCGCTCGTCAGCACCACGCCCTCCTGCACCAGCGCGCCCACCCGCTGGCTGGCCGCCTGCACGCGCGCCACGTCGGCCGAGCGCAGCACGAGGGTCTGCCGGATCACGAACCGGCTGCCGGGGGCGTAGTTCCCCTGGTTGCTGCGCGCGTCGGCGACGGTGAAGTCCTGCACGGTCACCTCGGTGCCGCCCTGGCCGGCCCGCAGGCCGTTGGCGTCGAGGAAGGCGCGCACCCGCTCGGCGCTCCGCTGGAGCGCGGCGCTGGCCGTGGGCAGGTCGTCGTCGGTGGCCGAGAGGCGCAGGGGCCAGATGGCGAGGTCGGCCCGCGCCTCGCGCTCGGCGACGCCGCGCACCGTGACCGTGCGGTCGGCCGTGCGCACCCGGGCGACGCCGGCGCCGGCCAGCGCGCCCGCGCCCACGAGGCCGAACGCGACGAGGGCGGCGGGGAGGAGGAGGGCGGGGCGGGACGCGGACCGGATGTCGCGGGGGTCGGGAGACGTCATCCCCCAAGGTAGGCCCGGCGGGAGGCGCTCAGGGGACGGGGTGGACCGTGACGCGCACGCCGGGCCCCGCCGCCACGTACTCCGTGCTCACCAGGTCCCCCGCGCTCACCCGGCCGTCGCCGTCGAGGTCCACGTGGACGCGGACGGCCGGGCGGGCGGCCGGCGGCGGGGCGGGGCCGAAGACGGCGAACGGCACCGCCGCCGCCGGGTCGCCGTCCCACGCCAGGCCGGCAAGCACCTGCTCGCCTAACGGCAGCGCGCGCGCGCCGGCGCGGGCAACGTCCTCCACCCGCACCACCGCGCGCGCGCCGGCGAACGGCCGCGCGCCGGGCCCGAAGGCCACGGCGCCGGCCGCCAGCAGGACGTCGCCCGGCCGTTCGTCAGGCACCCATTGGCCACCAGCCGCGCCACCCGCCCGAGGTGGGCGTCCACGCCGCCGTCCACGCCCGCCCGTCGAGCCCGGTGACGAAGATGTCGAGCTTGTCGCGGCTGCGGCTGACGGCCGTCACCGGCGCACCGGGGGCGGCGCGACCGCCGTTGATCGGCCACCACCCGCGCCACCCGCCGGGTACCGCGGCGTCCCACGCCGCCGTCTGGATGGCGCCGGCGGCGTCGGTGGCGAAGATGTCGAGCTTGTCGGGGCCGCGGACGCAGGCGTGCACCGGGGCGCCCGCCGGCGCGCGCAGCCCGCCGATGGCCCACCACCCGTGCCACGTGCTGCCGAACGCCGGCTGCCACGCCGCCGTCCACACGCGCCCGTCGAGCCCCACCACGAACACGTCGAGCTTGTTCGCGCTCCGGCTCACCGCCGTGACCGCCGCGCCCGGCGCCGCGCGCCCGCCCAAGATGGGCCACCAGCCACGCCAGCCGCCCGGCACCGCGGCGTCCCACGCGGCCGTCTGGATGACGCCGTTCACGTCGGTGGCGAAGATGTCGAGCTTGTCGGCGCTCCGGACCACCGCGTGCACGGGCGCGCCCTGCGGCACGCGCAGCCCGCCGATCCGCCACCACCCGCGCCACCCGGCGCCGTCGGGCTGCCAGGCGGCGGTGTACACGCCGCCGTCGGTGCCCACCACGAACACGTCGAGCTTGTTGGCCGAGCGGCTCACGGCGGTGACGTGCGCGCCCGGGGCGGCCACGCCGCCGTTGAGCTGCCACCAGCCGCGCCAGCCGTCGGTGAAGGCGCGCTCCCACGCCGCCGTGTACACCCGGTTGTCGGTGCCGATGACGAAGATGTCGAGCTTGTCGGCGCTGCGGACGGTGGCGTGCACCGGCGCGCCGGCGGCCGCGCGGCCGCCCTGGATGTGCCACCAGCCGTGCCACCAGTCGGTGAACTCGGGCTGCCAGGCGGCGCTCATGATCCGCCCGTCGGCCGCGGTGCAGAACACGTCGAGCTTGTCGGCGCTGCGGGTGACCACGTGGATGGGCGCGCGCGCCGGCAGCCGCGGGCTCACGAGCCGCGGGTAGATGGCGTTGATGGCCGCGATGTCGCCCGGGCTGAGCCCCGTGCGCTGGCCGATGGCCTGGCCGCCTAACGGCTCGATGGTGGGCAGCCCGTTCCGGCTGAACGCCGTGCGGGAGTAGTGCATGATGCTGCCGAAGTCGTAGCCGCCGGTGTCGTCGCCGTCGGTGATGTGCTGGTTGAAGTTGTGCTCGCGCCCGGCCTCGATGTTCGCCCAGTTGATGCGCACGTGCGTGTTGCGGTCCTCGCGGCTCTGCTCGTGCCAGAGCCCGAGCGCGTGGCCGATCTCGTGGATCGTCGACCCCAGCCCGCAGCCGTCGGCGATCGAGATGTCCTGCCGCCCGCCCTGCATCCCCACGTGCGACCAGCACCCGTCGCCGCGGAAGAAGCGCACGAAGTTGGGGAACTGCGCCGCGTTGGCCGCGGTGCGGCGCGGCATGCGGATGTGGGTGCGCGCCTCCCAGTGGGCCACGGCGTCGAGCACGCGCTGCTGGTTGGGGAGCGCGGGGTCGATCTCGTAGGGCATCACCGCGTTGGGCCACCGGAAGCGCGCGCCCGTGATGACGACGCCGCGCGCGGTGGCCTCGCCCCCGGCCGGGTCGGGCGCGGCCGCCGGGTCGGGCGTCTCGCCGGGCATCTCGCGCGGGATGCGGCCGGCCTGGACCAGCGCCTCCTGCTCGGCCACGGTGCCGATGCAGATGTCGCCCTCCACGATGGCCATGCCGTTGAGGGCCGAGTACTGCACGGCGCGCGGGCCGGCCGCGGTGGCCACGGCGCCGGGGCGCGGGTCGCCGGTGGAGCGGAACCACTCCCAGTCGGGGCGGCTGACGGGCCCGTCGGGGGCGCGGGCGGCGCGGTCGCCGCCGCGGTCGGCCTCAGGAGTGAGCGGCGGGAAGGCGGACGCGGACTCGGCGAGGGTGGCGGCGGCCGAGTCGTCGTCGGGGGCGGCGTCGGGGCGGTCGGGCGTGGCGGGCATGGCGGCGCGGGCTCGGGAGACGAGCGCGCCCCGCGCAGCACCCGTGCTGCGCGGGGCGTCGGGCCCCGACGGTGGCGCGCGGACCGCCGCCAGTCCGGACGGTTGGGTGACGGTTTGGTGACGGCGCGCGCTGGGGGAGGGCCGGCTACCTCACCGTGAACGGCAGCAGCATGCGGTGCGTCCCCGGCCCCGTCCCGCCGTGCAGCGCCCGGAGGTCGGGCTGGCGGCAGAGGAGGGCGTACTCGCCGGGCGTGAGCGCGACCGGGATGTCGTTCATCTCCCCGCGGTCGAGCCCGACGACGCCGCCGAGCGGGGTGAAGGGCGCCGCGCCCTGCATCGTGCCGAGCCAGGCGAGGGCGCGCTCCGGGGTGACGCCGGGGCGGAGCCGGGCGACGATCACCTCGTGCACCATCGCGCCCTGGTTGCGCACGCGCAGCACGTGGCGCCCCGCATCCAGCGGCTTGGAGAGCTGGAAGCCGGCGTCGGTGAGGGTGAGCGTGACGTCGGCCGGGCCCACGGCGCTCGCCGAGGCGGCGGCGCGGGCGAAGCGGGCCGGCAGCACCGTGGGCGCGGGGATCACGGTGAACGTCTTGAGCATGCCGAGCCGCAGGTGCGTCTGGCCGTTGGCCGCGGGCATGCCGCAGAGGGCCAGATAGGTGCCCGGCTGCAGGTCGACGACCGCCGCGCTCACGCCGCCGGGGCGCGGGGTGTTGGGGCCGCCGATCTGTTGGGCCCAGTCGGGCGCCTGCCCGGTGCGGCGGATGACGGCGAAGAACTCCTCGGGGGTGTGCTCGCGGTCCATGCGCACCAGCCAGGCGTGGTGCATCATGGCGCCCTGGTTGGCGAGGCGCAGCTCGGTGCGCCCGGCCAGCAGGGTGTCGGGCATCTCGAACGCGTAGTCGCGGGCCGTGATGGTGACCACGCGCGCGGCGGGCGGCGGCGGGGCCGCGGGACGGCGGGCGGGCGGGGCGGCGCCGAGCAGGAGGGCGGCTGCCGCGAGGGGGACGGTGCGCATGCGCCGGGGGACAGGGGGCCAGGAGCGCTGGGCGGTGAGCCGCGTGGGCGTCGGCGCTCGACGGCGTCCGGTCCGCGGCGCGCCACGATTGCTACGGGGAACGCATGGCGCAAGAGGGGGGGGGTGCTACGAACGGCACGCGAACAGCGGACGTTGTCCGGGGAGGCGTGCCTGGGCCGGCGATGGCGACCGCCGCGCCCATGCGGCTCACCGCCGCTCCCCCGCCCCGCTGCTCGGCACCGGCTGCGCGCTCCCCTGCACCAGCAGCGGCTCGCGCGCGTCCCCGCGCACCACGTCCGCCTCGGGCACCCGGCCCTCCGCACCCTCGCGCACCAGCAGCACGCACGCCGCGGCCGCCGCGAGCAGGCAGCCGCCGCCGGTCAGCACCCAGTAGAAGGGCGCGTTGGGGTTGTCGGCGCCGTAGAGCGCGCGCGTCACCGGCCCGAACGCGAGCGACGCCACGATCTCGGGGATGACGATGAAGAAGTTGAACACGCCCATGTAGACGCCCATCCGCGCGGCCGGCAGCGCGGTCGAGAGCATCGCGTAGGGCATGCTGAGGATGCTCGCCCACGCCACGCCCACGCCCACCATGCTGCCGATGAGCGCGTAGCGGTTCTGGATCACCGCGACGCTCAGCAGGCCCAGCGCGCCCAGCACCAGCGAGCCAGCGTGCACCGCCCGGCGGCTCGTGGCGGCGGCCACGCGCGGCAGCGCGAGCGCGACCACGAAGCACACGATCGAGTAGACGGCGAAGGTGAGGCCGGCCCACGCCGTCCCCTCGGCGTAGAGCGCCGACTGCGGGTCCGTGGCCCCGAACACGCGGCGGGCCACGGCCGGCACGTAGAACAGCCACATGCAGAAGAGGCCGAGCCAGGTCAGGAGCTGCACCACGGCGAGCTGCTTCATGGTGGCCGGCATGGCGCGCACGGCGCCGCTCACCTCGGCCACGAGGTGCGCCACGCCGCCCGTCTCGCGCTTCTCGCGCTCGAAGGCGGCCATGTCGGCGGGCGGCTCCTCGGTGGTGGTGAACACCGTCCACAGCACGCAGAGCAGGAACATCGCGGCGCCCGCCTGGAACGCGTACTTCACGGCCAGCGGGATCCCGCTCGGCGTGTCCCCCACCACGCCCATGCGGCCCAGCACCCAGGGGAGCGCGTTGGCCAGGCTCGCGCCGATGCCGATGAACAGCGACTGCATGACGAACCCGGTGGTCCGCTGCTCGTCGTTGAGCTTGTCGGCCACGAAGGCGCGGAACGGCTCCATCGAGATGTTGATGCTCGCGTCGAGCACCCAGAGGAGCGAGGCGGCCATGAGCACCGAGGTGCTCGTGGGCATGACGAACAGCCCGATGGAGGCGAGGATGGCCCCGGCGAGGAAGAACGGGCGGCGGCGGCCGAGCCGGGTCCAGGTGCGGTCGCTGAGGGCGCCGATGACGGGCTGGACGAGGAGCCCGGTGAGCGGCGCGGCGAGCCAGAGCCCCGGGATGTCGTCGGGTTTGGCGCCGAGTCGCTCATAAATGGCCGACATGTTGGCGAGCTGCAGCCCCCAGCCGAACTGGATGCCGAGGAAGCCGAAGTTCATGTTGAAGAGCTGCGCGGAGCTCAGGCGCGGCTTGGCCATGCGGGGGACCTGGGGGCGGGGGCGGCGGGGGGAGGGGCCGGGCGGGTGCTACTCGGCGCGGGACCAGTCCTCGACGCGGAGGCCGGGGACGCGGGCGAACTCGCGGACGTTGTTGGTGACGACGGTGAGGTCGTGTACGAGGGCGGTCGCCGCGATCTGGGCGTCCAGTATCCCGATCGGCTGAAAGCGGGTGAGATGGCGGACGCGGGCGCAAACCCGCGCCGCCTCGACGTCGAACGGAATCAGCCGGGGGAGAACCAGGAGCAGCTGGTCCACGCGTTGGCGTTCTCGCTCGGGGTGCTGACTGCGGAAAACGCCAACCTCGAGCTCGAGCAGGGTGACGGTGCTGATGGCGAGGTCGGCGGGTGACGCCGCAAGCAGCCGCCGGACGACGGCGTCCGACCTGCGGCGGGTGACGCTGACGCAGACCGCCGAGTCGAGCAGGTACGTCACCGCCCGGGCCCACCGCCGGGGTCCGTCGTACCATCGCCCGGCGGCTCGTCGCCGCCATCGACGGACCAGGGCCGTTCGGGCCACACGTTCATCTCCTCTCGCGCCTCCCGCACCGCGCGCTCGAATTCCTCGGACGGGGCCGGGAGCCGAAAGAACTTCTCCCAGAATCCGGGCGGCCAGCCGGGGTGCACGTGCGGCGGCACCCACCCACCGGCGTCCTCTCCGATCCCCTCTGCACGCTCGGCCGGATCGGGCTCCCGTCGCACCCGCACCCGGTCCCCCGGCCGGAACACGCCGGCTGGGAGCCGCACGGTCGGGCCGCGCTCGTCGTCTTCGACCAGTACGGAGATATCGTCGTCAGCGGGTCCGATCATGGGACGCTCCTGGGCACGAGCCCGGTAGCCGCCCTCGCGGCTCCCGAGGGGCTGGTCGGGAGGAACCTAGAACACGCACCCCGCCCGCGCCGGGATCGCCAGCACCACGTCCGCCCCGTCGCGCCGCGGCGGCGCGCACCGGCCGAGCGCATCGGCGCGGAGGGCGGGCGCGGGGAAGGCGGCGGCCGGGACGCGCACCTCGGCGGGGCGCGCGTCGTTGTTGAGCGCGACCACGCTCGTGCCGCGGGCGTAGACGTAGGTCTGCTCGCCCACCTGCAGGTGCACGGTGCGGCCGCGGCGCAGGTCCGGGCGCGCGGCGCGGAGCGCGAGCAGCCGCTGCACGTGCGCCCACGTGGTCTGCTCCTCCGCCGTGCGGCCGCCGGGCTCGAAGGCGTTCCGCGCGTCGCCGGGGAAGCCGCCGGGGAAGTCGCGCCGGTTGTCCGGGTCGCCCGCGCCGGGCATGCCGATCTCGTCGCCGTAATAGATGAGCGGCGTGCCGCGGTAGGTGAGCAGGAACGTGTACGCCAGCCGCAGCCCCTCGTGCGTGGCGCCGGGCTCGCCCATGAAGCGCCGCTCGTCGTGGCTGCCTAACAGCGTGACGAGCGACGTGGGGTCGGGGTAGAGGTGGTCGCGCGAGAGCATCACGGCCACCGGCTTGAGCGACCGGCCGCGCGCGAACGCGTCGCGGAGCGCGAAGTAGACGGGGAAGTCGAACTGGTACTGGACCTTGGGGTCCACGCCGTCCCACCCGCGGCGCCCGCCCTGGTGGAAGCTCACGAGCGACGGGTCGCCCTCCAGCACCTCGCCCACCACCTTCACGCGCGGGTACTCGCGGTTGATGGCCGTCATCCACGGGTTCCAGAAGGTGCGCGGCACGTACTGCCACGTGTCCTGCCGGATGCCGTCGACGCCCGTCGCGCCGAGCCACCAGAGGGTGTTCTGCGTGAGGTAGCGGGCCGCCTCGGGGTCGCCCTGGTTGAGGTCGGGGAGGAAGTTGACGAACCACCCGTCGAGCGTCTCGCGGCGCAGGTGCGGCGGCGCGTACGGGTCGGCGATGGTCCACCCCTGGAAGGTGTTGGCGAGGTGGCGCGGGCGCGTGCCGTTGTACCAGGTGGGAGTGGGCGAGTCGTCCACCCAGGGGTGGAAGGCGCTCGTGTGGTTGGCCACCATGTCGAGGATGACCTTGATGCCCACCGCGTGCGCCGCGTCGGTCAGCCCCTTCAACTCGGCGAGCGTGCCGAAGCGCTCCTCAACGCCGTAGTAGTCGATGGCGTGGTAGCCGTGGTACGCGGTGGTGGGCTGCCCGTTCGCGGTCTCGATGGTGTCGAGGACGTTGGTGTTGTCGTAGACGGGGTTCATCCAGATCGCCGTCACGCCTAACGCCTTCAGGTACGGCAGCTTCGCGCGCACGCCGGCGAGGTCGCCGCCGTGGTAGCGGCGCGGGTTCGCCCGGTCGAGCAGGCCGGGCGAGGCGGCGGGGTCGTTGTTGGCCGCGTCGCCGTCGGCGAAGCGGTCGGGCATGATGAGGTAGATGACGTCGTCCTGCGACCAGCCCTGGAAGCGGCCGGCGCGGGCGAGCGGGGCGTCGACCGAGAAGTCGACGCGCGCCGAGCCGCCGGCGGTGGCCAGCGTGAGCGGGTAGCGGCCGGGGCGCGTGCCGGCGGGGACGCGCACGTCGGCGAAGGCGCTGGTGCCGGCGGCGTTGACGCGGACGTTGCCGCACGCGAGCCGCCCGCAGGCGAAGCGCGCCCCGGCGAGGTGCCGTCCGCGCACGAGGATGCGCACCGGGTTGATCGAGTGGCCCGTCCACCAGTTGGGCGGGTCCACCTTGGTGACGACCGGGGCCTGGGCGGCGAGCGGCGCGGCGGACAGGGCAAGCGCGGCGCCGAGGGCGGCACGACGGAGCATGGGCGAGCGGGGGCGCGAGGAGGGTGACGGTGCCTGCCGCCAGTGTAGCGATGTGTAGCGGGGTACGGTGGGGAGCCGGGGTGGTGATGGCCTCGGGTTGACTGCGGGGCGGCACGTAACTACCGTAATTACATGGCGTCACGTGAACTCAAGGTCGTCCGCATCGGGAACTCGCGCGGCGTGCGACTGCCGGCGGAAACTCTCGCGCGATACGCCATCGGCGAGCGCGTGGTGATGGAGGAGCGCAGCGACGGCATCCTGCTGCGCGCGGCGGGCGGTTCCCCGGCCCGCCTGAGCTGGGAGGAGACGGCGCGCGCCATGGCCGACGGCGGCGAGGACTGGGACGCGTGGGACGTGGCGCTCACCGACGGGCTCGAAACGGCGCCATGGGAAGCGTCGCCGGCCGGCCCGACCCCGCGCCGCGGGCCGTGAAGCGGTATCAGGTGCGCTGGGCGGCTCTCGACCCGACCCAGGGTGCCGAGATGGCGAAGACGCGCCCGGCCGTGATCGTGAGTTTGGACGTGCTCAACGACCGCCTGCAGACGGTCGTCGTGTGCCCGCTGACCACGCAACTCCACCCGGGATGGCGCACGCGGGTGCCGGTGCGCGTCGGTGGCACGGACGCGGAGGTGGCGGTCGACCAGATCCGCACCGTGAGCAAGGCGCGTCTCGGTCGGGTGCTCGGCACGCTGTCGGTGGACGACGCTCGGGCGCTCCGCCGCGTCATCACCGAGATGTACGGCGAGTAGCCGTCGGCGACCTCGCCGCGCCGGGGCCTAACGCGGCCCCGCCGCCCGCTCCTGCGCCGCGAACGCCAGCGCCACCCCGTTGGTCCACCCGAAGCCGTCCTGCGTCGGGTACTCGCCGCCGCCGGCGGGGCGGCTGAGGTCGAGCACGTCGTACTTCTCGGTCATCTTGCCGGTGGCGGCGTAGACGCGGCGGTTGAGCGCCAGCCACCGCCCGCGCGCCGTGTCGGCGAGCCCCGGGCGGCCGTAGCGCCGCGCCCCCTCGGCGCTCATCCACTGGAGCGGCGCCCAGCCGTTGGGCGCGTCCCACTGCTGGCCGCTCGCCACGCGCGTGGTCACGAAGCCGCCCGGCGCCAGGAACTGCCGCCCCAGCCGCGCCGCCGCCGCCGCGCCCTGCGCCGGCGTGGCCACGCCGAAGAAGAGCGGCGCCGCGGCGGCGAGCGTCGGGCGGTCCACGACGCGCGTGCCGGTGCGCCAGCGCACGTCGTAGAAGAAGCCGGAGTCCGGGTCGAAGGCGGCGGCGCCTAACGCCGCCCGGCGCGCCTCGGCCGCCGCCGCGAACCGGGCCGCCGCCGCCGAGTCCGACGCGCCGCCCCCGCGGGCCGCCCGGTAGCGGCGCAGGGCCGCGACGGTGCGCTCGGCGTGGTAGAGCAGGCTGTTGAGGTCCACCGGCGCCAGCGCCGTCGTCTCGAGCGTGCGCAGGTCGCGCGGGTCGCGCATCCAGCGGCTGCTGAAGTCCCACCCGCTCTCGGCGGCGGCGCGCACGTCGCGGTAGAACGCCGCGCGCCGCGCCGCGGGGAGCGACTCGCCCAACGTGACGTCCTCGCGGTAGGACTCGGGGCGCGGGTCGGCGCGGTCGTCGTAGTACCGGTTGAGCAGGGCGCCGCTCGGCAGCCGCACGACGCGGCGGTATGCCGTGCCGGGGCGCAGGCGCGCGGCGCCGTCCATCCAGAAGGCGTGCTCGCGCTCCAGCACGTCGAGGTAGCGGAGCGCGCGCCCGGTGTCGGCGGCCGACGCGTACAGCCCCACCATCGCGGCGAGGAAGGGCGGCTGGCTGCGGCTCAGGTAGTACGTGCGGTTGCCGTTGGGCACGTGCCCCACCCGCACCACGAGCGAGGCGAAGTTGTCGAGCATGCTCCGCACGGTCTCTACGCGCCCGCTCTCCACGAGGCCGAGCATGGTGAAGTACGAGTCCCAGTAGTAGACCTCGCGGAAGCGGCCGCCGGGGACCACGTACGCGTAGGGGAGCGGGATGAGCGACGAGCGCGCGTCGGGGCGGTCGGGGTCGTGCGTGAGCAGCGGCCAGAGGGCGCGGACGTGGTCCTCCATCGCCGGGCGGGCGACGCCTAACGCGGCGGCCACGTCGCCGCCGGCGGGCGCGGGGGCCTCGAACGCGGAGTCGACGAAGGCGCGGAGCGAGAAGCCGGCGCCCGCGCGCGCGGCGAGGTACCGGGCCGCGACCTCGGCGGGCGTGCCGCGCGGGCGCGCGTCCACGAACGTCTTGCCGTCGGCGAACACGCGCGCCGTCTGCACGTCGGCGAAGAGGGGGCCGAGGTCGCGCGCGGGGTCGTAGAGCGCGGCGACCGGGGCGGGCGGCGCCGGCGGGGCGGGAGGCGCGGCCGGCCGGCAGGCGGCGGCCAGGGCGAGCGCGGTCAGCGCGGCGAGCGCGGCGGGGCGGCGGGGCATGGCCGGAAGGGTACCCGGCGGCGCGCCCTACCGCAGCACGAAATCCACCCCGACGACCACGTCCGCCCCGGCCGCCTGCTCGCGGACGATCCGGTGCTCGATGTCCAGCACCCGCGCCTCGATCTCCGTCTCCGCGTCGCGCGCGCGGGCGCGGCGCCGGGCGTAGGTGTCGGCGTGCGTGGCCTCCAGAAAGACCCGCGCGTCGAGGTCGGGGAGGCGCAGCACGTACGTCCCCTCGACCACGAGCACGGCGACGCCGGAGAAATCGTAGCGGTGCGTGCGGAAGGTGTCCGCCGGGTAGTCCACGAGCGGCGCCTCGACCCCGTCGCGGCCGGCGCGGAAGGCCGCCACGTGGCCGGCGATGCGCGCGAGGTCGACCTCGTGCGGGCCCACGTGGGCGAGGTCGAGCAGGCGGTGGGCGTGGTTCGCCTTGGGCGGTCGCAGGAAGTAGTCGTCCTGGTGGACGACGCACGCCGGGGCGCCGCGGCGGGTGAGCTCGCGCGCGAGGCTTGCCGCGGTCACGCTCTTGCCGCTCCCCGTCTCCCCGGCCACGCCCACGACCGTGCGCGCGCCCGGCCGGCCCACGCCGCGCAGCTCGGCGAGCCGGTCGGCCAGCGCGGCGGCCAGGCGCGCGTACTCCGGGCGCTCCTCGACGCGGCTGACGTCGGTGACGGGGGTGGGGTCAGTCATGGCCGTCCGGTTGTCGTGGCCGCACGCGTCACGCCCCCAGCACCCGGTGCGCCGCCGGTGCGTCGGCCAGGGCCAGCAGCACCAGCCCGGACGCCGTGTAGGCCATGTGCGGCGTGCCTAACGGCTGGCCGGTGGCGCCGTGCAGGTACTCCTCGAACGCGAACGTCGGCGCCGCCTCCAGCCGCGCCGCCAGCCCGGCGCGCAGCGCGGCCAGGTCGTCGGCGCGCCCCGCCAGTGCGCACGCCGCGCCGAGCCAGCCGACCCACACCGGCCACACCCCGCCGTTGTGGTACTCGTCCGGGCGGTTGCGGAAGGCGAACAGGTGGTAGCCGCGGAGCGCCGGCCACTCCGCGTCCCCCTCGCGGATCACCGGCGAGAACGCCGGCGGCAGCAGGCCGCGGGCGAGGAACGCGTCGCGCGCCCAGTCGAGCGCGAGGGTGCCTAACGCCGGCGCCGCCCCCGACGCCGCGAGCAGCGCCGACCCGGCGAGGTCGAACGCGGCGCGCCGGCCGGCGGGGGTGAACGACGCCACCGGGTGCGCCGGCTCCCCCGCGCGCGGCGCGAACGCCTCGGCGACGCGGTCGCCCACGGCGCGGGCCTTCGCCTCCCACGCCGGCTCGCCGTACACGCCGGCCGCGAGCCGCAGCCCCCACGCCCGCAGCGCCTGGTCGTAGAGCGTGTAGCCCTCGGTCAGGTACTCGTCGGCCCAGTTGCCGCCGGCCGGCGTGTAGACGAGGTGGCGGCCGTTGTACTCGAGCGCGTCGAGCAGGCGCACGGCGCGGCGCACGGAGTCGGCGAACGCCGACGGGTCGAGCGCGCCGGCGCGCGCGGCGAGCGCCACGGCCACGAGGTACCAGGTGGGCGCGTCGAGCCGCGGGACCACGGCACCGAAGCTGACCTTGCCCGTGTCGGGCTCGTAGTTGCTGGCGATCTGCCCCTCGGGCCCCTGCAGGGCGCGGAGCCGCTCCAGCGTGCGCAGCAGACCCGCCACCACCGCGTCGTCCCCCGCCACCAGCCCCGCGATCCCCGCCACCGCCGCGTCGCGCGCGAACACGGCGCGGTAGTTGGCGGTGGAGGCGGCGGAGGCGTGGATGCCCGCCGGCCCGCTCAGGGCGCGCAGGAAGGCGAGCGACTCGTCGAGGAGCACGGCAGGGGCAGGGGGATCGGGAGGCACGCGCGGCGCGGCGGGGCGAGCGCCGCGCCGGTTCGGCTGGCATTATACGCGGTCGCCCGGCGCCGCTGTCGGCGCCCGCCTCCCCCGTCGCACCGCCCGCCGCGCCTCCGCCCCGATGGCCTCCGCCCCCGCCGCCACGTTCGACGCCGCGCCCGCCGCGCCCGGCGCCGCGGTCCCCGCCGCCGCCCGCCGTCCCACGCTCAGCTTCGCGCAGATCCTGAGCATGAACCTCGGCTTCTTCGGCCTGCAGTACTCGTTCGGGCTCCAGCAGAGCAACATGAGCCCGATCTACCGCTACCTCGGCGCCGACGAGGCCAACCTCCCGCTCCTGCAGCTCGCCGGGCCGATGACGGGGCTCCTCGTGCAGCCGATCATCGGCGCCATGAGCGACCGCACGCTCAGCCCCCGCGGCCGCCGCACGCCGTACTTCCTCGTCGGCGCGGTGCTCTGCTCGTTAGGCCTGCTGGCGATGCCGTTCAGCCCCGCGCTCTGGGCCGCGGCCGGGCTCCTGTGGATTTTGGACGCGGGGAACAACATCACGATGGAGCCCTACCGCGCCTTCGTGAGCGACCGGCTCGACCCGGCGCAGCGCCCGGTCGGCTTCCTCACGCAGAGCGCCTTCACCGGGCTCGGGCAGACGCTCTCCTACATCACGCCGTCGGTGCTCGTCTACCTCGGCATGAGCCGCGACAGCGTCAACGGCCACAACATCCCGTGGATCACCGTGTGGGCGTTCGTCATCGGGAGCGTCATCTCGATCACGAGCATCCTCTGGACCGTGCGCACCACGCCCGAGCTGCCGCTCACGGCCGAGGAACGCGCGCGCATCGCGGCCATGCCGCGCGGCTTCGGCGCCGCGCTCCGCGAGGTGGGCGAGGCCATCCGCGACATGCCGGCCACCATGCGCGGGCTCGCGGTGATGAAGCTGTTCCAGTGGTTCGCCCTGCCCTGCTACTGGTACTACATCGTCGACTCCCTCGCCGCCACGCTCTTCCGCACCACCGACGCCACCTCGGCCGGCTACCGCGAGGCCGGGCTGGTGAACGGGCAGATCGGCGCCTTCTACAACCTCGTGGCGTTCGCGGCGGCGTTCGGCATGGTGCCGTTCACCCGGCGCTTCGGGCCCAAGGCGGTGCACGCGGTCTGCCTCACGGTGGCCGGCGCGGCCATGCTCGCGCTCCCCGGCATCACCGACCGCGCGCTCCTGTTCGTGCCGATGGTCGGGATCGGGCTCGCGTGGGCGAGCATCATGGGGAACCCGTACGTGATGCTGGCCGGGAGCGTGCCGCCGGAGCGGGTGGGCGTCTACATGGGGATCTTCAACATGTTCATCGTGATCCCGATGATCGTGCAGAGCCTGGTGATCCCGCGCGTGTACCGCACGCTGCTCGGCGGGCAGCCGCAGAACGTGGTACGGCTGGGCGGGGCGCTGCTGATCTGCGCGGCGGTCGCGACGCTGCTGGTGAAGACCGCGGCGGCGCGGCGGCTGGACGCGGCGGGGGCGGTGGCGCCGGGCGCGGCGTGACCGGCCCCGGCGGGGGGGCGGCCCCCGCCC
>ERZ1066119.423-NODE-423-length-30112-cov-19.487540_pt1 | contig 30112 bp, 36 predicted proteins | sample MGYA00382766_ERZ1066119 | MGnify/ENA primary metagenome ERZ1066119 (study PRJEB33369, sample SAMEA5778349) | biofilm metagenome | biome: Industrial cooling water; feature: Water cooling tower basin; material: Biofilm | place: United Arab Emirates | collected...
CTCCGGCGCCTCCGGCGCCTCGGGCCGCGGCGCAGGGGCGGCAGGCTCGGCCGTGGCCGCCTCGTCCACGCCGGGAGCGGCGGCGGGCTCGGGGGCGGCCACCGCGACCCGCCCGGGCGCCGCCACCGGCGCCGCGTCCCGCCCCAGCGCCCCGGCCACCGTGTTGTCCACCCGCAGGTGCACGGACGAGCCGTCCAGCCGCGCCTCCACGCGCCGCGCCACCTCGCGCTCGGCGATGCGCGCGAGCATGGCCGCGTCGGGCACCGGCGGCACCGCCCCGAAGTAGCGGTCATCGGCCGCGAGGTCGCGGAAGTACTCCGCGATGGCCTTCATCGTCCCGAACGAGTCCTCGAATCCCTCCAGCGTGCAGGAGAAGGTCCCGTAGGAGACGGTGAGAACCTTGTGGGAGCCGACCATGTGTGCACCTTCTCTCTCTCGATCCCGTCCCCGACCCTGGCCCCCGATTGGGCCGAAAGCCGGGCCGGGGGGGCCTTCCCGGAGGGTTCTTTCCGTGACCGTTCTGCGGCGCCGTTTCCCCGGCCGACACAATGCCATCCCATGAGGGCGGTCGTCACCTCCCCCAGGCCGGTCACGCTCCTCGGCGGCGCCGATCTTGCCACCGAAGACCTTAACGTCGCGTTGCCGATCGCGCCGGCCGTGGTCTGCGCCGACGGGGGCGCCCGCCATGCGCTGGCCCACGGCCTCGACCCCCTCGCGGTGATCGGCGACATGGACTCGCTGCCGCCCGAGGCGGCGGCGGCCTTCGCCGACCGCCTCCATCCCGTCGCCGAGCAGGACACGACCGACCTCGACAAGGCGCTCGGCCGCGTCGAGGCCCCCCTGGTCCTCGCGCTCGGCGTGCTCGGCGGCCGGCTCGACCACGAGCTGGCGGCGCTGCACGCGCTCGCGCTTCACCCCCACCGGCCCTGCCTGCTCCTGGGGGCCGAATCGCTCTGCGCCCTCTGCCCGCCGCGCCTCGCGCTCGACGCGCCGGGCCTGGTGTCGCTCTTCCCCCTCGGCCCCGTCTCCGCCCGCTCCAGCGGCCTGCGCTGGCCGCTCGACGGGCTCGCGCTCGACCCGCTCGGGCGCATCGGCACCAGCAACGCGGCGGCCGGGCCTTGGTCCGTCGAACCCGCCGCGCCGCGCCTCCTCGTCATCCTGCCGCGCCAGGGGCTCCCCCTCCTCGCCCGGGCGCTCCTGCTCGCGCCGCGCTGGCCCGCTCCAGCGCGACGACCGCGAGCCCCGAGCCCGCGATGACGGCGATGCCCACCCAGGTCAGCGCGTCCGGGAAGTCGCCGAAGATCGCGTAGCCCAGCGTCACCGTCACGACCAGCTCCAGGTAGTTGAGCGGCGCCAGCGTGGCCGAGGGCGCGAAGCGCAAGGCCCAGGTCATGGCCAGGTGCGACACCGTGGAGGCGACCCCCACGCCGATCAGGAGGAGCGCCTCGCGCCCGCCCGGCCAGGCCGCGTCCCAGGTGGCCGAGCCCGTGCCCTCCCCCAGCACGAGCGGCGGCAGGCAGAACAGGAGCGCGGCCAGCGAGGTGTGCAGCTGCATCGGCCCCGGCCGCATCCGCCCCGCGAGGCCGCGCGTGACCAGCATGTAGACGGCGAAGCTCAGCGCCGTGACCAGGGGCCACAGGGCCACGGCCCCGAAGGCGGCGAAGGACGGCTGGATGACCAGGAGCGAGCCCCCGAAGCCCACCAGGCAGGCGAGGATCCGGCGCGGCCCCACCGCGTCCCCGAACCACCAGCGCCCGAGCAGCAGGAGCAGGAAGGGCATCACGAAGACGATGGCCAGCGCGTCCGCGAGCGGCATGACGTCCACGGCGGACACGAAGGCGAAGGTGGAGAGGAACAGGCAGAAGCCCCGCAGGACGACCGCGCCGACCGCCCCGCGCGGCAGGCCCAGCCCCTCCCCCGCGGCGAGCGCCAGCGGCAGGGTCAGCGCCGCCTGCACCAGGAAGCGCGCGGCCGTCACCTGGCCCACGGGCAGGGTCTGGGCGGCGAGCTTGGAGAAGGCGTCGATCCAGGGCGCGGTGGCCAGGAACCCCAGCATCAGCGCCACGCCCAGGAGGACGCGGTCGGGCGGGCGGGAGAGGGCGGCGGCGGTCATGGCGCGGCCCTAGCAGCCCGCGCCGCCCGGGGCCACGGGTGGCGGGACGGCCTGCCGCGCGACCGGGCCCGGGATCGCCACGACCCCTGTCCCCGCCCTCCTCGCCACGCTGGCCCTCGCCGGGATCGAAGCTCTGGACGCCTGCGCCATCGCCGCGCGCCCCGACGCGCCCTCGGGCGCGGCCTCGATGGCCGTCGCCAACCCCGGCGGCGCGCCGGACCGGCCGCCGCCGGCCTCCTCGCCGGGGGGCCGAGCGGGCGGGGACGCGCGCGCGGCCCGGACGCGGACGGCCTCATGCGCCGGGAGGAGGTGGCGGAGCCCTTCGCGCCGCCCGTCGCCGGGGGCCTCGTGGTCCCGCCCGCGCCGACCTCCGGGGAGGCGGGCGACGCGACGGTCGGGGCGACGGGGGGCCTCGGGCGGTTGCCGGGCGGCGGCGTCGCGGAGCACGGCGCGGACGGCCGCGCCCACGGGTCGGAGGGGTGGGGCCGGCTCAGTCGGCCCAGAGCGCCGAGAGCGGCCAATCCAAGTCCTCGAAGGGGGGGAGACGGACGGCGTCGTCCCCCGTCCGCGTCGCCAGGAGCGTCCAGGCCCCGCCCCGGAGCTCGAAGGCCTCGAGCGTCCGCGCCAGAGGGTCCACGAGCCACAGGTGGCCGACGCCCTCCCGGGCATAGGCGTCGCGCTTGCCCCCCAGGTCGAGCCGCCGCGTCGAGGGCGAGAGCACCTCGCAGGCCCAGTCGGGGGCCAGGTCGAACCAGGCCGTCTCGGGCAGGGCGGGCATCCGCTCCCGCCGCCACCCCGCCACGTCCGGGACAAGCACGTCGGGACCGAGATGAAGTTCGGGCTCCGTGAGGATCCACCAGCCGCCGGGTCCCCCCTCGCCGAAGTCGAAGGGGCCGGCGAGCCGCCCCAGCATGGCCGAATGCGCCCGCGCGTGGCGTGGCGCCGGCCGCGGCTGCAAGGACAGCCGCCCCCCCACGATCTCCGCCACCATGTGCGGCGGCGCGTCCAGGACGTCCTGGTAGGTGGCGGAGCGCAGGGTGGCCCGGGGCGCGTTCATGCCCCGAGCCTAGCGCGCCCGCGCCCCTTCGTCACCCGCAGACCGCCTCCGCGCGGTCCGCGAAGGCCCTGTAGCGCGCCCAGAAGGCGTCGTCGCGGCCCGAGTCGCTGCTGCGGACCTCCTGCGCGCGCTCGGGGTCGCCGAAGAACGAGGCGGCGCGGCGCTGGTCGGCCGCCGACAGGGACTGGGAGGCCACGCGCCCCACGCAGGAGCAGAGCGCCGCGTTGGCCGCGTCGCGCCCGCTGCCCATGCAGGCGCGGCCCACCTGGCCCGAGGCGCCCACCCCGCAGGCGCTCAGCGCCCACAGCGCCAGGAACCCGGCCCGCAGGCTGGCCTTCCCTCCCCGCCCACGCCCCTGGCGCTCCACGCGCACGCGCCCGATCGGCATCGCCCCACCCCGTCCCTGCCCGGGGCGCACTCTGCCGCCCGCGCCCCGCGCGCGCAACGGGGCGCCGGCCCGCGGCCCTCGCCCCTGTCACGCGGCCGTCACCATTCCCATGTCTGCAGGAGCCGACGGCAGGAGGCAGGCCCATGGGCAACGGACGCGACCGCGAGCAGGGCACGCCCGAGGACTGGCTCCTGGACGAGCTGGCCGACGCCGCCGACGAGGAGGTGGAGGTCGAGATGGAGGACGCGGTGCTCTCGCGCCGCATGGCCGAGGCCTACCGCCGCGCCCATCCCGACTCCATGCCGCGCGCGGACTACTTCAAGGCCCTCCTGCGGCTCCAGGCCGAGCTCATCAAGCTCCAGGACTGGGTGGTGGCGCGCAAGGAGCGCGTCGTCATCCTCTTCGAGGGCCGCGACAGCGCCGGCAAGGGCGGCGTCATCAAGCGCATCACCCAGCGCCTCAACCCGCGCGTCGTGCGCAGCGTGGCCTTGCCCGCCCCCTCCGACCGCGAGCGCACGCAGTGGTACTTCCAGCGCTACGTGCCGCACCTGCCCGCCGGGGGCGAGATCGTCCTCCTTGACCGCTCCTGGTACAACCGCGCGGGCGTGGAGCGCGTCATGGGCTTCTGCACCGAGGCCCAGGTCGAGGAGTTCTTCCGCGACGTGCCCGAGTTCGAGCGCATGCTGGCGCGCTCGGGCATCCGCCTCATCAAGTACTGGTTCTCGATCACCGACCAGGAGCAGCAGCTGCGCTTCCTGATCCGCATCCACGACCCCCTCAAGCAGTGGAAGCTGAGCCCCATGGACCTCGAGTCGCGCGTGCGCTGGGAGGACTACACGCGCGCCAAGGAAGAGATGTTCGCGCGCACCAACATCCCCGAGGCGCCCTGGTACATCGTCGAGGCCAACGACAAGAAGCGCGCGCGCCTCAACTGCATAGATCACCTCCTGGGGCTCATCCCCTACGAGGAGGTCGCCCACGAGCCCATCGAGCTGCCCGAGAGGGTCTTCAACCCCGACTACGAGCGCGCCACCCTGCCCCCCGAGCTCTACGTGCCGCGCAAGTACTAGGCCCGCCAGCGCAGCCAGTCGGCCAGCGCGCCCTCGGCCACCTTGCCCCGCGCCACCTCCACGATCAGGGGGCCGACCTCGGCCACATCGTAGGCCAGGGCCTCGCCGTTGAGGTCCAGCGCGGCATCCATGGCGGCATAGGCCGTGCGCTTGTTGCCGTCGTTGAAGCAGTGCCCCGTGGCGATCGCCACCGCATACATCGCGGCTAGGTCGAACGCGTCCTCGATGAGCCCGTAGGCCAACCGGTTCTCGACCCGCGCCGAGCTGGAGTCGAGCGACTTGTCCCGCGCCCGTCCCGGCAGCTCGCCGGGGTTGAGGACGCGGTCATGGAGCGCCTCGACGGCCTCCAGCGTCAGCGTCAGGAGGCTCACTTGTCGCGCAGCCAGTCGAGGACCGGCTGATTGACCGCCCTGCGGCTCTCGAAGCTCGCCATCGCCTCCTCGACGCTCGCCGCCCGGTGCCCCGCCGCCTCCCCCGTGCGCGAGGCGGGCACCAGGTAGGCCACCACCTGGCTGTTCTTGAGGATCGCCACCGCCTCCCCGTTGGCCATGTCCAGCACCTTCTGGGGGTCGCGCAGCTCGGTGATCGTGGCCACGGTGCGGGTCAGGAGGCGGGCCATGGCGGACACTCCGATGGATGCTGGGATGCTCGCCCCGATCTACATCCCGATGCCCACCGCATCAACCGCCCAGGAGCCGCTGCGCCCGCCGCTTGAGCCCCCTCAGCGCCGCCATCGCGGGCCGCAGCGCCCTCCGCCGGTCCGCCCAATGGCCTGCGTGGATGTCCGACCGCGAGGACCGCTGCCGCGACACCGGGGGCTCGGCGCAGAGCGCCCGCAGGTCCGGCCGCGACGCCCGGAACCACCCATAGGCCCCGTCCACGTGCATGGGGCCCCCCAGGGGGTCGCCGAAGGGCCGGGCCGCCATGGCCTCCAGGTAGGGCACCAGGGCGGCGGCCGCCTCGCGCCGCACCCCCACGAAGTGCGCGAGCAGCACGGGGACCTCGGGCCGCGCCTCCACCCAGCCCGGGGCCGGCCGGGGCGCGCGCTCGTCCCGCCCCGTCCAGGCCCCGAACACGAAGTCCCACGGCTCCTCCTCCAGCGCCACAGCGCCGGACCCAGGGCCGGCGCGATGCCCGCGTCGTCCTCCAGGATCAGCCCGGCCGGCGCCGCGCCCGCCGCGATCCGCCGCATGACCTCCAGGTGGCTCTCGAAGCAGCCCCGCGCCCCCACGCTCTCCCAGCCGCCCCGGTCGGCGGGCCTGCGCCCCGCCACCACCGCGACGGACGGATGCCCGAGCGACAGCCCGATCCGGCGCAGCTCCCCCTCCAGGCCCCGCCGCCGGTCCTCCCTCTCGGGAAGGCTGATGACATGGACCCGCCCGAAGGCCGCCAGGAGCCTCTCGCCGACCGCCGCGTCCACCCCGTCCCTCCCCGCGCGCAAGCCTAGCGCCCCGGCGCCCTGGCGGCCAAGCCGCCCGGAACCCCTTGCGTCGCGGGGCGTTGCCCGGCCACCATCCGAAGGCGCCATGACCGCAGGCTTCATCTTCGCCACCGGGGTCGAGAACTCCAACCCCCGCGTCGGCGACCGCCGCGTGGACCAGATGGCCGCGTCGCGCTTCTACGACCGCTGGGAGGAGGACTTCGCGCTGGTGCGCGAGACCGGCTGCAAGTTCCTGCGCTACGGCCCCCCCCTGCACACCGCCTGGCTGGGCGAGGGCCGCTACGACTGGGGCTTCGCCGACCAGACCTTCGCCGAGCTGCGCCGCCACCGCACCGTGCCCATCGTGGACCTCTGCCACTTCGGCGTGCCCGACTGGATCGGCGACTTCCAGAACCCCGACTTCCCCGAGCTCTTCGCCGACTACGCCTACGCCTTCGCCGAGCGCTTCCCCTGGGTGCAACTCTACACCCCCGTCAACGAGATGTTCATCTGCGCCACGTTCTCCGCGCGCCTGGGCTGGTGGAACGAGCGGCTCCGGGGCGACGGCCCCTTTGTCACGGCCGTCAAGCACCTGGTGCGCGCCAACGTGCTGGCCATGCACGCCATCCTGGAGGTGCGCCCCGACGCGCTCTTCATCCAGTCCGAGTCCTCGGAGTACTTCCACGCCGCCGCCCCCAAGGCGATCCGGGCCGCGGAGACGCTCAACCAGCAGCGCTTCATCACGCTGGACCTCAACTACGGCCACCGCGTGGACTCGACGGTCTACGAGTTCCTCCTCGACAACGGCATGACGCGGGACGAGTACCACTTCTTCCTCGACAACCACGTGCGCCGCCGCTGCGTGATGGGCACGGACTACTACTGGACCAACGAGCACCGCACCTACGAGGACGGCCGATCGGAGCCCTCGGGCGAGATCTTCGGCTACTCGGAGATCACGCGGCAGTATCACGAGCGCTACCGCCTGCCCGTCATGCACACCGAGACCAACCACGTCCAGGGCGAGGGGGGCCAGGAGGCCGTGCAGTGGCTGCGCAAGGAATGGGCCAACCTCCTGCGGCTCAGGAACGTGGGCATCCCCGTGCTGGGCTTCACGTGGTACTCGATCACCGACCAGGTGGACTGGGACACGGCCCTGCGCGAGGACAACGGGCGGGTGCATCCCGTGGGCCTCTACGACCTCGACCGCCGGGTGAGGCCGGTGGGGGAGGCGTATCGCCAGCTGATCCGCGACTGGTCGAGCGTCCTGCCCGCCCAGAGCGAGGCGCTCGTGCTCCCCGTGGACATGCCCGGGACGCGCGAGCCCTGGGACCGGCGGCGGGGCAGGGCGCGGGGGTAGGGCGGGCAGTGGCCCGGCGCCCCTCCATCGGGGGGTCACGCCGGGGCGGGGGGCCGCCCTACCTAACGGCGCGTGTCGAAGATGCCGTCGAGCTGGAACGCCTCGCCCGTCGCGCGGTCCTCCAGGAACACGGAGGCCCGCCCGCCCGCGTAGCCGGCGCCCTCGCCGGAGAAGTTGCCGTTGAGGTAGCCCAACGTGACGTCGGCCTGGCTGCCGTCCGGCGCGGTCAGGCTGCCGGAGGCGTTGATCGTCTCGAAGGTGTAGATGCCGCCCTGGTCAATCTCGGCGGCGCGATCGATGCGGCCGCCGGTGAACAGCACCTCGCCTCTCACCCGTTCGTCCGCAGCCGTCACGAAGCTGCTGGCCCGGCCCGTCAGGTCGTCGCGGTCGAAGCGGACCTGCAGCTCCATCTCCCCAGCCAGCGTCAAGGCGTCGGGCAGGCCGGCCTGCGTGGACGGGCCCAAGGCGATCACGCCCTCGTAGGTCGCCCGGCCCGAGGTCGGCAGCGCGGCAGGATCGGCGACGCCAGCCGAGAGGGCCTCGGTCTGGATCGCGTCCCCCTCGCGGAGCAGCTCCATGAAGCCCGGCCCCTCCGGGGCTGCCCCGCCCGCCCCTCCATCGCCCGAGCAGCCGGCCAACCCTCCGGCCGCCACGCACGCCACGACCGTCGCCCCACGCCACCGACGCATGCCGAACCCCCTCGCGACTTGGCGGGAGACACCAGCACGCCGCGCGATCCAATCGGCCCGAGCATCCCGTGAACCCGGCCACCCGGTCAAGCGCGACCTCCGGCCCCCGCCACCCCGCGACACCCCCGTCCTTGACGCCTCTCCCACCCACCCCCATAGCCTGCCGCCATGAACACCTCCCGCATCCGCAACTTCTCCATCGTCGCCCACATCGACCACGGCAAATCCACCCTGGCCGACCGGCTCATCCAGGCCACCGGCACGGTCGCCGACCGCGACATGAAGGACCAGCTCCTCGATTCCATGGACATCGAGCGCGAGAGGGGCATCACCATCAAGGCCCAGACCGTCCGCCTCGACTACGTGGCCCGCGACGGCCAACCTTACGTCCTCAACCTCATAGACACCCCCGGCCACGTGGACTTCGCCTACGAGGTCTCGCGCAGCATGCGCGCCGTGGAGGGCTCGCTGCTCGTCGTGGACGCCTCCCAGGGCGTCGAGGCCCAGACGCTCGCCAACGTCTACCAGGCCATAGACGCGGGCCACGAGATCGTGCCCGTCCTCAACAAGATAGACCTGCCCGCCGCCGACCCCGACCGCGTGCGCGCCCAGATCGAGGACGTCATCGGCCTGGACGCCTCCGACGCCGTGCTCATCTCCGCCAAGTCAGGCCTCGGCATCCCCGACGTGCTGGAGGCCATCGTCACCCGCCTGCCGCCTCCCAGGGGCGACCGCGAGGCGCCGCTGAAGGCGATGCTGGTGGACAGCTGGTACGACGCCTACCTCGGCGTGGTGGTCATGATCCGCGTCATGGAGGGCGTCCTGCGCAGGGGCGACCGCGTGCGCATGATGGCGACGGGGGCCGCCTACGGCATAGACCGCCTCGCCGTCCTCAAGCCCCAGATGCAGGACGTGAGCGAGCTCGGCCCCGGCGAGATCGGCGTCCTGACGGCCTCCATCAAGCAGGTGAGGGACACCCGCGTCGGCGACACCATCACCCACGAGAGGAAGCCCGCCCCTGCTGCGCTCCCTGGCTTCAAGCCCGCGCAACCGGTGGTCTTCTGCGGCCTCTTCCCCGTGGACGCCGCCGACTTCGAGGACCTGCGCGACGCCATCGAGAAGCTGGCGCTGAACGACGCGAGCTTCAGCTACGAAATGGAGACGAGCGCCGCGTTGGGCTTCGGCTTCCGCTGCGGTTTTCTGGGCCTGCTGCACCTCGAGGTCATCCGCGACCGGCTCGAGCGCGAGTACGACCTCGACCTCATCACCACCGCGCCCTCGGTGGTCTACCACCTCCATCTCAAGGACGGCACGACGCGCGACCTCTCCAACCCCGCCGACCTCCCCGACCTCACCTACGTCAGCCACATCGGGGAGCCCCGCATCAAGGCCACGATCCTGGTCCCCGACGAGTACCTCGGCGATGTCCTAAAACTCTGCCAGGACCGCCGGGGCGAGCAGCTCGACCTCAGCTACGCGGGCAACCGGGCCATGGTGGTCTACGACCTGCCGCTCAACGAGGTGGTCTTCGACTTCTACGACCGCCTGAAAAGCGTGACCAAGGGCTACGCCAGCTTCGACTACGCCATCACCGGCTACCGCGAGGACGACCTCGTCAAGATGTCGATCCTGGTCAACGACGAGCCCGTGGACGCCCTCTCCATGATGGTGCACCGGGAGCGTGCCGAGATGCGCGGCCGTGCGATGGTGGAGAAGCTCAAGGAGCTGATCCCCCGCCACATGTTCAAGATCCCCATCCAGGCCGCCATCGGCGCCAAGGTCGTCGCGAGGGAGACCCTGAGCGCGCTGAGGAAGGACGTGACGGCCAAGTGCTACGGCGGGGACGCGACGCGCAAGAGGAAGCTCCTGGACAAGCAGAAGGCGGGGAAGAAGCGGATGCGCCAGTTCGGGAAGGTCGATATTCCGCAGGAGGCGTTTATTTCGGCGCTGAAGATGGATGGGTGAGTCAACTACTGACCTAACTCCGAGAGATTCTTGGTGATATTCCTTCCTATCGTATAGCAGTACAGACTTGTCGGAAGATAAATCACTTCCGTGCCGTGTAGATCGAGGTGCCCCGATAGAGTTTTTGTTGTGAAGCGCGCGGTAGAAACTCGTCCTTTACGAAGGAATTCAGCCAGTCCCTTCAGTTCGTCATTGGGATGTCGGATAGCACGATCGGACCACTTTATCTCCACGGCCCATATCGGTGTCAGGCTAGACCCAGAAACATAGACCATATCAATCTCAGACGAGGCCCAGCGTGCATAGAACAGATCCTCGTTCTTTGGGCGATGCGATCACTGCGAGAACACTGCAGCTTCTGCTAAGTGACCTATCACCTCCGGCTTGTCTGGGGTTACGGGAGAGAACAACGCTGCTCGCATGGAGGGGTTGGTTAAGTAGGTCTTGAAGGCGGTCTCGCGTTGGAAGCGACGCGCAGTGGCATCAATTCTGGATAGCTTTGTGACCAGAAAGGCGCTTTCGAGATACTCGATGTATCGCGATATAGTCGGTTTTGTCTTGCCAGACTTCTCGCTGAGTGACTGGAGGCTGACCTCCTGTCCTGTGTTGTAAGCCATGTGTGCGAAGAGTCGGTTCAATTCCTGGATATCTGTGATCCCATATAGCGCGGGCAGGTCCTTTAGAAGTACTTTGTCGATAATATCATTCTTGACGAACTGATCGCTGTTCTGCCGTATGGATGCAGACAGCACAGCCTCGGGATAGCCTCCGTAGTTCAAATAGTTTATAAACTCCGCATTGAGTTCTTCGATGTTAGAAGTCGTGCACAAAGTTGTTCGGTCGTCCGGCAAACCGATCAGCTCGTCGGTTCGTCCGATGAAGTTTACAAATTCTGCGAAGGTAAGTGGGGGCAACCGGAAATCACTGAAGCGGCCGGCTCCGGACTCTTTAGAAGCTAGACGAAGCGCTGCTGCCGCTGAACCGGAAGCGATGAACTTCACGTTGGGGTATCGATCAACCAAGTCTTTGAGGTGAACCTCCCAATCTTTGAGGTATTGTATCTCATCGAAAAAGACGTAGTATCGGTCCAAGTTCTGGCTTGGGTGTATCGGAAAGAAATCCAAGAATTTCTCAAGTGGTATCTGAGAGTAGATGGGTGTGTCGATGGAAGCGTACATGACGGTCGTTGGGTCGGAGCCGTTCGCCAGCAATGCATCGACTAGCTGGGACAGCATGACGGTCTTACCTACCCGTCGAGGCCCCATTAGCACCGTCGCCCTCTTGACGGTCCAGTCGGTGGCCAGAGCGTGGAAGGGTTCGAAGTATATGCGCTTGGGGTAGTTGGAAGTGGCTGACCTGTAGCTCGCCATCCGTGACCACCACGGGTTGTCGCGTTGGACTCTCGAGGCCAAGTCGGCTGCCGAAACCTCTAGCAAGGTAGCACCTAAGCAAAGTTGACTTCGTCTAGTCGCACATAGGTCTGCAAGCTGTTGATCTGCAAGGGGCTACGGCCCTCAAATAGTAACGCGCCGACGGTGTGGTCGATGGGTCACACCAGAGCCTTCCATGGCAAGCGTAGGGTGGGTGGTTCCGCCCCCTCGCGTCGCGTCCACCCACCGTTCTGACCCCCGACCTGCGCGCCCGTGGCCGTGGCGCCTGGTGGGTGAACCCCGGGCCTGCGGCCCGTGAACCACGCACCCTACGGTCACGCGACCGGCGGCTGCCCGTCGCGGTGCCAGGACGACCACGGCCAGTCCTCCAGCCGCTCGACCAGCCGGTGCTTGATGGGATTGATCCAGCAGGAGCGGACGGCCAGGGCCACCTCCCCGTCATCTCGAAGGTGCCGCTCCCAATAGCGCCGCTGCCAGATGCCCTTCTCGCCCTTCGCCACCTTGCTCGCCGATCGCCCCTCTGCGACGCCGAGCCCGGCGCTGAACCGCGCCTTGATGAGCCGCCAGCGCGTGGCGTAGTCGGCATCCCCCTCCGGCAGCCGCCACACGGCGTGCAGATGGTCCGGCAGCACCACCCAAGCCACCACCTCGAACGGCCTCTCCGCCCGCGTCACCCTCACCGCCTCCCGCAGCGCCCCCACCCGCTCCACCAGCACCCGGCTCCCACGCTCCGCCACCGCCACCGTGAAGAACACGGCCGCCCCCTCCACGCGCGGTCTCACATACCTCGGCACCCCCGCATCCTCCCGCCCAAGGGTTAACGCCGCGTTGACCGCCCCATCGCGGCCCCCCATACCTCGCCCCATGCCCTGGCACGCCCCCGCCCTCCTCCTCGCCCGCGTGCTCCTCGCCGCGCTCTTCCTCGCCGGCGCCGCCCAGAAGGCCCTCTCCCCCGCCATCGTCGAGGGCCTCCTCGCCGCCCGCGGCCTCCCGGCCGTCCTCGTCTGGCCCGCCGCCCTCTTCGACCTCGTGGCCGGCCTCCTCCTCCTCGCCGGGGTCGCCACGACCCCCACGGCCCTCCTCCTCGCCCTCTACAGCGCCGTCACCTCCCTCTTCCACTTCATCCCCACGGACGGCTGGCAGATGAGCATCTTCGTCAAGAACTGGGCCATCGCCGGGGGCTGCCTCGCGCTCGCGGTCGCCGGCCCCGGGGCGTGGTCCTTGCGCCCCCGCCGCGCCAGCCACGCAACGCCCGATGCCGTAACGCCCCCTTAACCTCTTCGCGCGAATCTGCCCCCACTGCGGAGCAAAGACCCTTGGGGTTCGCGGAAGGCCAGCCCCATCGACCCGGCGCGTCAGCCACCTATGGGGCGCGCCTTCGGTCCAGGAGCTGGGTCCCGCCGATAGGTCCTTCCGCTTCGGCCCCTGCCCAGGCCGATGTATGCTATTTGAAGGGACCTCGGGCCGTCCCACCGGGAGACGCATCCTCGTCGGCTTGCGAGGTGCGCGTCGCAAAGACCCGGCCGCCGCGCGTCGCGCACGCGCCCTCACGGGGGAACCCCGCCCATGCCCCCTTCGTTGCCTCGCGAACGAAGGAGACCCCCATGGCCGACACCGCCACCAAGGACGCCGAGATCGAAGCCCGCTTCTGGAAGGCGCTCCGCAAGGACATGACCGTCATGCTCGGCACGGCGCAGCACGCCGACGCCCGCCCCATGACCGCGCAGCTCGCCACCGACGAGGACAAGGGGCCGATCTGGTTCTTCGGCGCCAAGAATTCGGACCTCCACCGCGAGGTCCAGGGCCCCACCCCCGCCACCTTCACCTTCGCCTCCAAGGGCCACGACGTCTGGGCCAACGTCCAGGGCACGATCTCCTTGGACATGAACCGCGCCATGATCGACAAGCTCTGGAACCCCTACGTGGCGGCCTGGTACGAGGGCGGCAAGGACGACCCCAAGCTGGCCCTCTTCCGCTTCGACCCCACCGAGGCCAAGATCTGGAAGGACGGCAGCTCCCTCGTCGCCGGCGTCCTCGCTCTCTTCGGGCGCGACCCCGGCAAGGACTACCAGGACAACACGGCCGAGGTGTCGCTCAGGTAGCGTCCAGGAAGGCCCGGATCGCCCCCTCGGTCTCGCGGGGGCGGTCCGCGTGCAGCCAGTGCCCCGCCCCCTTGAGCCGCGCGACGCGGGCCCGGGGCAAGATCGCCCGGATGACCTCCCGGTGCGCAGGGGTCACGAAGTCCGACAGCTCCCCGTCCACGACCAGCGCCGGCCCCGCCCAGGCGCCCGCGACCCCCCAGCCCACGATGCGCCCCATGTTGGCCTCCAGCGCGTCGAGGTTGAGCCGCCACCGCCCCTCCGCCGCGTCGAGCGACTGCACCAGGAACGCGGCCACGGCGTCCCCGCCCAGGGCCGCGAGCGCCGCCTGCCGCCCCGCCGCCGGGTCCACGGCGCGCATGGCCGCGATGAGCCGGAGGTTGTCCGCCCCATGTCCGTAGGGGACGGGCGCGATGTCCAGCACGACCAGCCGCCGCACCGCCTCGGGATGGAGCAGCGCCATCGCCATGGCCGCCTTGCCCCCCATGGAATGGCCGACCACGTCCACGGCCCCTCCCATGGCCGCGGCCATCTCCGCGAGATCCCCCGCGAGCGCCGGGTAGGAATGGTCCGGGTCCCAGGGGCTGGCGCCGTGGTTCCTCATGTCCACGGCCCAGACCTCGCGGTCCTCCGAGAGCCTGCGCGCCACCGCCCCCCAGTTGCGCGCCGACCCGAACAGCCCGTGCGCGATCAGCACCGGCCGCCCGCGCCCCTCGCCAAACCTGTTCGCCTCCAGCATCATGCCCCCATGTTCCGCCGCCGCGACACGCTCGACAAGCTCCTGCGCGACAGGCTCGGGCTCTCCGGCCCCCTCGCGCGCCAGCTCCACCGCGCCCAGTGGCGCCTGCCGCGCGCGCTTCGCCGCGACGCCAGGGCGATCCGCGACCAGGAGGCGCTGCTCGGGCATCCCCGGCTCAGCCGCCTCGTGGACCCCCGCACCCGGGCCCGGGCCGAAAGGCGCCTCGCGGGCCATCTCAGGTCGGTGGACCCCATGGCGATCCGGCGCGGCCGGGCGCTCGACGCCCTGGCCCTCTGGGCCTTCTACGGCTTCGTGGCTGCCGGGGGCACGCTCGCCGTCCTCCTCTGGCGCGGCCTGATCTGAAGGGCGCGGCGGTCGACCACCGTGACCGTCACGAAGGCCACCCACAGGAGCAGGTACCGGGGGCCGAGCTTGGCCAGGGACACGCCCCCCTCGGGGCGGCCCCCGTAGAGCCAGGTGCCCGTCCCCGTGCCCACGGCCTCGGCGACCCACAGGGCGCCCGCGCTGAGGAGCCCGACCGCCACCATGGGCATCCAGCGCCGCCGGCCGAACCGGCGCGCGTGCACGCGGAAGGACACGCGCGTGCGCCCCCAGACCAGCACCGTGAGCGCGAAGAGCGCCCACCGGGCGTCCGGCGGCCAGCGGTGGAGGAAGAGGTTGGCGTAGATGGCGAGCGCCACGAGGACGGTGACCCACCAGGGCGGGTAGGGGGCGAAGCGCATGTCGAAGATGCGGATGACGCGTGCCATGGAGCTGCCCACGGCGGCGCACATGAAGCCCGAGAAGAGCGGCACGCCCATGACCTTGAGGAGCGCAGGCTCGGCGTAGGCCCAGGAGCCGGCCGAGACCTTGAAGAGTTCCATGGCCGTGCCCGTGAGGTGGAAGAGGAGGATGACGCGGGCCTCGGCCCAGGTCTCCAGGCGCCAGCGCAGGAACGCGGCCCGCGTGAGCAGGGCGAAGACGAGCAGCGCGTCGTAGCGCGCGACCGGCCAGGCGGGGTCCCACAGCGCGTCCGTGACAAGCAGAGCCAGGAGCAGGAGGCCCCCGAACAGGCAGGCCCAGCCCTGCTTGAGGACGAACATGGCGACCTCGGCCACGGGCGCGGGCAGGACGGCCCGCGCGCGGTCGCCCAGGTGCCGCTCGATCCATCGCGTGCCGCCGTCGTCCATGGGGGCGCAGCCTAGGGGGCGGGGCAGGGGGCCTCAGGGCGCGCTTGACGGCAGTGCGGGGCGCTGCCTAGCGTCCGAGGAGGAGGGCGCGCCATGCTCCGTCTCGTGGTCATCGCTGCCGCAGCCGTCCTCTCCGGATGCGAGGCTCCGGCCCCCTGGTTCCCCGCCGGCACCGCTGCCGAGGTCGCGCCGGGCCTGTCGCCCGACTTGGCGGACGCCTACGTCTACGTCGTGGAGAGCCCCGGCCAGAAGCAGGAGATCCTGGACAGGTTGGGCTTGGCGCCCATGCGGGAGACGACGGTGGTGTCCCCGGCGGGGCGCACCTACGACGTCGTCGACATGGGTCCCTACTCCGTGCTGTTCGACGTCACGTCGTTCGCGGCGAGCGAGGCCGCGACGCCTCACAGCCCCGGGTAGATCGGGAAGCGCTCGCACAGCGCCTCGACCTCGCGGCCAACCCTCTCCTCCACCGCCCGGTCGCCCTCGCCGCCCGTCGCCGCGAGCCCGTCCACCACCTCGACGATCCAGCGCCCGACCTGCCGAAACTCCGCCTCGCCGAAGCCGCGCGTGGTGGCGGCCGGCGAGCCCAGGCGCACGCCCGACGTGACCGCCGGCTTCTCGGGGTCGAAGGGCACGGCGTTCTTGTTGCAGGTGATGCGCGCGCGCCCCAGCGCCTTCTCGGTGTCCACGCCCTTGGCGCCCTTGGGCCGCAGGTCCACCAGCATCAGGTGCGTGTCCGTCCCCCCCGTGACGATGTCGAGCCCGCCCTTCATAAGCTCGTCCGCGAGCGCCTGGGCGTTCACGACCACTTGCCGCGCGTAGTCCTTGAACGCGGGCTCCAGCGCCTCCTTGAACGCGACCGCCTTGGCGGCGATGACGTGCATGAGGGGGCCGCCCTGGATGCCGGGGAAGATGGCCGCGTTGACCTTCCTGGCCACCTCCTCGTCGTCCGACAGGATCATGCCGCCCCGCGGCCCCCGCAGCGTCTTGTGGGTCGTGGTCGTCGCCACGTGCGCGTGCGGGAAGGGCGAGGGGTAGAGGCCCGCCGCCACCAGCCCCGCGAAGTGCGCCATGTCCACGATGAGCCACGCGCCGACCTCGTCGGCGACGGCCCGGAAGCGCGCGAAGTCGATCACGCGGGGGATGGCCGAGCCCCCGGCGATGATGGCCTTGGGCCGGTGCTCGCGCGCGAGGGCTTCCATCTCGTCGTAGTCGAGCAGGTTGTCCTGACGCCTGACGCCGTACTGGACGGCGTTGAACCACTTGCCCGACTGGTTGGGCCTGGCCCCGTGCGTCAGGTGCCCGCCGGCCGCGAGGCTCATGCCCAGGATCGTGTCGCCGGGCTGGAGGAGCGCGTTGTAGACACCCTGGTTGGCCTGGCTTCCCGAGTTCGGCTGCACGTTGGCGAAGGCGCAGCCGAAGAGCCGGCAGGCCCTCTCGATGGCAAGCCTCTCGGCCACGTCCACGTGCTCGCAGCCGCCGTAGTAGCGCTTGCCCGGATACCCTTCGGCATACTTGTTGGTCATCACCGAGCCTTGCGCCTCCAGGACGGCGCGGCTGACGATGTTCTCGGAGGCGATCAGCTCGATCTCGTGGCGCTGCCGGCCCGTCTCGGCGGCGATGGCGGCGGCGATCTCGGGGTCGCGCGCCTCGAGGTGCTGGTCGAAGAAGCCGGTCGTCAGCATGGGGGTGCCTCCAGGGTCGCGCGCCCCATAGCGCTTCGCGCGCCCCCCCGCGAGGCCCCAAGCGACGCCTCGGCCGCCCCTCGCGTCCCCCGGGGGCACGCCACGCTTGCCTTTCCCCGGCGCCCGCCCGACAAGGCCGCGACCCCCGGGGAAGCCATGGCCCTCCGCATCGCCTTCCTCGCCTCCGACGCGCCCTTGGCCCAGGCCGCCCGCCAGCGCCTCGCGGCCCGCTACGGCGACGCCGACCCGGCGGCGGCGGACGTGGTGGTGGCGCTCGGGGGCGACGGCTTCATGCTCCAGGCGCTGCACCGGGTCCAGGCCCGGGGCACCCCCGTCTACGGCATGAACCGCGGCACCGTGGGCTTCCTCATGAACGCCTACCGCGAGGACCACCTGCCCGACCGCCTCGCCTCGGCCGAGCACGCCGCCATCAACCCGCTCAGGATGCGCGCCGAGCCCCTGGGCGGCGGGCTCACGGAGGCGCTCGCCATCAACGAGGTCTCGCTCCTGCGCGCCGGCCCCCAGGCGGCCAAGCTGCGCGTCCTGGTGGACGGCCGGCTGCGCCTGGAGGAGCTGGTCTGCGACGGCATCCTGCTCGCCACGCCGGCGGGCTCCACCGCCTACAACTACTCGGCCTACGGCCCCGTGCTGCCCATCAGCGCGGAGGTCCTGGCGCTCACCGCCATCGCCCCCTTCCGCCCCCGCCGCTGGCGCGGCGCGCTGCTCCCCAAGTCCGCCACCGTGCGCTTCGAGGTCATCGAGCCCGACAGGCGCCCCGTGCGCGCCGACGCCGACTCGGTCCCCGTGGAGTCCGTGCGCGCCGTGGAGGTCGCCTCCGAGCCCGCCGTGTCCCACCACCTCCTCTTCGACCCCGGCCACGGCCTCGACGAGAGGCTCATCCGCGAGCAGTTCGCGTGACGCTCCTGGCCTATGCCGCCGCCGCCCTCCTGGAGATCGCCGGCTCCTTCGCCTTCTGGGCCGTGCTGCGCCAGGGCCGCCCGGCCCTCTGGCTCCTGCCCGGGCTCCTGGCGCTGGCGGCCTTCGCCTGGCTCCTGACCCGCTCGCCGGCGGCCTTCGCGGGGCGCGCCTTCGCGGCCTATGGGGGCGTCTACGTCGCGGCCTCGCTCCTGTGGCTCTGGGCCGTGGAGGGCGCCCGCCCCGACCGCTGGGACGTCCTCGGCGGCGCCGTGGTCCTTCTCGGGGCGGCCATCGTCCTCTGGGCGCCGCGCCCCTGAGGGCCCGCCCCAGGCCGCTATCCCATAGCGGCCGAGCCCCCACCCGCTAGCGGCCCGCCGATCTTGCCCGGCCCGTGGCCGCGCCCCCACGCTCCTCCCACCGGCAGCGATGCCGCAACCGGGGCCGCCGGCCCCCAAGGGAGACACCAGATGCTTCGTTCCCTCCTCCTCGCCCTGGCCCTCGCGGCCCCCGCGACGGTGGCGATCGCCGACAACGGGTCGCGCAACGCCGTCATCATAGACCAGTCCGGCCAATTCAACGGCGCGGGCGTCCGGCAGGACGGCTGGCGCAACCGCCTCAGCATCACCCAGGACGGCTGGGGCAACTCGACCGTCGCCACCCAGGACGGGGCGGGCAACCGCACCGTGGTGGGCCAGGCCGGCATCGGCAACGACGCCTACGCCAGCCAGGGCGGCCGCTGCAACGTCCTGGGCATCGCCCAGCTCGGCCGCGGCAACGAGGCCGACGCCCGGCAGTCCGGGCGGTGCAACGCGCTCGGCATCATCCAGACCGGCAACGGCGGCACCGCCACGGTGCGGCAGGGCGGGCGGGGCAACGTGGCCGTGATCGTCCAGGACTAAGGAAGACTGGGGGAAGGCGCGCCTCCCCCCAGGCCCCCCAGCAGACGGGAGCCCAACCATGCGTCCCCTCATCCTCCTCGCGCCCCTGGCCCTCGCGGGCATGGGGTCCTTGCCGCCGCAGGGCTTCACCTGCGCCCTCGCGGTCACGGACGGGGCGTCCACGCGCGTCGAGGCGCGCGTGGCCTCGCCCGCCGCCCTGTCGGGCACGTACAGCCTATGGCTGCGCGGGCCGGGGCTCGCCATCGAGCAGGGCGGCCCCTTCGAGCTGCCCGCCGGCGGGAGCGCCGTGCTGGGCGAGGCCACGCTGCCGGCGGGCGCCACGCTGGACGGCGCGCTCACCGTGACGGCGCAGGGCCGCGCCACCGCCTGCCCGCTGGAGAGGTCGTGACCGTGCGCGCCCTCGTCCTCGCCCTCCTCCTCCTCGCCCCTCCGGCCCTGGCCGGGCAGGTCACCATGGCCTGGGCCCCCCGCGACGGCCGCGAGGCGGCGCTCGCCTCCGCCGCGCTGTCGCTCTACGCGCTCTCGCGCGAGGGGCGCCCGGCGCTGCGGCTCGACCAGAGGGGCCGGGGCAACCTCGCCCGCGCGCTCCAGGGCCGGGGCGACGCGCTCCTGCTCGCCCAGAGGGGGGAGGGCCACGAGGCCACCGTGGCCCAGGGTGGCGGCGCCAACGCCCTGGCGCTGGTCCAGCTCGGCCGGGGCGCGCGGGCCGCGATCGCCCAAGCGGGCGGGGAGGCGGCGGTGGTCGTGCAGCTCGGCTGGTGACGGCTCCGCGCCGTGCGGCGGCGCGTCGGGGCGACGGCCCCGGGCGAGGGGCGCGCGGGCGTCCACGGCGGGGAGGGGGGCGCGACCGTTCATGAGTAGTGCCCCACGGGGGTGCCGGCGATGGCCGACACGTTGAGCAGCCCTCGCGCGGTGATGGACGGGGTGACGATGTGCGCCCGGTTGCCCATGCCCATCAGGATCGGCCCCACCTCCAGCCCTCGCGCCTTCATCTTGAGGATGTTGCGCACCCCCGAGGCCGCGTCGGTGCCCGCGAACACCAGGACGTTGGCGGCCCCCTCCAGGCGGCTCGCGGGAAGGAGGCGCGCGCGCAGGTCGGGGTCCAGCGCGCTCTCCACGTTCATCTCGCCCTCGTAGGGGAAGTCGGGCTCGCGGCGGTCCAGGATCGCCATGGCGGCGCGCATGGTCACGCCCGAGGCGGTGTCGAGCGTGCCGAACTGCGAGTGCGACAGCAGCGCCACCTTGGGGGAGACGCCGAAGCGCCGGGCGTGGCGGGCGGCGGCGAGCGCCACGTCGGCCACCTGCTCGGCCGTGGGCTCGGGGTGGACCTGGGTGTCGGCCACGAAGAGGGGGCCGTCGTCGAGGATCATCAGCGACAGCGCGCCGATGGGGCGGAAGCCGTCGCGCGCGAGCACCTGGCGCACGAAGCCCAGGTGCCAGTGATACTGCCCGAAGGTGCCGCAGACGAGGCTGTCGGCCTCGCCCCGGTGGACCATGACGGCGGCGATGGCGGTGGTGTTGGTGCGCATCACGGCGCGGGCCACGTCCGGCGACACGCCGCGCCGGGCCATGAGGTCGTGGTAGGTGCCCCAGTAGTCGCGGTAGCGCGGGTCGTCCTCGGGGTTGACGAGCTCGAAGTCCCTCCCGGCCTTGATGGCGAGGCCGAGGCGGCGGGAGCGCACGTCCACCACCTCGGGGCGGCCGATCAGGACCGGCTTGTCGTTGGACTCCTCCAGCATGGCGGCCGCCGTCTGGAGCACGCGGTCGTCCTCGCCCTCGGCGAAGACCACGCGGCGGGCGGCCTCGGCGGAGGCCTCGAAGACGGGCTTCATGATGAGGGCCGAGCGGAAGACCGAGCCCTCCAGGCGCTCCTTGTAGGCCCGCATGTCCCTGATCGGGCGGGTGGCGACGCCGGATTCCATGGCGGCGCGGGCCACGGCGGGGGCCACCACGCCGATGAGCCGGGGGTCGAAGGGCTTGGGGATGAGGTAGTCGGGGCCGAAGACCATCTCCTCGCCGTGGTAGGCGGCGGCGGCCTCGGCGCTCGTGCGCATCCGGGCGAGTTCGGCGATGCCCTCGATGCAGGCGATCTTCATGGCGTCGTTGATGGTCGTGGCGCCCACGTCGAGCGCGCCGCGGAAGATGAAGGGGAAGCACAGGACGTTGTTGACCTGGTTGGGGAAGTCCGAGCGGCCGGTGGCGACGAGGGCGCCGGGGCGGGCGGACCTGGCCTCGTCGGGCATGATCTCGGGCGTGGGGTTGGCGAGGGCGAAGATGATGGGGCGGTCGGCCATGGTGGCGACCATCGCGGGGGTGAGCACGCCGGGGCCGGAGAGGCCGAGGAACATGTCGGCGCCGGGCAGCACGTCGGCGAGCGGGCGCGGCCGGTCGCCCTGGGCGTAGGCGGCCTTCTGGGGCGAGGTCTCCTCGGGGCGCCCCGCGTAGACGAGGCCGTGGAGGTCGCAGAGCCAGACGTTCTCGCGCCGCACGCCCAGCTTGAGGAGCATGTCGAGGCAGGCGATGCCGGCCGCCCCGCCGCCGGTGGACACGATGCGCAGGTCCTCGAAGCGGCGGCCCAGCACGCGCAGGGCGTTGGTGGTGGCCGCGCCCACCACGATGGCCGTGCCGTGCTGGTCGTCGTGGAAGACGGGGATGGACATGGTCTCCCGGCAGAGCCGCTCGACCTCGAAGCATTCGGGGGCCTTGATGTCCTCCAGGTTGACGGCGCCGAAGGTGGGTTGCAGCGCGCGGACGATGGCGGCGAGGCGGGCGGGGTCGGTCTCGTCCACCTCGATGTCGAAGCAGTCTATGCCCGCGAACTTCTTGAAGAGGACGGCCTTGCCCTCCATGACGGGCTTGGAGGCCAGCGCGCCGATGTCGCCCAGGCCGAGGACGGCCGTGCCGTTGGAGACCACGGCCACGAGGTTGCCCCTGGTCGTGTAGTCCGTCGCGGTCGCGGGGTCGCGGCGGATCTCGAGGCAGGCCTCGGCGACGCCCGGGGAGTAGGCGCGGGCCAGGTCGCGGCCGTTGGCCAGCGGCTTGGTCGCGCGCACCTCCAGCTTCCCGGGGCGGGGGTGGCGGTGGTAGTCGAGCGCGGCCTGCCGCGCGGCGTCCTTGTCGTCGGCCATGGGGTCCCCCTCGGGGGCCATAAGACCACGGCGCAGGGGGGAGGCAATGGTGGAGGGCGCCGCCCGGCGGCCTATCCTGGGGGCGCAGACAACGGAGACCGACCCATGCGCCTCGCCCTCGTGCTCGCGGCCCTCGCGGCGCCCGCCCTCGCCCAGGACATCTCGGCCGTGCCTCTGGGCGCCAATCCCGCCGAGGACTACCAGACGGCCATGGAGGCCTTCGCGCAGGGCGACCGGCAGACGGCGGGGTGCCTGTTCTACCGCGCCCAGTTCCGCTTCCGCCTGCGGCTGGGCGCCAACCCGGGGCTGGACCCGTCCGGCGAGCCCGCGCTGTTCGCCTCGCTCCAGGAGGCGGTGGGGCGGCCCATCAACGAATGGCTGGGGGGCGACAAGGAGGACTGGCTGCGCGCCATCGGCTGCGGGGTGGCCTTCGGGCGGGCGGGCGACGATCCGCTGACGCCGCGCAAGCAGTTCCCGGAGGCTTGGGCCGACGCGCTGGCCGGCATCGAGGCCCTGCGCGCCCAGGTCGAGGCGACCAGCGAGGCGGACATCCGGGCTCAACGGGAGGCGGCGGGGCTGCCCAGCCGCTGAGGTTGCGCCCGCGCCCCGCGCGCGGCAGGGTCGCGTGTCATGAGCACAGTCGCCGAAGCGGTCCTGCCCACCTCCGACCTGCGCGCGGACCTGCCGTTCTTCACCAAGCGGCTGGGGTTCAGGCTGGATTCGATCCATCCCGCCGACGACCCGGCCGTCGCGGTGCTGTCGGGGCACGGGCTGCGGCTGCGCCTCCAGCGCGGCGAGGGGGCGCCGGGCGCCATCGCGATCCGGTCGGACGACCCCGGCATGGCCGAGGGGGTGAGCCCGGGCGGCACGCGGGTGAGCGTCGAGCCGCTGGACCCGCCGCTGGTCATCCCCAGGACCGAGCACGCCTTCGTGGTGCGCCGGCTCAGGGACGCGGCGCCCTGGGTCGTCGGGCGCGCGGGGATGCACTACCGCGACCTCGTGCCCTCGCGGCTGGGCGGGGCCATGATCGCCTCGCACATCCGCATCCCGGACGGCGGGCCGGTGCCCGACATGGTCCATTTCCACAAGGTGGGGTTCCAGCTCATCTTCTGCGTCCGGGGCTGGGTGGACGTGCTCTACGAGGACCAGGGGGGGCCGCTGAGGATCGGGGCGGGGGACTGCTTCATCCAGCCGCCGCGCATCCGGCACCGGGTGCTGGAGGCCGGCGAAGGGATCGAGGTGGTCGAGATCGGCGTGCCGGCCGAGCACGTCACGGAGATCGACCACGAGATGGCGCTGCCCACGCCCCATCTGCGGCCCGACAGGGAGTGGGAGGGCCAGAGGTTCGTCCACGACCTGGCGCGCCGGGCCGCGTGGCGGCCGCACAGGCTCCGGGGCTACGAGAGCCGCGACACGGGCATCGCGGCGGCCACCAAGGGGGTGGCGGGGGTCGAGGTCGTGCGGCGGGGAGAGGGGGCGCCCGGGTGGGCCAGCCACGACGCGGACATCCTGTTCGGGTTCGTGATCGCGGGGAGCCTGGTGCTGGAGGGGGAGGGGGCCGCGCCCCTGGAGGCGGGCGACGCCTTCGTCATCCCGCCGGGGATGCGGACGCGCTGGGGGGCGCCCAGCGCGGACCTGGAGGTGCTGGAGGTGAGCCTGCCGGGGGGCTTCGCCACGCGCGCGGAATGAGCCGGGCGCCGCGGGGGCGGCGTCGGCTGGGTCGGGGGCAGGGGTGGCGCGATTCGGGTCCATGGGGGCCATCCTGCGCCCTCGTGGTTAACGGGGCCTTGTGGCACCGCGCGGTGGTTTCGGAGAGGTTAACGGGAGCGATCATGGACCTGCTGGACGAGGCGCGGCGCGTGCGGGAGCGGGCCTACGCGCCCCATTCGCGCTTCAAGGTGGGGGCGGCCATCCGGGCCTCCTCGGGGGCCGTCTACGTGGGCGTCAACGTGGAGAACGCGGCCTACCCGGAGGGCACCTGCGCGGAGGCGGGCGCGATCGCGGCCATGGTGGCGGGGGGCGATTCGCGCATCGCCGAGGTGGCGGTGATCGCCGATTCGCCCCGGCCGGTCGCGCCCTGCGGGGGGTGCCGGCAGAGGATCGCGGAGTTCGCGGCGGGCGACGTGGTGGTGACCATGGCGACCACGCGCGGGGAGGCGCGGGCCGCGACGGTGGCGGAGCTGCTGCCCGGCGCCTTCACGGAGGGGGACATGGCGTGAGCGCCCGCGCGATCCTCGCGCGGATGAGGGCGGGGGAGAGGCCGTCGCCCGAGCAGCTGCGCTGGTTCGCGCGGGGGCTCGCGTCGGGCGAGGTCACGGACGCGCAGGCCGGCGCCTTCGCCATGGCGGCCTGCCTGCGGGGGCTGGGCGAGGAGGGGCGGGCGGCGCTGACGCTCGCCATGCGCGACTCGGGGCGGGTGCTGCGATGGCCGGGGGACCGGCCGGTGCTGGACAAGCATTCCACGGGCGGCGTGGGGGACTGCGTGTCGCTGGTCCTGGCCCCGGCGCTGGCGGCCTGCGGGGTGGCGGTGCCGATGGTCTCGGGGCGGGGGCTCGGGCATTCGGGGGGGACGCTGGACAAGCTGGAGGCGATCCCGGGGCTGTCGGCGGAGCTGTCGGAGGCGCGGTTCCGGGCGGTGGTGGGGGAGGCGGGCTGCGCGGTCGTGGCGGCGTCGCGGGACCTCGCGCCCGCCGACCGGCGGCTCTACGCGGTGCGGGACGTGACGGGGACCGTGGCGAGCCTGGACCTGATCGTGGCGTCCATCCTCTCCAAGAAGCTGGCGGCGGGGCTCGACGGGCTGGTCCTGGACGTCAAGGCGGGGTCGGGGGCGTTCATGAGGACGGAGGGGGAGGCGGTGGCGCTCGCGGAGGCGCTGGTGGGGACGGCCCGGGACGCGGGGTGCCCGGCGGCGGCCCTGGTGACGGACATGGACGAGCCCTTGGCGCCGGCGGTGGGCAACGCGGTGGAGGTGGCGCTGTGCCTGCGGGTGCTGCGCGGCGAGCGGGAGGCGGCGCCCCGGCTGCACGACCTGACCGTGGCGCTGGGGGGCAGGCTGCTGGCGCTGGCCGGGGAGGCGGAGGGCGAGGGCGAGGAGAGGGTGGCGGAGGCCATCGCCTCGGGGATGGCCCTGGAGCGGTTCGAGCGGATGGCGCGGGCCATGGGGGCCACGTCCCTCGGCCTGCCGGCGGCGCCGGTGGCGCGAGAGGCGCGGGCGCCCCAGGGGGGGGTGGTGGCGGCCATCGACGGGGAGGCGCTGGGGCTGGCGGTGGTGGCCCTGGGCGGGGGCCGGGCGCGCGAGGGGGACCGGGTGGACCCGGCGGTGGGGCTCTCGCGGGTGCGGGGGCTGGGGGAGCGGGTGGAGCGGGGGGAGGCCCTGGCGGTCGTCCACGCCGCCGACGAGGCGGGGGCGGAGCGGGCCGCGGCGGCGGTGGTGGCGGCCGTCCGGGTGGGCGAGGGGGGCGGGCGCGGGCCGCTGGTCAGGGCGCGGGTCGGATGAGGCGGGCCTTCCTGATCGTGCTCGATTCGGTGGGGGTCGGCGGGGCGCCGGACGCGGGCTCCTTCTTCAACGGGACGGTGCCGGACACGGGGGCCAACACCGTGGGGCACGTCCTGCGGGACGTGGGGCTGGCGGTGCCGGAGCTGGCGCGGATGGGGCTGTTCGAGGCCCTGCGGCTGGCCTCGGGCGTGGAGGGGCCAAGGGTCGAGGTGGACGCGGCCTGGGGGGCGGCGGAGGAGGTGAGCCGGGGCAAGGACACGCCGTCGGGGCACTGGGAGCTGACGGGCCTGCCGGTGCCCTGGGAGTGGACGACCTTCCCCGACCGCCGCCCGTGCCTCCCGCCGGAGGTGGCGGCGGAGGTGATCCGCCTGTCGGGAGCGGGGGGCATCCTGGGGGACCGGCACGCCTCCGGCACGGCCATCATCGAGGAGGAGGGGGAGGCGCACCTGAGGACGGGCTGGCCCATCTGCTACACCTCGGTGGACTCGGTGCTCCAGGTGGCGGCGCACGAGGAGGCGTTCGGGCTGGGCCGCCTCATGGCGCTGTGCGAGGGGCTGGCGCCGATGCTCCATGCGATGCGGGTGGGCCGCGTCATCGCGCGGCCGTTCACGGGCGGCCCGGGGGCGTTCCGGCGGACCGAGAGGCGGCGCGACTTCGCCATCCCGCCGCCGGGCGAGACGCTGCTCGACCGTGCGCACGGGGCGGGGCGGCGGGTGCACGCGGTGGGCAAGATCGGGGACATCTTCGCCCATCGGGGGGTCTCGACGGAGGTCAAGGGGCGGGACGAGGCGCTGATGGGGCACCTCTACCGGCTGGCGGGGGAGGCGGGGGAGGGCGACCTGGTGGTGGCCAACCTCGTGGAGTTCGATTCGGAGTGGGGGCACCGGCGCGACGCGCGGGGCTACGCGCGGCACCTGGAGTGGTTCGACGGGGAGCTGGGGCGGCTCAGGGCGGCGATGGGGGAGGGGGACCTCCTGGTGGTGACGGCGGACCACGGCAACGACCCGACCTGGGTGGGCACGGACCACACGCGCGAGAGGGTGCCGGTGCTGGTGCACGGGATGAGGGGGGGGCTGGGGGTTATGCCGTTCACGGAGGTGGGGGCGATGGTGGGGAGGCACCTGGGGCTGTGAGCCAGACCGATTGGGCCCGGCTGCCCAAGGCGGAGCTGCACCTGCACCTGGAGGGGGCGGCGCCGCCGGCCTTCGTGCGGGGGCTGGCGCGGCAGAAGGGCGTGGACCTCTCCGGCGCCTTCGCGCCGGACGGGGGCTATGCCTGGGGCGACTTCGCGCGGTTCCTGCGGCTCTACGAGGCCGTCTGCGCGGTCCTGGACGGGCCGGAGGCGTACCGGCGGCTCACGCTCGCGGCGCTGGAGGAGGGGGCGGCGTCGGGGGCGGTCTACGTCGAGGCGTTCCTGAGCCCGGACCTGTGCGGGGGGGCGGACCTGCCCGCCTGGCGGGAGCACCTGCGGGCCATCGAGGAGGCGGCGCAGGAGGGGGAGCGGGCCTTCGGGGTGACGCTGAGGGGGATCGCGGTGTGCGTGCGGCACTGGGGGCCGGAGCGGGCCAGGGCCGCCGCCCTGTGCGCGGCGGAGGCGGCGGGGGGGTTCCTGGTGGGCTGGGGGATGGCGGGGGCCGAGACGGTGGGGCGCCCCAAGGACTACGCCTGGGCCTTCGACTGCGCGCGGGAGGCGGGGCTGCGCATCACCTGCCACGCCGGGGAGTGGGGGGGCGCGGAGATGGTGCGGGCGACGCTGGACGACCTGGGCCCCGAGCGCGTCGGGCATGGGATCGGGGCGGCGGCGGCCCCCGCGCTCGTGGAGCGGATCGCGGAGGCCGGCGTCGTGCTGGAGGTCTGCCCGGGGTCGAACGTCCATCTGGGCGCCGTGCCGTCCCTGGAGCGGCACCCCATCGCGCGGCTGCGCGAGGGGGGCGCGCGGGTGACGGTCAGCACGGACGACCCGCCCTTCTTCCGCACCACGCTGGCGCGCGAGTGGGAGGGCCTGGAGCGGGCCTTCGGCTGGGGGCCGCAGGACCTCCGGGAGCTGAACAGGGTGGCGCTGGAGGCGGCGTTCTGCGACCGCCCGACCCGGGAGCGGGTCGGCAAGGCGCTCGGGCTTGGCTGAGTGGCGCCTCCACGTGGGCGCGCAGAAGACGGCCACGAGCCACTTCCAGGACACGCTCGCCGCGATGCGGGGGGCGCTGCGCGCGGACGGCGTGGCCTTCCTGGAGTGCCGCGACGTGCGCGAGGCCGTGGCGGGGCTGGAGCGGTGGGGGGGAGCGCGGGCGCTGCCCGGGCGGTTGCGGCGGCTCGCGCCGGACGCCCCCGTGGCGGCGCTGTCGGACGAGAACCTCATGGGGACCATGCTGGACGCCCTGCGGGCGCGGCCCTGGCCGGGGCTCACGCGGCGGCTGCGGCCCCTGGGGGGCTTGGGCGAGGTGACGGTGGCGCTGTCCGTCCGGCGCTGGGACCGGCTGTGGCCGGCGGCCTACGCGACGGGCCTGCGCTACCGGCGGCGGTCGGCCTGGCTGGTGCGCCACCGCGACGCGCTCTTCGCGCGGCCCGCCCCGGCCTGGGAGGAGGTCGTGGCGCGGCTGGCCCTGGCGCTGCCGGGGGCGCGGCTGGTGGTCTGGCGTCAGGAGGACTACGCGGCCGACCCCCGGCCGGCGGTCGAGGCCTTCCTGGGGCGGGCCGTGGGGGCGGTGCCGGCGATGCCGCGGCCCCCGACCACGATGACGCCCTCGGCCGAGGCGGTGGCGGAGGTCGAGGCGCTGGTCCGGGCGGGGGAGGCGTGGCGCGACGGAGGCTGGCACGGGCGCGTCAACGCGATCTACGCGAGGCGCCCGGCCGGGTCGGGGACGCCGTTCCGGCCCATGCGCGAGGACGGGGGCTACGGGCGCGACCTGGCGGCGATCGGGCGGCGCTGGCCGGGGGCCCTGGTCAGCGCTCGATCTCGAACTGGTGGAGGAGGGTGGGGAGGTTGACGCGGACGGCGCGGAACGCCCGCAGGGTCTCGATGCGGTCGGTGGGGAGGGGATGGTCGGGGAAGGCCACCACCGCCTCGTCGCGCTGGGGGCGCCCGACGAAGCCGACGCTGCCGGCCGGGATCGTCACGGCGGGGCCGAGCGGCGCCTCGGGACCCTGGAAGCGGGCCAGCGTGAGCGCCGCCCGCGTCCTGACGCGGCGGCCCCAGAGGCGCCCGAGGGCCAGCGTCCCGGCCGCCTCGGCCCGGTTGATCGCGGTCCACGCCACCTGATAGGCCCCTCCCCGGGGCCGAGGCTAGGCGCGGCCGTGCCCTTGGGTCAAGCGCGCCGGAGGACAGGACCATGAGCCCCCCCGCGCCCCTCACCGTGGTCGAGCATCCGCTGGTGCAGCACAAGCTGACGCTGATGCGCGAGGCCGACACGTCCACGGCGTCGTTCCGCAGGCTGCTGCGCGAGATCAGCCTGCTCCTGGCCTACGAGGTCACGCGCGGCCTGCCCATGACCGTCAAGCGCATCGAGACGCCGCTGACGGCGATGGACGCGCCCACCATCGAGGGCAAGAAGCTGGCGCTGATCTCCATCCTGCGGGCGGGCAACGGGCTCCTGGACGGCATCCTGGACCTGATCCCGGCCGCGCGCGTGGGGTTCGTGGGGCTCTACCGCGACCCGGCCACGCTCCAGCCGGTGCAGTACTACTTCAAGGTGCCGACCGCGCTGGAGGAGCGCACCTCTATCGTCGTGGACCCCATGCTGGCCACGGGCAACTCCTCGGCGGCGGCCGTCAGGCTGCTCAAGGAGGCGGGGGCGCGCGACATCCGGTTCCTGTGCCTGCTGGCCGCGCCCGAGGGGATCGCCCGGATGCAGGGCGAGCACCCGGACGTGGCCATCGTCACGGCCGCCGTGGACAGCCATCTGAACGAGCACGGCTACATCGTGCCGGGGCTGGGGGACGCGGGCGACCGGATGTTCGGGACCAAGTAGGCATCGGGCCGGGGCTGGGGGACGCGGGCGACCGGATGTTCGGGACCGAGTAGGCGATTGCGGCGGTCCTGCGGCGGTCCCGTGGCTTTACAGGGGCGGGCCGGTCGGGCAGCGTCCGGGCGCGGGTGGGCGCGCGGAGGTTTCGGCATGAGGGTCTGGGGGCTGGCCGCGCTGACGGCGCTGGGCCTGGGGGCGGCGGCGGCGGCCCAGGAGGGGCCGAGGGAGATCCCGCCCCCGTCCTACGAGGGGTCGTCCTACGTGGATTCGGCGGGCTGCGCCTTCGTGCGGGCGGTGGTGTCGGGCGTCGTCACCTGGGTGCCGCGCCTGTCGGCCAGCCGCGAGCCGGTCTGCGGGCTGGCGCCGTCCCTCGTGGCCGAGGCGCCGGCGCCCCCCGAGCCCGCCACGGGGCCGGGGGCGCCCATCCCCACGGTGGCGATGACGTAGGCATTGTCCGACCGCCGAGACCTCCACCCTAATGATCGCCCGAAGCATCAGCTGTGTATACGGGAGAGGATCACGGGCAACGCCTCGGCGGCGGGC
>ERZ1066119.429-NODE-429-length-29866-cov-20.568884_pt1 | contig 29866 bp, 22 predicted proteins | sample MGYA00382766_ERZ1066119 | MGnify/ENA primary metagenome ERZ1066119 (study PRJEB33369, sample SAMEA5778349) | biofilm metagenome | biome: Industrial cooling water; feature: Water cooling tower basin; material: Biofilm | place: United Arab Emirates | collected...
TACTAATTCGCGTTATCATCTCGCGAATCAGCTTTCTTTTGTCCAAAGTCCAATAACGACTGAAGTCGCGGCTATACAAACGAAGACCGCCTGCGCGGTCTGTAAGAATAAAGGGGGTACAATCCGGATTTGGTATAATTGGTAATTGTAATAAACTTCGATTACCAATTACCAATTACCTATTACCTATTACCTATTACCAAAGAAATCCCACAATCATGCCTGCTAATAAAATCAGCCCAATCCACACGTTTTGACGAAAGATTTGACCGTAAACTGGTTTGGGTAAGTCTTCTTGGCGCAGGCGTGAATAATGCCAAATCCAGCCGATTGTGGCGATTCCTAATGCTAGCCAAAAGCCCGAATGCAATTGCATGAGGACGCCTAGCCAAGCTAGCAAACCAATCGTACCGATAAAGAAGATACCAACTGCTTCGGCGGCATATTTGCCAAAGAATATGGCACTAGAATTAATGCCGATGCGTTGGTCGTCTTCTTTGTCACTCATGGCATATACGGTATCAAATCCTAATGTCCAGAGGATTACCGCGCCCCAAAGTATCCAACTGGCGGGTTCTAGGCGAGCGATCGCAGCACTCCAGCTAATTAATACCGCAAATCCCCAAGCAATGGAAAGCACCAATTGGGGTACGGGAAATACGCGCTTCGCGGTGGGGTAAAAAACGATCGCTGGAATTGCCGCCACGCAGAGCCAAAAGCTGAGAGGATTGAGATACAGCGCTAAAATTCCGGCGCAACCCATCGCTACAATCGCCACGACAGCGCCAGTGCGGACGGATAAAGCGCGAGAAGCGAGGGGACGAGTGCGCGTCCTTTCCACTTGCGGATCGATGTCTCGATCCCACAAGTCGTTGATGACACAACCAGCCGCGCTTGTCGCTAACGTACCTAATACAATCACGCCTACTAATGGCGCTGGCGGCATTCCGTGACCAGCTAAAAATACAGCCCAAAGTGCCGGTATCATTAAAATTAAGCGTCCGGCAGGTTTGTCCCACCTCAACAGCCGAATAATTGCCAGCCAGGTGGGTTCGTCTTGGCGTTCTTGGTGGGTAAGCATATTTGAGTTCTCGACGTTCTAATAGGAATTTATACCGTTAAATTTCCAGCGAAATCAACAGGACTAACGCCAAGAAACCGGGTTTCTGTGAAAAATAGTTGGTTTGGGAACGAGAGATCCCAGCAAGAAACCCGGTTTCTAGGTCGCCAAAGCGTAAGCGCTATCAAATAAACTTAGCATTTGCATTTTTTTGCTTTAAATAGGATATCTTTATGTTTGGGGTCGGGATAATCATCGTGGATGCGTCTAAGTAGCAAGGTGCCGATTTTACCGCAAGTGGTGAAGAAGCCCTGAATCGTGAGAGAAGACGGTGAAGAAATAACTAACGACGACCAACCCGCGTCCTGCTAACTAATTTACGGGCGAGTTTGTTCTGGTAGGGATGTCTTCTTTACCGCAAAACCCGCCCCGACAAACTAACAACTAGCGACTACTTAGATGGTGAACACAAATTCAGAAAGCTTGGTGAATCTTTCGGCTCGTGCTGGCTCCCAAGATCGCATTATAGCGGCGATTGACATCGGTACGAATTCGATTCACATGGTGGTAGTGCGGATTATTCCTTCGTTACCGGCTTTTACGATTATTGACCGGGAAAAAGATACAGTAAGATTGGGCGATCGCGACCCGATCACCAAATGCCTGAAAGAAGAAGCAATGCAAAGAGCGATCGCGGCGTTGCGTCGCTGTCTCGAAGTCGCAAAAAGCCTCAACTGCGAACAAGTGATTGCGATCGCAACCAGTGCGGTGCGCGAGTCTCCCAACGGACGAGACTTCCTACAAAGAGTAGAAGCGGAAGTGGGATTGCACGTCGATTTAATTTCCGGTCAAGAAGAAGCACGACGCATTTATTTAGGCGTGCTGTCGGGGATGGAATTTAACAACCAACCCCACATTATTATCGATATTGGTGGCGGTTCGACGGAATTAATTTTAGGTGATAGTCACGAACCGCAAAGTCTCAGCAGCACCAAAATAGGCGCAGTGCGACTCACCGCAGAATTAGTCAAAACCGATCCGATTAGCAACGCTGAATATCAGTTTTTGCAAGCTTACGTGCGCGGGATGTTAGAACGTCCGGTAGAAGATTTGCAAGCACATTTAAAACCGGGAGAAATTCCTCGCCTGGTCGGAACTGCGGGTACGATTGAAACAATAGCCGCGATTAATGCTCGCGAAAAGTTGGGGATCGTTCCCTCAACTTTAAATGGGTATCAGTTTAGTTTGAAAGATTTGCGCGAGTGGGTGAATCGCTTCCGCAGATTGAATAATGCCGAACGCGCCGCGATTCCTGGAATGTCCGATCGCCGTTCGGAAATTATTCTAACTGGCGCGGTGATTTTGCAGGAAGCGATGACCTTGTTGGGAATAGAAGCGATCGCAGTTTGCGAACGCAGTCTGCGGGAAGGTGCGATCGTTGACTGGATGCTAACTCACGGTTTAATTGAAGACAGATTGCGCTATCAAAGTTCTGTGCGTCAGCGCAGCGTGATGAAAACTGCCCAAAAATATCAGGTCAATTTGGAACATTCCGAACGAGTGGCAGAATTTGCCATGAGTTTATTCGACCAAACTCAAGGACGCCTGCACAACTGGGGTGCAGCAGAACGAGAACTATTGTGGGCGGCGGCAATTTTACACAACAGCGGTCACCACGTCAGTCACTCGGCGCACCACCAACATTCTTATTACTTAATTCGCCACAGCGAGTTACTCGGCTATACGGAATGCGAGATTGAATTGATTGCCAATATCGCTCGCTATCACCGCAAAAGTGCGCCCAAGAAAAAACACGATCCCTACCGCAATTTGCCCACCAAAGAACAGCGGCAAATGGTATGTCAATTGAGTGCTTTGTTGCGGTTGGCGGTGGCGCTAGATCGGCGACAAATTGGGGCAGTGAAGTGCGTTAAATGCGAGTATCGCCCAGAATTGAGAGAATTTCGCTTGCACCTAAAACCGGCGGAAGCTAACGATAACTGCGCGTTAGAACTGTGGAATTTGGATTATAAAAAGATGCCGTTTGAACAGGAATTCGGCGTTAGGTTGGTGTCCAAATTATCATCAGTTCCTGTTGGTGTTGGTTAGGGTTAGATTGAAGTAAAAATCTTGTACGAGAAGCCTTGAATTAAGCCTTGAATTAAGCCTTGAATTAAAATTCAAGCTTAAAGCTTAAACCTGTTAAAACAGGTTAAGATCTTTATTCACAAATGGCGGGTTTCAAGCGCAAGATATGGGTAAGACAGGGCAGGTTTAACGAGGCTATAAACTCGGTTTATTTCAACGAATTAGTTGGTAAAATCTGCCCCTAAAACACCATTCATTTATACAGCGGGTTGCGCTGTTATGAGGTATACTTACTAGCTGGGGGAGCTGAGGGAGATAGAACTAATGACTTCGCCATCTTGCTCAGTATTAGTAATGCTGTACCTCATAACAGCGAGAATCGCTGTATCATATCCGGTTGATTACCCATAATCAGCAACCGGGACACGGCAAGATCAAAGTTATCTGTTTGTCCGAGATATCTATGATGCGTCCCTACGCAACGACCGGGTAAGGTTTTTTTATTATGAGCAATTCAACGGACATTATATCACCATACGAGTCCAATAGTATCGCAGATGATATAACCCGTTTTAACGGGTTTTAGCTTTCAGCCAGAAATTTATTTCTGGGCGCTGAAATTACGATCCCATGCTCCTATTTTTGCCGATAAATTGCCATAATAGCGGCGATTACTCTGTCTAGATCTTCCATCGTTAAATTAGATCCAGAAGGTAGGCAGAGTCCATACTTAAATAAATCTTCTGCGATCGCACCCCCAACGCGATCGCATTCGGCAAATACAGGTTGCAGGTGCAAGGGTTTCCAAACTGGACGCGCTTCTATTTGCTGTTCGGAAAGTGCTAGGCGAATTTGTTCTCGATCGGCACCAAAAGCATCAGGATCTATTGTCAAACAAGTTAGCCACCTGGTGGCGCGTCCATAGGCAGCTTCGGGCATAAATTCGATCCCCGGCAAGTTTCCCAAAGCTTGTTGATAAACTGCAAAATTGCGTCTTCTTGCTTGTACTCGTTCTTCTAAAACTTGCAATTGACCGCGACCAATTCCCGCTAAAACGTTGCTGAGACGATAATTGTAGCCAATTTCAGAATGCTGGTAATGAGGGGCGCGATCGCGTGCTTGAGTCGCCAGAAATCTGGCTTTTTGCATTAAACTTTCCTCTTCTGAAACTAACATGCCGCCGCCGGATGTAGTGATAATTTTATTGCCGTTAAATGAGTAAATGCCGATTTTTCCCAAAGTTCCAGGGGAACGGTTTTTGTAAGTCGCGCCTAAAGATTCGGCAGCATCTTCAATTAGGGGAATTTCATAAGCGTTGCAAGCGGCTAAAATTGGGTCGATATCGGCGCTTTGACCGTATAGATGGACGATAACGACTGCTTTGGGCAATTTACCCAGTTTGGCGCGTTTATCCAGTGCTTCTCGCAACAAATTGGGGTTGATGTTCCAGGTGGTGCGATCGCTATCCACAAAAACTGGTTTTCCCCCTAAATAAGTAATCGGACTTGCTGTAGCAATAAACGTCAGTGTCGAGCAAAAAACTTCATCTCCAGTCTCAACACCAATTAACCTCAAAGCTAAATGCAAAGCCGCTGTGCCGGAACTAACAGCCGCCGCATGACTTGCACCGACGACTTTACAGAATTCGCGCTCAAACGCATCCACATGGGGGCCAACGGGGGCGATCCAGTTGGTGTCAAACGCTTCTTTGACGAATGCTTGTTCGCGATCGCCCATGTGAGGTGTTGAAAGCAGAATCGGTTTTGTCAATTGCCTAGATTGATGGTAAATTTCTAATATTAATTTAGCAAAAAAACTCAGTAATTTTCCTGAAATAAAATCAATTATGTAACTTTTTGTAAATTCTGCCAAATTGGCAACAAATTTAGATTGAATTGATTTTTTATGATAGAGAGAGGTCTCTCTGTTATTGGAAACAAATTGCTAGGAAAAAATGCCTGCCCTGAAGTAAAGGCGAAGCTCAAGTCAGAGACCTTAAGAAAAAAACAGAAAAAACCTTTCCAGATAAACTTCATACTTTAGAGGAGAGAGCCATGACAGATACACGCGCATTCATGGAAAGTTTTAAATCTTTCCTGCCTCAATTTCTGCGATCAGATTACTCTCCCTACAAGTGTAATGTTTCCGCTAACCGGGAGAATTACAATTTACGGGCGCGGAGGATACATTTGCAGAATCAAATCAAGACTTGGGTCAATACCGGGCAGAATCCCTTTGTCAAACCTGTAGAATGCAAAGAATGTTTATTTGATACGCGCATCCCGAATATATATATCGGTGCTGATGGCGTATGTAACATGTGCATGACCTACAAAAAGAATTTCAAAATTGAAGTTCTCAACAGCGAAGTAGAAACCTTTCTCAATACACCGAGAGAGCCAGGTTCTAATATAGATGCAGTAGTGGGATTTTCTGGCGGTAAAGATAGTGCGGTGTCTCTTTACCTAGCACGAAAACGATTTGGGTTAAATGCGATCGCAGTTTTAGTTCAAAACGGATTTATCCCCGAGCAAGTAGTTGATAACGGTCGAAAGCTTTGCGACATGTTGGGTGTGGAATTAGTTGTTCTGAATATTGACTTGGCTCCCTATGTCAAAGATATGATGGACAACAATTTTAAGAACGGTTACCCTTGCTATAAATGTGGGGACATGTTTCATAAGGAAATCCAGCAATACTGTATCGACAACGGCATCAACCGCATCATTTTTGGGCGGAATTGGTGGCATTGGATTGAACCGCAAGTGCGTTCTGTTCGCTGGGTAAAACATGAAGCATCGGGCAAGCAATTGCAGATGTTATCCCTGCCTTTTGCTTTGCAATTGACCGAAAAAGCTGTTTACCAAATGCTCGATGATATCGGGTGGTCAACTGTGAAAATTCACGGTAACAGCACTAATTGCGTGCTGCCTGGATTGGTAGAACATTCTGTTTACAAACGACTCGGATATCATCCAGAGTTAAACTTACTTTCGAGGGAAGTAATTACAGGTTTTCTAGATAAGGAGGAAGCAAAGCACCAACTTTCTGACATCAGAGATAATACAGATGCTTTGGAAAAGTTGGTGGATAAAAAGTTGAAGGAAAGCCTAAGTAAATAGAATCATATCATGTCCGTTGAATTGCCCGTAATAAAAAAACCTCACCGAGTTGTTGCGTAGGGACGCATCAGAGATATTTCGCACAAACAGATAACTTTGATCGTGCCGTGTCCCGGCTGATGATTATGGGTAATCTTAAGGACACGATCTGAGAGGTAAACGTTAAAGCCCCGAATTATTTGATAATTCGGGGCTTGATAATTTGTTATTTCTTACAAACAAAGTAAAGCATACCTTGAAGGGGTTGATTTACTAATGTCTCTGGTAGTAGATGCATTTTATTTTGACTAATTTGGTAATCAGAACCAATCGCAACTACTTCAAAATTAGCAGCTCTTAAAACTTGGTAAGCTTCTTGAAGTTTATACCAATAGGTATAGGGAGGTCGATCGAGAAGTGCCAGCCAGTTAAATGTACCGCTTCCAGGCTGACGATGACTTCCTGCTTTGCGACCAAGCTTGAGGCAGGGGAGATATTGAATAGAATGTTGCGATTTGCATAACTTCCTCAGAAGACTTAAATAAACTAGACATGGTAGGTACATAGGACTTCTGATTCTGGCGTCAAAACTGAGGAAAGAAAAGAGCGCAATTCCCCCTTTTTTGAGAATACGGTGAGCCTGCTTTAAAGCATTAAATCTGGCTGAATCATCTTCGATACAACAGATAATCTGTTCTAAATAGAGTATCTGATCGAAAAAATTGTCTTGATAATCTAAGCAAGTTGCGTCTTTAACATCGTAGACAATACTATGGCTAGCATCTCTCTGTTTTGCAACTTCAATAAATTCAGGCACAAAATCAAAACCATAAAGATCGTTGAAGCCAAGAGTTTTTAGACTTAATAAAATTCTTCCGCCTCCTGTACCGGCATCAACTGTTTTTCCTGTTTTGTCTAAATATGTCTCAATTAGGTAAGTCTCTCTGAGAGATAAATCTGACAAGTAAGCCCAGCCAAATTCTATGGTTTGGTACATTTTTTGATGGGCTAGCATTAAAATCACCTTCTGTTTATTCAATCGGATTTATAGAAATAGGGATGGCGATAGGCAGGGAAAAAATCGCAATCATTGCCTGGACTGCCGTAATTACTTTCGCAAATATGCATAAGCTTTGTATATTTTTCCTCGTCCAAGATCGTTCGATAGGTATGAAAATTGGCTCTGAGATTAGAGAAGCCACTCTTAAAGTAAAACAAAGAGTCGGAGCGGGCACCCAATCCGCCGCCTAAATGTAAGACAGAATTGCCATTTTCTTTAGCCCAACGGGTGATGGCATCAATTTCTAACTTTGATGGCGCGTGGCGAAAATATTTGTCAGAAGTTCCGGAAAGATAAGTTTGGACGATGCCATTTATGGCAGTAAATAATATGCCAGAGGCGACTTCGCCTGACGGGGAAAGAATGGTACAGAAATTTAAGCGATCGCCTAAACTAGCTCGTAAATCTGAAAAGTAACTTTCGGAAAACATGTAAAACTCACTGGCTGACAGCCGCTGCATTGTTTTACGATAGATAGCGACGAATTCTTCATAGAAATTCCAATCATTTATCTTTGCCTGAAACCCCTCACGCATCAGCTTGCGAATATCTTTTTTGCAATCTTTTCTTCTCTGCGCCTCAATCTCTTCAATTGACAAAGAAAGATCGATATAAACAGTTTCACCGTGTTGCACCAGCGTGCCGTACTTGGCTAATGTTTCCAGAGGAAGGCTGAGCAAAGGATGCAGGCGGAAGAAAGCAGTAATAATTCCGGATTTCGCTCCAACTTCTCGAAAAGACTCCAGAAACTTCTCTAAACAATATGGATTATCGGGCGGAATTAACAGCGGTGCTGGGTATCCGTAAGGCGTTGTAGCATCGTACCAATCATCAGGCGCACCGAGACTCGCCGGAATTTTCCGAATTAACAAAGGCACCAAAAATGCCGATTGTCCTATTTCTGCATAAAACGCGACGGGTGTACCTTTCTCATGCTTGGCAGTTAAGGAAACATATTCTGGAAGATGGTAAAAATCGTGCCGAGTTAACATTAAATGGCGTTCCCATCTCTCATCTTGAGAAGAAATAAATTCGGCGATTGTCATATTAAACCTCAAGGATATCTGCTTAAACGATTTCTCGTACAAGAACAAAAGCCTCGGCGGCAAAACAATTTACAGTACTACCTCTTAACGTTGCCAAAGCTCGTAAAGATTCCTCCGAACGTTCGTTAGGAAAAGGTTTAATTTGCGAAGCATAGAGTTGCATCGCTTGCAGTTTCATTTCCAGATAATTGGAAATATCTACAAAAACATTCGGAACAAAATTGGGTGCTAAATAAGGAGCATTCCAGTTAGTCTCTGAAAGGGTTTCGTAAGCATAAATTGCTCGCGGCGCGCCAGGACGATTTGGTCTGGCTGCGACTAAAGCTGATAAGAAAACCCTTTGATGATCTAGGTGAAGATCGCCAGTGAAAGGAATATAAAGAACTTCTGGCTGGATGTTTTGGATAACTTCGTTCAGATGACGATTGATATCCCGGTGGGGAATGGTGTCTAGATTCGCGGCTGGTAGGGGAAGAAATATAGTTTGCTTGACACCGAGTAGCTTATGTGCTGCTAATGCTTCTTGGCGATCGCATTCAATTTCTTCGGCGCTATAGCCTTCGGTCATAATTGCTACACAAACTTCTGCACCAAGAGCCGCCAGCCTCGCCATTGTTCCCCCAACGCCGAGAACTTCATCATCTGTATGCGGTGCAATCACGAGTATCTTATCTTTCATAGCTTTCCTCTTGCTAGCTCAATTCAACTCTAAGAATTTGCGCGTTTCTAATCCACAGCAAAACAGAGTATCGAGAATCGACAGATTCGGCAAAAATCCCAGTTCTGGAAACAGTTGAACGTAGGATGGAGAGTTAAACTCTTGCCAGATTATGCCAATACCCGCCGCTTCAAAAGCTGACATATCCATATATCTTTTGCCGCCGGAACCAGATAAATAAGTATCTGCTCCCACCGCCTTACAAGCATCGATCAAAAGTTCGCTTTTACTTCCTTCCACTTCCAAAGAAGATAAGTAAACAATCGGCTTATCAATCTCCAATATTTCCATCACCCATTGAATGAGTGCCATGTCAAGTTCCCAGAGATGATGCCATTTTTTTCCTAGTAATTCTTGGAGTTTACCGGCGTATTTCTCAAAATAGGGAGCCGGGGAATAATTGGTTAAAAGCGTCTGCCAATGCTTGCGCGACCAAGGAAGCTCTGAATCAATTTTCACTTGGTCGATTCGCTCTTCTTCTCCAGAGGAATGGAATACAGGTACGGTTAGCCATTGTTCGCCTTTGTTGGTTTTGATTTTGTTGCGGTGTTGGATACCGCGCCGCTGAAATTGCACGCTATCCATTACTACAAAAACGTCGCCTTGGTTAAGCTTGTGAAAGAAACCCAGGTAGGGTAAATATTGGGGTTGGTGAATGACTGCGATTTTCATAATGGGTAATGGGTAATTGGTAATGGGTAATAACTTTCCAGTCCCTTTATTTGGCGTAGACGCCTTCTTTGCGGAGGACAACTGGAATAGTTTTGAAAAGAATCACCCAATCTAACCAAAAATTCCAGCGATCCACATACCAAACGTCTAAGTTCAGCCGTTCTTCTAAACTGTTTTCTAAACCGCCATTAACAGCTTCCCAAGCTGTAACTCCTGGCGGCATTAATAACCGCCGTTTTTGCACATCGTTATAGGTGTTTAGGGAGGAAACTAACAGCGGTCGAGGGCCAACTAAGCTCATGTCGCCCCGAAGAACGTTGAGAAGCTGTGGCAATTCGTCGAGATGATATTCGCGTAAAAACTTGCCAACTTTTGTAACGCGAGGATCGCCTTTGAACGTTCCTAAGCCTATACCAATATGAACCGCACCATCGACCATCGTGCGGAATTTGTAGATAGTAAATGGTTTGCCTAACTTTCCTAATCTTTCTTGGCAGAATAAAATCGGGCCTGGGGAACTCAGCCGAACTGCTAAGGCAATTCCTAGCAAAAGAGGCCAGATAAGCAGGAGTGCTAGGCTGGCGATCGCAACATCTAAGTAGCGCTTAAACATCAGTTGCATTCTCACGTTATTTCGTCTAGCAAGATAAGCTTTTTCAGCGGATTTCCACATTTCATCCGTCCAAAATTGAGCCAATCTCGAGGAAAAATTGCCAACAGAAACTTCAAAATTCATGGGTGATGCCTTCCCTTTTCAAGGTTAGTTATAAAACCAAGAATTGCTCTAACTACATGAAAACTTTATTCCCTTTATTTTGGGTGCCAATTTGGCAAACGGCGACAAAAGTTTACAGGTTTATTGGTAATTGGTATTTCACTCAACTTGCTAGTTATGAGGTCAAGCATTTTAGATCCCCCTAAATCCCCCTTTATAAGGGGGACTTTGAATCCGGTTCCCCCCTTCATAAGGGGGGTTAGGGGGGATCAAACCGACAATATTTGTGACTAGCAACTTGGGTTATTTAGTGAAATTGTGACAATTACCTATTACCCATTACCTATTACCTATTACCCATTATTAATGACTCGCTGCTCGCGAACGATGGTGCAGAAACTAGCGTTTCAGCATACAAGGTTTCGTGCAGATTTAAAATCTGCCGTAGGTCGTAATCTGCGATTAATTCGCGTCCGCGCTTGCCCATCATTTTGGCGTCTTCAGGATGGTCTAAGATCCAGGCGATCGCTTTGGCAATTGCTTCTACATTTCCCACCGGAACGAGAATACCGCAGCCGGGATCTAGCAATTCCCGAATGCCTCTAATATCTGTGCCAATGGCTGGAGTTTCCAAGCACAAAGATTCCATGATGCTTCTGGGTAATCCTTCAGATTCGGAAACCAAAATGGTAGCAACAGCAGCGCGGCTCAAAGTGGGAATATCCCGGCGGAAACCCAAAAAGCGAACGCGATCTTTCACGCCTAATTGGTGGGATAACTGCTGCATTTCTGCTTGTAAAACACCCTCGCCAGCAAATGCCAAACAAGTATTATCTCTGGCAACTTTAGCGAATGCTGTTAGCAGATCTCGATGGCGCTTGCGGGGAGTGAATTCGGCGATGCATAAAAACAGAGAAGTTGTCGGTGCGAGTTGTAATTCTTGCCGCACTTGTTCCACTTCAGAGGCAGAAATGGCATCGGGATTGTAGCGTTGAATATCTACTCCAATTCCGGGCATGTAGCGGACTCGATCCGGTGGAACGATTCGGTAGCGTTTCGCCGCTGCTTCATCTTCGCGGTTAATAACGACTAAATAATCAGTCCACAATCCTGCCAGTTTTTCTAGGGTCAAAAAGATGGCATTTTTCAGGGGCATTTCCCCTTTGTAGAAGTTAAAGCCGTGAGCGGTATAAATTATTTTGGGTTTGCCTTGCTTTCTCAAATCTTTGAGGGCGTAGCGAGTGACAAAACCGGCGACTGCCATGTGCGCGTGGACGATATCGTATTGCTGCTGCGCGACAATTTCTCCGATTTTTGAGGGCGCAGTCAGGAAATTTTTCGGATCTAGGGGACTGCGACCTAATTCTACATCCCAGACGCGATCGCAAGCCGCCACACATTCCGGACAAGTCGAAACACCGTTGGCGATCGCATCCACTCGCCACCCCTGGGCACGGAAATAATGGGCAAAGGGCAGCAAAAAGGCGCGCAGGGCAATCGGTACGGCACTAATTAGTAGAAGTTTGTTCATAAAACATGCGATTTGGTAATGCTAATTGGGGGTAAATAACGAGCCTAGAAACTGGGTTTCTTGCTGCCATATTCATAGAAAGCGAACCTAGAAACCGGGTTTCTTACTGCGATATCTCATAGAAACCCGGTTTCTTGGCGTAAGTCGTACAACTTGTAGTTTTTTGTTTCACCCATGCCTCAGTAGTTTCTTTGAGATATCGGTAAAATTCGATGCGTCGCTTTTGCAGTAACTCATCTCGGTACTGTTTGGAATTTTCCCAATTACGAGCCGACATGCGCGCCATGCGTGCTGGATCGGTGACGACCTCGCGAATTTTGCTAGCGAGGGCGGGTACGTTACCGGGGGGCACGAGATCTTCTGGCGGTAGCAGTTCGGGGAAGCCGCCCACGGTGGAGCCAATGCAAGGAAGCGATCGCGCCATCGCCTCGATCGCGGCTCGCGGCAATCCTTCTTGATGGGATGGCAAAACGAACAAATCCGCCCGATCCAACTGAGTACGCACAGCTTCCCCCGCAGTTACATCCCCCAGGAACTGCACCCGCTCTCCCAAATCCAGCTTGGCGGCGAGCGATTCGAGTTCCCCTCGATACTTTCCATCCCCCAGCAAAATTAACTTCAGGTCTAATCCCCCGCGCACGCAAGCAGCAACTGCATAAAGCAGCACATCGGGCGCTTTGTAAAGTTGATCCATCGTGCCGACGGTAATTAGAGTCAACGACTGCATCTCCGACTTGGGAGAACGAGGAACGGGTACAAACGCCTCGACGGGCAATTCAACGCTCGAATAGTGGGTGGAAAAAGCTTCTTTTGCCGGTGGATAGCGCTGTTGCAACGCACGTTCGGTAACGTAAGCAGCCGCAATTGCGCCAGCACAAATCCGCCGCAACTGGCAGGGGAACCACCAGCGCAACAAAGGTCTTAAGGGATGCTTGATCGAACCAGGTGCGAACGCATCGTAGGGATCGGCGACGACTTCCACACCGTAGGGATGGCGAGTGCGCCGTAAAAAGGGATACACATCGCTGGCAAGTTGGGAAGCCACGCGCAAAATTACGGCATCGTTGAAAGCCACAGCATTTCTGACAGCTTGCTTGACAGAAAATGCCTTTAAAAGATACTGTTCTGGCCCAATGTAATGAGGGACGGGGATCAACGAAATCCCCTCCCCATCTGCCCGTATCCAGCCTGGTGGCGGCTCAGCAACTGGGAGAGTTCGCGCTACTACTTTCACGCCATCAAATACTTCTAGATAGCGTTGCCAAAATGAATAGGCGAACATAGTTTGCGTCCACACTGCCCGATCAGGAGTTTGGACAAAGCGATGTTCGAGGATAACGGTTACATTCATATTCACCTCACTTTTTTTTGGGGAGGTTTAGACGCTCGAGCTGGATGCAGAAAGTGGGTTTTTCACCCCGCGTGGATCGGTATTTTGTGTTTTGAGCCATGCCTCGGTTTTTTCTCGGACATAGCGGTAGAACTCAATTCGCCGCTGATGCAGCACCCGATCCGAGTACCCCCTAGCTTTGTGCAAGTTCCTAGCTGACATGCGCGCCATCCGCTCTGGGTTGGTCACCACTGCGCGAATTTTGCCCGCCAAGGCAGCAACATCACCGGGCGGCACCAAATCTTCGTCAGAGAGCAGTTCGGGAATGCCCCCCACCGTAGAGCCAATGCAGGGAAGCGCCCTCGCCATTGCCTCGACCATCGCTCTAGGCAAACCTTCCTGATGGGATGGCAGGACAAACAGATCGGCTCCATCCAACTGGGCGCGCACGGCATCGCCAGCAGGCAACCAACCCAAGAAACAGACTCGTTCTGCCACACCGAGTTTTGCCGCTCTAGCTTCGAGTTCCGATCGGTGCTTACCGTCTCCGACCATAATTAACTTCAGGTTCAGTCCCTCGCTCGCGCCAGTAGCGACGGCATCGATCAGCAGGTCAGGAGCCTTGTAGAGTTGATCCATTGTCCCGACATAGATTAGGGTCAACAACCCCGATTCTTGCCGAGGAGTGCGAGGTACAGAAACAAAAGCTGAATCGGGCAACTCAACATCGGAACAGTGGGTGGAAAAACTATTGATTCCTGGTGGATAGCGATGTTGCAAAGCACGTTCGGTGACGTAAGCCGCCGCAGTGGCATCTGCACAAATCCGCCGCAACTGGCGAGGGAACAACCAGCGGAACAAAGGTCTTAAGGGATGCTTCACCGCACCCGGTGCGAACACATCGTAGGGATCGGCGACGACTTCCACCCCGTAGGGATGGCGAGTTCGCTGCAAAAATGGTTGTATCTCGATAGCAAGTTGGGAAGACACGCGCAAAATTACCGCATCATTTAAACTCACAGCATTTCTAACAGCTTGCTTGACCGAAAACGCCTTTAAAAGATACTGTTTTGGCCCAATGTAATAAGGCACCGCGATCAAAGAAACCCCCTCGCCATCTGCCCGTATCCAGTCAGGCGGCGCCTCAGTAACTGGGAGAATGCGCGCCACCACTTTCACGCCATCAAATACTTCTAAATAGCGTTGCCAAAATGAATATGGGAACATAGTCTGCGTCCACACTGCCCGATCGGGAGTTTGGATAAAGCGATGTTCGAGGATAACGGTTACGTTCATATTCACCTCACTTTTTGCTCGGTTCAATTTTGGCTAACTCTGACTTATGAGGATAAATTTGGCAATTTATCCCAGACTTTTGAACGCTCTCTTTTTTGCTGCTTAGCCACAAAACCAGAAAAGGCATACCGCCATTTTTCATGATAAAAAAAACATCGTTATCCAGGTCGCTGACTAGGACAACAAAACAGAAATTAACCAAAAAGGGCAACAAAATTAAGCGGATATCATAATTTTCTAAGCTCAAGAGTAAACGTTTAACTTGCCCGACGACAAATCCTAGAAATATAAAAGAAATCGGCACTAAAAATGGCCCAAAATTGAGCATAGTTTCCCCTGCCAGACCATAAACCTTTGAAGAAGCCCAAAGTTCGGGATGGTAACTTCCCATACCGAATTGAGCCTCTGTGCCATCTTTGATCTTGCTGGGTGGTTTGTTCGGCATAATTGCACTGGGTATCAGTATGGTTAGGGCTGATAAATAGGTTCTACCCCAGGCATATTGGTAATCATTATCCGGTTGACTCAATCTGTAAAGTAAGAAAGCTTGAATATCGCTTCTGCCTAAGTCTTGTAAGACTAAACCTTGCCAAGATCGCCCGGATTTTTGTTCCAAACTGGCACGGGCTTCTTGTCCTTCTAAAGCGGTACTAATGGCGTCCAAACCTCCGGTTTTAAAGAAGCCATACAGGTACATAAAAAAGACGAGAAAGACTAGCGCGATCGCAATGTGTTTTTTGTTAATCTCTCGAATCCAAAAATGAATGATTCCGGCAACCCAAAACAAAGCCCAAATCGTATTGCTCCGGCTACCCCGCAGCCCACCAAAAAGCATTTGCAAACCTAGAAAAATTAGCAAAACTATTATCAATACCATCCAAGTTTGTCGCCGTTTGTTTTTTTGGGCATAGGCGGCGAACCCCATCATGGATAAAATCGGAAAACTCTCTGAAAACAGGACAACTATGCCCATGCCTTGGAATTCATCGCCTTCTCTTCTAGCTGCTCTTGTCGCAGCATCAATGTAGCCGCCTATGCCTCCAAACTTCTGGTAAACCATTAGCTGTAAGACGGCGGAAAGCATGAGGGAAAAGCAAAGAACGGGAATAAACCGCCGTCGATCGAGTTTCCAAACAATCTGTTTCGATCGCTCTTCAGTGGGTTGGGCGGCAATATTTCTGGAAAAACGATAAACCCATATACCTAAAAAATTCAGAATTGCCATGCCGCCCACCCAAGGACGCCAATCGGGCGGGGGTGTAATATCTCCATCCATCCAAAAGTCCCAACTGACATGTAATAGAGGTGCTAGGAAAAAGAAATGCAAACCCAATAAACCAATAATGCCAATCGGATCGAAGATATTTAAACGACCGCGAAACCAGTCAACGGCATCAATTCCGATCAAAATTCCGCACAAGGTAACGGGGATGACAAACCAATGCAGGAACTCGTCTGAGGTTTGGAAAAATGCCACCAGTATGAGAATGCAGAGGAAAAAAGAAATAAATGCGCTGTCTTTATAGGCTGTTTTGTTGGGAAGTATTTTCTGGGTCATACAAGCGCCTCCAGGAAAATATTTTCCAAATCTTTGACAGATACATTGATATTAAACCGACTGGTTTCTACAACTGCCAAAGCATCGGATTGAGCAATGCTAAATTTTGCATCTCGGTGAGTTAACAGCACTTTAGCCCACTCAGAAGCTGGCTGTGATAGGGATAGTCTCTGCACCAAAGATTTGACTAAATCTGCTTCGGGCGGCACTACATCTGAAATGATGCAGAGGAGTCCGGCTGCTTGTGCTTCAACTAACACTAAACCCAGCCCTTCGTGTAAGGATGGAAAGAGGAAAACATCGATTGCGCCTCGCATTAAATGAGGGATATCGGGGCGGGTTCCTGCGAAGGTGACGCGATCGCTTAACCCGATCTGCTCAACTTTTCGCGAGATTTGCGATCGCAATTCCCCCTCGCCCAGCAGCAACAGGTGCATTTTTGGTTCTCGCTGGGCAACTTCGGCGGCAATTTCTATGAGAAATTCATGATTCTTTTGTTCGACAAATCTGCCAACGTGACCGATAACAAATGCATCGCTAGGAATGCCTAATTCCCTACGAATTGCCTGCTTATCGATCGCCTCCCGGAAAGGCGTTAAATCGATGCCATAGTAAAGAATTTGCCAGCGGCGATCGCTTTCCCACTTGGAACCAAATAAATCTGCCGCGGCAAAGTTGCTGCATCCCAAACCAACGTTTGCATAGCGGGAAATCCAACTTTGCGTTAAGCGGCGATACAACTGCCGATACAATCCCGCTTTAGCTTCCTGTGCCGAAGTATCGTTGTGACTGTGGGCAATGCACAAAGGCACGCCTGCTTGCTTGGCGATGCGGAGAACGTAACCGCTGAAGTGATGCACGTGGCTGTGAACGACATCATAGGGGCCATATTCGCGCATAATTCGGCTGAAATTGGCGGCATAAGCCCACGGACGCCAGCGATCGAGGGTACAGGGGATAATGCGACTGCCGAGGCTGCGAATCTCGTCGTCGTAAGCGCAGGGATCTGTGCGATGGACGAGGAAATCCATGTGGAAGCGATCGCGGTCGATGTGTCGCAAAATGTGCATCAACCAGGTTTCGATCCCGCCTCGCACCATACCGCCAACAACATGAAGAATGCGAATTGGACGCCTCGCGATTAACGTCTGCTGCTGATTGTCTTTGCCTGTGGCTGTAAACATTTGACTTCCTCCCAATCGTCCCGAACAGTACACAAATAGTTGCGATACAGCTTGTTTTCATCTGGAACAATTTTATTCATAGCTACTGGTTCTTCTGGACGCAGGTGAAAAAAGCGGTAACCAAATTTCTTTAAAATAGTTTCAACCGCTATACAAGGGCCGTCATAGTTACATTCCACAATGATATTTGGGGCTGAGTTTGATAAAACTTGAAGCATCCCCTCCAAAACTTTATCGTCAAATCCTTCCGCATCAATTTTGATCAGGTCAATCGGTTCATTTGGAGAGCAAATCGTGTCAATTCTTGTGACATTAATATCAATCAAATAACCTTCATAACCTCTAAACCCTTCGGGATTCAGGCTAGCTGATAGCGGCACATCTTCAAAGGGAATATGCAACTTTGTTTCACCCACCGTATTCGATACTGCCAGGTTTTTTGTCTGACAGCGGTCTGACCACCCATTGATTTCGATGTGGGAAAGCAGGCGTTTATAAACCTGGGGAACCGGCTCAAATGCCATCACTTTTGCTTGAGGATTTGCTGCTAATGTCACCAAGGTGAAGAGTCCTGTATTTGCGCCAATGTCTAAAAATAACTTAGATTTTTGCGCCAATTTGTAGAAAACTTGCATCGTTTCTGGCTCCCAACCATCCCAGCCGCACCAAAAAATTGCTCTGGCGATCGCATCGTCAGCAATGGCTGAATATTTGAAAGAATTTCCATTGGGAAGCGAGACAAGAAACGTTGTTTCAACGGGTAACCGCCGCCAGAGGAATTTAGGTAACAATTTAGATTGGGCCAGAGCTAACAAAACTTCTCTGACGAAGGGATTGCGAGTTAAAACTCGTAGGAGAAATCTGACACCATCTTTAAATTCATTCATGATTACAGCTCGACTTATCTAGTCGCGAATATTCACCACGGCGTGGAAGTCCGGGCCAAGCATATAATTAATACTGTTTGGCACGTTCTCCAAACCTAAGAAAACTGTCTCGGTTCTTTCGTTAATGCTGTCGGATTTGGGCAGAATTCCAATCGATGCCGAACTTGCACCAGCGGGAATTGTTATCGAGTTGGGAATCGTTTGGTAATCTATCCCATTCTCAGCCGTTCCTCTGATGATGTAGTTCACCGTTAATGCTTGCGAAGTATCCCCCGTGCGAGTGACGAGAAACTGTCCCGCATCTCCAGATTCGGAGGCATCGGAGTCCGGTACGTTGATGTTGACAATCGCCGGATTGCTGTTGGTAAAATTCAAATCGATGAATTGATTTTGCACGTCGAAATAGGCATCGTTAGAATTTAAAACTTGGTTACCCTCCAGATAAAAATTGGCAAAATTTACGCTGATATTCCGCTGGGCATCGTAGCCATGAAAAACTGACTTTGCCCCGCCGCGATCGTCTACTTTTAGGTTATAAACATACACGTTTCTGATATAACCCAACTTATCGGAAGACGAACCTTCTTGCCACGAAACGGGTCTAATGTTCCAGTTCCATAGTAAGGCAGCTTTATCTTTTTGCGGTGCATCTAGAATATCTTCAACCCGAATATTCTTGAAGTAGATATTCTCAAAATTGGCTCCGGTTACAGGCCAAAATCCTGAAACTTCATTGGCAAATACAACATCGATATTTTCATAAGTAATATTTCGGATAAAATCTTGCTTCGCCGATGCTCCAATTTTGAAGCCATTACCGCCGTAAAAGACAGAGTTTTTGATATTAATATTTTCACTGTTCTGAATCGCACCATTCTTATCGCCGCCAATAGATGTAGCGTCATCGGTGCCTTTATACAATACGTTGTCAATCGTAATGTTTCTAGAAGACCAAAAATCAAAGCCATCTGTATTGAGAAATTCCGGTTGCGGAGAGGCTAAAATTTTGATATTATAGATATTGACATTTTCAGAATAAGACATCCAAACATTGGCGACTGCTGGGTCTTGAATCAGAATATCCCGCAAGCTAATATTATTAGCATTTTTCATTAAAATTAAACTGTACCATCCTCCTTTGGGACGCCAGTAAGTCCCGTTTCCGTTGATAGTTCCTCGCCCGATTATTTTTACATTATTGGCATTTTCAATATTAATTAAACCGCGTCCGTAGGAAGGATTTGTCTCTTTAGTTGCTTCCAAAACAGAGCCAGGTGCTAAATACAGCGTGAGGTTGCTTTTGAGGTTGAGTTCCCGCATTTTGTAGACGCCGGGTGGGAAATAAAGAATTCCTTGTTTGGCAGAAACTTCGTCGATGGCTTTCTGGATTAGCGGCGTTGCCTCATTTTGACCTGTATTATCAACTCCGTAATCGATGATATTGGTGACATTGGCATCGCTGAGTTGGGGTGGTTTTTCTTCTGGAGGCTCGGCAAAAATAAATAGTTTTTCATCTAAGGAATTGGCTTGATGCAAAATCAACTTTCTCGGATCGTTCAGGGAGAAAGAGATTTTGTTGCCGTTGCGATTTGATGGGATGTTGTAACTTTTTGGACTGAGGGTGTATTGGTTAGCGGGTTCGTCGGTGGTAATTTCAATGTTGGCTGTATCCACCAAGGGGAATTGAACGTAAAAGATATTATTGTATTTTTGCACCGCTACAGGTTGATTGTTGACGGTGACAGAATAAGTACCAGGGATATTAACTAAGGTTTCACTGCCGTTCATAGTGGAAAAATTAGCGATCGCTACAAAAGTGACGACCAAACAAAACAAAGCAAAATGCCACGAATTAACTTTCCGCTTCCAGCGATGGAGGAATTTTATGCAGTGCATAAACGATAACTCCCAAACTAAAAATTGCTTGGACAATTGCGGCTAAAATTAATGCGATCGCCGCCCCTAGCGATCCCATAATTGGGATTAACCAAAGACAAGCGATCGCAGCGGTTACTGTCGCCGCAGCAAATAAAGGAATTTGAATCCGGAAATACCGCGCCGCTGTCATTCCATAACCCAAAAAAGAGGAGATGTAACCAAGTCCAGCAGCTACCATCAACCAAACAAATAAATCTTTTTGTTCGGCATATTCTGGGCGATATAACAAAGTCAAAATTTCCCTTCCTGCAACTAGCGCCACCAAAATCGCCGCCCCACCCAAAATTGCCCCAATTCCCACCAATTTGACCAAAAGCGCCCGAAAAGCGCTGCGATTTCCGGCTGCATAGTATTTCGCCAAACGCGGACTAGCAGACTGTCCCAGGGCATTTACTACCATGTTTCCCGCCACCATTAAGTAAGCGATCGCCGCAAATACCCCCAATTCTCCCTCGCCCCAATAGTGTTCGATAAAGTATTGGGGAATGTTCCCGTTGAGGGCAATTAGCATCATTACCAAACCTAAAGGTAGCGATAGCCAAACCAATTTATTCAAAGTTTTTAGATGCCAGCGCGGATAAAGAGGATTTGAGATTTTAGATTGCAGATTGCAGATTTTTGATTTGTAATTCAAGGCAAATCTGCCATTTTCTCGTCTTCCCAAAAGTAAGAAACCGCTGCGAATATCGTAGGCAAATAGAACAAATGCCCAAGCAATAACTAATCCCACAGTTCCCCAAATAACGCTACCCGTAAGATAGAGTCCCGCGCCCAACAAAATAAGAGACAAAGGCCCTTTAATCATCATCGAAATAGCGATGCGATCCATCCGTTCGTGCTGTTGAATTAGCCCGTAAAATACATCGCTAATCGACTCGAATCCCTTTGCTAAACCAATCGTCAAAACCACCAGCGCCGTTTCCCAGCGATAGCCAGCATTGAGGGTAATTCCCCCAATTAAAAGCAGTGCCAAAAGAGTCCCGATCAGCCTCAAACCGAGGTAGTCGCCGAACAAATACTGGTGTTTTGCATCTGTCGCCTGGACGGATCGCAGTTGCAAATTTGTCAGCATGACGACAGGTGCAGTCACCGCCAACCCCAAGGTGAATTGACCTACTATTTCCGGACTGCCGAATTTAGCCAGCAGCACCAACATTCCCCACTGGCAAGCTGCATAAACAGCATTACCGATGAATGTCCAGGAGAAATTGCGGCGCAATGTTAGGGGTTTGATCTGTTCCATATATCTTGGCGGTTAATTGCTAATTGCTCATTGCTCATTGCTAATTGCTAATTGCTAGGAGAAATATCTCAGTAGTACTGTTATTAGCCATTAGCAAGAAAGTTCCAAGAGCTAGTGATTGTGCCTCATCCGAGCGCAACCCGCTGTAATAGAGGTTGTGGATTGGGTTGCTCCGGATTGGTAGTTGAATTTACAGGGGTTGCCTCCACCTCAGCGTTTAAATAATCAGGCATGTATTCGGGGACTAATTGCTCTAGCAAAAACACAATTAAATGGTTATCATTTTTAATTGCTGCTTCGCAGATGGCTTCGATTTTCAGATCTAACTGCTCTGGTAAAATGCGGCTGGCATTTTTAACCTTGATAATTTTTTCGTGTTGAGTGCGTTCGTATTCCTCCCCTGGGATAAATAACTCTTCAAACAATTTTTCTCCTGGACGCAATCCGGTGAAGGCAATTTCAATGTCTTTGCCGACTTCATATCCGGAAAGGCGAATCATATCTTTTGCCAAGTCAACAATTTTAACTGGCTCTCCCATATCGAGCATAAAAACTTCACCGCCGCGCCCGATTGTCGCTGCTTGCAAAAGTAGTTGAACGGCTTCTGGAATTGTCATAAAATAGCGGCAAATATCGGGATGGGTAATAGTTATCGGCCCTCCTTGTGCAATTTGTTGTTTGAAAGTTGGGACAACGCTGCCGCGACTGCCCAAAACGTTGCCAAAACGAACTACCATAAACGGCTTTCCGCTCTTTTGGGCGGCTTGAAGTACGAGCATTTCAGCCACTCGCTTGCTAGCGCCCATAATGCTGGTGGGATTGACTGCTTTGTCTGTGGAGATGGTGACAAAGTGTTCCACACCGTATTTCAAGGCGAGATCTAGTAAATTTTTGGTTCCCCGCACGTTATTTGCGATCGCTTCCGGCGGATGCGATTCCATCAAGGGTACGTGTTTGTGCGCTGCTGCGTGAAAAATAACCTGGGGTCTGAATTGCTCGAACAAATACTCTAATCTAGTGAAGAACCGAATATCGCCGATGAATGTCTTGATTTCGGGGATGGTATCCCCAGGATCGCCCTCTTGTTGCAAAATTTGCAAATTCCTTGCTAATTCTTGTTGAATTGCAAATAAAGAATTTTCTCCATGTCCTAATAGCATTATTTCAGCAGGACGGCACTTTAAAACTTGCCGACAAAGTTCGCTACCAATCGAGCCACCTGCTCCGGAAATTAGCACTTTCTTGCCTTGAATAAATTCCCCAACTCTCCGCAGATCGGTTTGGATTGATTCGCGTCGCAAAAGGTCTTCTATTTGGATATCTCTGACGCTACCTACGCGGATGCGGTTAGTTAAAATCTCGTTAAGTCCGGGTAAAGTGCTGGTGGGAACGCCCACTGACAGACAAATATCTAAAATTTCTCGAATTACTCTCCCCGGTACCGAAGGCATGGCAATAATGACGCGACGGATATGCAACGAGCGAACTATTTCGGGAATTTTGTGGCGATCGCCTACTACGGGAATTCGGCGAATTTGCAAGTTGAGTTTTGCCTGGTCATCGTCAATAAAGGCTACTGGATAAAATCCTAACCAAGGACTTTGTTGCATTTCTCGTACTAGAGAAATCCCCGCACTCCCAGCACCGACAATCAGCACGCGATCGCGTCGATAAAACTTCAGATGTCTTTGCTTGATGCGATTCAACACCGGAATGCTGAAACGAATTCCACCTACGAATAAAAAGCTGATTATAGTATCCAGCAACGGCAGCGATCGCGGCAAACTATTGACCAAAAAATCATCTAGATAATAAACCACGTTGAAACATGTGGTTTGCAATATCCCAATCGCCGCCATCAGCATCACTATTTGTTCTAGTTCGTCAATACTGGCATAGCGCCAGTATCGCTTATAAAAGCCAAACGCATACAATACTGTCAGTTTCAGCGGCACAAACAGTATCGTCACCTGGATTAAACCCCCAAGGTAGGGAGCGAGGCTAAATGAGTCATCTAGGCGAATTGCTAGCGCTAATATCGGCGCGATCGCAAACACGATCGTATCTATAATCAAAAAATGCCGGTTTCTCAGCGTTAGTAACCATTTTGATAAAGCTTGTATTATAGAGCTTTTCACAATTTGCTCTTCAATTGGCTCTCGTGCTACCGAATTTACTGCTAACAAAATTTTACTAATCATTTTTTCTACTCCATAAGTCAATAACAGCGTCAGGCGTAGAGTAAAGATTTTTGAGTAACAATGGCGGAGCATTACCCTTGTGCGACGGTGCAAATAAATGCTTTTTCCCTCAGCATTCAGTTCTCAGCACTGAGTTATGAAAAATCCCCGGATGTCACAAGTATAGGTTTCAAGAGACAAGCATGATTTTCTTGTTCAAGTTTATTGGTTGTAATTAATTACCAGCTTTGTTACAACTCCACAATTATTTACAAGTTGCCTATTTCAATTGAGCCGTGAGAATGCCAGTCAAGTGGTTGCAGGTATAGCTTATCTGGCTATAGTCATTTAACCTGAGACGCTAGTCGATCGGTTGCCAAAATGGCAGAAATTTTCTTTTTTATTTTTGTCATTTTATTACTAAATCTATTATAAAATAACGTCTATCTAAAGTTAGATATAACATCAAAAAACTTTGAGATTAAATAATTACCTCTCTACCATTAGATAGAGGAAAATTGCTTGACACCCATCCTTAAAATAGAGTCGTTCGTAGTAGGCGCTTGGGCGCCGTTCTCAATCTCCGTGCATTTTAGTATAAATTGATAGCTGACATCAAGACCATTTGGCTCGCGGTAACGCGAGGCTCCTGTCTCCTACATCTGATGCTTGTAAAGATGTAATAACTATTGTTTCAGTTGCTCAAAACCGAGAATAAAAGCTGAAGCTTATGGCTGAGAATGGTTGAAAATGTTAGTATCAAAGCATACTCCTTGACCGCCTCAATTCACTAAACAACGCTTTCAGGAGTAATTTATGGAATCCACAGAATCTGGGCTAGGCATTCCACAATACTGGCTGATTCTGAAGCGACGTTGGTTACCCGCTTCGGCTGTTTTTGTCACGGTTATCCTGCTTACAGGAATTAAAATTTGGCTGCAACAGCCGGTTTATCGTGCAGAAGCAAAGCTAGCTTTTACCAAAAGCAATCCTACTTCTTCTTTAACCGGATTGGGAAAAGAAATAGGCGAGTTTTCCCCAGTAGGAGAGCAAACGAACCCGCTCAATACAGAGTTAGAAGTAATTCGTTCATCTCCGATTGCTCAACAAACAATAACCAGACTCAATCTGAAAGACAAAAAAGGGGATATCCTCAAAGTTAAAGACTTCTTGAAAAAGCTCACGATCGTCAATCCCAGAGGTACCGATATCCTGACAATTTCTTATGAAACAAAAGATCCAAAAATAACTGCCGCAGTTGTTAATACCGTCGTGGATCTGTACCTGGAAACTAATCAACGAGTCAACCATTCTGAAGCGACTTCGGCACGGGAATTTCTAGAACAGCAATTACCTCAAGCTACAGAATCTGCGCGTCAAGCAGAAACAGCGCTGCGCCAATTTAAAGAAAAGAATAAAGTAGTAGACTTACAGGAAGAAGCAAGATCGGCAGTGGCAACGATCGCCAGCTTGCAAAACCAGATCGGTCAAGTTCAGTCAGAACTCGCCGATGCTAATGCACAATCCCAAGCGTTCCAAAACCAGTTGCAAATGAATCCGCAGCAGGGATTAGTCGCAACTTCCCTCAGTGAATCTCCGGCGGTACAGGAAGCGATCGCAGAATATCAAAAAATAGAACGCCAATTAGCTATTGAGCGCACCCGCTTCCAGGATACGCATCCGGCGATCGCAGATTTAAAAACCAAACAAGCAACGCTAAAAGCTCTGTTGCAAAATCAAGTTCAACAAGCTGCTGGAAATCGACCACAATTGGCAAATGGCTCTTTACAAATTGGCGAAGTTAAACCGAGACTGATCGAAGAGTTTGTCAAAATCGAGGCAAAACGTCAAGGTCTTGCCCGTCAAGTTACTACTTTATCTAACCTCAAAATCGCCTACCAGCAGCGAGTCAACGTTTTACCCAGGCTAGAACAAGAACAGCGCGAGTTAGAAAATAAATTAAAAATTGCCCAGAATACATACTCGTTAATGCTGCAAAAGTTCCAGGAAATCAGAGTAGCTGAAAATCAAAATGCCGGAAATGTGCGGATTATTCAACCCGCCCTAGTCCCCGATGAACCCCTCTCGGCGCGCAAGGCTTTATCGGCAATCTCAGGGTTGTTAATCGGCAGCTTGCTTTCTCTGGCAACGGCTTTGATTTTAGAATCTCAAGATAAATCAATCAGAACCATAGAAGAGTTAAAGGAATTATTTGGTTTAACCTTGCTAGGCGTAATTCCTGACTATAAACAATCTGAAAAAATGGTCGGATTCAACAATAATCTGGCATTGAATTCTGCCCAGGTTCCCCACTACGTCACCAGCAACGGACAGGTTAAACAAAACGCTTACACGACGACCAGTAATTTAGAGTTATTGATGCCCAAAATTATCGGGCAAGATCGAGCTAACTCCTCCATCAGCACCGCTTACCAGATGCTGCAAGCTAATTTGAAGTTTCTCTGTTTTGCCCAAGGATTTAAAACTCTCGCCGTTACCAGTACGCAGCATCAAGAAGGCACTTCCACAGTCTGTGCGAATTTAGCTTGGACTTTGGCGCAATTGGGGCATAAAGTTTTGCTGGTAGATGCAAATTTCCACCATCCCGTCCAGCATGAAATTTGGGAACTTCCCAATCGAGTAGGTTTGAGTAATGTAATTTTGGGAGATACTCAACTCAATAATGCGATCGCAGAAGTCTCCCCCAATCTAAAACTACTTACTTCTGGCGTCATTCCTGCCAATCCAATGGCGCTGCTCGACTCCCAGCAAATCGCTGCATTAATCGCACAATTTTCAGATACTTACGATTTAGTAATTATCGACACACCTTGCTTGAAAGTTGCTGCTGATGCTCTCATCCTGGGTCAAAAAGCAGATGGTATCTTGCTAGTCGTTCAACCCGGAGTCGTTGATGCTCAAAGCGCCACTTTCGCCAAACAGCTTTTAGACAAATCCGGTCAGCGCGTTCTCGGTTTAGTAGCTAATCGCGTCCATTCTCAAAACGAACCTCAAAGCTACTACTATTTCCCCCAGGAATCCTAAGCGATCGCCCACAACCGTATAATCCCTTAGTTACCCCGTAGCGTTTGATATCTACAAAACGCATAAGCATCAAACAAAATACCCACCAAGCCAAACGTGAAAGCGATCGCTAAAATGCCATCGCTGGGCGATCCGCTGCCAAAAATTGCCAAAAACTGCCAGATCGATTCAGCGCCAGACTGACCGATAATTTGCAACCCGGGAATGTAGCGTACTAGGGAAGAACCACCCAGCATTCCCCCCACTAATAGGATCGGGGTAGCAAAGCTAAAGATACTCGTTAGCAGCAGGGAGCGGAAAAAGTTGGGCAACATACTCATGGCCTGGATTAGAACGCTGATAAGACCGACGACAGATACCTGTCATGGATACCCGTCACATATACAATAGGCGGAATCTCTGCCAGATCGGCAAAAAGACAAGAATCTTAAGTTTTCATTAAAAATAGACAGGGAATGTACTGAGCGATCGTTCAGGATCGACATACAACTTAACAAAGTGCGGATTGGAGGCGCGGTGAGGGAGAAAATTTCGAGATTTGGCTTGGGAATGTGGGGACAGCGCTTGCTGGCGGCAATGTTGCTGGGGGGACAGGTGTTGATGCACCTATTGGCGGGAAAAATTCATCGGCGCAACACGCTTGACCAAATGGCGATGGTGGGGCCAGAATCGTTAGCGATCGCGCTGGTAACCGCCAGTTTTGTCGGCATGGTGTTTACAATTCAGGTGGCGCGAGAGTTTATTAACTTTGGCGCGACGACTGCTGTGGGGGGGGTTTTAGCGATCGCACTAGCCAGGGAACTTGCCCCAGTCCTCACCGCCGTAATTGTAGCAGGGCGCGTCGGTTCCGCGTTTGCCGCAGAAATCGGCACGATGCGCGTCACCGAACAAATCGATGCTTTGTATGTCCTCAAAACCGATCCGATCGATTATTTAGTAATTCCCCGCGTCCTTGCTTGCTGTTTAATGCTGCCAATTTTAACGATTATGTGTTTATTAACCGGCTTAATTGGCGGATTGTTGATTGCAACCAGCATGTATGATATTTCCCAAACCGTATTTTTAGATTCGGTTCGCAATTTCTTGAATGTTTCCGATCTGGCTAGTGCAGCATTTAAAGCGTTTTGTTTTGGTGCGTTAATAGCAGTAATTGGTTGCAGTTGGGGCTTAACAACCACAGGCGGCGCCAAAGGCGTGGGACAATCAACCACGACAGCGGTAGTGACGGCGCTGTTGGCTATTTTTATCTCGAATTTTTTCTTATCTTGGGTAATGTTTCAAGGCACGGGTAGCGCTGTTTTGGAAGGATTTTAATTGGGTATAGGTTAAAAATCGGGTTTCTTTGACAATACCCTCGCCAATTTTCTCAAACGCCCCCAGGTTAAAACCTGGGGCTACACAAGCAAAGCCCGCCTGCGCGGGCTAAAATTCTTACAGCCCGCGCAGGCGGGCTTTGTTTGTATAGCGGCACCCTTAAGGGTGCCGGATTTTGGCTCGGTTAAGAAACCGGGTTTTTTTGAACAATCTTCGGTTTGATATATATCTAAGCTCCAAACCCGGTTTCTGATAAATTCTCATTTGCTAGCCTAGCTAACAGCGACTCATCAGATAATTGCGGCAACTGTTCCAGCAATAACCCTAACTCTTCCCCAGACAATGCCAGCAAATTTGACACCAAATCGGTTAAGCGTTCCCCTAACTCCCCAAAGCGCATTTTCAGCACATTTTCTGCTAGCAATCTTCTAGCTTGCTCAATCCCTTCTTCGTTCACCGGCAGCGCAGATAATTGCAGCAACAGCAGAGCAAATTCACTAGCCGGTAAAGCCGATACCGTAACTAAAAAAGCAGTCAAAGGCGCGTCTAATTCACCAAACCTTACCCGCAGAAAGTTGGCTAAAATCAATCGCTGTCCTTCTTCTCTCCCTATTTCTATACCTTGTTCTATACCTTCTTCTCTGCCTTCTAATTTTGCCGCTTCTAATTGCTCTCGAAATAAAGGTGCGATCGCCATAATCAACTCCCGATCTTCCGGTTCTAATTCCCGTTCTTGATTTGTCCGTAAGTTAGATTGCAACTGGTAAGCTAATTCTAGCGCGATCGCGCGAATCGGGTTATCAGTGGACAACTCACTCAACTGCGCTATTGCTCTTTCCTGCACCTTCCCCCTACCCAATATTCTCAACCACAAGGTTGCTTCTGTGACTGGCAATTGATGGATGACTACAATCGCCGTTCGCCAACCTTCTCCTGTAAAATAGATTCCTTTACCCCAGTTATCTTCATCTGGAGTCGCCTTAAACCAATTTAACACCCTGTCAGATGCTGTCGGAGTCAGAATCCATAGCATTGGTAATTCGGCTTCCGGTAAGCTAGTTTCTTCCCGTCTAGATCTGCGCTCTACTTCTGCGATCGCATTAAACAGCTTACTCGTACAACTACGCACCTCGCTAATGGTGGCAGGATTGCGAAACGCTTCAAACAGCGCCGTCGTCCTTGCCATTTTTCCCAAAATTCCCAGCGTATCTAGGTAATCTGCTGTAGCAATCCCTGGCGTGAAATAAACATCTATTTCTCGGACTTCTGAATTTACGTTACGGCTGGGAGTCACCGTTCCGATCGGTGATAATAGTTCCGACAAATAATTTTTGGCAAATTCGTCGTAAATGATTCGCGTCATCTTTGCGTTCGCACCAGCGTGCCGGAGGCATATCGCTCGCATCTACTTTTGCCAAATCCTACCATATATCTTGTGCCGATCCCTAATAGCTATCTCAAGTTGCTAGCTATAAGGTCAAGCATTTTAGATCCCCCTAAATCCCCCTTAAAAAGGGGGACTAAGAATCCGGTTCCCCCCGCTGTTTTGGGGGGTTAGGGGGGATCGAACCGACAATATTTGTAACTAGCAACTTGCGTTAGCTAATCTCAGACTTAAAAAGGGGGACTAAGAATCCGGTTCCCCCCGCTGTTTTGGGGGGTTAGGGGGGATCGAACCGACAATATTTGTAACTACTCACATCTTGCACCTTGACTAAAAACCGGGTTTCTTGCAAATAGCTCAGCTTGAAAGTCTAGATTTGTCGTTAAGAAACCCGGTTTTTGAAGGCTTGTTGATAATGGTGCAAGATGTGAGACTAGCAACTTGCGTTAGCTAATCTCAGACTTAAAAAGGGGGACTAAGAATCCGGTTCCCCCCGCTGTTTTGGGGGGTTAGGGG
>ERZ1066119.433-NODE-433-length-29725-cov-10.303438_pt1 | contig 29725 bp, 27 predicted proteins | sample MGYA00382766_ERZ1066119 | MGnify/ENA primary metagenome ERZ1066119 (study PRJEB33369, sample SAMEA5778349) | biofilm metagenome | biome: Industrial cooling water; feature: Water cooling tower basin; material: Biofilm | place: United Arab Emirates | collected...
CCGCCGGAAAAGCGCGGGCGCAAAGCGGGGCCGCTGACGTCGCTTCCTCTCAGCCCGCGCCGGGCGCGACGGCCTTGGCCAGGTCCGGCGTCTCCGCCGTCGAGCGCAGGTTGAGTTCGCGAAGCTGCTTCGCCGAGACATAGCTTGGCGCGCCCATCATCAGGTCCTCCGCCTTCTGCGTCATCGGGAAGGTGATGACCTCGCGGATGTTGGGTTCGTCGGCAAGCAGCATCACCATGCGGTCGATCCCCGGCGCGGAGCCGCCATGCGGGGGCGCGCCGAACTTGAACGCGTTGATCATGCCGGCGAAGTTCTTGTCCACGTCCTCGCGCGTATAGCCTGCGATCTCGAACGCCTTGTACATGATCTCGGGCCGATGGTTCCGGATCGCCCCCGACGACAGTTCCACGCCGTTGCAGACGATGTCGTACTGGTAGGCGAGGATGTCGAGCGGATCCTTCGTCTCGAGCGCCTCCAATTCGCCCTGGGGCATCGAGAACGGGTTATGGCTGAAGTCGACCTTCTTGTTGTCCTCATCCCACTCGAACATCGGGAAGTCGACGATCCAGCAGAACTCGAAGCGCTTGGGGTCGATGAGGCCGAGCTGTTCGGCCACGCGCGTCCGGGCGAGGCCGGCGAGCTTGGCCGCCTGCGCCTCCTTGCCGGCGGCGAAGAACAGGCCGTCGTCGTGACCCAGGCCGAGCGCGTCCGCCATCGCGGTCATGTTGTCCTCGCCGTGGTTCTTGGCGATCGGCCCGCCCCATTCACCGCCCTTGCGGGTCGCGTAGCCGAGCCCCGCGAAGCCTTCGCCCTGCGCCCACGCGTTCATGTCGTCGAAGAACTTGCGGCTCTTGTCGGCCGTCGCCGGGGCCGGGATGGCGCGGACCACATCGCCCGCCTCGACGATGGACGCGAAGCGGCCGAAGCCGGACCCGCGGAACCGCTCCGATACGTCCGAGATGAGGATGGGATTGCGCAGGTCCGGCTTGTCCGAACCATAACGCAGCATCGCCTCGCGATACGGGATGCGGCGGAAGGGCAGCGCAGACACCTGCCGGGCCTTACCCTGCCAGTCCGCGAACTCCTCGAAGAGGCCGTGCAGCACCGGCTCGATCGCGGCGAACACGTCCTCTTGCGTGACGAAGCTCATCTCGAAGTCGAGCTGGTAGAACTCGCCCGGCGAGCGGTCGGCGCGGGCGTCCTCGTCGCGAAAGCAGGGCGCGATCTGGAAATAGCGATCGAACCCCGCCACCATCAGCAGCTGCTTGAACATCTGCGGCGCCTGGGGGAGCGCGTAGAACTTGCCGGGATGGACGCGGCTGGGGACCAGGTAATCGCGCGCGCCTTCGGGCGACGAGGCGGTCAGGATGGGCGTCTGGAACTCGGTGAAGCCCTGCTCGATCATGCGGCGACGAATCGAGGCGATCACGCTTGCGCGCAGCATGATGTTCGCGTGCAGCCGCTCGCGGCGTAGGTCGAGGAAGCGATAGCGGAGCCGGATGTCCTCCGGATATTCGGCGTCGCCCGCGACCGGAAGCGGCAGTTCCTGCGCGGGAGACTGGACAGTGACGGCGCGCGCGAACACCTCGATCTCGCCGGTCGCGAGGCCCGGGTTCACCGTCGCCTCCGAGCGGCGCTTCACCTCGCCATCGATGGTGACGACCGACTCGGACCTGAGCTGCTCGAGCGTGGCGAGCGCGGGCGAGTCGCTGTCGGCCACGATCTGCGTGATGCCGTAGTGATCGCGGAGGTCGAGGAAGAGCACGCCGCCATGGTCGCGCTTGCGGTGCACCCAGCCGGACAGACGGACGGTCTGGCCGACGTCGGACGCGGTCAGCGCGGCGCAGTGGTGGGTACGGTAGGCATGCATCGATCGTGTCTCGCAGGTCCAAATGGGGTCACCCCCGCGCAGGCGGAGGCCCATCTCCTGCCGATCAACAGATGCGACGCTGAGGAGCTGGGTCCCCGCCTTCGCGGGGATGACGATTGCTCAGCGGCCCACTCCCCCGCCCCGCCCCGGATTGTCAAGCGGCGCGGGCCGGTTCCGCACAAACAGAAAAGGGCGCCGACCTCGCGGCCGGCGCCCCTCCCTCGAGTAGCGGATCAGACGATCAGGCGAAGGCGACCTTCGTCGAGCGGCGGCGCATCACGCCACCGACCAGGCCGAAGCCCATGATCATCATCGCCCAGGTCGCCGGCTCCGGAACGGCCGTCAGGTTGCCCGTGCCGTTGAAGGTGCCAGGCCCGGTGCCCGTGAACGAGATGTCGTAGCGAACCGTCTGCGAGAACGGACCCGTCAGGGCAACATTGTTGCCGCCGGTGAACGTGCCCGGCCCGGTGAACAGGTTGGTCTGCAGCTGGGTGGCATTGACCAGCGAGGTCACGCGAGCCGACGACGCTGCGCCGGTGACGGTGTTGGAGGTGAAGGTGCTGATCAGCGGGCCGGTGTACGAGTTCAGGCCGGTCTGCGTGATGAACACGTTCAGAGTCGCCGGAGTGTTGTTCTGACCCGACTGGATGTTGAGCGACTGGGTCAGGAAGTCCGGCTGCGGAGCGATCGGAAAGCCCGTCGCGCCGACATTGAAGAAATACCCGCCCGCGTTGCCGACGAAGCCGGCGCTCCCGGGCGTGCCCGCGTCCGTCGCCAGCACCGTCTGGGCACCGCCGTTGATCGAATACGAAATCGTGATGGCCGCATCGGCCGGAGTCGCAGCCGCAACGGCCATCGCCGAGGCTGCCGCCATGATCAGAAACTTCTTCATACAAACCCCCTATAAAAGGTACTTAGGCCGCAAAACCCGCTGCCCTTGAACTGCGAGCCGACGAACCATCACCGACACGAACCGCTCGCCAACCGTTCGCGTCTGCAATTCCGGAATACATTAATCGGACGTAAAGGTAACCCCCCGATCCGCACAAAACAGGTTGTCCTGTCTCGTTTTGGGAAGCGCCCGAGCGCCTCCGTGATGGGGACCGGCCGGCTTTGTCCGGGGCGCGTCTGCCGCTAGGGGCATGCCGATGCACATCCTGCCGCTCATCACCGATTCCGCAGCGCTCGCGAACCTGTGCGCGCGACTCGCCCGATCGCCCTTCGTCGCCGTCGACACCGAGTTCATGCGCGAATCGACCTACTGGCCCGAGCTCTGCCTGATCCAGGTCGCGGACGCCGAGGAGGCCGCCGCCATCGATCCCATGGCGCCCGGCATCGAACTCAAGCCGCTGCTCGACCTGCTGGTCGACAATGAGGAGGTGCTCAAGGTCTTCCATGCCGGCGGGCAGGATATCGAGATCATCTACAACCTGACCGGCAAGACGCCGCACCCGCTGTTCGACACGCAGGTCGCGGCGATGGCGCTGGGGCAAGGGGAGCAGATCGGCTATTCGAACCTCGTCGACAGCTGGCTGGGGCTGCAGATCGACAAGGGCGCGCGCTTCACCGACTGGGCGCGGCGGCCGCTTGACGCACGGCAGATCGACTATGCGATCGGCGACGTGACCCACCTGGCCCGCATCTTCCCCAAGATGCTGGAGCGGCTGCGCAAGACCGGACGCGGGGTTTGGCTCGACCAAGAAATGGAGCGACTGGCGGACCCGGCCAACTACGCTAACGACCCCGACCAGGCCTGGAAGCGCGTGCGCGTGCCCAGCCGCAAGGCCGATGTGCTGGGGCGGTTGAAGGCGATCGCGCGCTGGCGCGAGCTGGAGGCGCGCGGCAAGGACCTGCCCCGCGGCCGCATCGCCAAGGACGAGACGCTCGCCGATCTCGCGAGCCATCCGCCCAGGAAGCAGGCCGACCTCGCCAAGGTGCGCGGCCTGTCGGCGACCTGGGCGTCGAACGAGATCGGCGCCCGGCTGATGGCCGCGATTGCGGGAGCGGAGCCGCTGAGCGAGGCGGAGATGCCGCCGCGCGAAGACCGCAAGCCCGGAATGGGCAAGGACGGTGCGCTGATCGCCGACCTGCTGAAGCTTCTGCTCAAGATCCGCGCCAAGGAGATCGACGTGGCCGCGCGACTGCTCGCCCGTTCGGACGAGCTTGAAGCCTTGGCCGCGGGCATGCGTTCGGGACTCCCGATGCTGGAGGGCTGGCGATACGACCAGTTCGGCCATGACGCGCTGGATCTCGTCGAAGGCCGACTCGGCTTTGCAGTGAAGAACGGTCGGCTCAAGATGACCCGGACGGAAGATAGCGCGGAGGGCGGGGCATGATGATCCTGATCGCGTTGACGGCGCTGGCGCAAGCCGAGCCTGCGGTGGAGTGCCGCAGCGGCCCCGCGGAAGCGCTGGTCGGCGAGCGCTATCGCCGCGGCGTGCCCAGCGAGGCGAAACGCCTGTCCGGCGCGCGGGCGGTCCGCGTAATCTGGCCGGGCGAGGTGACGACGTTGGAGTTCCGACCCGACCGGCTGACGCTGCGGGTCAACCATCGCCGGCGCATCACCGCCGTGCGCTGCGGCTAGGCGAGCGCGGGCTTCAGGCCCATCGCGTCGGCGAGCGCGGCGTGCCGCTTCTGCACCGCCTCGCCATAGAGATCGCGGTCGGCGAGCTGGAGCGTCAGCTCCCCTCGGGCGACGCGGAGTTCCGACCGCTCCAAGGGCCTGGCGAGACCGCCCGACAATCGCTGCCCAAGACGGATCGCCAGACCCCATAGCGTCGCCGCGCGCAGCGCGGTCGCCGTCGCGAGGCGTGGGAGCGGCTCGGGCGCGGTCATCCCACCGCCCAGCGTCGTATGCAGCGCTTGGGCAAGCCGGGCCCGCCCCGACCCGTCGACGCCCACCCAGTTTCCGTGCAGCGCGATCTCCAGACCGCGTTCGGCTCGGAACTCCGGGTTGGCGCGCCAGCCCACGTCCGACAACAGGCATGAGGCATGGCGCAGACGGCCGGCCTCCGCGTCCTCCTGCGGGAACAAGGGCGCGGTCCAGCGGTGGAGCAGGTCGCCATGCTCCGGGAAGCGGCCGAGCAGCCGCCCCTCCTCTCGCGCGGCGACGATCAGCGGATCCTGGGCCCGGGTCTCGCGGTCCAACGCGGCGAAAAGCAGGCCTTCCCGCAATCCGAAGGCGGACGCGATGGCGCCGGAGCTGCCGAGCTGCCGCAGCAGCACGCCGAGCAGCGCACAGGCGTCGCCCAGCGTGGCGGCGCGGCCCGACGAGAGACCCGGCACGGCGCGCAACCTGATCCGCCCGAGTCGCGGCAGCGTGCGCGCCAGCCGGGTCACCTCCTCGCGCGACATCTCGTATCCGTGGATGATCGGAAGCGGGTAGGCGCGAAGCGCCATGTCGAGGCGGGCCAGCGCGCGCCAGGAGCCGCCCACGAGATAGAAGGGCAGGTTCTTCCCCCGGCCCGTCCAGCCTGCAGCCTTGAGCATGCGGCCGATCTGGCGCTCGAACTCGCGCCCGCCCCGCGCGCGCAACGCCGCTAAGCGAAGGACGCCGAGCGGGAAGGATACGCGATCGGTGACGGTGCCGGCGACCACGCGGACCAGCTCCAGGCTGCCGCCGCCGAGGTCGCCGACCACCCCGTCGGCGTCGGGAAACGCGGAGAGCACCCCCTCCCCCGCCGCGGCGGCCTCCTGCTCGCCCGTCAGCACCTCGACCTCCAGGCCAAGCGAACGGGCGTCAGCGATCAGCGCGTCGCCGTTGGCGGCGTCGCGAACGGCGGCCGTCGCCACCGTCCTGAGCGCGCTCACCTCCATCTCGCGCGCGACCGCGGCGAAGCGGGCGAGCGCAGTCCGCGCCGTTGCCAGCGCCGCCGGCTCGATCGCGCCCGTCGTCGCCAGCCCACGGCCGAGCCCCGCCAGCACTTTCTCGTTGAAGAGGATCGCGGGGAGGCGCGGCGGACCCTGATGGACGACGAGCCGGATCGAGTTCGACCCGATATCGATGATGGCCGTGCGCGGGTGCGCGCCCGCCTCGGCGCTGCTCACCGCTGCTGCCCGAAGGAGAGCTTCGGAACCGCCTCGCCGTCCAGCGCCGCGCCGCGGCCGGACAGGCTGGGGTTGGTCATGAAGTAGCGGTGAAGGTTGAACGGACGCTCGCCCGGCGCCACGCGGGTGTATTCACCGTCAGGTCCGAGCGTCCAGCTCTGTTCGTTGTCGATCAGGTTGGCGACCAACACCTGGTCGAGGATCTGGTCGTGGACGGTCGGGTTCTCAATCGCGAGCATGTATTCGACCCGCCGGTCGAAGTTGCGCGGCATCCAGTCCGCTGACGAGATGAACAGGGCGGCCCGATCACCCGGCAGCCCCTCGCCCGCCCCGAACGCCCAGATCCGGCTATGCTCCAGGAAGCGGCCGACGATCGATTTGACCCGGATGTTTTCCGACATGCCCGGCAGGCCAGGGCGCAGGCAACAGATGCCGCGCACGACCAGGTCTACCTTCACCCCCGCCCCGCTCGCCTCGTACAATTTTTCGATGATCGCGGGATCGACCAGCGAATTCATCTTCGCCCAGATCGCGGCCGGGCGGCCCGCGCCGGCATGGGCGATCTCGGCATCGATGAGCGCGGTCAGGCGGGGACGCAGGTCGCGCGGGGACAGGCCGATCTTGGCGAGCCCCACCGGCTCCACATAGCCCGTGATGTAGTTGAACATCTGCGCCGCATCGCCGCCGATGGTCGGGTCGGCGGTGAAGAAGCTCAGGTCCGTATAGATGCGCGCCGTCAGCGGGTGATAGTTGCCGGTGCCGAAATGGCAGTAAGTGCGGAAGCCCGCGCCCTCGCGCCGGACCACCATCACCACCTTGGCGTGCGTCTTCCAGTCGATGAAACCGTACACGACCTGCACGCCGGCGCGCTCGAGTGCGGATGCCCAGGCGAGGTTCTGCTCTTCGTCGAAGCGCGCCTTCAGCTCGACGACAGCGGTCACCGACTTGCCGGCCTCGGCGGCGGCGATCAGCGCGTTGATGACGGCCGACTGCTTGCCCGCGCGGTAGAGCGTCTGCTTGATCGCGACCACGTCCGGATCGGCGGCCGCTTGGCGCAGGAAGTCGACCACCACCTCGAACGTCTCGTAGGGGTGGTGGACGACGATGTCCTTGGCCTTGATCGCCGCGAAGCAGTCGCCACCGAACTCGCGGATGCGCTCGGGAAAGCGGGGCGTGAAGGGCGGGAATTTCAGGTCGGGCCGGTCCTCCTCGACCAGCGCGGACAGGTCGTCGATCCCCAGGAACGACCCCGTCTCGGTCGCGATCGTGTCGTGCGCGCCGATCTCGTCGCGCAGCACGGTTGCGAGCCCGTCGGCCATGCCCGTCTCCAGCTCCAGCCGGATGACGCGGCCACGGCGGCGGCGCTTGATCGCGGTGCGGAAGTAGCGGACCAGGTCCTCCGCCTCTTCCTCCAGCTCGATATCGCTGTCGCGGATCACGCGGAACTCCGCCGCTCCCTTCACCTCGTAACCAGGGAAGAGCAGCGCGGAGAAGCGCTTCACCATCGATTCGATCGCGACGTAGCGCGCCGGATCGCCCGGCAGGCGGACGAAGCGCGGCAGGGTCGACGGGAGCATCACCAGTTCGCGGATGCCCTCCCCGTCCGACAGGCGGACGAGGTCGAACATGACCGCCAACCCCTTGTTGGGCATGAACGGGAACGGGTGCGCGGGGTCGAGCGCCTGCGGGGTCAGGATCGGGAAGATCTGCTGCCGGAAATGCTGCTCCAGCCAGGCGGCGTCGCCCTGGCCGATGCTGCGGCTGCCGAGCACATGGATGCCGTTCGCGGCGAGTTCGTGCCGCAGGTCGCGCCATACATGTTGCTGCGACGCCATCAGCCGGTCGGCCTCCGCGGTGATCGCGGCGAGCTGGTGCGTCGGCGTCATGCCGTCCGCCGATAGCTGCGCCACGTCCTGCGCCTGCTGACCCTTCAGCCCCGCGACGCGGACCATGAAGAACTCGTCCAGGTTCGAGCCGGAGATGGACAGGAACCGCAGCCGTTCCAGCAGCGGATGCGCGGGGTTGCACGCCTCCTCCAGCACGCGCCGGTTGAAGGCGAGCCAGGACAGCTCACGGTTGAAGTAACGGTCCCCGGGTGCGCCGTCGAAGGCGTCGTCGTCCTGCTCGGCCAGGCGGGCGATATGGGCGGGGCGGGTCATGTGTGCTCCGAACGCTCTGCGCCCGCGATCAGCCCCGCCGCCGTCAGCGTGGCGCGCGCGAGCGGGATCGACAGGCGCTTGCGCGTCTCCAGCACCTCCTGGTCCAACGCGTCAACCGCCCGCAGCACCGCGAGGTGGCTCCGCTCCAGCCGTGCGCCAAGCCACTCGATCAGGTCGGGCCTGGCGTCGAGGCCGCGGCGTGCGAACAGGTCGGCGAGTAGCGTCGCGGTCAACTGATCGTCCGGCGGGCCGATCTCCGCGACGATGCTGGCGGCAAGGCGCGAGCGCAGGTCCGGCAGCGTCACGGCCCACGCCGGCGGGGCGGCGTCGGCGACCAGAAGCAACGGGCGGCGGACCGCCTGCGCGCGATTCCAGGCATGGAAGAGGTGCTCCTCGGGCGCGGTCTCGGCATTGTCGATCACCGTCCCGCCGCTGCGCCCGGCGAAGATGCGGGCGAGCAGGCTGCGGCCCGACTTGCGCGGGCCGATCAACAGAGCGGTCATGGTCGGCCAGCTGCCCCAATGCTCCAAGATGTGCGCGGCGCGCTCGTTGGACGGGGTGACGAGGAAAGCGTCGTCGCGGGGCCGGGCGGGCCAGCCGAGCGGCAACGCGATCTGGCTGCTCATTCGGGCGGCTGGCCCTCTGCCGGCGCCTCGGACGCAGCCGGAGCGGCGCGCCGGATGCGCAGCGTCGACCCGTCGCCCGCGACCTGGAACCCGCAACCGGTCAGCGCGGTCCGGAGCGCGGCGGGATCGCCGTCGAAGGTGACGCGCATCAGCGACACTCCGCCGAGCGCCAGGCTGGTCGTCGCGGCCGAGCGGACCCCGGCGATGCCGCGCACCAGCGACTCGGTATTGGCCACGGCGGACGCGGTGGGAGAATCGTATTGCAGGGTGAAGGCGACGCCCTGGCCGAGGGTCGCGTCCAGGGGCACGTCCGTCGTGTCGATCAGCTCGCCGACCTCGTCCGTCACCGGCGCCTCCGGCTTGGGCGGCGGCGACAGGGCCGGGTCGCGGATCAGCGCACCGCTCGACAGCGCGCGCGCATAGAGCGCGTCCATGCGCTTGACGCCCGCGTCCATCAGCTGCGGGAGCGCATCGGCGGAGGGGACGCGCAGCGTAACGGTGCCGAGCAGGGCGTTGTCCGGCCCATGGCGTGCCTGGAACACGCCGATCACCGGTCCGCCCGGCCACTGCCGATAGAGCCGCACGGTGGGGGCCAGCACGTCGGACGCGCCGTAGAGGTCGAGCACGGTCCGCCACCAGCCGCGCCCGCGACGCTGCACCTGACCATAGTCGAGGAGCAGCGAATCGGGGCCGGTCCCGGCCGGGCGAACGTAATCGATCGGGCTGTCGCCCGACCGGAACCGCGCCCAGGCGGCCTGCCAGTCGGTGCGCCGCTCGAAAACCCGCGCGACGCCGCCGCTGATCTCGACGGGCATGACCAGCATCGGCGCGGACTGGGCGGCATAGTCGACGATGCCCAGCAGCGAGGAGGTGCGCGCGCGGTTGAACAGGACGCCGAGCCTGGCGATGTAGCGCGTCGGCCCGATCTGCTCGTTCTCGACGATGATGCCGGAGACGAGCTGATCGAGCGTGCCGTCGCCGATCGGCGCCCCGCCCCCGCCCAGCCGCTTGGACAGCTGCGCCCAGGCCTTGCGCTGCGCGACGCGCCAGCCGCCGTAGCGCGCCTCGTCCGCGGTCTTCGCCGCCACGTCGACGGTGATCCCGGCCACCTCGTAGGAGCCCGTGCTGGCGATCGGCGCGACGCCCCGGTCGCCGCCCTCGATCTGCGCCACGCCGGCGGCGGCCAGCGCGAGCGCCGCGAACGCAAGAGCCAAGGTGGGGGCGGTGACGGAACGCGAACGCATCAGGACCGCGCTTTTGGCGAAGGGGGCGTGGAAAGGGAAGCGGCAAGGCGCTATCGCCGCGGCCCATGAGCAACGACCGCCGCAACGCGCCCTACACCTATGCGGACGCGGGCGTCTCCATCTCGGCGGGGAATGCGCTCGTCCGCGCGATCGGCCCGCTCGCCCGCGCCACCCGGCGGGCGGGGGCGGAGGCCGAACTGGGCGGCTTCGGCGGCGTGTTCGATCCCAAAGCGGCCGGATACACGGACCCGCTGCTCGTCGCCGCCAATGACGGCGTCGGCACCAAGCTGAAGCTCGCGATCGAGTGGAACCGCCACGACGGGGTCGGCATCGACCTGGTCGCGATGTGCGTCAACGACCTGATCGTGCAGGGCGCGGAGCCGCTCTTCTTCCTCGACTATTTCGCCTGCGGCCGGCTCGACCCCGCCATGGCCGAACGCGTGATCGCGTCGATCGCGGAGGGCTGCCGCCAGGCGGGATGCGCGCTGATCGGCGGCGAGACCGCGGAGATGCCGGGCATGTATGCCGAGGCCGACTATGACCTGGCGGGCTTCGCGGTCGGCGCGGTCGAGCGAGGGCAGCTGCTAACGGGCGAGACGATCGCGCCGGGCGACCTGATGGTCGGCCTCGCCTCGAGCGGCGTCCATTCCAACGGCTTCTCGCTCGTGCGCCGGCTGGCCGCGGACAGGGGCTGGCGGCTGGACCGGCCGGCGCTGTTCGATCCCGACCGGCTGCTGATCGACATCCTGATGGCGCCCACCCGCATCTACGTCGCCGCCTTGCTGCCGCTGCTGCGCGCCGGACGGATCCGCGGCCTCGCGCACATCACCGGGGGCGGGCTGCTGGAGAATGTGCCGCGCGTGCTGCCGCGCAAGTGCCACGCGATCGTCGACGCGGACGCCTGGGCGCAGCCGCGGCTGATGGCGTGGCTGCAGGCGCAGGGCGCGATCGAGCCGGCGGAGATGGCGCGGACCTTCAACGGCGGCATCGGCATGGTCGCCGTGGTCCGCCCGGACGACCTGACGCCCGTCCTCGCCGCGCTGGCCGAGAGCGGCGAGACGGCGCAGGTGATCGGCCGGATCGAGGCCGGCGAGCGCGGCTGCACGGTCCGGGGCTCGTCCGGCACTTGGTCCGCGCGGGAGGACTGGACGGCCACCCACCATGGCTGAGCCACCGACGCAGGTCGGCGTCCTCATCTCCGGGCGCGGTTCCAACCTGCGGGCGCTGGTCGAACAGGCGCAGGGCTATGAGGTCGCCCTGGTCGCGTCCGACAAGCCCGAGGCTGCGGGCCTCGCCTGGGCGCTGGGACAGGGCATTCCCACCTTCGCGCTCAGCCCCAAGGGGATCGGCAAGCCGGCGTTCGAGGCCGCGCTCGACGGCGCCCTGCGCGCGGCCGGCGTCGAGGTGATCGCGCTCGCGGGTTACATGCGTATCCTGTCCCCGGACTTCGTCGGTCGGTGGCGGGACCGCATCCTTAACATCCATCCCTCGCTGCTGCCGGCCTACAAGGGGCTCGATACGCACGCGCGCGCCCTGGCGGCGGGCGAGCCGCTGGCCGGCTGCTCGGTGCACCTGGTGACGGAGGAGCTGGATGACGGCGAGGTGCTGGGGCAGACGCCCGTGCCGGTCCTGCCCGACGATACGGCCGAGACGCTCGCCGAGCGCGTGCTGGCGGCCGAACATGCGCTGTACCCGCGCATCCTGGCAGAATTCGTGAGCCGATGAGCCCTGATCCCGACGCCCAGCTCGCCCGCCTCCGCGCGCTGGCCCTGCAGCTGCCCGGGACGGCCGAACGCCTGTCGCACGGCTCGCCCGGCTTCCACATCGAGAAAGGCAAGTTCTTCGCCTATTTCTGGCACAACCATCATTCCGACGGGGAGACGGTCGCGATCGTGAAGACGAGCGGGCGCGAGGAGCAGCAGCAGCTGATCGAGATGGACCCGGACTTCTATTTCAGCCCGCCCTACCTGGGACCGTCCGGCTGGATCGCGATGCGGCTCGATCGCGACGACACCGACTGGGACCGGGTGGCCGACCGGATCGCGGCGAGCTGGGAGATGGTCGCGCCCCGCCGACTGCTGGAGGCGGGCGGACGATGAGCGAGACGGCCGAGCAGCGAACCACGCGGCGACGCTGGCTGAACCTGGCGGAGCTGGTCGCGGTCGCCGGCCTGCTCATCGCCGCGCTGACCCTCTGGCTTAACTGGTCTGACCGGCGCGAGGACAAGGCGCAAGCCGCCGCCGCAAGCGCCGCCGCCGCGCGCGATGAGGCGCGCTTCGAGCTCAAGGGGGAGGTGGACGGCGACGAGATCCTGCTGCTTCGCGACGAGAGACATGCGCTCGGCGACGTGCAGGTCACTTTCCCGCGCGCGCTCGGCGTGGCGCAGCAGGACGCCGTCGCGCACGCAATCAAGCGAGCCTGGTTCGAGGACGCTTTGCTCAACGCAACCGATGGCGGGGCGGACGAGCGGACCGGTCGACTGCCAGTGCTCGTCAGCTACGCCTATGTGGTGGACGACACCGAGCACCGCCGGCGCGCGATCTACGACATCGTGTGGCGGACCGATGGGCGCCTGCTACGCGGACGCTCGCTCGAATTGGTGGACTTCCGCCTGCGCCGGGCGGGAGGCGGCCAGGCGGCGCTCGATGCCGCCTGGTCCCGCGAAGCACGTTAGCCGACGATCTCTTCCGGCGTGAAGAAGTAGGCGATCTCGATCGCCGCGTTCTCGTCGGAGTCCGACCCGTGAACGCTGTTCGCCTCGATCGACTCCGCCAGCTCCTTGCGGATCGTGCCGGGCGCGGCGTTGTCGGGGTTGGTCGCGCCCATGATGTCGCGGTTGCGCTGCACGGCATTCTCGCCCTCCAGCACCTGCACCACCACCGGACCGGAAGTCATGAAGCTGACCAGGTCGCCGAAGAAGGGGCGCTCCTTGTGGACCGCGTAGAAGCCCTCGGCCTGCTCCTGCGTCATCCGGATGCGCTTGGACGCGACGACGCGCAGGCCGGCCTCCTCCAGCATCTTGGTCACCGCTCCGGTCAGGTTGCGGCGGGTGGCGTCGGGCTTGATGATCGAAAACGTCCGGTTCGCGGCCATGGCGGTCACGAGGCTCCTGGTCGAGGTTGTGGAAAAGTGCGCGCCCACTAAGCTGGGAGGGAGCGCAAGGCAAGACAGGGTTTGCAGGTACCAATCCGGGGTGGGCGATGGGGATTTGCGTGGGCAAGCTATGGGCCAAGGGGGCTCTCCTCATTCATTTTGCCCGACAAGTCCGTCCAGTAGATCTATCGCGGTGAGAATCGGTCTTTTCTACTTGCTGATCGCCGTTCTCGTCGCTGGCGTGCTCGCGAATGACGCTTACAACCGCAGCGGGCTGAAGCTTGCTAAAGACGAATGTCGGCGCGAAGGGCTTCTGAAGATTTATGATCGGGATCTTTGGCGCAGCTTGAAGAATGACGCTGAGCTAGCCAAGCGCGCCACTCGGGCAGCGCGACATTATCGCCCTGATAAGCGCCTCAGCAGGACCGTAGCCACTCTCAATTTAGATGGCTCCAAGGTTGCCGAACTTCACATTTTGCGGTTCTACCCGGTATCGACTTTAAATTGGATTGGTCTCGGTTTCGGAACGTCATCGCCAGCGTTCGTCTGCGGATTCGACGCGCGTCGTGCGGAGTTCACTGCTTTGACTGCTCTTTTCTATCCGTGAGCTTCTAAGCGGCCTGCTCCCACCGGCCCTGCTCGTTCTGCTTCCAGTAGCGAGGTCGGACGCCTTCCCGATCCTTGAGGACCTTCCAAGCGCTTCTCGCCGGCTGAATGCGCGCCTCATCGAAAAAGAAGAACGCGCGGTCGAAATCGAGCGCCGCATCGCGCCATTCGCCGTCGGCCAGCGCGATGGTGCGGGCGCGGTTCGCGGCGTTCACGTCGGGGGCGAGCAGGATCGGTTGCGCTTCGTCGTCCCCGGCCCCGAGCTGCGCGTGAGGGAGAAAGCTTTCGGCGCTGTAGGTCCAAAGGAGCCGATCCAGGTTCGCCCGCAGCCCCTCGTCCGCCGCGACGATCAGCAGCCGCGCGCCGCTGGCGAGCACCTTCTCCGCGATCTGCGGCAGCGCGCGCTCCAGCGGCATGGCGGTGAGGTGGTAGAAGTCGACCTGCATCTCTCGTCATGCCGGGCTCGTCCCGGCATCCACCTTTCCGTCCATCAGCCGGCTGCGAGTGTGCGGCGGGGTGGATGCCGGCACAAGCCTGTCCTGAGCGACGCCGCGGGCGGCGTGGAAGGGCCGGCATGACGATCAGGCTTCGAAATTGTCCCGCAGGAAGCGGTCGAGCAGGCGGACGCCATAGCCGGTCGCACCCTTGTCATGGTGCACCCCGGCCTTTTCCGACCAGACCATGCCCGCGATGTCGAGATGCGCCCACTTCACCCCCTCCTCGACGAAGCGCTGGATGAACTGCGCGGCCGTGATCGACCCCGCCCCGCGCGGGCCGATATTCTTCATGTCCGCGATCGGGCTTTCGAGCAGCTTGTCGTAGGTAGCCGACAGCGGGAAGCGCCATAGCTTGTCGTCGGTCGCCAGTCCTGCCGCGAGCAGCTGATCGGCCAAGCCGTCGTCGTTGGCGAAGAGCCCGCCATATTCGTTGCCCAGGCTGACGATCATCGCGCCCGTCAGCGTCGCCAGATCGACGATCGTCTTCACGCCGTGCGTTCGCTGCACCCAGGTGATCGCGTCGCAGAGCACCAGCCGTCCCTCGGCGTCGGTGTTCAGCACCTCGACCGTCTGGCCCGACATGGTGGTGACGACGTCGCCGGGGCGCATCGCGCCGCCGTCGGGCATGTTCTCGACCAGGCCCATGACCCCGATCACGTTGACCTTGGCCTTGCGCGCGGCGAGCGCCTTCATCGCGCCGGCGACCGCGCCCGCGCCGCCCATGTCCCACTTCATGTCCTCCATGCCGGCCGCCGGCTTGATGGAGATGCCGCCCGTGTCGAAGGTGACGCCTTTGCCGACCAGCGCTACGGAGGGCGCCCCCTCCCCCGCGCCGGTCCACTTGAGCGCGAGCAGGCGCGGCGCGCGGATCGAGCCCTGCGCGACGCCGAGTAGCGCGCCCATGCCGAGCGCGCGCATGGCGGGCTCGTCGAGCACGGTGACCTCCAGGCCCAGGCCCTCGATCGAGCGGCTCACCTGCTCCACGAACGTCTCGGGGTAGAGGAGATTGGGCGGCTCCGACACGAGCTGGCGCGTGAGCGCCATCCCGTCCGTGATCGCCGCCTGCGCCGTCCACGCGGCCTCGGCACCGTCGGGCGCGCCCGCGATGACGAGAGTTCCCAGGGTCGGCTTCTGCGCTTCAGGCAGCTTGGTGCGATACACGTCATGGCGCCAGGCCCGCTGCGCGGCCGCGCCGGCGAAGCGCGCGGTCGCCTCGGGCGTGACCGTCAGCCCGGAAAGGTCGACCGCAGCTTCCGTCGCGCCGGTGAGCAGCTTCGCGGTCAGCGCGCCTCCCGCCCTCGCCCAGTCGGGCTCGCTCCCGCCGCCGACGCCCAGCAGCAGCACGTGCCGGACCGTGTCGCCGCCCACGAACAGCTCCACGATCGCGCCCGCCTCCCCCTCGAACCGATGCGCTTTGGCGGCGGCCTCCGCCAAGGGGCGCAGATCGCCGAGTTGCGCGCGCGCCATTCCGTCCTTTTCCACCGGCAGGACGAGAAGGGACCCGACGGGAGCGGCGGGCGCGAAGGTGATCTGCATGAACGGGCTTTCAGAGATAGGGGAGCAGCTCCCCTTACAATCGCGGCCTCGCGAGACAAGCGCGCGATTGCCCGGACGGCGGCGCTGCGATAGGCGGGCCGGCCTTCTGGCCGAAAGGTTCAAGTCCGACGTGCTGCGTGTGTGCCTCCTGGCGAGCTGCGTCCTGGCGGTCGCCACGCCTGTGTCGGGACAGGACCTGCAGCAGCGCCCGGATTCGGCACCCCCCGCCGTCGACGGCGGGGCGCCCAGCGATCCCAAGCTGGTCCAGTTCTCCGCCGACACGCTGGAGTATGACGAGGCCGCCGACGTCGTGACCGCGCTCGGCGAGGTCCGCATGACCCGCGACGGCAACCGCCTGCGCGCCGACAAGGTGGTCTGGGACCGCCGGACGGGGGAGGTGGTGGCGAGCGGGGACGTCGCCGTCGCCGCTCCACAGGGCGATACCGCCTACGGCGACTCCATCGAGCTGACCGACAGCCTGAAAGGCGGCGTGGTCGACAACATGCTCGTCGTGCTCGACCGGGGCGGCCGGTTCGCCGCCGCGCGGGGGCGGCGCGAGGACGACGGCACGCTCCGACTGGACCGCGCCGCCTACACGCCCTGTCCGGTGACGAACGCCGCCGGCTGTCCCAAGGAGCCGAGCTGGAAGATCACCGCGGTGCGCGTGACCTATCGCCCGGATCGCGAGCGGATCTACTTCGTCGGCGGACGTTTCCACCTGCTCGGCCTGCCGACCCTGCCGCTGCCGCGGTTGAGCGTGCCGGTCGGCGGTGCGAGCGACAGCGGGCTGCTAAGCCCCAATGTTCGCTTCAACGGCATCAATGGCCTCGAGCTCGCGGTCCCCTATTACCTGGCGCTCGCCCCCAACCGCGGTCTGACGATCACGCCGCATGTCTATTCACGCGTGCTGCCGATGGCGCAGGTGCAATATGATGCGCTCGGCCAGCAGGGCGCGTTCCGCCTGACCGGCTATGGAACCGTCAGCCGGCGCAGCGACGACCTGCTCACCGCCAATGTAACCGGGACGGAGCAGGCGTTTCGCGGCTACCTGGACGGCATCGCGCGCTATCAGCTCTCGCCGAACTGGTCGGCGAGCGGCTCGCTCAGGCGCGCGACGGACCGGACGTTCCTGCGCCGCTACGAGATCTCGCGCGACGATCGACTGCGCTCGACCGCGCGGCTGGAGCGGATCGACGCGGACAGCTACTTCGCGCTGACCGGCTGGGCGGTGCAGACCTTGCGGCTGGCCGATCAGCAGGGCCTCCAACCGGTCGCCCTGCCCGAGCTCGATTTCCGCCGGCGCTTCACCGAAGGCCTGTTCGGCGGCCGCGTCGAGCTGCAGGGGAATACGCTGGCGTTGAGCCGCACCGCCGGACAGGACACGCACCGCGCCTTCGCCAGCGCGCGGTGGGACCTGCGCCGGCTGACCGGCCTGGGCCAGGAGGTCACCTTCACCGCCTTTGCACGCGCCGATGTTTACAACACCCGCGACACCGCCCTAACCCGCATCCCCACCTATCGCGGGCTCGAAGGTTTCCAGACGCGCGCGATCGGCGCCTTGGCGATGGACGTGCGCTGGCCGCTGATCGGCGCATTTGGTTCTGGCACGCAGCGCGTGACCCCGCGGTTGCAGATCGTCGCTTCCCCTCGCCTTGCGAACCTGAGCATTCCGAATGAGGACAGCCGCGCGGTCGATCTGGAGGACTCGAACCTCTTCGCACTCAACCGGTTCGCCGGCTACGACCGATGGGAAGACTCGCCTCGGGCGACTTACGGCGTGGATTGGGCGGTCGAGCTGCCGGGCGTGCGCTTCAACGCGATCGTGGGACAGAGCTATCGTTTGACGGAGCGGCCCAGCATCCTGCCCGAGGGCACGGGTCTGTCCGACCGCTTCTCCGACATCGTCGGCCGCACGGAACTCCGCGTCCGCGACGCGGTGTCGATTGTCCACCGCTACCGGTTCGACAAGGACGGCTTCGCGGTGCGCCGCAACGAGGTGGACGCGACCATTGGCTCGAACATCACCTATGTCCTGCTCGGCTATTTGCGTCTCAACCGCAACATCCTGCAGGCCGTCGAGGACCTGCAGGACCGCGAGGAGGCACGCGTTGCAGGGCGAGTGCAGTTCCGGCGTTTCTGGTCGGCGTTCGGCTCGGTGGTGCTGGACCTGACCAACCGGGCCGAGGACCCGCTGTCGCTGTCGGACGGCTTCACCCCGATCCGCCATCGCATCGGCGTCCAGTATGAAGACGATTGCTTGCGCATCGGCCTGACCTGGCGACGGGATTACCAGACGTTGGGCGACGCGCGCGCCGTCAACAGCGTCCTGTTCACGCTGGCCTTCGCTAACCCCGGCCGCTAAGCCGCGGTTCAGCATGGGGGCGGCATGCGCCAGAAGTGGTAAGCGCGCCGTCGCGCGCGGGGAGTTGTGAACAATATGAAGAGTTTCGCGGCCGGTCAGGCGCTGAGCGTGGCGGCGCTGGCCATGGCGATGGCGGCCCAGGCTCAAGTCCCCTCCCAGCCGGGCACGCAGCAGGGCGCGCCTGAGTCCTCGCTCGACATTCCGGCGAACCTGCAGATTTTCGGCAAGGTCGACCCGAACGTGCGCAAGCCGACGGCAATCGTGAACGATACGGTGATTACGGGCACCGACGTCGACCAACGCCTGGCGCTCGTCGCCAGCTACAACAACGTGTCGGTGGATAAGATTCCGCCGGAAGATCGCGACCGGCTGCGGCTGCAGATCCTGCGTCAGCTGATCGACGAGACCCTGCAGATCCAGGAAGCGAAATCGGTGGACGTGACCGTCACGCCCTCGGAGATCCAGCAAGCCTTCGACCGAACCGCCGTCGGGAACTTCAAGACGACAGGCGACAAGCTGCCCGCCTATCTGCGCTCGATCGGCTCCTCCGATCGAGTCCTCAAGCGCGAGATCGAGGCCGAACTGGCTTGGCAGCGGTATTTGCGGCGGCGTGTGACTCCCTTTGTCAACGTCGGAGACGAAGAGGTGAAGGGGATCCTGGACCGCATGAAGGCGGCGCAGGGCACGCAGGAGTTCAACGTCAAGGAGATCTACCTGAAGGCGGACGCCTCGAACGAGCAGCAGGTCTACGCGCAGGCCCGCGCGCTCCTGGCCGAGGTGCAGAAGGGCCAGCAGCCCTTCGAGAACTTCGCCCGGCAATATTCCGAGGCCTCGACCCGCAGCGCGGGCGGCGACCTCGGCTGGGTGCGCGCATCGGTGCTGCCGCCGGAGCTGGCGCAGGCCGCCCAGGAAATGCAGGTCGGCCAGGTGGCGGGGCCGATCGAGACGGAGGGCGGGTTCTCCATCCTGTATCTGACCGACAAGCGGCAGGTGCTGACGGCAGACCCGCGCAGCGCCCGGCTCAGCCTCAAGCAGCTGACCGTGCGCTTCCCGGAAGGCACGACCCAGGCGCAGGCGACGGCACGGGTCGCGACCTTCGCCAACGGGCTGCGGGAGCTGAAGGGCTGTGGATCGGTGGACGCGGTCGCGCAGACCCTGGGCGCCGAGGTCGTCGACAACGACTCGGTCCAGGTCCGCCAGCTCCCCCCGCAGCTGCAGGAAGTGATGCTCCGCCTTCAGATCGGCGAGTCGACTCCGCCCTTCGGAAACCCCCAGGAAGGCGTCAGGGCGCTGGTGCTGTGCGGACGCGATGACAGCCAGGCCTCCGCCCTGCCCCGGCCCGATCAGGTGCAGAACCAGCTGGAGCAGACCCGCGTCAACCTGCGCGCCCAGCAGAAACTGCGCGACCTGCGCCGCGACGCGGTGATCGAGTATCGCTGAGCCGGCCGTGACCCCGCTCGCCGTCTCGATGGGCGATCCGGCCGGCATCGGGCCGGAGGTGATCGCCAAGGCCTGGGAGCGGCGGACAACGGTGCCGATCCCGCCCTTTGTCGTGATCGGCGATGGGCGTGCGATCGAGGCGGTCTGGCCTGGGCCGATCGCGCGGGTGTCCGGCGTCGAGGACGTCGAGCGCGCCTTCGCGGACGCCTTGCCGGTCCTGACCGTCGAGGCCGCGGGCGCGATCCGCCCGGGCGTGCCCGACGCCGACGGGGCGCGTTCGGCCCTCGCATCGCTGGAGGCGGCGGTCGGTCTGGTGAGGTCCGGCGCGGCCCGGGCGCTGGTCACCGGCCCGGTTTCGAAAGCGCAGCTTTACGGTGCGGGGTTCACCCACCCCGGGCAGACCGAGTTCGTGGCCGAGCGTTGCGGCGTGGCGGCGCGGAACGCGGTGATGATGCTGGCGGGTCCCGATCTGCGGGTCGTGCCGCTCACGGTGCACATCCCCCTGTCCCACGCGCCGCGCCAGCTGACGGTCGAGCTGATCCTGACCAAGGCGCGGGTCACCGCCCGCGGGCTTCAGCGCAACTTCGGGGTGGACCGGCCACGGCTCGCCTTTGCCGGGCTGAACCCGCACGCGGGCGAAGGCGGCGCGCTCGGACGTGAGGAGCTGGAGGTGATCGCGCCGGCCATCGCGCAGCTGCAGGCGGAGGGTATCGACGCGCGGGGGCCGTTCGCGGCCGATACCTTGTTCCATGCCCGCGCGCGCGCGGACTATGACGCGGCGCTCTGTCCGACGCACGACCAAGCCCTAATCCCGATCAAGACACTCCACTTCGACGAGGGCGTGAACATAACGCTAGGCCTGCCGATCGTGCGAACCTCGCCCGATCACGGCACCGCGTTCGGCATCGCCGGCCAGGACCGAGCCGAGCCGGGCGCGACGATCGCCGCGATCCGCATGGCGGCCGCAGCGGCGGAGCGGCGGGCCGGCGCGGTCTGCCGGTGAACGACCTGCCGCCGCTACGGGAGGTCATCGCGCGCCATGGCCTGTCCGCCTCCAAGGCGTTGGGCCAGAACTTCCTGTTCGACGGCCAGCTGCTGGCGCGCATCGCGGCCGTGCCGGGCGACCTACGCGACCGGGAGGTGCTGGAGGTGGGTCCGGGTCCGGGCGGGTTGACCCGCGCGCTGCTGGCGGCGGGAGCGATGGTCACCGCGGTCGAGCGGGACCGGCGGTGCATTCCAGCCCTGGCGGAACTGGATGCCGCCTATCCGGGCCGGCTGCGGGTGATTGAGGCCGACGCGCTCGCGCAGGACCTGCCGGCGCTCTTCGAAGGGCGGCCGCATATCGTCTCCAACCTGCCCTACAATGTCGGCACCGCGCTGCTGGTCGGCTGGCTTACCACCAAATGGCCGCCCTGGTGGGCGTCGGCGACGCTGATGTTCCAGCGCGAGGTCGCCGACCGGATCGTCGCCGCGCCGGGCAGCGATGCTTACGGCCGGCTGGCGGTGCTGGCCCAATGGCGAGCGAGCGCGCGGATCGCGATGCCCGTCCATCGCTCCGCCTTCACGCCGCCGCCCAAGGTCATGTCCGCGGTCGTACACATCGTGCCTGGCAATGCCCCCGCCGGGGTAGACGTGGCGGTGCTGGAACGGTTGACCGCGGCCGCCTTCGGGCAGCGGCGCAAGATGCTGCGTCAGAGCCTGAAGGGGGTGCCGGGGGCGCTGGACGCAGCGGAAGCGGTCGGGATCGACACGGCGCGACGGGCCGAGACAGTCGGCGTCGGCGAATGGGTGGCGCTGGCCCGCGCCCTGCAGGCTATTCCGGCTTCGGCTTAACCGCTGTGTCGGCCTGGGCAATCGCCGGCGGACCCTTGGCGATCACCGCCGCGAGCTGGTTCGCCGCCGGGCACGCCGTCTTGCAAAGCGTGCGGATCTTGGCGAGGTTCTCCTGCGCCCGGGCCATCGCGCCCTTGGCGACCAGCGCCTCGCCCTGACCCCTCAGCGCAGTCACGTCATTGGGTTCGAGCGTCAGCGCCTCGCGATAGAAGCGGATCGCCTTGCCCGGCAGGCCCCGTGCGTCCGCCAGCTCGGCGAGCACGACATAGGCTTCCCGGTTGCGGGGATCGACCGCCACCGCGGTCTCCAGTAGGTCGACGGCTCCGTCGAGATCGCCGCTCGCGCGGGCCGCCCTGGCCTGTGTCAGCAACTGTATGGACTGCGCATTCACCGGCGCGGGCGGACGCTGCCCCTGGAGCGACGTGGACAACGACGCCAGCGTCAGCGCGGACGCGATGGCGAAGGGCAGAACGCGCATCATCAACTCCAGGCGGGGCACGACGCCCCAGCCTAACATGGCGCCACGAGGCGCGCGACAAAAAAGCCGTCGGTGCCGTCGCGTGCCGGAGTGAGTCGCAGCCCGGCTCCGTGCGGGCTGCCGGCGGGGAGCGCTGGATAGTCGGCGCGCCAGCCGCTCCGCGCCGCGAAGCTGGCCGCCTGCTCCGCCCCTTCCTCATCGAGGAGCGAGCATACCACATAGACGAGCGCGCCGCCGGGACGGACCAGGGCAGCGCCGATGTCGAGCAAACGCGATTGCGTCGCCACCAGCCGCGCGAGCCGGTCGGGGGTCAATCGCCAGCGCGCCTCCGGATTGCGCCGCCAGGTGCCCGTGCCGGAGCAGGGCGCGTCGATGAGCACGGCGTCGGCCTGCGCCCGCCAGTCATCCAGTGCGTCGAGTTCGCGTCCGGGATCGAGCAGGCGCGTCTCGGCGATCATCACCCCGGCCGCGGCCGCACGCGGGGGCAGGCGCTGGAGACGGGCGCGGTCGGTGTCGCAGGCGAGGATCAGGCCCTCGTTCGCCATCTGCGCCGCCAGCGCCAGCGTCTTGCCGCCCGCCCCCGCGCACAGATCGACGGTGCGCTGCCCCGGCCGGGCCTGGACGGCGAGCGTGACGATCTGACTGCCCGCGTCCTGCACCTCGACCCGGCCTGCGAAGGAGGAGAGATCCTTACCGGCGGGCAGGCGGCGAGCGTCGGGGAGGCCCGGGAGGGGCTCGCCGAGACCGATTTCGACGCCGTTCGCCAGCCGGTTCACCCGCACATCGAGCGGCGCACGCTCGACCAGCGCGTCGAGCTCCGCCCCGTCCAGCCCGCTCGCGCGCAGCCGCTCCAGCAGCCAGGCTGGGGCGAGGCCCGCGGCTGCGGCACGCTCCTGCTCAGCGACGGGCGCGGGGCCGTGCGGCGAGCCGTCGAAGGTCGCGCGGAGCGACGGGTCGCCCTGAGCCAGCGCCAGCATCGCCGCGCGCCCGGAGATCGGTCGCTCGCCGAGCGCGCGGACGGCGGCATAGACCAGCTCCCGGACCGCGCGCCGATCCTTCGACCCGGCGTAGCGGCGCTGGGCGAAGTAGCGGGCGATCAGCGTGTCCGCCGCCGGCCCGTTGTCGCGCGCGGCGGCGATGATGGCGTCGAGCAGCTCGATGGCGGCCTGGGTGCGGGCAGCCGGGGTCATCGATAGGTGTCGGGGGTCGAGGGGAGCGCGGGCAAACTCGGGCCAGGCGGGTGTTGGTGGCGAAGGGTGACTTTCGCTCGGAGCGGGACTGGCATGGTGTCCGTCGTTGCACGAGGCGGCGGTGTAGGACAGCCTTGAGTCTTCATACCGGGCCCGACCCGGCATCCACGCCGGACCTTCGCCAGCACCCAATTCGCTCGACGCACGGTGGATGCCGGCACAAGGCCGGCATGACGGCGGGCGGATTTCTACCGCGTCGGATAGTTCGGCGCCTCGCGGGTGATCGTCACGTCGTGGACATGACTCTCGCGGAGGCCCGCGCCGGTGATCTGCACGAAGCGGGCGCGCTGCTTGAGTTCGGCAAGCGTCGCCGCACCTGTGTAACCCATCGCCGCCTTCACGCCGCCCACGAGCTGGTGGATGACGTCGCGGGCCGGTCCCTTGAACGCCACCTGCCCTTCGATCCCTTCCGGCACCAGCTTCATCTGGTCCTTGATGTCGCCCTGGAAATAGCGGTCCGCCGAGCCGCGCCCCATCGCGCCGACCGAGCCCATGCCGCGGTAGGATTTGTACGCGCGGCCCTGGTACAGGAACGTCTCGCCCGGCGCCTCTTCGGTTCCCGCGAGCAGCGATCCGACCATCACGGTGGACGCGCCGGCCGCCAGCGCCTTGGCGATGTCGCCGGAGGTGCGGATGCCGCCGTCGGCGATGACCGGTACGCCCGCCTTCTCGCCCGCCTCGGCGCAGTCCATCACCGCCGTCAGCTGCGGCACGCCGACGCCCGCCACCACGCGCGTCGTGCAGATCGAGCCGGGGCCGATCCCGACCTTGACCGCGTCCGCCCCGGCGTCGGCCAGCGCGCGGGTCGCCTCGGCGGTCGCGACGTTGCCGGCGACGACCTGCACCGCGTTCGACAGCTTCTTCACCCGCTCGACCGCGCGGGCGACATCGCGGTTGTGGCCGTGCGCGGTATCGATCACGACCAGGTCGCATTCGGCGTCGACCAGCGCCTCGGTGCGCTCGAAACCCTTGTCCCCGACCGTGGTGGCCGCCGCCACACGGAGCCGACCGGCGGCGTCCTTGGTCGCGTCTGGATAGGTCACCGCCTTCTCGATGTCCTTGACGGTGATGAGGCCGACGCAGCGATACTGCTCGTCCACGACCAGCAGCTTCTCGATGCGGCGCTGATGGAGGAGACGGCGCGCCTCCTCCTGTCCCACCCCCGCCGACACGGTCGCGAGATTGTCGCGCGTCATCAGCTCCGCCACCGGCTGCGCGGGGTTGCCGGCGAAGCGCACGTCGCGGTTGGTCAGGATGCCGACCAGCTTGCCGTCGGCCTCCACCACCGGAATGCCGCTGATCCGGTGCTGGGCCATCAGCGCCTGGGCCTCGGCGAGCGTCGCGGTGGGCGCGATGGTGATCGGGTTCACCACCATGCCCGATTCGAAGCGCTTGACCTGGCGCACCGCCGCGACCTGTTCCTCGACGGTCAGGTTGCGGTGGAGCACGCCGATGCCGCCGAACTGCGCCATGGCGATCGCCATCTCGGCTTCCGTCACCGTGTCCATCGCCGCGGACAGGATCGGGATGGCGAGCGCGATGTCGCGCGTGAGCCGCGTCCGCGTGTCCGCCTCGCTCGGCAGCACGGCCGAGGCGGCGGGGGTGAGCAGCACATCGTCGAAGGTCAGGCCGAGCCGGATATCCATGGCGGGCCTGTAAAGAAAGGCGCGGGACGACGCTAGGCGTCGGGAGGCACATATCCGCGCCGGGCCGCAGCGGAAAAGAGGCGCTCGGGCGTGTAGAAGCGCAACGGCCAGTTCCGCGCGCCCACCTCGCTCGCGAGCAGAGCATTCACCATCGAGGCGAGGGGCTCTTCGGGCGATCGATCGCTCAAGAACGCGCGCACGCCAGTGAGGTAGGTGCGCGTGATCGTGTCATGATACCCCTGGGCGTCATCGTTCACGCCGCCGACGGCCTCGTTGTAACCGGAGATGATGGCCGCGATCCTGTCGTCCAGATCGATGTCGGGCCGTTCGCGGACCATCCACGCACAGGCGGCCAGGTGCGCTTCGTGCGTCCATTCCGCGCGCGGCAGGGTGCGCGCCAGCAACCCCTCCCCGACGCGCCGGACGGCATGATCGTCGGTGAAGAAGCGGATCGGGTGGTCGGTCATGGTCGGGACTCTTCGCAGAGGCCCGATCGCGACCGGGCCGGTTCAGGCGGGCTGGGCGACTCGGGGTGCGGCTTGTCGCACGCCCTCGTCCACATGCTCCGCGAACTGGGCGAAGTTCTCGACGAAGCGATCGACCAGCGCCGCGGCGGTCGCGTCATAGTCGGCCTTGTCGGCCCAGGTCGCGCGCGGATCGAGGATCTGCGGATCGACGCCGGGCACGCTGACCGGCACCTTGAACTCGAAATTCGGGTCCGTGCGGAACTCCGCCTCCTTCAGGCTGCCGTCGAGCGCGGCGTTCAGCAGCGCGCGGGTGACCTTGATCGGCATGCGGTGGCCGACGCCGTGCTTCCCGCCCGTCCAGCCGGTGTTGACCAGCCAGCAATCGACGCCGCCGGCCGAGATCCGCTCCTTGAGCAGGTTGCCGTAGACCGACGGGTGGCGCGGCATGAACGGCGCGCCGAAGCAGGTGGAGAAGGTCGCCTGCGGCTCGGTGACGCCGATTTCCGTCCCCGCCACGCGCGCGGTGTAGCCGGACAGGAAATGGTACATCGCCTGGTCGGGCGTCAGCTTCGCGATCGGCGGCAGCACGCCATAGGCGTCCGCGGTCAGGAAGATCATGTTCTTCGGCACCGGACCCAAGTTCTGCTCGCTGGTGTTCGGGATGAAGTCTATCGGATAGGCGCCGCGGCTGTTCTCCGCGAGGCTGGCGTCGTCCAGGTCGAGCTGGCGGGTGACCTGGTCCATCACCACATTCTCCAGCACCGTGCCGAAGCGCTTGGTGGTGGCGAAGATCTCCGGCTCGGCGTCGGCCGACAGGCGGATCATCTTCGCGTAGCAGCCGCCCTCGAAATTGAAGACCGCGGTGTCGGACCAGCCATGCTCGTCGTCGCCGATCAGCGTGCGGCTCGCATCGGCCGACAGCGTGGTCTTGCCGGTGCCGGACAGGCCGAAGAACACCGCGGTATCGCCGTTCGGGCCGATATTGGCCGAGCAGTGCATCGGCATCACGCCGGTCGGCGGGAGCAGGTAGTTCAGCAGGCTGAACACCGACTTCTTCATCTCGCCGGCATATTTGGTGCCGCCGATCAGGATCAGCTTCTCGGTCAGGTTGACCGCGATCACCGTTTCGCTGCGGGTGCCGTGGCGCGTGGGATCGGCGCGGAAGCTGGGCAGGTCGATGATCGTGTAATCGGCCTCGAACCCCTTCAGCTCCACCTCGGTCGGGCGGACCAGCATGGTACGGATGAACAGGTTGTGCCAGGCGAGTTCGTTCACCACGCGCACGTTGACGCGGTGCTCGGGCTGCGACCCGCCATAGAGATCCTGCACCCAGAGGTCGCCCTTGGTCTTCAGGCAGGCGAGGAAGTCCGCCTTGAGCGCGGCGAAGTGGTCCGGCTCCATCGCCTGGTTCGACTTGCCCCACCAGACCACGTCGCGGGTCTCCTCGTCGCGCACGATGAAGCGGTCGTTGACCGAGCGGCCGGTGTGCGGCCCCGTCTCGACCACCAGCGGACCGTCGGCGGAGAGCCGGCCTTCGCCGCGCGCGACCGCCGCCTCGACCAGACGCGCGGTGGTCAGGTTCCAGTGCAGGTCGGCCCGGGTCTCGATTCCCTGGGCCTCCAGGCCCTTGGCCGGAATACGCTCGCTCACTTGGCTTCCTCTTCCCTGTTCGTGTCAGGCGCTTATCCACCGCGCCGGAGCGCGTCAAACGCGGGGGGCGGGGTCGGTTGAGCCAGGACGGGGCATGCTCTACTAGCGCAGGCGCATGACGGCCACGATCGCCCTGGTCGACGACGACCGCAACATCCTGACCTCGGTCTCGATCGCGTTGCAGGCCGAGGGGTTCCTGACCCGCGTCTATTCGGACGGCGAGGCGGCGTTGAAGGCGCTGATCGAGAACCCGGCCGACCTCGCCGTCTTCGATATAAAGATGCCGCGCATGGACGGGCTCGAGCTGCTGAAACGGTTGCGGGAGCGGGTCGACACGCCCGTCATCTTCCTGACCAGCAAGGACGACGAGCTGGACGAGGCGATGGGCCTCGCGATGGGGGCGGACGACTATATCGCCAAGCCGTTCAGCCAGCGGCTACTGATCGCGCGCATCCGCGCCATCCTGCGCCGGACGGAGGCGCGTCGGGACGCGACGGAGCCCGGCGGCGAGGCACAGGAGCCGCTGGTCCGCGGGCCGCTGACCATGGACCCCGCCCGGCACCGCACCACCTGGAAGGGGGAGCCGGTGACGCTAACGGTCACGGAATTCCTGATCCTGGAGACGCTCGCGCAGCGGCCGGGCATCGTGAAGACGCGCAACCAGCTGATGGACGCGGCCTATGCGGACGACATCTATGTCGACGACCGCACCATCGACAGCCACATCAAGCGGCTGCGCCGCAAGCTCCGGCAGGTCGACCCGGAGTTCGACGCCATCGAAACGCTCTATGGCGCCGGCTACCGATTCGCGGGGGAATGAGAGCGGGCGGGAGGTCAGCGACCTCGCGCTGCGCTGGTCGGGGCAGATCTCGCTCACCCAGCGGATCCTGGCGGTCAACATCCTGGCGCTCGGGCTGCTCGCCGGCGGCTTCTTCTATCTGGACTCCTTCCGATCGCGCATCGTCGACTATCGCGTGGCCCAGTCGCTGCGCGAGGCGCGGCTGATCGGCGAGGCGCTCAACACCAGCGCGCCCCGGCAACGCGAAGCCCTGCTCGCGCGGCTGGCGGCCGACACGGACCTGCGGATACGGGTCTTCGATCCCCAAGGTCGACTGACGGCGGACAGCCGGGCGCTGGGCGTCCGGAACTTCACCCTCGTCGATCCGGATAAGGAAGGCTGGGGCCAGGCCGGCGCACGCTTCCTGGATGCGGTGATCGACACGGTCGTGGGCGCGCCGCGCGCGCCGCTCTATCGCGAGCGCCGGGTGCGCACGTGGCTGGCGAGCACGCGCGACGGGCCAGAGGGGCAGCGGGTCGCCGCGATCGTCTGGCGCGCGCCCGATCGCACCCCCATCATCACAGCCGCCGCGCCCACCACAGGCGGTGCGACCGTGCTGACCGCCGTCAACGCGCGCGACATCACCCAGCAGGTACGGGTCGAGCGGTTCCGGCTGTCGGTCGTACTGCTCGCGGTCACTCTCCTGTCCGTCCTGCTGTCGTTGTTCCTGGCCCGGACCATCGTACGGCCGCTGCGCCGCCTCGCCCGCGCCGCCGTCCGGGTGCGGCTAGGCCGCGCGCGCGAAGTGGTGGTGCCGCGCCTGCCCGATCGGCGCGACGAGCTGGGCATGCTCGCGCGCGCATTGTCGGACATGAGCCTGGCGCTGCGCGCGCGCATCGACGCGACGGAGGCGTTCGCGGCGGACGTCACGCACGAACTGAAGAACCCGCTCGCCAGCCTCCGCTCCGCGGTGGACGGCCTCAGGCGGGTGCAGGATCCGGAGCTCCAGGCGCGGCTGCTCGGCATCGTCGAGGACGATGTGCGCCGGCTCGACCGACTCATCACCGACATCTCGGAAGCCTCCCGCCTCGACGCCCAGCTGAGCCGCGCGACCTTCGAGCCCGTGGACATCGCCGCGCTGCTGCGCGGGCTGCTCGGGCAGCGGGAGGAACGCGGGCATGCGCGTGGCGTGCGCATCCGCTTCGACCAGGCCGGGGCCGAGCCGCTCGTCGTGCTGGGGGAAGGCGCGCGGCTGGAGCGGGTGTTTGAGAACCTGCTCGACAACGCGGTCTCCTTCTCGCCCGACGGCGGGCTGGTGACCGTCTCCGCCATGCGGGAAGGCGACGATCTGGTTGTGCGCGTCGAGGACGAAGGGCCGGGCGTGCCGGAGGAGGCGCGCGAGGCGGTATTCCGCCGGTTCCAGTCGATTCGCCCGGAGAGCGAGACCTTCGGCGAGCACTCGGGCCTGGGGCTCGCCATTGCGCGCACCATCGTCGAAGCGCATCAGGGCGCGATCGTTGTCGAGTCGCGCGAAGACCGCCTGTCGGGCGCGCGCTTCGTGGTCCGCCTGCCGCTTAGCTGAACCCACCGGAGTATTTTGTCCTGCCGCCCACGTCCGAAACGCTGCACGCCACCACCGTCGCGATCGACGGCTGGGGCGTGGTGATCGAGGGGCCGTCGGGGGCAGGCAAATCGGACTTGGCGTTGCGCCTGATCGATCGCGGCGCTGCGTTGGTGAGCGACGACAGGACGCGGCTGACCCGCGAGGGCGATGCGCTGGTCGCGCACGCGCCTGCCGCCATGGCGGGCCGCATTGAGGTGCGGGGTCTGGGCATCGCGGCGACCCCCCATGTGGCCGCCGCTCCCGTTGCGCTACTGATCCGGCTCGGCACCGAGGAGCGCCTGCCCGAGCGGCGCGTGCGGCATATCGCCGACGTCGCGGTGCCCGAGCTGACGGTGGACCCGTTCCGCGCCTCCGCCCCGATCAAGGTCGAGTGGGCACTGCGCCAGCCCGAGCTGCCGCCGGCATGACCACGCCAGCCACCCCCGCGGTGCTGCTCGTCACCGGCATGTCGGGTGCGGGCAAGTCGACCGTGCTGCGGACGCTCGAGGATCTGGGCTGGGAGGTGGTCGACAACCTGCC
>ERZ1066119.435-NODE-435-length-29652-cov-7.265703_pt1 | contig 29652 bp, 28 predicted proteins | sample MGYA00382766_ERZ1066119 | MGnify/ENA primary metagenome ERZ1066119 (study PRJEB33369, sample SAMEA5778349) | biofilm metagenome | biome: Industrial cooling water; feature: Water cooling tower basin; material: Biofilm | place: United Arab Emirates | collected...
ATTTTGTCTTATCTAAACTCGTAGAATTTGTCATGATGTATGTCGTTTCATCAAGAATGTGCTGCAAATATTCACGAGCCGACGGAGACATACTCGACTTCATCCAAAATATGCGGACCAATGTAAGGGCTTAATGACTCAATAGTGATGAGGTCAACTGCTCTGCCGAAAAGATCTTCTAGAAAAAAGGATAGGTGTATGAAGTTATCAAATGTTTTCTGGTCTGGCTCAAAAGCAACTAAAATATCGACATCACTTTGAGCATGAATTGCAGTGTCACGGGCAAACGAGCCGAAAACGCCGCAACGTTTAACTCCAAAGTGTTGCAACTCCTGCTGATATTCCTTGAGGAGAGCCAGCACTTGAGCTTTCGTTTGTACAGGCATCGTTTGCATAGACTACTCATCTGATGCTGAGTCTATCACAACCTTGGGGACTCACAGATAGTATCAAAGCACTACGTTAAAGTAGGGTGCGTTTAGTAACGCACCCTACAAACTACTTACATCAACCCAGTAGCTTGTATTAGCTTACAGTTTAACTTTATACCAGCTATACTGACAAAAATACAGTTTTTCTACTTGACTAGAGTTAACTGAATCTAGTATTGCATCAGTCAAGCTTGGTTTTGAAACAATGCTAGTAAAAGATATTCAACTTTCTGAATTGCCATCAGTCTACTTACTAAACAAAGATAATTTACCCAGTTATGCAGCCATCTACTTTGTATCTGATGGTACAGGGCAAATCCTCTATATTGGTAGAACGGTGAATTTAGTTGCTAGGTGGAGAGAACATCATAGATTTGGACAATTAAAAAGATTGAATCGAAAAAATCAAATCAGTATTAGCTGGCTTGAGTGTAGCAACAATATGAATACTCTTGCAAATCTTGAAACTGAATTTATTGAGTTATATAAACCACCGCTAAACTGGACAAAAGTAGTTACACCGATTAGAAGAATAACTCCAGTGGAGACAGCTTTACAACAAAGTCTTCAACAACTAGCTAAGTTTAATACAATGATATTTGGATTCGATCCGATTGCGGGTGAAGAACCACCAACAATATATTTGTTCTATCCTGTTTACGGCAGACGTGGTGTATCAGGAGGTATAAGGAGTGCATTAAAAAATATTAATAAAAAAGCTAGTTCGTTGAAGTGGAAAAAATATCATACAGAACCTAAATCTTTTGGCAAATTTGGATATTGGGAAACGAATTACAAAGGTATAAGAATAGATTTAACTCCAGCTCAGGAATTAGTCAATGTGATGTCTGATTCAAATCGTAGAACTGTAGCTGGTGTAGAGTTAATGGCTTTTAGCAGTCAGCAGCTAGAAATACTGATAGAAAACTCACCAGATTTTAAAGAAGAATTCTCTAGTCTGGAGGCTTTGGAGGAAGATCCGATTCCCCTAGAGCTTGCTAGCAAACTTCAGCCTTGTCAAGGGAATAATAAGAATGTTGTTGAAGTTGAACCGTGGGAGGAATTAGAACCAATGCCAGAAGATGAAGTTAGAGTAATGAGCCGCCAGTTTTTATATGTGGATGGTGTGGAAGTGGAGGTTTGTGCTAATGACAATGGAAAGTATTTTGTTAGGCACAATGTTTACTGGTGGATAAGAAATGGAGAGAAAAACCCTAATCCAGAGCGCTATAACTTAATACAAGCATTTCAATCAGCAGTAGATAGACTATCTACTATTAGATGGAGTGGCTATAGATTTAGACTTGAAACTATCTTCTTTGATGAAGATGATGCAGAAGTTGAAAGTATACTTTTACCACTAGCTATGTTTGAAGAGCTAATGAAAGATATTAAATCATTATGTAGCGATAAGCTTTTAAAAGAGATTCAGAGCGGTGAATATCAATCCAAATCAGAATATCAAGCAAGCATAAGACTAGGCGCGTGGCTACAACATAATTCATTGTTTTCGCTACTCAAGTCTACAACAAATGAATCACTCTCGATGCAATAACCTATTGCAACCTGAGACAAAAAGCGATCGCACCGCTCCTATTCTCACCACATGGTAAGCGCGATCGCTTTATCTCGTACCAATACTGTCATCTTACTTGTCATCCAACTACAATCTAGGCTTATATTGAAAAATTACGCTGAAAACATAAATTCTCTTTTAGATTTGGATATCTAGATTGAGTCCAAAAATTCCCCATGCCAGAAGCCAACCTAAGCGACCAATTATCCATCCCGACTCCCGACTCCCGACTCCCGACTCCCGCCAAATGGGAACAGATCCGCAACAGCTTGCGCCCAGGACAGCAACAAATGGCAGATTGGCAGGGGGGACAGTTGGCAGTCTCGGCAGTCCCAGGGGCAGGAAAATCGACGGGAATGGCAGCAGCAACGGCAATTGCGATCGCCCGCTATCAATTACACGCCAAACGTGCGATTGTCGTTGTTACATTTACTCGTTCTGCGGCAGCAAACATTAAAGGTAAGATTCGCAGGTACTTACGAGAAGAATTACTTCTACCACCGAGGGGATTTACTGTCAATACCCTACACGGTTTGGCGTTGAATATTGCCAGCCGCTATCCTGACTTGTCGGGACTGCCGTTGGATAGTGCGACGTTAATTACACCCAATCAGAGCCACCGCTTGATTCGGACTTGTGTAGAACAGTGGATTGTTGCTAATCCCCGCTTGTATTCTCGGTTACTTGAAGGTAGACAATTTGACGGCGAAGAAACAGAACGCTTGCGGCGACAGTCGGTACTGCGGACAGAAGTGCTACCAGCATTGGCTTATTTAGTAGTGCACGAAGCTAAAAGCTCTGGCTATCAACCGCAACAGTTGCGAGCGTTGGGCGAACAGGCAGCAGACGAATATGGAATTTTAACTGTCGCCGCCGGATTGTACGAACAGTATCAGAACTTAATGCGATCGCGAGATTTAATCGACTACGACGACATGATTTTGGCAGCGCTACGGGTACTAGAAAACCCCAGTGCCAGACGCAACGAACAAGAGCAAGTTTTTGCCGTATTTGAAGACGAAGCTCAGGACTCTTCACCTCTGCAAACCAAACTCTTAGAAATTCTGGCGCAAGATCCAGAAAACCCAGATTTACCACCCAATTTAATCCGAGTTGGCGACCCCAACCAAGCAATTAATTCTACCTTTACCCCTGCCGATCCAATTTATTTTCGTCGCTTTTGCGAAGAGTGCCAGCAGCATCAACGACTGGCAACAATGGATATGGCAGGACGCAGTACCAGAATTGTCATTGCCGCAGCTAACTTTATGTTGGGGTGGGTGAATGGAAGGGAGCAGGGAGCAGGGAGTAGGGAGCAGGGAAGAAGGGGACAAGGGAGACAAGGGAGCAATTCTAGCCACCAGCCACTAGCCACTAGCCACGCACCACTGCCATTTCGAGAGCAGACGATTCATCCCGTCAGCCTAGATGACCCACAGCCGGATGCTAATCCTGCGCCGATTGGTAGAGGATTGGAGTTGCATACGCCTCGCGATATTCATCACACGGCAGAATTAATTGGTCAGCGGGTGGTGGCGCTGTGTCAAGCAGGATCGAATGGAGAAACACCACCTATAGAAACGCCCAATAATCTGCGAATGGCTGTTTTAGTCAGGGAAAACAGACAGGGACGATGGCTAGCGGAAGCGATCGCGCCGATTTGTCGAGAGCATAATATCGTAGTCTATGAGGTTTCAGAAAGCGATCGCCACTCTCAAGTTCCAGCTGAAGTGCTGGCGCTGCTGCAATTTCTCGACCGTCCCCACTCTCCTGATTATCTCAAAGCTGCCTTGGAAGTTTTGGTACAGCGTCAGTTAATCCAACCGCAAGACTTGAATGCTCTAGCAACTATTCCCGAACAATTTCTTTATCCTGGACCTTTAGACGTACCCCAACCAGAACCAGCTCAAACAGCGAGTCATTTATGCCGCAGTCTGCTGCGTGCTCGGATGGAGTTACCTCCCTATCAATTAATTTCCTTCCTTGCCTTAACCCTGAATTACGACCAAGCAGAACTCGCTACAGCAGATAAGCTAGCAGAACGAGTGCAGCAGCAACTTGCTGGCAATGGCAATAATAATTTGGCTGCAATGCTGCTAGTGCTGAGCGAAATTGTCAATTCGGAAAGATTTGAAGCCGTAGACACGGAAGATTCAGAAGCGCGTTACACCCGTCCTGGGCAATTGACAATTATTACCATGCACAAAGCTAAAGGATTGGATTGGGACTGCGTGTTCATTCCGTTTTTACATGAAAATACAATTCCTGGAAATCTGCGCGTTTTACCTCAAGCTCAATTCTTGGGAGATTTTACCGTTGCAGAAGTTGCCCGCGCCCAAATTCGCGCCGCTTTGCACGAACAATTTCCCTTACCCGATATTGCTATGGCCTGGGAACAGGCAAAACAGCTCAAGACAGCGGAAGAGTTTCGCTTACTTTATGTCGCCATCACTCGCGCCAAACGGTTACTGTGGATTTCTGCGGCACAAAAAGCACCTTTTACCTGGAGCAAACCTGAAAACTTAGACAATAGCCGTCCCTGTCCGGTATTTTCGGCATTAGTGCGTCAATTTCCGCGATCGGTAGTCTCAACATAAAACTATGGCTGAAGTTCGCGATCGCAAGTCGTGAATTAATTGTGAATCAATACATTGTGAATTAATCTCGATTTCGGTCGGATGCAGGCGGAGATGATGGAGAACGACCCAAAATCAGCGGAATACTTAAAGTTCCTAAAGCCATCATTATGACTGCTAAAAGCCAAATAATTAATCGGTTGGGGCGGTAGTTACCGCTTTCAATTTGCCCAAACACTCGGTTGTAGCGCCAAGCTGCCAAGGCAATAGTAAATATGCCAATTATGACTAGACTAACTCCCAAATTCTCGGAGCTAACCAGATTGTGGTTCAGAACCGTAGGCTTTTGAGTCACAGCTGTTTGAAGTTGGCGCAGAAATAGACCAAATCGAGCGATCGCAAACCCAAAACCAATTAAAGCGATCGCAGTCCGCAACCACGCTAAGAAAGTCCGCTCGTTGGCTTGATGCTCCCGTTGGCGATCGATGTCCGATTTTCTGTTCATGCTATTTTCCTTCAGACTCCCATTAAAAGGGGGTTGGGAAGATCTGCAAGAATTTAGTACCTTTACCGAGATATATACCGAGATATATTAGATACTGCTTTTCTCTTGCGACCAGATTGGCAACTGATTGACCTTTTGTAGCGTTAAATCTACATATCTCATACCTTTCTCTCCAGCTATTTCCATACCAAAATAGCCTTCTGCGCCATCGTGTTCGTGCGCTCCGCTCGAATGTACCGTATAACGACCCTGCCTGACAGCTTGATTAAACGGCGAGCCTACCGTCCAAACCCAACGAGAAGGAAAAACAATACTACCAATATCCTCTACCCAGTCGCGTTGACCTTGTAAATGATAAATATGCTCAGCCGTGTTAAAACCATCTGTACCAGCAAATACACCTCCAATCGAGACGACGACAATTTGAGTGTTTGTCAGCCATCGATCGAGATATGGAGTTGCTGCAAGGGCGACTTGAGCGCCACCACTCGTCCCCATCAGCAGAATTTTAATCGGTTGCTTGGAAGTTTGGGATAAGGGATGCGCTGCTTGCATCCGATCGACGATCGCGCTAGCAATCCCCAAGTTGTAGACTTTGCCATAGCGATCGTCGGCAGAAATAGCAAAACGCCAAAGGTTGCGAATTTTGATTAGCACGTCCGTCGCAATCAACCAGCCCTTCCCTGCCTCAGCAAAGCGCCACAGGGGGGCTAAAAAGCGTTCTCCTCCTAAACTTTCATTTGCGGCTGAATAGGGAAATACATCTCGCACGGTAATGCAGTTAGGATGCGCTTGTTCGAGGCGGTTGAGAAAGATTTCTTCCCCAGGTAATAGCTGGTTGGCAGAAAAATCTCCCACGCCTGTTAAAAACACAATGTAACAATTTATATTTACAGACTGCGCCTGAGAATTTGAACTGCTACCCAATCGTAGTTGCTTATCTGGCTTCTGTTTTAGCCCCAAACTCTCCACTTCTTGAGATAGCCACCAAACTAGAGTACCTACGGGTGAGAACATGCCCCAAATCAAAAGTATAATTCCCGCTAGAACCAGCAGTTTTAAGCTCCCACTGCGCAACCAATTGATAATCCTTACCATAAAATTTATTGGAATTGGTCATTTGTCATTTGTGTTTTTACCACTCACTACTTACTTTTCAAGGAATTTAAAGTGCGCGATCGAAATAGCAATTTCTGGAGTTTACTACGGGAGGCACTAACTTTAGATCCTAATTTTTACGAACATATTCCTATTAATGCTAAAAACCGCCGCTTTGCCCAAATAGTGGTTGTTCTGGCAGCCATATCTTACTCTCTTGGTAGTGCTGTCATTTTTTTAATCAACCGCGTTCCCCTACCACTGCTAATCTTGAGGCTGTTAGGTAGTGGTATAGGTGTGATCGTCGGTTACTATTTTTGGACTTTGACGATCTGGAAAATTGGTGACTGGTTTAAACCAAATCACGTTACTTATCGAGAGCTGATGATTCCTCTGGGCTTGGCTTATGCCCCTCAAGCTCTCAATTTTTTAACTCTGATTCCTCTACTGGGTCAACCAATCGAGCGAGTTCTCGCCGTGTGGAGTTTGCTAGCAGCGATTGTAGCAGTCCGCCAAGGTCTAGATATTGCCGCTGGTTGGGCAATCTCAATCTGTTTAATTGGTTGGATACCCCTTCAAATGGCAATTGGTTTAGTCAGAGCGATCGCCTGACAACAAGTTGCAAGTCGCAATTAAGGTACACATCACACCTACTCACCACTCACTACATCCTGACAACTGCTCACTGCTCTTGGTTTTTTTCCCGTTGTTCGTCGGAGATTGCCTGTTTAATCTCTGGGCTGTCGAGTAGCTCTTTTGCCATATCCATGAACTTGAGACTGTCAGGGTGGATTGACTGTCGCCGCAAAATGGGAATTTCCTCATTAGAGGTATCGTTGTTTGCTGGACGGTCTGCATCTGAGTACATAATGCCTAACTTAAACTCGCCTTTGAGAAAATTGTATCGAGTTTGTCTGTCAATCGCGATCTCAATTTGAATAGAAAGCCATAAACCTTAAGCTCGCACGCGAAAATCGTGGATCGACCACCAAGCCTTTTTATCTTGTTTATTTACGACTCGAATATAGCGACCTCTTGCAGGAGAATTTAAGACGATCCTCGTCACGGGAGAACCCATCCCTTGATAAACGGGTTTGCCAAAATTGTTAGGGTTGTTGCCTACGTACAGCTCAAATCTTGTGAGGTAATCGTCTGCTGAGGAACCCGCATTCATCACGATCGATCTAACTAGTTGGGGCGATCGCATATCGACCTGAAACCAATCGCCATTCGCAATTGCTGTCCCACTGGTATAGCGCGTATCTGGGTTACGATCGATTGCCATATTTTCTGCTTCCCGATCCCACGTACTTTTGCGGCTGGCTGAGGCTTGCCAGTTACGCGGATTTAATTCATTTTTGCCCACAACTGTTCTTTCAGTTCCAGCACGGTATACGAGAAATTCGGCAAACGACCAATCGGGTTTGGACTTTTTCGCAAATCTTTGCGGGACGATTCTGATATACCTGGCTCTTTGCGTTGGAAAAGACACATGCATCCGTGCCATGGCGTTTCTCTTGACACTAGCAACTAACTTTCCTTTTGACTTAGCCGTATCAGAGACGTACACCTGATAGTCTCGTAAGAAACTACTAGAGGCTTTACGAGAATCCATCACGATTCGATTGAACGACTGCGGCGAACCGAGATCGACAGCAAACCAATTAGCAGTACTCGCATCGGCGATCGCAAATTGCGTCCGAAAGTCATTGTCAATTGCGGCTGCGGCATTTCCTTGCGAACTACTTGCTTTCCAAGCGAAACGGTTGAGCAAAATTCCTTGTTTCGGTTCGGCGAGACTGTGGGAATCATCCCATACTTGTTCGCCCAACCAAGTTAAATTTGTCGGGCGGTTGCCATTTGTTTTATTGATGGTATCGCCACTTGCTCCACCTGTATCGGCAGTTGCTAGTGCGTTCCAATCCCACCCCCAGTAATGCCATACGAGTCTGCCAATACCATGCTTTTTTGCCACTGCCAAAGATATACGGGCGGCTTCTGTCACGTCTAAGTCTGCTTGCGAATTGCCTGTGGTGGCAGCGTACTCGCCAATAATCAGTGCCAATCCTTTTTTCTGAACGCGATCGACAAAATTATCGAGCTTATCTATATTCCAATTCCAATTAACATAAGTATGCAGGCTAAAGACAACTCTTCTTCTCGGATCGGTTTTTAGCAACTGTTGTCCGTATGTAAGAAACGCGCTAGTAGAGTCTTTAATAAAGTTAGCCTTGGTCGTACCGTTCCCATCTTCAGAGCCAAAGTTATAACCATCAACCACAATAATATTATTTGCACCTGCTTTACGTATATCTTGAATCAGCAGTTTGTGCATATCATACCAATATTTCTCTACTTTATTTTTTCCGCCTGGTTCGTTCATAATATTGAACCAGACATAGGGATTATTTTTATAGCGAGTGGCGATTTTACGCCAAAAATTACGCAAATCTTGTAAAGATGGATTGGAATCTTCAGTATAAAAACCGCCTGAATGGTCATGACATTCAAGCATAATTACCGTTCTGGGAATACCACGAGCGTAAGCCTTGACGTACTTATCTACTAGTTCATCTGTAACCAACCAATTAGGATCGCTGCCCGGTTTAAGTACCAATGATAGTCTTACAGTATTAAATTTCCAGACGTTTTTGATGTATTTCACATCTGTGGCACTCGATTGATCTGTCCAAATACCAATATTTGCTCCTTTCATAATAAAGGGCTGTCCGTTAGGAGCAAAAATCCTCGTCCCTCTAACAGTAAATTCTCTCGCACTTGCTGCGTGAGAACATCCGATAAAAATTATGAAAAGAAACGCCAAGGCAGATGCGAGTATAAAAGAAATTTTCCTCATGGCGTTACCTATCTTCTGGAAAAGCGATCGCGCAAAGACGCGAAGGCGCTAAGGTTATTCTTTTGCGTCTTTGCGGCTTTGCGTGAAATTAACAAACAGTTGCCATTCTAGCGTTGCCCAACCAGAGGTGACGATGATTTCAGCACAACCCGTTCGCCGTAATTTAATAATCTTTCCAGAGTTGTGAGGCGATTTGACCACACGTTGACTTGGTAAGAATTTTCTAACGCTTGCGATCGCATCCAACCTTTAAACTGAGTCTGGAAGCTGTTCAAGGCTGTCCTAGTTGCTGCTAAGTTACTCGTAGAAGGATTTTGAGCTAACCGAGCCAAAGCAGTCTCTAAGTTTTGCGCTCGAGTATTAAACTGATTCAGTGCCGTACCCTTCACCCACAGCTGATTATTTGCCAGCAAGAAATTCCACTCCTGTCGCAAATTAGCGTAACGCGCTGCTGCGGTGTGAAAAGGCTGACGGTAGGGGACTGGTGCAGTCACTTTGACTTTTGTGCCTTGGGTATTGTAAAAAACTTGATGGAGGTCGTCATTCAGGTTTTCTACAGCAAAGAGGGCGTAACCGCTAGCGGGTAAATCTCTAACTAGCTGAATTTGGTCGAACGCACCTAAAGTTGGTAAGTTAAGCAGGCGAATTCCTGGCAACAACAAAGCCGAACCGAGTTTGCTAGAGGTAATCCAAGGTTGAGCGAGGCGTTGAAAACGGTAAGAGTCCAGAGCATAGGTCATCGGCACAATTAGATCCACATCGCCGCGATTTGCCCAAACTTCCCAGTGTTGCTGCAATTTATGGGTGCGATCGTGTTCTGATAGAGGAAAGACAGCCACAGACATCACCAAGTTAGGGCGCTTTTGCTTCAGGTAGTGGGAAGCTTGGGCGACGAAACTATCGATTTGTTGCGCGCGAAACTGCGTCCACCTTTGCCATAAATCGCGATCGCTCGGTTTAATCGCCGTTGGGTCTACGCCCGTCTGTTGTTGAAACTGCTGTCTGGCTGCAATTCCGTAACCATAAGTGCGGTCGGCGCTGGGATCTTGAAAAGGATAGCGGATGTAGTCCAGTTGCAAACCATCTACGTTGTAGCGGCTGACAATTTCTTCATAAAGCCGCAGTAAATATTGTCGGGCGGCGGGGTTAGCTGGGTCTAAAAATGGCTTACCTTGACCGGGTGGAAATAAGCTGCCGCGATTATCGTAACTCGCCCATTCGGGATGAGCGGCGATGACGGGTCCTGGGTAATCGGCGGGTAAATTTATCAGCGTATTGTGACGCTTATTGCCCACTGCAAAAGTCCACACCCAGGCGTGTAACTCCATGTTGCGATCGTGGGCTAATTTCACCGCTGATGCCAACGGGTCCCAGCCTCTAACTAGTGGGTTGGGTTGAGGTGCAACTTGACTGGGATAGATGGGATAGCCAGCGTTGACAGTTTCAAAAAAGATTGTATTGATGCCAGCAGCAGCAAGACGGTCAAAAATCTTTGCCAGTCCTTGCTCCGAACCCGCACGAATAATACTCCCTCGGTCTAGCCACATTGCCCGAATTTCTGGTTGAGCCGCATACTGCTCGACAGGGTAGTTTTGCCATAGCAGTGCTTGTGCCTTTTGCCACTGCTGGCGCGCTCCTGCAAAGTCTTTTTGGGCGATCGCCTGGGGAAGAGCTTTGGCAATTGCTTTTGCTTCCGCTACTGCCCTAGCTGCCGATTCTGGTAACGTACCCACAAAGGAGCCAGCTGTCGCCACAGCCGTTGCTTCAGGGTCAATGAGTGCCGTTGCATTGCCATTACTGGTATTACCATTGAAAGCACGAGCTGCTAGCTGGGCACTTTCAAACCGTCCGATCAGGTTATCTAATTCTTGTTTCAGCGCAAATGCCTGTACGCCATCTAAACCTGGCGGGGCAATCCGTTCGATCGCTTCATCGGCTGGGAGTTTTTGGTTGAGGGGTGATGGTTGATGGTTGGTGGTTGATGTTTGCGGTTTGATGGTTGATGGTTGGTGGTTGGTAGTTGATGTTTGCGGTTTGATGGTTGATGGTTGGTGGTTGGTGGTTGATGGTTGATGGTTGATGGTTGGTGGTTGGTGGTTGGTGGTTGGTGGTTGATGGTTATCGCTCCTCTGCTCCTCTGCTCCTCTGCTCCCATACGCTCTAGCCACAGAACTACTACAACTTTGCGGCGATGTCGTAGTAGACTCAGACAAAGAAACATACTGACTCAAAGAAGCTCTTAGCCAAGCGCGATCGAAGTCTCCAGGGGATACAGTACTCGAACCCCAGCGCCAACCTAAAACCGTGGCGCGATCGCTTTTGACGACTGCGGCTTGATTGGTTTGCGACTGCCAAATGGCGATCGGTCTACTATTGACACTAGTAGGAATGACAACTCCTCCCAGCACTAAACCATCATTTCCGGCTGGCTCCAGCCAGTCTTTACTATTACCCTGCAAAGTTTGTAGGTTATTGGGAGCATCTAAAGGAAATCCCCAATATGCGCCTAAGAGCGAACTTAAAAGCTGGCGTACCCCTGGTTGGCTAGCACTACCGATAGCGCCGCTGGCTATGACCTTACCACCTCGGCTCATCCATGCTTCTAAGGCAAGTGCTTGCTCGGACTCGATCTTCTCGACATTAGGTAGAAAAATAACAGTGCGATCGCTCAAATCGCTGGCATTTTTGACAGCAGCTAAATCGACGACGCAATAATTGACTCCCGCCGCCTGCAACCGCGAAGAGATTTCCGTCCACTGAGCAGCATTATCCTCGCTTTTGACTACAGCTAAAACTGCTGATTCTTCTGCGGCTGTAGCAGGTAAAAACAAGGCAAGAGGCAAAAGTAGAGACGTTACTAGCGTCTGTACTAAAAAATTCACAGACCTAGCCCTTACCAGGGTTGGTAAGAAAGCAAAAATATCAAAATTTTTAGACATTACTTAATACAAGTATCGATTAATTCCTCAACTCCCCTAACTGGGAGAATTGGGATATTTAGCTTATGAGATAACTCTTCTACTGTCATATCATCCAAAAAACAGTTTTCGCCATACTTCAGCATCACGGCAGGCAGTATGACTGCATTACCTAAGTCTTTTCCATATAAACCTTTTAGTAAATCTTGTCCTGTGAGCAATCCGGTGACAGAAATTTTTTGCCCCCAATAATGACTACATAGAGCTACCATATCTATCCGCAGCCCATTTACTTGATTTAACTTTTGCAATATCGGTTGAAAAGCTTTTTCTACAGCATTACCGACAACCCAGGTAAATCGGCGCGGTGGCTCGACTCGTAGCGGTAGATGTTGGGCAACTGTAGCAAAATGTTTTAAAAATAGACGAATAGAACCCACACCATTATCAATTTGGGGATAGTCTTCATAATGAGATTGCGGTGGTAAGTCTTCACCTGCAATTAAAAACCACTCGTCTGCTAACCAAGCAAAATTAGTACCTAGCTGCTGGCGGAACTTATCTTGAAAAGTTTTGACTTGAGCTATAACTTCGGCTGCTTTTTCTGGAGTGACTGGGATTAATTCATCTTCAGCCGGACGAAACCGCGTCAAGCCTACAGGTACGATCGCAACAGACGCAACTGCTGGTACTTCTCCAGGATAAAATTTGGCTAAATCGAGCAATGTCCGTTCTAGATGTACGCCATCGTTAATCCCAGGACATACAACAACTTGGGCGTGAATTTGCAGTCGTCGTTCTCGAAACCATTGCATCTGCTCTAAAATTTGAGCTGCTCTAGGATTTTTTAACAGCTGCACCCTGATTTCTGGTTCAGTAGCATGGACGGAGACATACAAAGGAGACAGGCGCATTTGTTCGATCCGCTGCCATTCTCTTTGGGTAAGGTTTGTCAGCGTTAGATATGAGCCGTAAAGAAAGCTGAGGCGGTAGTCATCATCCTTTAGATATAAACTCTGTCGCTTACCTGGAGGTTGCTGGTCGATAAAACAGAACGGACAGCGATTGTTACACTGAATTAACCCATCGAATAGGGCTGTCTCAAACTCTAGTCCTAAATCTTCGTCGTAGTCTTTTTCAATTTCAATCGTATGAGTTTTACCGGCTGCATCTAAGACATCTAGTTGCAGCACTTCATCAGCACATAAAAACTGATAATCGATTAAGTCGCGGGGACGAGTCTCGTTGATAGAGACGATCGCATCTCCTGGTTCAAAGCCAATCTCAGCAGCGATGGAATCGGGCAAAACTTTAGAAATGCGGGCAGGACGAATAGTTAGATCGCTCATGGCTAGCTCTCTCGCGATCGGCGATCGGCTATTAACTACTATAAAATTGTCGCTGCCAATTCCCGTTTGTGTCTACTAACTCAGTTATCAGTTATCAGTCGTCAGAAGCTAGGAGTCAGGAGCCAGGAGTCAGGAGCCAGGAGTCAGAAGTTTTCCACACCCCACACCCTACACCCTATACCCTGCTCATCACTACTCACTACTCACTAAATATTAGGTATCACTCTAAAACCGATCGCGGCTAGAATGGCGATACCAAAGGCGAGTCGATACCAGACAAAGATCCAAGTATCTTGAGTCTGTAGGTAACGCAACAACCAGGCGATCGCCAAATAAGAAAAAATGGCAGATGAAACGACTCCGACGATCAAATTTAGTGTTCCATCGCTGCCAATTCCGGCTTCTAGAGCATCTTTCAACTCTACTAGACCTGAGATCGCAATTGCGGGGATACTAAGTAAAAAAGAAAATCTAGCTGCTTTTGCTCGCTGCAATCCTAGAAATAGTCCGGCTGTGAGTGTAGAACCAGAACGCGATACGCCTGGGAATAAGGCAAGCGTCTGAGCCAGTCCCATCAAGATGCCATCTTTAACTGTAGGTTCGTTAAATTTGCGCTTGCGCTTGCCAAAAATCTCTGCCAGCCCTAATAAACATGACATCACGATTGAATACACCGCGATCGCTGCTAAGCTGCGTAGAGGCGATTTGTCAAACCCAGGGTAAAAGACTTTAATCAGCAAGCCAAAAAACACGATCGGGATCGTGCCTAAAAGAATGCCTAATACCGTGCCAAATTCTCTGGAATCGTAATCGGAGTGGGCAATTGCTTTAACGGTTCCACTAACGATTTGCGATAAATCTTTCCAGAAGTACCATAGCACGGCGGCAAGACTACCGAGTTGAATGACAGCAGTGTAGGCAATACCAGGATCGCCCCAACCCAGTACGACTGGTACAACTTTCAAATGCGCCGTACTGCTGATTGGTAGAAATTCTGTCAATCCTTGAACTATCCCTAGAACGAACGATTGCAACAAATTCATTCCAGACGCCTCTACGGCTGTATTGGGCTGCACGCCGAGAACCTGAATGGGTATGGTGATTACTGCCGTACAAGCAGCTATACCTACCACTATCAGCTTAAGCATTTGACGTTGTAACATCACCATAGTTAGCTCGATCGATTATTTAAGAGCGTGGGAGTCAGGAGAATCAGAGCAAATGTGTGTACTGTCCCTGCTGCACTTTTTCTCGCTACAGCATACCCGCAAATTGAAATTGAGGGGAGGGGGGTAGGTTACAACTAGGCTGACTTTATGGTTTATGCTACTGCCAGCGTCCGATCTGCAAAATGCAAATCTGGCTATTTAACAAAATCTTGGCGATCGCGCGTCATTAGAGTACCACTAACTGAAAGCGCGAGCGTTGCAATTCGTAAATCTTGCTTACCAAAGACTGACTCAGCTTTCTCCTCGGTTGCCAATTGATAGCAATACAGATGCAAGCCATTCTATATGCAACGGACAAGCATGATAAAATTCATCGTCTCCCACTAATTTGCGGATTAACCTATAGCCACAACCACAGGTTCTAAAGCCGCCACTAACTTCACGTCAAATTCAGATTCAAATAATGCTTTCTTATAATCCAAACTCCATAACTCTAATTCACAACCATCGTTAAGTTGAGACGATGTAAGATACAAATAAAATTCTTTTGAGTCTGAATAGTAATCGCAACGCACGCGCTTAACTGCACCAATTTGACGGCGATCTAAAGCCACGGCTAAACGTAGGAAAGCACTTAAATGATTGATAACTTGTCGATCGCGTTTGCTGGGTAAATTCCGATAGGAATCGTGTTTTTTCTTGGGGTTGCTTTTCCGGTGGTAGCGGGCAATATTAGCGATAACTTCAATTTCTGTTTCGGTATAGCCTAATAATTCACCGTGTCGAATTAAGTAGTATGAGTGTTTGTGATGGGAAGAATGACTGATAAAGTGACCGCAATTATGTAACATTGCCGCTGCCCATAACAATTCTTGTTCTTCCAAACCCCATTGGTGCAAAATTCCTTGGGTTTGGTTAAACAAACTCATGGCAAAATGAGCCACGCGATCGCTATGTTCTAAGTTAACTTGATATTTTTGCGCTGTTTTGATTATGCTACGTTGGCGGATAGAACTTTGATAGCGCAAGCGGTCTTCGATCAAACCATGAGTCAGCATCCAGTCTACAATGATGCCTTCTCGCAGCGATCGCTCGCACACGACCAACGTCTCAGCTTCCAACAGCATCATCGCCTCTTGTAAAATTGTCGCCCCTGCAAGGATAATTTCCGAACGGCGATCGTTCATTCCTGGAATTGCTGCCCGTTCGCTGTAATTTAGCTTCCGCAGGCGATCGACTAATTGCCGCAATTCTCTTAAACTGAATTCATACCCAGTCAAGGGGGAAGGTACTGTACCTGTTTTTTCTCTGGCGATAATTGTTGCTACTGTTTCGATCGTGCCAGAAGTCCCGACTAAGCGGAAAATTTCTCCTGGTTGTAAGTGTGCGTGCAACTCTTCCGCCGCACGTTCTAACATCCCCCGCACGTAGGCTTGGAGGTATTGATATTCAGTGTTACTAATCGGATCGGTAGTGACGAATTCTGATGTCAGTCTGACGGCTCCAATTTTAGTACTGCTGAGGGAACGCGGTTCGTGACTGTCTCCTAAAATTAATTCTGTAGAACCGCCGCCAATATCGATAATCGCATGGGGCTGGTTGTTAAATTCCATTCCCGACAGTACGCCGAGATAAATGCGACGGGCTTCTTCATACCCAGAAATTAAGTCAACGTTTAACCCGATTCCTTCTTTGACTTGGTGTAAAAACTCGCGTCCGTTAGGTGCTTCGCGAACGGCGCTAGTAGCAACAGCAATTGTGGATCGCGCATTACAGCTTTTGGCAATATCTTGAAAACGGCGTAAAGTCGCGATCGCCCTTGTCATGACTTCTGGTTTCAACTCTCCCGTTTCTGGGTCGCGATCGCCTAACCTAACAGTTTCTTTCTCTCTGGTAATGATGGTAAAAGCTGGCAGTTTCGGCTCTATACTTACTACTACCATGTGCAAAGAGTTTGTCCCCATGTCGATCGCAGCGAGGATCTGTTCTTGCTCTACAATTTGAGCGGGGATACTCCGCCAGCTAGTGAAAACAGAATCAACCATCTATATTTACTGGTATTTAACAGCAATCACCGAGATGAAGTTATTGAGTTTTTTCTGCCCAAACTTCACGCTATTCTAATTAGGGAAAAAGATACGAACCATTACATCTGCCTATAGTTACCATTTTTCCATGAATCCGATCGCACCACAACAGAGTTCCGAACCTATCTGGCTGAAAATTATCCGACTTTTACGCTGGGATAAGCCAGAAGGACGTTTAATTTTAATGATTCCCGCTCTGTGGGCGGTGTTTTTAGCAGCTAGAGCGGCTCCACCCTTACCACTGGTAGGAGTCATCGTCCTGGGTACTTTTGCCACTAGCGCTGCTGGGTGCGTAGCCAACGATCTTTGGGATCGAGACATCGATCCGCAAGTGGAAAGGACGCGCAATCGTCCCCTTGCTTCCCGCGCCTTATCTATCCGCGTAGGAATTGTGGTTGGGTTAGTTGCTTTAGTTTGTGCTTTTATTTTGTCTTTGTATTTAAACCAATTATCATTTTGGTTGTGTGTCGCTGCCGTACCCGTGATTTTGCTTTATCCTGGGGCAAAGCGAGTGTTTCCCGTCCCTCAGTTAGTACTATCTATTGCCTGGGGTTTTGGCGTATTAATTAGCTGGAGTGCCGTAACGGGAAGTTTAGATAAAGCAACTTGGCTGTTGTGGGGAGCAACTCTATGCTGGACTTTGGGATTTGATACAGTTTATGCGATGAGCGATCGCGAGGATGACAAGCGCATCGGCGTGAATTCTAGCGCTTTATTTTTCGGTAAATATGCCCCAGAAGCGATCGCGGTTTTCTTTGCTGGTACTGTTTTTTTACTTGGCTGGCTGGGTGTGGTGATGCACCTACATCTAAATTTTTGGATTACCCTAGTCTTGGCTGCATCTGGCTGGATTTGGCAATATACTCGGTTACGCGATCCGCAGTTACCAAATCCTGCTTACGGAGAAATGTTTCGTCAAAATGTTTGGTTGGGTTTTCTGTTACTTGGGGGGATGATTGCGGGGATTTTGATTTGATAACCCCATGTGCAACCGATCTACTGCCCCCTTGTTAAGAGGGTTGGGGGATCGAAAAACTGTGCCACTTACGAAAGATCCCCCCTAGCCCCCCTTTTTCAAGGAGGGAATAAAAAACTATTGACTTGTGGTGAAGGTGACATCTTCATAAAGTGCTTCTAAGGTTGACTCAAAATCAATACTGTCGAGCCGAAATAAAGTCCCTTGAGGCGTGTAAGACTGCAATACCCATAACCCTTGCTCGTTACGTCGAAAGCACTCAACTCGCTGCCGCTTGGTGTTAATTAGGACGTACTCGCGTAGGCTTTCTAGTTCTTGATAATCCACAAACTTGTCGCCGCGATCGAAGGCTTCAGTAGAATCGGACAAGACTTCGACAATCAGACTGGGAAAACACTTGTAAGTAGAGGTTTCGCGATCGCGCGGATCGCAAGTCACCATGACATCGGGATAGTAGAATCGATTCAGCGATTCGATCCGTGCTTTCATATCAGCAATATAGACGCGGCAACCGGAACCTCGAACATGGCTGCGAAGGAGCGTGGCAAGGTTAAGGGCGATGGTAACGTGGGGGTCGCTTGCCCCAGCCATAGCATAGACTTGCCCATCAATATATTCGTGCTTGATGTTGCTCGCATCCTCCAGTTGGAGGTATTCGTCGGGGGTGAGGTAGGACTGTTGAGGGGAAGCAATCATAGCTAGAATCTTAAGGATGGAATCGTGTCATTCGCGGGCAGTTTGCCTTGATATTTTAAGATTCTACGTCAGCTTTGGAGTGCTAGGACGTGGAAATAGAATTGCTTACTTGAGTGGAGCTGTTTTGATTTAGTTATGCTGCGATCGTGATAGATAAAATCAATTTTAGATCGATTCAGATAGCTTAAATTGAAGTTAAAATATCCGCGATCTCCTTTACTGAAATAACATAAGGAGATGAATTTGTGACGCTATTTGATGAAATGTCACAGAAAAACTACAGATAAATTTTAATATCTTCATCCTGTTTTTAAAAGTGATTCAGAAATATTTAATGTATTGAATGAAAAAATTTGTAAATAATATGCATTTGGTTTTAGTTGAGCTAGAGCCACGGAAAAATTCTAGATAACACGCTATACAGGGTAGATATATGGAATATTTCTGGTTATTGCCCTGTATAGAATAGGTATACGGAAAAAGTCTATATATAGCGAGCCTAAATGATTTGTGAATCTGGGTTATTGCTTGTTGACGGTTGACGGTTAACGGTTAACTGTCAACTGTTAACAGTCAACCACCACAACGATCGGTTCATGACTCAAATAGAATCGCTATATCATGCTATGTAAGTTAAGATATATAGAATGTTTCTGTATAATAAATAGTTAGACCGCTGAAACTTATCTTGATTGAAAACGCAGTTTTTTGGATCGAAAAAAACTAAGTCTAATGGCTTGTATGGTAAAACGTTGAGTTAACGTTATGCCTAGTTTGAAGGAGTGTCAGTTATGAGGTTTTGGAGAGTCTGGGCAATTCTCCTCGGTTTATCTTTGATGGTTGGCGAAACTATACGGAGCTGGGGGCAAGGGCGAAATCCACTTTTTGTTCTAGATGACTTTTTCGTAGGACTACCGCTTGTTGTAACAGCAATCCTCATGGCTCGACCATCTATTCCTCGCCTTTGTGCCTTTTCATCCTCGTTTGCTGCAAGCGCAGGCATGTTATATGGGAGCTTCTTTGAAAAGCTTGCTGATTTGTCTAAACCAGCATCAAGTAATATTGAAATTCGACTGCTAACTGCCTTAATTGGTTTGGCATTCACATCCTCAATACTAGGCATATTTGGGAGTATTCGTGCATCTAGTAGCGCAGGTATCAGAAATACTAAAATTACGTCGTAATTTTGCCTAACCAGACGACTTGCAGTTTTGTGAATATGAGTGAAACGGTATACATTGAAACCGGCATCTTAGGCTATCTTACAGCCAGATCGACCAAAAACCTGATTCTGGCTGCAAACATGGAAATCACAAAAGACTGGTGGGAATCTCGTCGAAGTGCTTTCACTCTCTACACTTCAGAGGCAGTTCTAGAAGAGGCTGCACGAGGAGATGGTGCGATCGCTGCTCAACGACTGGAGATTCTGCGTGATTTCCCCTTGTTAGCGTTAAATAAAGATGTACAAGGTTTAGCCGCACAATTGCTATCACGGAGCAATCTGCCTCCGAAAGCGAGAGTTGACGCGATTCACATTGCTGCTGCAACCGTCCACGGCATGGATTATCTGTTAACGTGGAACTGTAAGCATATTGCTAACGCTCAAATCCAAGGGAAGTTGGCAGAGATTAGTCTTGATTTCGGCTATGTGTTGCCTGTTCTCTGCACGCCAAACGAACTGATGGGAGATTAGGTCATGTGGAAAGATGAAATTGTCGAAGAAATTCACCAAATCCGCGAAGCGTATGCAAAGTCTTTCAATTATGACCTAGATGCAATATTTGAAGATTTACGCAAGAAGGAAGCTGAAAGCGGCAGAGAGGTTGTGAGCTTGTCGCGGAAGCGCGGTCTAATAACACGTTGGAGCGGTCGGGCGAGAAATCTTGGTGGGGATGCAGAGAGTACTCATTGCCGCTGAATCGCACCGTTCTACCCCAAGTCCTCGGTGGGTGGTGACAGCAACTTAAAGCTTATCTGTTAGCATCTTGAGCCAAGATAGCGGGACAAGATTTTGAAGTTTATGGTAGTGTAACCGTCACTAAATATATCGAACCTGATTTTGCATCTCGTCCGAGGTAATTTGATTGAGAATGGCGAGTAATCTTTGTGCAATCTCTTGCGGAGAACGGCGAACAGCAAAAATTACTCCGTAGTGTGTCTGTCCCAAATCAAAATATTTCTGTACGAGTTCCTCAAAATCAGATCTGTTGTGAGTAACCAGAGTTCTTGCTTGACTTATAGCATAGGCAAGCTGCTCTGCATCAGTTGCGTGAAGTTGCCCTGCATCTCGTGTAGTAATGACATCAAAGCCTCTTGCATGAAGCAAGTCAGCTACCAATACATCAACATCTTCATCCAAATACAGACAAATAAATATGCGACTCACAAATCTCTAACTAATGGATCGATCGATTCGTCAGGAATGCGGTTTTTTTCAATATATTGATTAATTTCGTCTTGATGGTCGCTGTAGTAAGTTAATGCTCCAAAGATTTGCCCCAATGTTAGGTGCGGCATCCCTTTGGGAATTTCCTCTGGTGCAATACCCATGCGCCAAGTTTCAACGATTGCTCTGACGGGTGTACGAGTTCCTCGGATGATAGGTTCTCCATGCAGAATCTCATCATCTCGAACAACATAAAGATATTCCGTTGCTTGAACCATGCTAACCTCTTAAGTCGGCTATTGTTTGATTGTATCGTTTAGAGCAATTGTCTCAGTGCATCAGACGGCATCACAACCCCAATGCGCTCGATCGCCGAAAAGTTGCCTTTCACAATCTTTTATTCTTACTTTCTTGCCAAGAACCACCCAAACCTTGTAAAACTCCCCTACCAATTAAACCAATTGTTTTTCCTACCACTTGAGTCAAAACAAAAATAATTCCACTACCCACAAACGATACTACTGCTTGTAGACGAGGCGCGATCGCATCTCTCAATTCTAAGGCTAAAGTTACGATTAAAGGAATTCCTGAGAGTCCTGCTAATTCTCGATCGCGAGGTGCATAAATTGAGGTTTTGGCAATTCCGCGCGGGGCTAACAAAAACAATTCATAGCGACTTTCAAAGATCTGACGGGGTTCTTCAAAATATGTTTTAGCGCGATATTTCCAAGATAAATTATTTCTAAAGCGCTCTATTTCTCTTGTAGAGATCAAACGGCGATCGTAGTAATTTTGTTTGATGACTTCTAGGTCGGCAAATTGATTCAAGAGGGGCTGTACTACAGCATTTGCCACCTGAATTATCAAGTTCTGTAAAATTGTTTCTGCTCTTTCCTTCGCCTCCAAAGTTTCAGCCGCGAAGGAAGTATTATCGATAACTAAAGGTGTAGCAAATAGGAGATAGGAAAATAGATCGCTAACGAGAGGAATTTTATCTAAAATTGCTGTTTGCACGACAATTTCAGCTTGTAACAAACTATTGACAAAATCTACAGTAATTCCTCCTACTAGCAAAGTAGAGTATCTACCAAAAAAATCTATGGTTGTTGCTTGCCACAAGTCGTGTAAAATAATTGCTTGCATCGCTGGAAGGCGATCGCGCTGAACTTGAGAAAAGCGTAAATCTGCTAATATATCCTCTATTTTCTGAAGAATTAGATATAATAGCTCTCGTTTCTTATCCTCCCGAAAAATATCAATCTCTAAGGGATTAGAAGTTAGATTCTCTAGACTAAATTCCAACCTTTCCTGCGTTGAAGCAAATATAGTTATTGGTTGTTGGGGGGTAAGTGGCGCTTGGGAAGAGTAACGAGTTAATTGCGAATCAGTTAATTGTGAATTACGTGACGCTTCGCTTCGCTGTTTGCTGATGCGTAGTGTCGCATCAGAGTTCGGTATGAATTGTGAATTGATTTTGTCTGCTCGTTCTTCTTCATTCCCTACAGCCAACAACCGCTCTACAACCCACCGCGCCGCTAACAATTCTCGTCTTTGTCCTGCAAGCATGGCGCGATCGAGCGTCGGAAGTCCAGGTTCTTTCAGCCTTGCTGTAACTTGTGCCAAATTACCATCAATTTGTTGTAACCCCGATCTCCGGAGGCTGTTACGCAGTGCGGTGAATGATGAACGACGCAATCCTTGTAAGGGTTGGTTTGGCTGAATTGTCGATTGGCTTCCAGACAGAGCTGATAAACCCGCCCCTACAACCTCGGACTCCCAATACGATCGCCCCGCCACTAATTCTTGAACTATACCAATTAGTTTCTCTGCGGCAATTCCTTTATGACAAAAGCCCTCTACACCCACTTGTCTTGCTGCGGCGAGTTGGGTTGGTTCGGGGTGGCAAGTCAGTATGAGAATTGGCAGGTTGGGATATTGGGTTTTCATTTGCTGACATAGTTGCCATCCCATGACAGAGCCAGTTAAACGTAGCTCGACGATCGCTACATCTATTCCTAATGCTGATATATTCTGCAAGGCAGCGTAACTATCTGCTGCTTCTGCTGCCACTCGTACCTGCGGATCTTGCTCTAAAACTACCCTCAAACCCGTGCGGTAGATAGAGTCTGGATCGATTAGTAGTAGGTTGATAGGGCGATCGCTCATCATGCGTTATTTGGGGTTTCCATGCAGAGCGTACCGCAAATCGTTCGTTTTTGTTACTGCCTGTAGCCGTAAAAATTAATGCTATAGTCAGTAATTTTTACACCTGTTCTGGCTTCAACTTCCCGCAGCAAGCTTTCTGGCAATTCTACCTCAACATCAAGGATTTGAGCGGTATCCAGACAGTTGATGTGGCTGTGGGAGTCGCTAATATTACCGTACAGGCGACCGTCAGCACGCTCGATGCATTCTATAATACCTTGGGTTGACAAGGCTTCTAAGTTTTGGTAGACCGAGGTGTGACCGATGTCTTTACCTTGCTGGTTAAGGCGATCGTAAATTTCTCTTGCCGATAAATGTTCTTTAGCGTGCCAAAGTAACTCTAGTATAAAGCGACGCTGGCGGCTGACGCGCATACCTAAATGCTGACACCGTTCTAAAGCATCTTCTAGCGATCGAATTGGTTTCAATGCCGCTTCTTGTTGCATATCCGCATCTTTGTATCTAAGTTAGGTAGTTTAACTACTTATGCCAATAAGTGATGATTTTATCTTCTATCTAGATTCAAACACTGAGTTTGCTTTTAAGTTGTGCTAAGAGTTTCAGCTTCATATGTTTTATCCCATACCGTTGCTCATTCCGACACCTTTGTTTGGAAAAATTACAACTAGCCTAAGACTACATGGGACTTGACGGTTAAACTGTCTAATTCTTAGTTACTTATATGAACTCATTACAAGTTTAATCTATTTTAGATGAAAACGTCCATTAGCTATAGTTGGCAATGACCAGTGACCAATGACTGGTGACCGATGACTAGTTATCAGTTAACTGTCAACCAACAATCAACAATCAACAAAACTACCTGACAGCATTTAGCTCGTCGAGCATAGACCAAACTTGCTGCATCAGTGCGTCCAATCCTTGACGGGTGACGGCTGAGATTGGTAAGACTGGCATTCCTGTTTTATCTTCTAATTGTTGAGCGATCGCTCTTACGGTGGCTTCATCAACTGCATCGACTTTATTGAGAGCCAAGATTTGGGGACGTTCTGCCAGTCCGCGATCGTAGGCAACTAATTCTTGCTGGATAATTTGGTAGTCAGATAAAGGCTGTTCGCTACTAACGTCAACTAGATGCAGCAACAACCGAGTGCGTTCGATATGACGCAAAAATTCATGACCTAATCCAGCTCCTTCATGCGCTCCCTCAATTAATCCAGGAATATCAGCAAACACAGTTCCGTCACCCGTCGGCTTGCGGACGACACCCAAATTCGGTACTAAAGTAGTGAAAGGATAGTCAGCAATTTTTGGTTTAGCAGCAGATAAGGCGGAAATTAAAGTCGATTTTCCGGCATTGGGTAATCCAATAATGCCAACCTCTGCCAACAGTTTCAACTCCAATCGCAATAATTTGTGTTCTCCAGGCAATCCAGGTAAAGCATACTCTGGAGCGCGGTTGCGATTACTTAAGAAATATTTATTGCCCAGTCCTCCCTTACCACCTTCAGCCACGCATAACACTTGACCGGAAAGAACGAGATCGCCAACAATTTCTCCAGTTTCCTTATCATAGACAACCGTACCGCAGGGTACTTCAAGATAAAGGTCTTCACCTGCGGCTCCCGTGCGGTTATTGGGTCCACCGCGATCGCCATTTTTGGCTTTAAAACTGCGAGCGTACTGAAAATCTAACAAAGTTTGCAGGTTTTCCATTGCCACTAAGAACACGGAACCACCTTTACCACCATTCCCGCCAGCAGGTCCGCCAGCAGGTACGTACTTTTCCCGCCGGAAGGCGACGATCCCATCGCCACCTTTACCAGCCAGCACTTCAATTTCTGCGCGATCGATAAATTGCATAATTTGTCATTGGTCGTTGGTCATCGATCGTTTGTCTCAATCTAATGACTAATGACAAATGACCAATGACTCTTAAATATATTCTGAAACATCTTCGCCGCACTCATCTGCCAAGTAAGACAGGGCACGGAAGCGCAAGCCTACTAGTTGTTCGTACATTGGATTGAGCTTGCACAAGGGGGGAATGTGGACGACTTTATGACCGAAGAGTTTGATATCTCGTTCAAACGGACATTGGGAAGGTATCATTTTACATAAAAAACGGGCAACTTTAGGGTCGCGAATTTCTAAACCATCCAGCCAGTCGCGCACGGGATGTAGTACATCTACAGGGGGGTGAGAGACTAACTCATCTTGCGGGCGATCGCATAGAGTATGACGCAGAGAGATAAGGACGTTATCTTGTAGACCGAGCGCGTGGCAGAACTGATGTAGCAGCTCGTCTTCGGGTGTAGAGTACGTACCATCGGCGATTGCTACCATTACAGCTGTGCGTAAAAAGTTTTCTGCTATTTTCTGGTTTTGCCCTAGCGCAGCAGCCAGTTCGTCTGCCGTAATCGGTGTAATAGCAATTAGTTTTTCTGCGGATTTTAATTCTCCCAGCGCCAAAGTCGGAATAAGTTCGCGTTCGTGTGCTTCAAAATCACCATCTGCCCAAGCTATCGCCAGCAGTCCGCGCAGCCAAGCTTCAATTTGCTCTTGCGTGTTTGAAGAAATCGCCAGATTTGTCATAAAGTCGCTACCTACAAATTTGCAGAAACAATGTTAGCCTGAGCAAGGCTCTCGCTAGCGTAAACTAGTAAACCGAATTAATTGCCACAAGGATAGTTGCGTGACTCTACCAGAATTCGGATTATTTTTGATCTCGATCCTAGCGAGTGTAGCTGGGCAATGGTTACTAAAATCAGGAGCATTAAAGTTAGGAAAAGTTAATGCCACTAATATGTTAAGCCATTTGCTTGGAATCTTAAGCACTCCCGAGCTTTTGGTAGGATTGGCTTGCTATGGCATGGGAGCATTCTTCTACATTCTAGTTTTGACCAGGGTAAACCTAAGTGTTGCTGGTCCGGCTGCTTCCCTTTCCTATGTCTTCTCCGTTGTATTGGGTTATTTTGTCTTTCGAGAGTCAATTCCTTTAAATCAGCTCGTTGCTTTAGGGTTTATTGTTGCTGGGGTCATACTATTGGTATGGCGGAAGTAGAGACTGGCGAATTCAGAATTCGGATTAAAACAATATAAATTTCGCTAGGCACTCATGCAGGATCGACTTAACATCCTTACAGGGGTATTGTGCGTAAAAATAAAATTAGGCTAAATTCGATCGCATGTATTTTTTTGTAGAAGTGTAGGCTAGCTAATGTTGACACAAGCTTGGAATCCAACTGCTGATAGCGCAGTCGCATTATTACTACACTATATTTTTGACCTAGGCGGTCATAATGCTCGGGAATTAGTCGAACGCTGGCTGAGATTTTATCCTGCAAACTGGGTGCGCTTGGCAGCGATCGAGGCTCTTTACCAAGGTCGTTATAAGGCTGTTTCCGTCGAGCAAATCTTAGGTATCTGGCAGCGGCGAGGTCAGATTCAACCCCATTTTAATTGCGAGTTTGAACGGCTTGTCTGTGGCAACATCCAACCGCGATTGAGCGTTACGCAAAGCTACCCGCTATTACCTGCAGTTCCCTCTCATCTATCCGCGATCGCACCTGTTGCACCAACGAATCATGGTGAGAGTAGAGCTAGTGAAGCGACAACAGATTCTACTCAACACAGACAATTGAGTGATATTACTCGTTACCTAAGTAAAATCAGAACTAATGCCAGTCATAAACAATTAGCTGCGGTTGCAGTAGTAGAGATTGCTCCTCATACTACTTCTGCAACTGCTGAAAAACGTCAGGCATCAGATCGGGAAAGTCAGCGCGATCGCCACGAATCTCATTTAAAACACCATAGCTCCATACCAAACGGTTCTTTACCTAAATCGAGTGGTAGCTTCCACCAACCACCAATTCGTCAATTTAAGCCAGGGACTACAAAAGCTTCTGACTTTTGTACTAAGCTCAAAGCAATTTCTCAACATCACTAAGAGCAGCGATCGGTTGCTCTTAGCATTCGTTATCAGTAGAGATTGATGCGTGGTGCGTAAAGAAGGGTTTAGGGGAGCCTGCGCCGTGCGGGGGTGTTCCCCGAGTCCTGCAACTGGCGTTGTGGGGCGTAAGGCAGGTACTCCGAGAAGCCACCCTTCGGGTGTCGCCCTATAGCTTCCTTAGCTCTCTTCACTCCCTCAACCCCCTCAACCCTTTTATATCTGCCTCATTCCTCGCTCCTCACTATCAGTTTGCATTAAAAGCTTCTAATGCTTGTGCAGACGGCTGCACTCCGCCCATGCGAATTTCAGAGGTAAAGGAAGCCATGCTGAAGCCGCCAAATCGCTTGAGGACGCTAACTCGCATCCGTAAATTAGGGCTAGCAAACCACAGTCTCTCTTCTGAAAACATGGTTTCGTACTCAGTAATTAGAGTCAGTGCTTTATCGCTGCCCATGATATAGCGTCCAGCTACAGGTGCTTTTTCAGCGTAACCAATTTCCCGCAACAACTTACCTTGGCTGGGGTTATCGGCATCAGGTACAGAAACTAGCACGGTAGAGCCAGTGTGTTTTTCTTCGTCCCATTCCATCGTCCCATTCCAGCTGACTCGCGCCCCACACGTTGCCAAGCCAGGTTCGATTTCATATTGTTCGCAGAGTTTAACGATCTCTGGGCAATCCAACGCTAGCGTTTCAATAACTATGTCTGATTTGCCATCCTCAGCTTGTTTAAAAGCTAGGTGGTGGCTGGTGCGATGGGAAAACCATTTACCAGCACTCAGCTCAAAAAACTCTTGAATATTCATGCAGCTACAATCCTAAAGCAACAGTTCTTAAAATTTCTCTTAATTTAGACTAACAGTAGAGAGTGAGTAGCGAGCAGTGAGCCGCGATCGGCGACCAGTTATCAGTGATGCGTGGTGCGTGAAAATTTCTCCTCAGCTCCCAATCGCGCCCTCTATACTCTTCCCCAACTCCGACTTCTTCCTTACCCCCCTTGTCCATCAAGTTGATTCACCCAAGCGTTGCAGTGAGATTCTGGCAGCTTCAGCTACTTGAAAATGATTGTCTTTTTCCATGTATCTGAGGGCGGAAACACTTTTGGGGCTGGGAAGGTTGCCCAATGCTTCTGCTAGGCGCTGTCTCACCAGCCAATCTTCCGATTGAGCAAAGCGAAGAATGGGCTCGATCGCTTCTAAGTCTCTAATTTCCCCAATCGCCGCGATCGCTGCCTGTTGCAAGACAATTTCCTCACTATCCAGGGCTTGTAGCAGCACTTGACGGGCGCGAGGATCTTTGAGGTTGCCCAACGATACTGCAGCACTAAAGCGGACTAGCCATTCTGTATCTTCGTAGAAAGCCCGAATTAATGGCTCGACTCCACGCGGATCGCCCAAATACCCTAACGCACCAGCTGCATCAGCGCGAATCCCGTAATCTGGATCGCTTTCTAGCAAGCGCACTAAAATTGGATAGCATTCGTCCGTGTGTTTGATACCCAGGGCAAATACAGCCATCGAGCGAATTTGCAAAATCTCATCGTCGAGGACTTTTTTGATCAAAGGTACGGCTTCAACAGCTGGGACGTGACGCAGCTGGGCTAAAGCCACCATGCGATCGCGGCTATTAGAACTTTCTAGCTGAGCAGAAATTTCCTCTGTGCTAGGGTTAGCCATGAGTTTCAAATCACCATTTACAATCTTTCTTAACTTAGAATTATCATTCTTTGGGTCTACAAATAAATTCTTCCAATAGAAGTAATTGAAATGGTAATGGGTAATTAGTAGGCGATCGCAGTTACTTCTACTGGGGGTCGCGCCACATTCCCATCATGGAGAGGTTACTTGTTAATTGGAATTGGCACTGCTTGGCGAAAACCATGCCGTTCGTAGTCGGATCTTCTAGAAAAGCTCTAGCAAGAATACTGGCGACTGTAGCGACACCCTCTGTTGTAATTTTTTGCATCAAGATATTTTTTTTAGGTAATACCCCCATAAAAAGCTATCCGCTCTTACCAGAGATCTCGCGATCGAAGTAAGAGCGGTCTAGTTGGGTCTTCAGATTGAAACCTGACTGCCGGAAGGAACTCCAAATCAGCCTGGGTCTTCGAGTTATCTCAGTCTCAAAAAGACTAAGGCTAACTTTAGAGAACGGCTCCGGCGCACAGCCGGTTAGCTTCAACCTGATGACCCATGCATTTACTACTTTCTATCATGGGCATCACCTCCTTGTTGCCTAAGCGGTCTTAGTCTCAAGAGGTCAGAGCGTTTAGCCCTGCCGTCGTTTGCTTTACTTACAATAACACACGATTTGAGTTTTGCGTGAAATCAGCGCTCGGCGCTCGGCGATCGGTTAACCGTCAACTGTCAACTATTCACCTTCTTCATACTTAGCGATCGGGAAAACAAGATTTGATTAAGCCAAGCAATTTATGATACTTCTCATCACCTATAGGGGAATGCTTTCAGCAGAATCGAAGCACGACTTATTGACTATGCTGGCAGCAAAACCCAAGCCTAAACTTTCTACTCTTCTGTTTTTTATTGCCTTCAGCTTGGCTGTACCAGCAATGTTTAGCCTCAAAGTTTGTCTTCCTCCAGCGATGTTTTGCTTCTTGCTAGGAAGCTTGGCAGAGGGGGTCGAAGTTGTAGCGGACAAGAACCAGAAACACCGAGATAAAAAATTCAAAGCGCGATCGGTTTGATCGAAGTGCAAAGCACAAAAAAGCCTCCACAACTTAGTAGAGGCTTAAGTTTATAGAAGGAAGAAGTTTAACATCCTTCGGTATCAAATCAAGAAGTTCTTGAAAACTTCCCTTGACAAGATTAGAGTGCGTTACCGCGAGGTAATACTTCCTCAGGGAACTCGAAGTTTTCGTGGGGTTGGTCTTGAGGCGCCATCCAAGCAC
>ERZ1066119.441-NODE-441-length-29392-cov-6.898933_pt1 | contig 29392 bp, 36 predicted proteins | sample MGYA00382766_ERZ1066119 | MGnify/ENA primary metagenome ERZ1066119 (study PRJEB33369, sample SAMEA5778349) | biofilm metagenome | biome: Industrial cooling water; feature: Water cooling tower basin; material: Biofilm | place: United Arab Emirates | collected...
GAATACAGTGTCACCTTCTAGAGGCTGAGTAAACAGATAAATAGAGAAGAAGTAGAAGTGCAAAACTCTATGAAATTATGCTTTGAGTACTGCACTTTATTTTAGCTAACTCTATTATCAAAAAATTTTGGAATACCTTCTGTCGTTTTTATATCTAGATTGAGAGTAAATAATTTGCTAGCCTCTTAGTACAATAAACTATAAATCAGAATGCTGCAATCCTTGCCGTGTTACCTCGTCAAAAATATCGACAAATCTGTAATTAAATATCATCTACACTTAACAGATTTGGTAGTCTTGGTTTACTATTCACATTTCCAACATAGTTTTCATAAAGCGTTCTTACATTATGCCCCGTTAAAATAGCAACCGTGACCGGATTCATCCCTAGATCGAGAGCATGAGAAACCAGCGTACTTCTCGTCGAGTAAGGCTTGCGATAGTCAATTTCTAATCGAGTCAGTACTGTCTTCCAAGCTCTTTTTCTGAAATTACAATCATTAATAGGCTTACCAGTTGGACTCGTAAACACCAAATCATCAGGTTGAAAATTGAGCGGTCTTCGAGCTAGTAATGTGGTTTGAAGTGTAGGATTCAAAGTTATAGTCCTGGCTCGGTTATTTTTAGTTGATTTCCTAGTACCACGACTTAAGCTCTGATCGATCTAAACACTCGAACAATCGTCGCTTAGATGCTTCCATCTCAAGCCAATTGCTTCAGCAGTACGACAGCCTGTACTAAATAGGAATTCTACATAATCAGCATAGCAATGGTAATAGCGATCGTTCCTGAATGCCTGAATAATGGATCTGATTTCTTCCTTAGAAAACGGTTTAGGTGGTTGTTTGGGAGAGACTCTGATGCTTTTGATTACAGCTGCCCAAGGATTTTGACTGATAATTCCCTGTTTTTCTCCCCATTGCCACGCTGCTTTAAGTAAACCTACCCATTCCTTGAGAGTACGGCTTACGATGTCAATGCAGCTTATTAATGCTTAAAATCCTTGCTGGGCTTAATTTATAGCTATTTGCAATAATTAGTATCTCAAATCTATCTCAATTTCAAGATTTCCTGACATTAATAGACTTAGTTCATCTATAACAAAAACATGTCTCGTCAACAATTATTGTAGAACCATCTAGTGGGGACATTTTTCCAAACGTTCTGCAATCCAGACTTTAACGATCGATTGACGAGTCACACCCAAACGCTTTGCTTCCCGATCTAGCGCTTCAATCATCCAGGCAGGAAAATCCACATTCACCCTTTTCTGCTCGTACCCAGGACGACGTGCTGCCGCTAGATCGAGAAATTCGCTAATGTCTTCGCCCTTGTCAAACTTCTGGTCAAACTCACTTGCCTTCATATATTGCCACCTCTTCTTGACGCGCCCGCCGTACTGAAATTATGCGGACTTTTTCATTTCTATAGGTCATCACAGCAGACCAATGCTTGTCCTTAATTTTTCCGATAACCAAATATCGAGGCTCATCCTCTGTCCGTGCCGGAATTTCTAGCCTTTGAGGGTCTTCCCATAATTCTTGTGCCTTGACAAAATCGATTCCGTGTTTTTCGCGATTGGATTGACTCTAAGCCTCGTCAAACTCAAATCCCATTTTTATATAGTTATTATACCATTTCTATATCTAGTACTGTAGAGAGAAACGATCGTTTTTTATAGAATCGCCTTCATCTGACCGTGACTGGAAGATTTGCGATCGGCGCAAGCGATCGCTGCTTTTTCATCACGGGATCGCCTTGAGAAAAGCAACTGTAGTAGACCAATCGACGGTGCGATTTAAGAGCAAGCGTTCAAACAGGGCACGCACAAGGCTAATTTCTGGCGCTGACAGGTGACGCGCTAGATATTCGACATAGGCAGGTCGCTTGGTTCCAACTGCATTAGCACTAAACCAACGATTGAATAAATCTGGCGATACGTAAAGTTGAGTCGGATAATGCTCGACCTCGATCGTGACTTTTACCCCTACTGCCGTCAGTGCCAAGCGTAAATCTTCCACATCCCAATTCACCATCGGATCGGTTGGATTAGCGTAGATTTCCTCTTCTGCCATTGCTAAACGCTCAGAAAGCTCGGCATCTAGCTTAGTAGCATCAAGCAGGCGATACAACCGTTGTGTATGGCAAGTGAGATTTTCTGCTAACACCAATACTCCCAAGGGTTGCAGCAATTGGAGTAACTGTTGTACTATTGCTGTCTTATCAAGTTCGTTAGTCAAAGCGTTGCGACCGACAATCGAGTCGAATAAAACATTGGGAGCAAGGGCAGCTAATCTATTTGGTAACTGAGCCATTGGCGCAGCTACAATGACCGGACGCATTAGTTGGGGCAATTTCTCTGCCTGCTCTTGGATCGCTTCTGCTTGTTGCTGGTTACGGACGGCAGCATACACCCCTCCTTCTGGTGCGTGACGCAGTGCTTCCCAAACGAGTAGACCGCGCTGCCTGCATTCACATCCAAGATGACGTGGTGGCGTTGGGGTGAGGCTAACTCAAACACGCGATCGCGTATACTGGCGAGTTGCTCGCCTACTTGACTCAACGTGCGCTGCAACCAACGCCCAGAGGAGCGATCGCTCGGACTAAAGCTGAGGATTTCGGCTGGCGCTATTTGGTTATCCGATACCATTGCTGCCAATTGCGCTTCCCGTCGCCGCATTACTGCTGCTTGAATTTTGGCTTCAAAACCTTGGTTTGATGGTTGGTAGAATACCTGTCCTTGCAAGGATGCTGGTAAATACTGCTGCGCGACCCAATGTTCGCGATAAGCATGAGGGTAAACGTGAACTGCTCACGTCGATCGCTGCTTCCCGAATCATCGGCATGTAGATCCCGACGCGATCGCCTTTTTGCGCCCCCAACTGTTTCAGCACGTTTGCCATTTGACAAACTTCCCGATGCAACTGAGCATAGGTGAAGCTGCGAGAGTCGCCTGGTTCTCCTTCCCAAATCAAAGCTAGCTTGTCGCACTACCCGTCAGTTAAATGGCGATCCAAACAGTTGTAGGCGACGTTGAGCTTCCCTCCTACAAACCACCGAGCAAAGGGTGGCTGCCAATCCAAAACTTTTTCCCACTTCTGGAACCAATGTAATTCCCGTTCTGCCAATTCTGCCCAAAAAGTTTCTGGGTCAGCTTGCGCTTTGTCATAAAGACTTTGATATTCTGCCAAACTCTTAATCCGTGCAGTTTGGGAAAATTCTGCTGGCGGTTGAAATAAACGTTCTTCTTGCAGAATGGATTCTATAGTGCTTTGAGACATGGTTTTTAACCCTCCTGGTGCTAATAGGGAGCAGGGAGCAGAGGGGCAGAGGAGCAGAGGAGAAATCCAACATCCAGAATTTCCCTACACCCTACACCCCACACCCCATTCCCGATCGCACCACGCACCACTCAACGCCCTAAAGATCGATCGCTGCTCTAACCAGATCGGCAGCCCGATGCAAGCGGAAGCCTAGCTTTTCGCAAACTCTTTGCATGGCAACGTTTTCCGGCAGAATGTCGGCAGTGATGCGCTCGATCCCCTCATCGCGTCCAATCTCTATCAGTCGTCGCAGCAGTTCAGTACCCAGTCCTAGACGCTGAAATGGGTCGCTGACTAACAAAGCAAATTCCGCCTCTTTCGCACTGTGGGATTTGCTCAAGCGACCGACTGCCATAATTTCATGCTCTCCCGTCGCTGGATTTTTATAGTCCGCCACCAAAGCCATTTCGCGATCGTAGTCAATGAAGCAGAGACGAGCTAGCCGTTCGTGGGCAATCCGCTGACTCAGTTTCACTAAATGGAAATAACGAAAATAGACGCTTTGCTCGGACAGGGACTTATGGAATTGCACGGCTAACGGCTCGTCTTCTGGACGAATGGGACGGATAGTGACGGCAGTGCCATCTTTTAACGTCCACGCAGTTACGTATCGCGTCGGATAGGGACTAATCGCGAGTTTGGGCAATTGTTCTGCCGTCGTCTCTGGTGGGTGCAGGACGATCCGCGCATCCAGAGCGATCGATTGTGTTGCTGAAACCAGCAACGGGTTGATGTCAATTTCCGCAATCCAGCGTTGTTCCACAACTAGTTGCGAAAATCGCACCAACAGCTGTTCTAGAGCAGTCAAGTCCACTGGCGATCGCCCCCTGACTCCTTTGAGTGCCTTGCAAATCTGCGTTTGCTCCATCATCCGCCGTGCTAGGGTGGTGTTGAGGGGTGGCAGGGCGATCGCGCGGTCTTGGAACACCTCAACCAGTTGTCCGCCGGAACCGAACAGCAGCACTGGTCCGAATTGTGCGTCGAGACTGCTCCCGACAATCAGTTCGTAACTGCTGTCGAGGTTAATCATCGGCTGCACCGTCACCCCCAAGAAATGCTCGACTCCAACTTTCTCCGTAACTGAAGTTTCAATGGCGGTATACGCCCAGCGGACGGCATCCGCATCCATCAGATTCAACTGCACCCCACCCACATCGGTTTTGTGGGTAATCGTGCGGGAGAAAAGTTTGAGGACGACGGGATAACCTATAGCATTTGCACAATCGATGGCTTCGGCTTCGCTTTTGGCAACGCAGACTGAGACAACCGGAATGCCATAGGCAGCTAGAATTTGTTTCGATTCGGATTCCGTCAAAATCGTGCGTCCCTCCTGCCGCGCTGCATCGATTAGCTGCTCGGCTAGGGAGCGATCGGGTAAGCCGTCCCATTCCTCTGGCAGTATGGGTGTTTCGTAGATACCGCGCAGGTTGTAGCTGTACTGCCACATATAGCTAAACACGCGAGTCGCGGAATCGGGGTACGGATAAGTAGGAATGTTGGCACGATTGAGAATTGCTTCTCCTGCCAACACCTCGGCTCCCCCCATCCAACTCGCCAAAATGGGCTTGCTGGGCAAAGATGCCGCATTTTGGTTTTCCATAAAGGATTTCAGGTGTTCGGCAGTCTGGGTAGGATCGGTCATTGCCTGGGGAGTCAGAATCACCAACAAGCCGTCACTCTGCGGATCTTTGATGGCAACTTCCAGAGTTTTTTTGTAGCGCTCTGGTTCGGCATCTCCAAGAATGTCAATCGGGTTGCCGTGACTCCAAAAACGCGGTAGGAACCGATCCAATTCAGCGATCGTTTCTTCAGAAAGTTCGGCAAGTTCGCCTCCCGTGGAAATCAAAAAATCTGTTGCTAAAACCCCAGGTCCCCCAGCATTCGTGACGATCGTGAGTCTCGGTCCCTTAGGACGGGGTTGTTTGGCTAAAACTTCCGCCATATTAAATAGTTCGGAGATGCGAGTTACCCTCAGCACTCCACAACGGCGAAAGGCAGCATCCAAAACTTCATCGCTACCCGTCATCGCTCCCGTATGAGACGCGGATGCCTTGGCAGCTGCCTCAGTGCGACCTGCTTTAATCACAATAATAGGCTTAGTTAAGGCAACTTCGCGGGCAGCAGAAAGAAACGATCGCGCGTCCCCGATCGACTCCATGTAAATAACAATACTTTGGGTATGGGGATCGTCACCGAGATAGTAAATCAGGTCGCCCCAACCTACATCTAGCATGGAGCCGATGGAGATAAAGGCGCTAAACCCAACGTTTTCTCGCAAGCTCCAATCCAAGATGGAGGTGCAAAGAGCGCCGCTTTGGCTGATAAAGCCCACCTTACCAGGACGAGCAATGGTACTGGCGAAAGTGGCATTTAATCCGGTGTGGGGGTTCATTATCCCCAAGCAATTGGGACCGATAATCCTCAACCTACCCGCTCTAGCTTTTTCCAGAATTTGCCGTTCTAGCTCGATGCCAGCGGCTCCAATCTCTTTGAAACCAGCAGAGACAATTACCGCGCTCTTAACTCCTGCTTCAACGCACTCCTGGATAATCTGAGGAATCGTTGGGGCGGGGGTGGCGATAACTGCCAGATCGACAGGTTCGGGTACGGCAGCAATATTCGGGTAAGCTTTGATACCCATGACACTATGGTGTTTGGGATTCACGGGAAAGATCGTGCCGCCAAAGGGATTGCTAACTAGGTTCCATAGCAGGGTGCGTCCCACGCTACCAGGTTTATCTGTAGCACCAATGACGGCTACTGTTTCTGGCAAAAAGATCGAGCTGAGGGGTTGGCGCTCGCTACGCAAAATATCGTAGGCAGGATCGGTAGTGAAGTTGATGGAAGTCTGCATATCGCTCAACTTTGTAGATTAGGACACCAGCTAGTTCAATTCACTGGGTACACCGTTCTTTATAATCTACTAAGTTAGAGGAAACAATTGAGAAACTTGTGAGGAAGTACCAGAAACTAAATTTTTCGCTCGAATAAACAACTCTCAATCGTTGCTACGACCGATCGCGCTAAGCTATCGAGATCGTAACCTCCTTCTAAACCAAATAAGATGCGACGGGTAATTTGCAGGCAGTATTTCGTCAATATCCCGTAATCTTCCGGCTGCAGGGCAATACTGGCTAAAGGATCGGCAGCAGTTGCATCGTAACCAGCACTGACAAGCAGCAAATCGGGATGAAAGTTGGTGAGGAATGGTATAATCTTCTGCTCGAACAACGATCGATAGTCAGATATGGTGCTACCTGGTGGCAGCGGGAAATTCAGCACGTTATTGTAGAGTCCTCGCTCGCTCGCTTTGCCAGTGCCAGGGAATAAGGGCGATTGATGCAAAGAACAGTAGGCGATTTGGGGGCAATCCTGCACGAGCGTCTGCGTACCGTTACCGTGATGCACGTCCCAGTCAAGGATGGCAACGCAATCGACTCCAGGCTGCTCTAGAGCGTAGCGGGCAGCGATCGCCTCGTTGTTAAATATGCAAAATCCCATGCCAATCTCCCGTCGAGCGTGATGTCCCGGGGGACGAGCGAGGACAAAAATCGGTTCTCCCGTGGCGAGAACGCCATCTACCCCATCTAACCAGGCACTCACTGCCAGCAATGCTACTTCATAGGTACGGGGCGAGACAACTGTATCGCTGTCGATGTAGCCACCACCCCGATTGGCTAATTCTCGCACTCCGTCGATGTAAAGCTGGGAGTGAACTTGTTGTAGATAAGGCATGACATCGCGTTTTTCCACCGGAGTTGGCGATCGCCATTCAATTTGCTCCGCCCAAGGTGCAGCTTTAATTGCATTTTTAATTGCCATTAACCGCTCTGGTTTCTCTGGATGAAAATAACCAGTGGAATGCAGGAGAAATTCGTCAGAGTAAACGATCGGCAACATAGGTAGACATTAAACGCGAGCCAATCGATCGTCTCGCACTTGACTTGTCGCTGCCTCATCCTGGTAAATTTCAGCCTTGAGGGGTTGATAAATCAATTCATTCCAACAACGCCCCGTACGGGTATCAAACTCTTCCGCTGGACTGCGCATAAACAAATGCACGCACTTAGCAAACTTGCCAGGTAGCAACTGCCAGGAAAAACAACTGTTATGCTCTTCATGCGGATATACGAGCGAATCTACAGACAGATTGCTAGCAAATCCATAACCTGGATTGGGTGCTACATCAGCACCGACAGCAAACCAACTAGGTGCGTAGAAGATTTGATAAATCTGAGGTTTCAACCCCATATCCATGTGCGAGAAATAGTGCGCCGCAAAATTCAGATTCACAACTTCTGGATCTCCCGCTATTCTGTCTTCTTGCCCTTTGGGTTTTCCCTTGACGAATAGTTCTTCTACCAAATAGTCTGCACCCGCATAGAGGCTAATGACGCGGTATAACTCGCAGATTAGATGGCGGTTATGACCTGTTACAGGGTCTGCACCCATATAATCGAAAGGTGCTGAAGCAATAGTAATTCTGGCGCGTACCGTACCATTCGCGTGAGAAACCAGCCGATAGGGGCGATCGCACAAGTTAACTCGATAAGCGGGCGATTTGGGATGGGGTAGTCCTGGTAGCTGAAGTTCGACAACTTGCAAGCATCGCTTCTCTGGATCTTGACCCATCCACTCACCATGCGCCGCCCGGAATGGATCGAGGATTTCCTGGCGATCGAGCTGCACGCTCGTTGCTGCACCTGCAAACCAGTTGCGACCGTCGTTTTCTGGATCGGGAACCAAATTTAACCAAACAATCAAGCGACTATTAACGAATCTGACTCCCCGTGCTGTTTTCTCTGCATCGTAAACGACTTCCAAGTAAGGTTCTCCTATCCCTGGAGGCATGGATTTACCTCGGTCTACTCTGACGAAAGCTGAAGCTGTTGTCTCATCGGGCGATCCTGGTGGAACTGGCTGAGCCAGGGAAAAGACCAAAACATCGCGCGTCGGATCTTCTGGATCGATGCAATCGATTTGGGACATCAGCGGCTTACGAGCCAGCGATCGCAAATCGCTCAACACGATTTCTTCTGGCGGAATTTGAAATTGTCGAGCGATCGGCTGCCAAGGCACGGTTATGCAACCACTGCGCCACTCATGAGCTGGATTGAAAATAGCTAAAAGGTTAATAGATGGCATGGCAATTCCCCCTATCCCCGATAAAATTTTTTGCCCCAGACTCTAAAGCTCAATTTCCCACCTCTCTACCTAGAGGCTAAAGGGAAAAATTGAGGAATTTGTGAGGACGATCCGGCTATACCACTTCCCGAACGGATTCGATAAAGTTTTGTAAAATCGGCGATCGCTCCTGCTTTCGCCATGCAATGCCAATTTCAATTTCAGGAGTTGGTTCCACAAGCGATCGATATATCACCCCTGCTCGTTGTAGATTTTGTAGAGAAGCAGGTACTAGCGCCACTCCTACACCACCTGCTACTAAACTGATGCTAGTCTGTAGTTGCGTGGCTTCTTGCACTGCGATTGGACTAAACCCAGTTTGTTGAAAAAATTGCGTTATTTGGTTGTAAAGACCGCTACCTAAAAGAGCAGGCGGCAAAATAAATAATTCCCGATTGAAGGCTTGGATAGATACTCGATCGCGTGTAGCTAAAGGATGGGTTTCTGGAATTGCGATCGCCATTCCTTCTTTTAACACAGAAACTATCTCTAACTCTTCCAAATCGATTGGTAGGTAGAGAATACCTGCATCGATTTGCTGTTGTTGTAAATGCAAGATTTGTTGCTGCGTCGTCAATTCATGCAAATCCAATACCACCTCTGGACATCGTTCCCGAAAGGCATTTAATAAGTTGGGTAAAACGCTGTATGTCGCCGAACTATTAAACCCCAAGCTCAAACGTCCAATCTCACCGCGACTCGCCCGTTGTGCTGCTTCCACAGCTCGATCGATCTGTGCGAGTATCTGTGTAACTTTTGCTAAAAACACTCGACCCGCAGCAGTCAATTCTACACGTCGTTTGGTGCGATCGAATAACCTGACTCCGATTTCAGCTTCTAAATCGCGAATTTGTTGACTCAGTGGCGGTTGAGCAATGTGAAGTTGTTCGGCGGCGCGGCTGAAATTTAATTCCTCAGCAACAGCCATGAAATAGCGCAGGTGACGAAGCTCCATAAATTGAGTGGTGAGTGGTGCGTGGTGCGTGATGCGTGCAGCAAGCAGGGTGTAAGGTATCTAGTTATATTTTTTAAGTATAAGTTTTGCGCTAAATATATATTGGACATCTGAAAAAAGCTTTTCTACAGTACTGGTAAGTACGCAATGGTTACATCAGATGAGTGATATAAATATTCAAATTCGCTTTGCAACAGTTGCAGATTTAGAGCAAGTATTTTCATTTATCCGGCAGAAAGCCGCATTTGATGGTTGTTCGGATACATTACAAGCAACACCTCAGCAGTTAGAGAAGACTTTATTTAGTCAATCGCCACTAGCAAGAGTGTTATTGGCAGAAGTGGATAACTGCGCGATCGCATTTGCCTTATTTTTCTACACCTATTCCAGTTTTCTTGCTAAACCGAGTATTTGGCTCGACGATTTATTCGTCCAGCCACACATGCGCGGACAAGGAGTTGGAACTGCATTACTAAAATACTTAGCCACCCTTGCCACCGAGAACGATTGCGGACGCATAGAATGGACGGTGAACGCCAACAACGATCGCGGCATTGCATTCTACCAAAAACAAGACGCACAAATCCTCAACAGCCTGCGTTTGTGTCGGATCGGCTATCAGGGAACAGGGAACAGTTATTTTGACTTTTGACTTTTGCCTTTTGACTTATCCCTAGCCCCTAGCCCCTAGCCCCTACAATTAATTACGGCACACATGGAGATCGATCGTGGCAAAGATTAACGATAACTACCTGAAACTCAAAGCAGGCTACCTGTTTCCTGAAATTGCACGGCGGGTAAATGCATTTGCTGAGGCGAATCCCGATGCGAAAATTATCCGGTTGGGAATTGGCGATGTCACCGAACCATTACCAGAAGCCTGTCGTACGGCGATGATTCAAGCCGTGGAAGAAATGGGCGATCGCGCTACATTTAAAGGCTACGGTCCCGAACAAGGTTATGCTTGGTTACGGGAGAAGATTGCTAGCCACGATTTTCAAGCGCGAGGATGTGCGATCGATGCTTCAGAAATCTTCATTTCTGACGGTTCTAAGTGCGATACGGGTAATATTCTCGATATTTTTGGCAAAGACAACACGATTGCCGTTACCGATCCTGTTTATCCCGTGTATGTCGATACTAATGTCATGGCAGGACATACGGGAGAGGCAAATGAGAAAGGCGAGTATGGCGGTTTAGTCTATCTTCCCGTGACGGCAGAAAACAACTTTACTGCCGAAATTCCGACTCAAAAAGTCGATTTGATTTATCTGTGCTTCCCTAACAACCCCACAGGTGCGACAGCAACGCGGGAACATCTCCAAGCCTGGGTAGACTACGCCAAGGCTAATAACTCGATAATTTTCTTTGATGCTGCCTACGAAGCTTACATCACAGATCCAGAGCTACCCCACTCTATCTACGAAATTGATGGTGCTAAAGATTGCGCGATCGAATTTCGTTCTTTTTCTAAAAATGCTGGCTTTACAGGTACGCGCTGCGCCTTAACTGTCGTACCCAAAACCCTGAAGGCAAAAGCTGCTGATGGTTCGGACGTAGAATTGTGGAAATTGTGGAATCGTCGTCAATCCACCAAATTTAACGGTGTATCGTACATCGTGCAGCGCGGTGCTGAGGCAGTGTATTCAGAAGCAGGCAAATCGCAAATTAATGCTCTTGTCAATTTCTATTTAGAAAATGCCAAAATTATCCGCGAGCAACTGATGGCTGCGGGTGTAGAAGTGTACGGTGGCGTGAATGCACCTTATGTCTGGGTGAAAACCCCTCATGGTTTATCAAGTTGGGATTTCTTTGATAAGCTGTTGCAAGTTTGCAATGTGGTAGGAACGCCTGGTTCTGGATTTGGTGCGGCTGGCGAAGGTTACTTCCGGATCTCTGCATTCAACAGTCGCGAGAATGTAGAAGAGGCAATGAAGCGGATTGTCGAGAAGTTTAAAGTGTAGAGCAATTTCAATTTAGCGATCGCATACACTGTAGGAGCGGGTTCACTAAAAATCTATATTTGAGTGCAGATAGATCAACCCGCTTTGACTCGATATACTGTCAATTTTCCTATGACTACCACAATTCCTGTTGTCAAACCTGTTAGCCAAATGCGGCTTGCTCCTGGTAGTGTAGTGACTATTCCCAACGTTAGTTGGCAAGAATTTGAATTAATCTTAGACGAATTAGGCGAACATCGAGCCGCAAGAATAGCATACAGCCAGAATACTTTAGAAATAATGGTTCCCTTACCCGAGCATGAAAGACCAAAAGATATAATTTCAGATATTATTAAAGTCTTATTGAAAAGGGCAGGTAGAAGATACGAACCTTTTGGTTCAACCACTTTTAAACGAGAAGGTATAGCGGGGGTTGAACCTGACGCCTGTTTTTATATTCAAAACTATCAACGTATGGTTGGTCGTCGCCGATTACAACCTGACGATCCTCCTCCAGATTTGGCAATAGAAATAGATGTGACTTCAAGAACAACGTTAGATGCCTATAAAGACATTGGCTTTCCTGAAGTTTGGATTTACGATCGCACTGGACTGAGATTTTATCTACTCAGAAATGGCGAGTATGTAGAATCCAAGACTAGTCCGAATTTTCCTCAACTATCTTTAACTAAACTTATTTCTACTACAGTTGAGCGTGCTTGGCAGGTAGGAAGCTTTCAAGCTTTAGAAGAATTTGAAGTAGCGCTAGGAGGAGCGTAAGCTTTGGCAGAGGAAGTTTCAAGTAATGCATATTCATTCTATAAATGATGCTGTCTCTTTGTCAGATGCTTTTTCTGCAATATATTCGATTAGATATTCGTATAAAGTTGCCAAGCTCCTTTTAAGGCTATTTCGCTCACTGAATTTCAGAGAATTACTTTTGTTAAGAGACTTTTTCGCTGTTGATATTTTCAACTTCTCTTACACATCGATGAGCTTGCGCCAACTTTTAGTTGAGTTGGAACAGAGGAGAGGATGGGAAGCGTTGGGTTATGGCAGCATGACTGCTTGTATAGTAGCTGAGTTTAAAAATTCCAAACCTGTTTTGGTACGGGAATTGAAAATTGGCAGGATGGAAAAGCATTATTTACGGGTTCCAATTGGAACCTACTTGGAATCGCAACTCCGCCCTTTGAGTCAATTAGAACCAACACGATATCAAGACGCGGTAGAAAAAGCTCATCAAATTGCGGGTGGAGATCGAATTACCTCAGCTCACGTTAACCAAGCAGTTAAGGAGATCCGCTCAAAAGAAGTATTCCTGAGCAAACTTTTTACTCCTCCTACGTTACCCTACTATGTAGGAGATATCGTGCTGGTCAACTGCGATCGCGCTGTCAGTGAGCCTTACGCCAAGTACAATGGCTGCTGGGCTGTCGTATCAGAAGTCCTGCCACATGGTTGCTCTGTGCAACTGATGGGGCAACAATGGAATATTCATTGGAATGACTTGAAGGCAATTGATTTGGTTGACGAAACCTTAAAACTGATAGCTGTTCGGGTTGTCTCTTTACTTGCTAGCAAAGACTTAGATGAAATGGAACGCGAAATTTTAGAGCGATACCACAAAAGACAGTGGTTTACTTCTTGGCAATTAAACATGCTGCAAGCGGTCGAAGCATGGCAGTTAGGGAGATAGGGATCGCACCCGCTCGACTCATCCTTTCCCCAATTCGGACTGCATCAAATCAGCTTGCTGGAGTCTTGAACAATTTGTGGGAGTAAATATTGCAGACATTAGAGTCAAAGCAACTGAGTTTTAAGACTTCTGAACAGCATCATGGCGTGTGAATTGGTCAAGATCGATTAATTTTGTTTATCATTTTGACAAGAAACTCTATTTGCTTCGTGTCATCTCGCCGCTTAAATTTAAGACATCGTATCTTTTGGGCTAGTTTTTTCTCATGGAACTTTCGAGCAAATCTGAATATGCGCTGCTGGCTCTGCTAGAGTTGGCAAATGCCTATCAGAGTGCTCAGTTGCTCCAAATTCGACAGATAGCAGCCAGAAGAGATATCCCAGAGCGTTATCTCGATCAACTGCTGGCAATATTGCGGCGAGGAGGACTAATTAGAGGTATACGTGGAGCCAAAGGTGGTTATATTCTGGCACGAGAACCACACCAGATTACGCTGCTAGACGCTTTGCGTTGTATCGAAGGATTGGACGTTGTACCGTCGGGAGGGAAGATCGCTCCTGAAGAAGCAGAAAGAGGAGCGATTGAGGAAATTTGGCACAATGCTGAGCAGGCGGCTAACGCAGTTTGGCAAAACTATACGCTCCAAGACTTGTGCGATCGCGTTTCTGCCCGCAGGCAATTGGATTACATGTACTATATTTAGACTGCCCGACCAAATGAGTCTGAACTCGCACCCTGACTCGTCGATTTGGCAAATTTACTGCTGTTGACGATCTAACAATTTCTGTCGCTCTTAGTGAGGTGTTCGGTTTGCTGGAACCCAATGGAGCAGGTAAGAGTATGGCAATTAAGATGCTGACAACGCTGCTACCTCCGAGTTCTGGCAAGGCAGCGATCCCGGGTTTAGACTGCGGCGACAGGCGGCGGCTGTGCGACGGGCGATCGGCTATGTGCCTCAAGCTTTATCTGCCGATGCCGATCTGACGGGATATGAAAATCTGCTCATCTTTGCCAAGCTCTACGATATTCCCGCTAAGCAACGCCAGCAGCGAATTCGCGATGTCTTGGAATTCATGGGTTTACAGGCTGTGGCGCACCGAATTGTGCGTCAGTATTCTGGTGGCACGATCCGCCGTCTGGAAGTTGCCCAATCTATTTTGCACAAACCGCAGGTGTTGTTTCTAGACGAGCCAACTGTAGGACTCGACCTCATCGCTTTACGGATTTGGTTGGGATTGCACGATTTTGCTATTTGTCGTCACAGTGCTAACTGTCATCTGTGCGTGGCTGTATCCACAACTGGGAATGTAACTGCGATCGCGATCGCCAAATGACTGCTGGTTCATGAAAATAGAGATGGGTGCGTTATTACCGCTACAGTATAGTAATGGCTCTATACGTAGCCTCAATCATGTCTGGAACAGTAGCAATTGTGATGCGATCGCCCAAATCGACTCGAAAAAAAACTCAACAGTGTGCGGCTAGAGTTATGGAAGCCGTTCCCTTGGTCATGCGCTTTATTCGAGCAGATATGCGAGCGATTAATGCTACTGATATGTCTGTGCCTCAATTCCGCACTTTAGCATTTCTCGATCGCAATCCAGGGGCATCTTTGTCCGAACTTGCCGAGCATTTAGGTGTCACCCGCGCGACTGCTTCTGCTAATACAGAACGGTTGGTACAGCGTAATTTTATTCATCGCTGCGACCCCATCCCCAAGAGCGGAGACGAGTTGAATTGAAGCTAACTCAAGCGGGCAAAGAGCATCTTCAGAAAGCGCGGGAGCAGACGCGGGCTTATATTGCCGATTTACTCGACTCGTTGAGCGACGAGCAGATTGCTCAGATTGATAAGGGTTTGGCTCTGCTCAAGCAAGTGTTTGAAGATTCTGGCGCTGTCACTAAGTAACTTGGAAAATGCAAATCTATCTAGCTAACGACCAAGATAAGCGGCGGCAGACAACCTTTGCATCAAAACCAAGATCTCTCGACCGTCCGCTTCATCGACTTGTTATGCGGCTGACGCGCTTGGCAGGGAGCGTGTAGAGTTCATAGTACAAAAACACTGCCAGATCGCCTACAAGAAATTGTTGACCATTTAGTTCCTAATAGGCTATAGTAATTCTCGTAGGGCAAAAGAGGTTGAATCAATGGCTCGTTTACGGGAGTTTGACACTGATGAGGTGATGGAAGCCGTCATCAACGCCTTCTGGGAACGGGGCTATGAAGCGACCTCTCTGGCTGACCTGATGGCGGTGACTGGACTGCAAAAGGGCAGTATCTACAAGGCTTTTGGCGATAAGCGATCGCTCTTTCTCAAAGCTTTGCAATCCTACCTTGATCGGCTCTACAGTCTGACCCGTGAAGCCTTGGGTAATCCATTCCCAGAGCAGGCGATAGCAGCTTGGTTTCAGCTTTTATCTGACACCGCAGCCCAACCAGGGGAAACTAAAGGCTGTTTTGCCATTAACAGTCTGATTGAAATGGCTCCCCACGATCCCGATGTTGCCAAGATGCTGGAGTATCAATATTCCCGTATTGGCAAGCTGCTGGAAACTGCGATCGCCAACGGGCAAAAAGCAGGAATCTTCCGACAAGATCTGTCTGCCCAACAGTTACAGCAAATGCTGCTGGTTACTGCCAATGGCACGTTAGCTTCTAGTCGAGCCGCGTTTCTTAAACCGCATCTACCCAATATTACCGAATCGGTATTAGCTGTACTGAAAGCGTAATTTTTTTGCTTCATTATTTACCGTTCGGTCAACAATTCTCATATTCAGGAGATAAATCATGAAACTCAACAACAAAGTCGCCGTGATCACAGGTGGAAACAGTGGAATTGGCTTGGCAACGGCGCAAGCGTTTATTCAAGAAGGCGCAAAAGTCACCATTTTTGGTCGCAATGTGCAAACCTTGGATGAAGCCGTTCAAACCCTTGGAGAAAAGGCGATCGCCGTTCAAGGTGATGTCACTAACTGGGATAATCTGGAAAACTTGTTTACCACAACCCAAAATACCTTCGGCGGTGTGGATGTGTTGTTCATCAATGCGGGCTTAGCGCAATTTGCCCCGCTTGAAGCCACCACTGAGGAACTGTTCGATCGCATCATGGATGTTGACTTCAAGGGTGCTTATTTCACCATCCAGAAAGCATTGCCTTACCTCAATGACGGCGCATCGATTATTCTCACTACTTCTGGAACCAACGCAATGGGAATGCCTGGTACTAGCGTTTATGCGGCAAGTAAGGCAGCGTTGCGATCGCTCGCCAGAACTCTCTCTGCTGAACTTGTCGGTCGGGGAATCCGGGTGAATGCCGTCAGTCCTGGCCCGATTGCAACCCCCATTTATGGACGCATGGGCATGTCGCAAGAGCAAGTCGAAGGATTGGGACAATCGATTATTCAACAAGTTCCGATGCAGCGCTTTGGGCAGGCAGAAGAAGTTGCTAAGGCAGTGCTATTCCTAGCCTCAGAAGATTCTTCCTACATCCTCGGAACAGAACTTGTCGTTGATGGTGGTTTGACCCAACTGTAGGGATGTGACTGAGCACAGGAAGGTGGAAGCAACCTCCACTTTCCTGGTGAGCCACTTTATCGAAGGTTGGTTGAAGCCGTTGAAAACAATTGAGAGGAATTAAACCATGCAAGTTTTAGTAGTTTTGAAGTTCGCTGAAGGCAAAACTCCGGCAGATATTGCCCCCCATGCCGCAGCAGAAGCAAAGGCTGTTTGGGATCAGGTGAAAGCTGGTGTAGTTCGCTCCGTTTACTACCGTGCAGATCAACCTGGTGCAGTGCTGATGCTGGAAGTGGTAGATGTGGAAACCGCTCGACGGGCGATCGCAGCGTTACCCGCCGCCATTGCTGGCGTGATTGAACTAGCAGATTTAATCGTACTCGCCCCATACACCGGATTTGAAGCTTTATTCGCAACCGAACAGGTATGACATGGAAAGGTTTCACCCGTTCGTATATGGCTCAGGTTGCCTATGGTGACTTTATTGCTACTTACTTTTAGGAGGATCATCATGAACGCAATTTTTTTACAACTCAGTATTGTTATGGGCACCGCAGCCTGGGCGACATTGGTTTGGATGAATTGGGATCGGTTACGTGCAGGCGGGCACAAACAGAGAGTTTCTTTTCTCGCCAGCATTCATATCTTTCGCTACGTCGGTTTAGTGGCATTAGTACCCATCCACATTGATGCTAAGGCTTTCGGTTTCAGCCATGCCTATCTACAGCAGGTTGCTTATGGTGACACCATCGCTGCGGTATTGGCAATTCTGACCATTGTTGCGGTTCGTCAAGATTGGAACTTTGCCTCAGTCTTAACCTGGGCGTTCTTTCTGGAAGGCACGATCGATACCTTAAATGCCGGTCCGAACTTTGCGCTGCACATCACCGATCAAAACCTAGTGGGTGCAATGGGATGGCTCATTCTCACAATTTACGTTCCTGCTCTCGTGGTGACTGAGTTCTCGTTAGGGCTTTACCTGGTGCGCCGTGCATTAGGCGATCGCAAAGCCCCTCAACCCGTTCAATCTGCTCAATAGCCAATTCAATTCAGAGGAAACGAATCATGTCTAAAGTCGTTCGATTTTACCAAACAGGTGGCGCAGAAGTTCTCAAAATTGAAGCAGAGTCGCTGCGTGAACCTCAAGCAGGTGAAGTACGAATCAAGGTACAAACCTTGGGACTCAACCGCGCCGAAGTCATGTATCGTACGAGTGTCTACACCGAGCAAGCCCAGTTTCCCTCGCGAATTGGCTACGAAGCAGCGGGAATAATCGATGCTCTAGGTGAAGGCGTAACTGGCTTTCAATTGGGCGATCGCGTCAGCACGATTCCTGGTTTCAGCTTAAACCAATACGGCGTAGCGGCTGAAATGGCTATTGTTCCAGCCCTGCATGTTGCCAAATATCCAGACCAACTTTCGCCCGCAGAAGGCACCGCAATTTGGATGCAATACCTGACTGCCTACGGGTGTTTAATTGAGTTTGGCAAATTGAAACGGGGCGATGTGGTAGCCATCACCGCCGCCAGCAGCAGCGTGGGCATCGCCGCCATTCAGATGGTCAATGATGTCGGTGGCACCAGCGTAGCCATCACCCGCAAGGCGGATAAGCGCGATCGCTTGATTGAGGCAGGCGCACAGCATGTCATCGTCACAGAAGAAGAAAATATGGGGAAACGAGTCAGTGCAATTACCGACGGCAAGGGTGCGGATATTGTCTTTGACCCCGTGAGTGGTGCTTACCTGGAGCAACTGGCAGACATTGTTGCGCCTGAGGGACTGATTGTGGAATATGGCTGGCTGGATACCAGTGCTCCGCCTGTTTTTCCGGTAGTTCCGGCGATCGTTAAGGGCTTCAGTGTCCGGGGTTTCCACCTGAGCTTTCATATTGTCGCTCATCCAGAAAGACTAAAGGCAGGGATTGCTTATATCAACCAACGGTTGCAATCGGGTAGCTTTCGTCCCTTGATCGCTGAGCCACAATTTACCCTCGATCGCATTGTCGATGCTTATCGATACATGGAATCTAACGAGCAACTCGGCAAGATTATCGTCACCGTCTAACGTGCCATTGCCTTTTTCAAGATTGAAGCTAAAAATTAGGAGAAAATCATGTATTCAGTTAACTTATCTGAGCCTGTTGTTCCTTGCGATCGCATCCAAGTCACAGGCGCTCAAGGCATCACGTTATCCGTCCAAGAATGGGGCAATCCTAACGGTCAGCCCATTTTGTTTGCCCATGCCTATGGTATGAGTCATCTTGCATGGCTGGCACAAGTCACCAGCGATCTAGCCCAAGAATTTCGACTGGTCACATTCGATCATCGTGGTCATGGCGAATCAGACAAACCCCAAGGCGAAGACAGCTACAACCAGCGAGATTTGTTTGCCGAAGACATTCAGGCGATTATTACCCACCTCAATTTGCAGAATATCGTGCTAGTCGGACACTCCATGAGCGGGGTGTTGGTGGGGGATTATTTGATGAAGTATGGCGATCGCAATGTGGTGGGTGTTGTCTTGGTAGGAGCCAACAACAAACTGGGAACAGAGATGTTCCAAACGCAAATTGGGCAAGCTTTCGTCGCTCCCCAGGCGCAAGCAATTTTTTCGGAAAGACTCTACGAGCAAATTGGCGGATGGAATTTTCTCAACCGCCATCTCACAACCAATCCCATGAACAAAGATGCTCAGGACATCATTTTGGCAACTAGCGTATTGATGCCGATGGTAGCCCGCCGCACGATCGCCATGCGAGACGAGAATTACTTGTCCCTCTACCAACATCTGAACGCGCCGATCCTGTTGGTACACGCCAAAGATGATCAGATTGTGCTACCTGCTGCACCAGAGCAACTCCAGGCAGTGCGATCGGATGTCACCTATTTGCTGTATGAGATGGGAGGACATTCACCCCATTGGGAAAACTCAGAACGGTTTAATCGGGAATTGGCAAGGTTTGTGAACACGATTCATCGTGATGCTGCATAGCAATTAACAGTTACTGATTTAGACAATCTTGTGCGACGAAGCATAGGGTTGTCTTTCTCGCTAAAAGCGATCGTCCTCACCAATAATTTTTCCAAACCCGCATCACCCAGCAAGTAGCCTTCAAATACCGTCACCACCAAAAGATTAAAGCCGTATAACTATTTATTATACGGCAACATTCCATATATCTAGCTTATATGGAATAATATCTAGACTTTTTCCGTATAACTACCCTATACAGGGTAATATCCAGAAACTTTCCGTATATTCACCCTATGTAGCATGATATCTAGACTTTTTCCGTATATCTAGCTTAGACAAAGTAAAATGTATAACTTATAAGAATATTCTCAACCAATGTATTAAATAGTTTTGGATCGCCTCCAAAACTATCATAAAAAGCTGAGAATTTTCGTATATTTTCCTATGAGATTATAATCTAAAAAAATCGCTACACTGAACAGCACCAGCAATTCATTGCATCATCTAATTCAGAATAATAGCGATCGCAGCTACTTTAATCTCAGCCATCCCAGAAATCTGAGATTTATTCTATCCATTGCGATCGCACTACAACTAGCTCAAAACGGTTCCACCCAAGGGCGCAATTCAATTTCCCACGTCCTAGCACTCCGAGGCTGACGTAGAATGTTGAAAGCAGACTCACACGCCATGCTGCTTAAACCATGCTTGAAGCTTTTGCCAGCCATCACGGGCTTCTCGTTCGCGATAGGAAGGGCGATAATCGGCAAAAAAGGCGTGGGGTGCATCAGGGTAAACAATAATTTCAGATTTGCTGTTGCTAGATTTGAGGCGATCGCGCATCTGTTCTACTGTATCGAGGGGAATGCCCGTATCCTTACCACCGTAAAGTCCGAGAACGGGGACTTTTAGTATAGACGCAACATCAATAGGATGCTTCGGTGTCAGTTCGGTAGCATTGCCCACTAGTCGCCCGTACCATGCCACTCCTGCCTTGACTTTGGGATTACGTGCAGCGTACAACCAGGTAATGCGACCACCCCAACAAAAGCCCGTAATTCCTAAACGAGCGGCATTTCCCTTCGCTGACTTCACTGCCCAATCAACTGTAGCATCGAGGTCAGATATCACTTGGGCATCTGGCACTTTAGCAACAATCGAGCGAATTTCATCAACATTACTCAGCTTTGCAACATCTCCTTGACGGACGAACAACTCAGGTGCGATCGCCAGATATCCCAACTTGGCAAAGCGACGGGCAACATCTTGAATGTGTTCGTGTACGCCAAAAATTTCCTGAATCACCAAGACGATTGGGAAGTTTTGCCCAGTGTTAGGCTGCGCTCTATAGGCAGGAATTTCACCATCTTTAACCGGAATTTTGACTGCACCCGCAACTAATCCCTGAGTATCGGTAGCGATCGCTTTGGCAGAAACAGGTTGCACGGCTAAAGCAAAACCCGTTGCTAAGGTTGCAGTGGCGATAAAGTTGCGGCGAGTTATTTCTGTCATCATCATTACAATTTATTAGATATTCTAATAGTTAGCTATGCGTATTTTCTATACATATTTGATTGTCGCGCCCGTGCAGAGCTAGCAGCGCGGGCAATTACTGACAATCCAAACTGCTGGGTGTCTCTAATTTGTCAAACTAGAAACAGACTAAAATTAAGGGAGAGTGGAGTTAGCAGCGATGTCAGAAGATACAACCGAGATTGCAGATTTTCACGCTCATGTTTATTACGATTTTGAAAGTCGCGCAGCAGCGGCGCGGGTACGCGAGGGATTGAGTACGTTCGACGTGCAACTGGGACGCTGGCATGACAATCCGATTGGTCCCCATCCCAAATCTATGTATCAAATTGCCTTCTTGCCAGAACAGTTTGGCGCGATCGTTCCCTGGTTAATGCTACATCGGGAAGGCTTGGATATTCTCGTCCATCCAACAACAGGTGATGATGTTGCAGACCATACAAACCACGCTCTTTGGTTGGGAGAAAAGCTAGAGCTAAATATTGAATTCCTGCAAGCAATTAAGACGACCTAATGAAGCTACAGAAATGTAGGCGTTCTTTTCACTGCGAACTTTATACCTCATGATTTAGCTTTTGCAATGACTTTGGCTGAGCCTACTTTTCCTAGCTTCAGACAAGAGCTGCAATTTAGCAGTATGAAACGTAATCGCTCATGCCATAGTCAGGATTTTTTCTACCTCTGAAGTTTTCTTCCGAGATTTAGATAACAGTATAAGCAATATCGCAGGGGTTGTAACTCTCATTCAGCTAACAGTTACGTTGGTTTAATTCGTAACAGCAACAAGGATTGAATCACAAAAAATATATCTGTCAAGCCACAAGTTCAGGCGATCGCGTAAGAATTGCTTTTGTCGGTAAGCTATGTCATAATTTTAAACTACTGTAAACCTATCAATTTATCGTATTCTTTGTAATTCAAAATACAAAATTAGCTAAAACGATCAATTTACAACTCAAAATCAGAAAGCCTGTTGCAGTCAATACCTACCAATCTCAACCGAAAAGGTCATTCAGTACGTGGCGCAGCAGTCTTTTAGAGATACTTGTGACAGCGATACATCATTTCTGGTGGCAAACGAAAGCCTATATAATAATTCTGCGCTTGATACCCCTAGTTATAGGAAGTGTAATTTTCCTCTACGTTCACTGGCTTTACCGCAAATGCTTCCTCGCTAAAGCTGAAAATGCAGTTGATATTTGACCGTTCTCAGCGTGCAGAGAGATTAGAGGCTAGTAAGTAGAATTTGCACTCTACAATTACAACATTTACAAGATTTAACTTATTGTGTTGCTAATAGTACATCCGATACGAAAATCCTGTATCTCGAAATACTAGCATTTTCACAATGACAGAACATCACTTCAACTAAAATACCGTAAGTCAAATTAGGAGAACCTTAAGCAATCGCAAAAATACCTTTAACCGAAGCAGTAGTAGCTAAAGTTCCCAATCTAGTTGCCAAGAATTACTATGCAATTAAAAAAAATCCACTCACTAGCTAAACGTATGAATCTGAAAATCGGGAAAATGAGATGGCAGCAAGGCACGCTATATCTCAAACCAGCAGGTAAATTTCAATTCAGTCCGCTTTATAATTTCCCAGAGATTGTCGGCAATGCAGAGGTTGACTATGCTTGTGGTCTGATAGCTGTAAGTGAAAAACTTGAGCAGCACACAAAGCAAAAACAGCACGAAATCAAGCTGTCTGTTGGTATCGGCACTTATCTAAAGCTACTGAAGCGGGGTTGGCAATTAGTCCAGTAGAGCGTTTGAGCGATCTATTCCCAATCGGAAATACTCAATTTTGATGCAGGCGTTCATGATGACATATAGCCCTGCTGCTAAGGCTTTTTGGGCAGAAGGTGCGTCGTAAATTCCTAATTGTGTCCAGATAGTTTTGGCTTCGATAGCGATCGCTGCATCTACAATTTCAGATACATACTCGCTGCGGCGAAAGACATTAACTATATCGACTGGTTCTGGTACGTCTTGCAGCGATGGATAGCTGCGTTGTCCGTCGATTTCACTGACTGATGGATTGACTGGGATTGTAGTATAACCGACTTGTCGCAAAAATTGAGCGATTTGATAACTAGTTCGTTCTGATTTGTCAGAATGCCCGACAACAGCGATAACTTTGCTAGTAGTTAGTATTTCGCGTAGGGTATTGTCATCTGGAGTTAACTTAGACATAGTTCGATACTCCCCATCTTGGCTCTGCTATTCATGATATCCCCTGCGACATTGCATTAGAGGCGGCGCACAGCATCATTCAAGCTTTGCGTGGAGAAACTGACGGTCAATCGAGTTTAATCTTCCGTTTCAATTGAATACCAATCTTGTACGGTGGTAACTGGCTGAAAAGTATTGGCGATCGCCCCAGCTATCTGTAGAAAAACTTGACTAACTGGGGAGTTTGGATCGGCGACTGCGATCGGTTTTCCTGCATCTCCACCAGCACAAACATTAGGAGCGAGGGGAATTTGTCCCAAAAGAGGCGTGTTTAATTCTGCTTTGGATATACGATTTTTTTGTACCAAGACAGGGACGAGAGGATGGATTGAATTTCTGCTTGTAAGTGGTGTTGGTGAGAACCGATGTAGAGGCGTAGATAAAGGTAATCGTCAACAATCCGCAGGTTGCGTACCATTCCTAAACTAACGATGTCATTTTTAAGTTTTGGTTCGATGACTTGTTTGAGCAGTTGAATGACTTCTTGCTGACGAGTAGCGATGAGCGGATTGAGAGGCGCAAAAGTGTTATCTTCTGAGGATGGGTGAAACGGAGATTGGTGGTTAAGTATTACGTCTTTCGTATGAAGATGGTTTGCGATCGCTTCTAATAAACTTCGTCCATTATCCACATATAGTAGCCATACAAATTATTCAGATTATATCTGCATTCCTTTAATCATAATACGGTAATCTAATCAATTAATGGTAGTATGCGTGAAGCAAACTAACACGGCAATTAAAAGGAATTCGGCATCTGCTCGTTTGGGCTACTAGACACTACTATTTCACTTACAAAAAGAGAAACTCATTTCCATTGATATATGACTCAGTTGATTGAATACGAAGATAGTAGCAATGAAGTACGTGCGGTATACGATGATATCCGTGCTACTCGTAAAACAAATGAGATTAATAACTTCTGGAAAGCATTAGCAAACCATCCACCAACTTTACAATGCACTTGGCAAACAGTAAAGGAAGTGATGACTAGTCCTGGGGAAATCGATCCCCTGATGCGCGAATTAATTTATATAGCTGTAAGCGTAACTAATGGTTGCGAGTACTGCATTGCTTCCCATACTTCGGCAGCATATGCTAAGGGAATGAGCGATACTGTGTTTGGTGAATTAATGGCAATTGTTGCTACCGCAAATATGACCAATCGTCTCGCTAATGGTTATCAAATTCCAGTAGATGAGCGATTCAAAGCTTGAAATACTCAAGGGCGATCGCCGCTTTTTTTGGTGCTTTACAATCGAATCGAATTTTGCTTAAGAGTAGTAAGCGGAATGTTGTCTCATTTAAGAGAAACGTTTCATCAGCCGTTGGCTCAAGTAGAATTAGAGAACGATCTATAGTAGTAATTCTTCACCTTGAGATTATGACTGAGCTACTCCGACAAGTTATTTCAGAGATCGAAAAACTTACCGCCGAGCAGCAAGATGCGATCGCCTCCCTTCTGATGGCTGAATTAAAGGATAAACAAGCATGGTCAGCTCGATTTGAAGCAACGACTGATGAACAGTGGGATTGGTTGGCTCATATGGTGCGGTAAGAGATTGCAGGCAAATTTATATGCCAATTGCTGTCATAGAAAGTTCAAACGATAATTGAGCAAGGATAAAATATTTACTATGACTCAAACAACACCTTTAACATTAACTCTTAGCTTGACACCTGACTTAGAGCTATATCTGAAACAGAAAGCTAATCAACAAGGATTGTCTGTGGAAGCATATGTTTTACAACTTCTAGCAAAGCAAATCTTAACAGTTGAGAAACAAGACAAGGCGGTCAATCTACTCCAATCCTGGCTCGATGAAGAGGATGCCGCAGAGCAGACAGAAACAGGCGAATATCTAATTCGGGTGCTAGACGAAGATCGTCTTTCCGAACGTAAATTATTTCCAATTGAAATGAAGGGTGTGACTTGGTGAGCCAAGTAGTGCTTTTAGATGCAGGAGTACTCGGTTTAGTCACAAATCCAAAGCACTCTGCTGAGAGTGTTGCTTGTACCCAATGGTTGCAAAAGCTGGTAACAATGGGTGTTCGGGTTATCGTCCCAGAAATTGCTGATTATGAAGTTCGACGAGAATTGCTCAGAGCAAACAAAATACGCGGGGTTGCGCGGTTAGATGAATTGACGCAGTTGTTAGAGTACCTTCCTATAACAACTGCCGCAATGCGACAAGCAGCGCTGTTTTGGGCACAGGCACGTCAACAAGGACAACCTACAGCAGGAGATAAAACTATTGATGCTGACATGATTCTGGTAGGGCAAGCTGCAACGCTTAGTGTTTCAGATGTTATCATTGCAACGACAAATGTGGGACATTTATCTCGGTTTGTGGCAGCAGATTTATGGCAAAACATTACGCCTAACCCTGCAACCTAGTAATTCGATTGCATCAGATTTATCCAAATTACCAAGGGCGATCGCGGTTTCTTTTCCCACATTCAACGCCTGAAAAAAATAATAATAATTTAGCATCAGAAATTTCTTCATAATATTTGAATAATAGAATTTTGCAATTTTTAAATAGTCATTTTTATGCGCTTTGTCGATAGTAAAAATTGCTTTTAAAGTTGAAAATATGATAGAGTAAGAGCAATCTAGCTTAAAATTTTAACTTGAGTTCCATGACTGTTGCTCAGTCTGCAAAACCATCTAGCAGTAACATTGCCGTGACACTAAAACGACTCATCGCTCTTTTAGAAGAGGATGAAACAGATGAGTACGGGATTTTGCAACCAAGTCAATCGGCGTTTAAGCTAGCAATGCGATTTATCGTAGAAGCTTACGAAGCAATGGGCGATCGCTTTCCGAGAGCATCAGCGTCTACAGATGAGAAAGGCAGCATTAGACTGATATGGAGCAAGTTAGAACCTGAATGTGAAGTCAGATTGGTCTGCCCTGCCGATGCCGAGCAACAGGTGTATCTGTACCATGAATTAGGGGATGCTTACGCTGTAGAACAGAATGTGACAGCATCCAACTTGGTGCAGTGGTTGGAATGGCTGAATCAAGCGTGAGCCAGTTTGAGCTATTACCAGAGGATGCCATTGTTTATCGGGCGATACTGCGGAAACAGTGGATTGATGAGGATACAGGAAGGGTGAAGGCAGATGCCTATTTTCTACGAGCCAATGAGTATGGACTTTCCGTTAATTTGGCAAGTGCGTGCTCTCCAGAGCAATGTGCTGGATTGTTTCGCAAGTGTTACGGAGTTGCAAGTCTTAAGGTTGGTCGTGTGAGAGAAATTGGTTTAGATGTAGAACAGGATTCCACAAACCATGCAAATATAATCAGGCTACCATATCGAGAAGATAATTTAGCCGAGGCAGAACGATTAGCGGGTTTGTTGGCGAAGCGATCGCATATTGTATGGAAACCAGAGTGAAGCGATCGCTGTAGTCATTGAACCATTGTAAATTTGATTCTATATTACTAGTTTGCTCGATGAACTAATTTTATCGATGGCTCGTTGAGCTTGGATACTGACTTCGCGATCGCAATCGTCTGATGCTTGTTGAAGGGCGCTCAGAGCATCGGGATTAGGGTTTGTCAAATGAATTGTGTCAGGCATGAAAGTCAAGTAGGAAATCGGTCTTCAAAAGCGATTGCAAATCGATTTAAAGCAGCTTTCCAATCTCGAATTGGCATAGTCCATTTCAGCGCCAGATTTTGAATCGCTAAATAAACCACCTTGAGAGCAGATTCGTCCGTCGGGAAAGCTCGATGATTTTTGATGACTTTTCTCAATGTCATATTGAGTGACTCAATAGCATTAGAAGTGTAGATGGCTTTGCGAATTTCGGGTGGGAAAGCAAAGAATGGAATGATGCGTTGCCAGTGGTGGAGCCAGGACTTGCTTATCGTGGGATATCGCTTGTCCCATTTCTCAGCAAACACCATGAGTTGCTGTTCTGCCTCAATTTCAGTGCTGGCAGTATAAATTAGCCTTAAGTCAGCGGCAACTGCTTTGCGGTCTTTGTACGACACATAGCTAAGTGAATTTCTCACCATATGGACAATGCACAGTTGCACGCTCGTTTTGGGAAACACCGCTTCAATGGCATCGCCAAAGCCCGTAATCCATCAATACAAGCGATAAAAATATCCTTCAAGCCGCGATTCTGTAGCTCTGTCAGAATCGACAACCAAAATTTAGCCGACTCATTCTGGGTCATCCACATGCCTAAAAGCTCTTTGGTGCCGGACAGGTTGATCCCTAAGGCTAGATGAATAGCTTTATTGATAACCCGTCCATCCTGACGGACTTTAACCACAATGGCATCGAAGTAAACAATTGGATAAACTCGCTCAAGAATCCGATTTTGCCAAAGTTTACGCTCTTCTTCGACGGCATCGGTGACGTTAGAGCTCAGTCCAGCCGATACTTCTACCCCATACAGGTCTTGCAGTTGTGCCTGAAGATCGCGGGTACTCATGCCACGAGCATAGAGGCTTAAGATCTTGTCATCACACCCGTCAAAGCGCCTCTGTCCCTTTTTCACAATAATGGGTTCAAACTCACTTGCACGGTCACGTGGAATACTGATTTCTGTTTCACCAAACTCACCTTTAATCGTCTTTTTGCTGTGTCCATTCCGACGATTATTGGATTTGGCAACTTCAGTTTGAGTGCGCTGCTCCTCAATGTGTGTCTTCATTTCCGCTTCCAAACACCTTTCTACAAGCGCTTTGGTCAACTGCTTGAGAATTCTACTTTCTCCCAGTAGGTCTTCTGGATTGCTATAGCTGCTGAGCAGTTCATCGAGTAATTCGGGTCGAAAGGTCATAATTGTTGCGTTTTTGGTTCAATAGTTCATTAGATCTTGTTTTTGACCTTTGACACAATTCATTTTACATATCCATCTACTGAGCAAAACAGTTCTTCTAAACCGGACATAGGACTAGTGTTTGTGAGCTGATACTAGGTATTTCTCAGCTTAGCTGCTAGTCCTTTCCTTATCCCGAACTGACGTTATTTTATTCTAGTTCTACAAACTGACTCAAATCCAATAATTTTGGTTCGCCTTTACCAACAAACAACGGTAGCTTTCCATTCCACTTATCTATAGCTTGCTTTTGCAGAATTTCTGGGGTCAATGTTTCTTTAAGTAATCTATGTGCCTCAGCTTCTCCTTTAGCTAAATTGACTTTTGCTTCAGCTTCTCGGATCGCTTTTAAAGAAACAACTTCTGCTCGTTTTGCTTCTTGTTCAGCAATTTGTTTTGCTTCTACTGCCTCGTCAAAATCCTCGGAGAAATGGACGTGAACCAGAGAAATGTCGTCAACTCCAATGTGATAGTTTACTAGCCTTGCTGTAAGTAAATCGTCTACTTCAGCTTTGACTTCTCCTCGCTTAGTAATTAGTTCTTCAGCCGTATATTTTGCCATAACTGCTTTTAATACTTCTTCAATGGCTGGGTTAATAATTCGCTCTACCATCTGTTGCTCGTTACCAATCTGTTGAAAAATGACATTTGCTTCTGATGGCAGAATATGCCAATTGAGCGCCACATCAGTGAAAACATCTTGAAGGTCTTTTGAGGATGCTTCAGCAGCAATTTCCTGTTTTCGCACCCGAACGCTCAACTTTTTAACTCGATGAACTACAGGAATAATCGGGTGAATTCCCTCTCCTAAGATCCGCTCTTGCACTTGACCAAACTTCATTAATACGCCCCGTTCGCCAGCATTTACGACTGTGAACGGCGTGAAAATGATAACTATTAGTAATAAAAAAACTGTAAACTTAGTAAATTTGTTAAGAGCCTTGTTTTTTGTCATAGGGTAACTTCTGGCTTCTGATTTCGCGATCGCATCTCCAGGCAAAAGTTGTTCGCTCATCTTCATACTGTTTGTTAGATGTGGCTGGAGGAGTTGCACTTGCCGCAGCAGCTATGTTCGCTTAGGTGCAACATCAAGACAGCATGACTATTATCCATCGATTTTTCCTAAACTACATATTCTCGCTCGAAAAACAGGAATTTATTTCTTGCCTTTTTCGCCTGGACTGGGTA